>ERZ1370068.1549-contig-11455_pt1 | contig 55274 bp, 69 predicted proteins | sample MGYA00561227_ERZ1370068 | MGnify/ENA primary metagenome ERZ1370068 (study PRJEB38410, sample SAMEA6850437) | metagenome | study: Metagenomic assessment of the ecological functions of the soil: analysis of the soil microbiota associated with the... | reverse complement strand
TGTACTTCGTTCAGTTACGTATTGCTACCTGACCAGGTGGCCGACCCTCGGCGAAGGGGATGCACCGGTCGCTACTGGGCGCGCACCACGATGACGCGGGCACTGAACCGCTGGGTGCCGATGTTCCCGCTGTCTCGCAACGAGCTGACTCGCGCTTCAGTTGCAGCTCGAGGCGGACCTCTCGCGGCCAGCTCGATGATCAGTTCCCTGCCGGGTCGCAGTACAAGCTGCATGATCGTCAGCGGTTTCGATAGTGTTCACGCCGCCCGCCCCGGGGACCAACTGGCAACGCGGCATGCGTAACAGCAATCCGTCGGCCGCCACTGTTCTGACGCTCGACGGAGCCAGGACCAGAGCTGCCGGATGGGACCACGCCTCATCATCGAAGTCATGTCCTGCCGGTCAACTATCCTCCGTTTTGCTCTCGGCATGGTCGAGGACAACAGGTCGGGCCGTGGATGATGCCGGGTCCGATGCGGGTCGATCGCGTCGGTGTCGATGAGCCAAGGGGCGGCAACCAGTTCTGGCTGGAGATGGAGAGCGGTCGCTTCCATGGCCCGACGGCAGGGGCAATGACACCACATCGCGCTCGCTCCGTGGCAGGGCAACGCGCGACCAATCGCCGCCGCCTCGAAGTCAACGACTGCGACGTCTATCCGCCCGAAGCGCTGGATGCGCGCTGAAGCCAGGCTGGGAAAACCACGTCGAGCGCCCGCTGTGGTGGCAGCCAGCCGTGGCAGCGACACATCCCGCCGCAGATTCACCGTAACCTCGCTGCCGGTCGCGGTAATGTTCAACGAGCACACCGGAGTACGGCGTGCCGCGTCCGCCTGGCGCCGAGGTCCGCCGCCGGGAGCATTCCAGGTGCCGTGGCACACCAACTTCACGCGCTTCGCCGGTTGCGATGCGGTGAACGGAGCGTCCAGCGGAACGACGCCAACCGTCAACGGTAATCAGACTCCGGTGGCTCTAGAGCACATATTCTCGCCCGCAGACGTCGCCGACTCCGCCATTGGTCGACGACTGCGCTCCAGTCCGGCGGTGGCGGCAACTACCTGTCCAACGAAGTCGCGGTACCGCAACACGAACATGCGCGATATCTTCGGGCTGCAGATCCCGGCAGGGGCACATTCACACGCCGGTGGTGAACAGCTTTGCTGCAACCCTCTCCGGGTACGGCGCCGCTCTACACGACTCGACGTACGAAGCTTGGCGCGACGCGATCGTGCAACAGGGACGCAATCTGCACTTCGCGGTGGGCCGTAATCTTGGGCCGCGGCCGGCAGCTGCCGTCTTGCTGCCGCGGGGCCGTGCCAGAGCAAGGCGACTTGCATATTCTGTAGCTCTACTAGCATTCAAGCCGGACACGGAGCGATCCCTGCCTGGCTTGCTTTGTGGAGTTTGCGAGGCGAGCTGCGCGGTAGCACTGACGTAAGCGACACTTCCTGGTCGAGATCAGCATATCGGGAGGACGGTGACGATAATCTCGGGAAGATCGTAATGAGGGCGATGCACAGCACCATCAATGTCATCGATGCGACCGGCACGATGCTCATGGCAGTTCCCTCCGGGGACGGTAGCGTCGAGCTTGATTTCGACATTGACCAGGGGCCATACAGGCCCCGCCGTCCCTTCCTCGCGCGGGTAGACACTCCCACTTGGTACAGATCACCGTCAGTGCGAACGCGGGATTACCGCAGGAAAGGCACTCGCCATTGCCCCGTCATTTTACCCGATAATGCTCGTTCCATGAATGCTCGTTGCTGCGATATTTTGACAGCTTTGCAACTGCGCTCACCAGCTTGGCTTAAAGTCCAATACCGTCGGGTCCCCAATATGGCATGTTGCCAGAACTAGCTGAGCCTACCGCGTGGAAATTTCATGAAGACAATCATTGCTCTGCTAGCGGCAGCTTTGCTCTCGATTGCGCCAGGCCCGCTTCTTGGCCAGCCGGCGACGAAGCGCTTCGCGCCGGAAGAAGTTGTCAATCCGGCCGCCTTTTACCCAGAAGGCCCCCAGCTCCACATCCGAGGGATTGCTCGTTGCGGAAATGGCGAAGGATCGGGTTGTATTGCTCGCCCACGGACGCTCCGAAACCATGTGGTCCGCTCAAGGTTGCGGGCCCACATCGATCAAGCGGATTCCCGGCGGGGGCTATTGGATCCTGTGCCATCTCGGCTCATCAAGTTGTGCGGGTGGATGCAACACTTCACGCGTGTTGCGCACCTTTCAGTACTCGAGCTCAGGAAAGCGAATAACGTGGCCAAACGATGCTTCGAGTCGACGCAAAGGGAAATATCTATCTCAGCTCGTCGGGTCCCTATTCGTTGGACGCGGCGCCTCAAGGCCGCGTCGTGTTCATCGACGTGGAAAGCGGCGTCCCGCAGGATCTGGTGACCGGGATCCGTTATTCGAGACGGGGTCCTGGTGCAGGAAAGCAGAGTCCCGCGTCCTCGTCTCGGAAATGCTGAACAGGCGAATGCTGGCTTATCCTCTGCTCGGCCCGGGACGGCTGGGGCCGGCACGCGTTTTCTTTGACTTCAAAGCACGCTCCTGGCTGTCGACGGCGCCTACGAGTTGAGCGGCCCGGACGGAATCGCGCAATTCGGCGATGGTGATTCTCTGGTTGCCGATTACGGGAATGGGCGCGTCCTCCTGATTTCCGATCAAGGACGATTTCTCGACCAGATACCGGTCCAGTACCGCTTCGTCACCAACATGGCAATCACCAAGGATCAGGAATCCGTCTTCATTCTGATGACCGAATCAAACACGTCATCGGACCTGCATGGATCGGGTTCAACGATTCTCGGTTCGGCCGGCGAAGAAAGGCAGAGTAGATCCTCGCCGAGTCGATCTGCACGCCGATTGATGCGGCGCTGCCTCCATCCAGGAGATATCGACCCGTCACGGACCGGCTACTGAGGGCTTCTTTTTCGTTGTGCCGCTTGATGGTCTTCAGCATCTCGACGGGAGCGAAGTCGTCGTCAGGGACCTTGCGGCATCGGCGGCGACCGTGACGTCCTTCCTGGCCTTGACGAGCTCTCTCACGTCGTATTTGAGGCTTCCATTTCTCCTGGACGGCAGCGGCTCGGCGGGCCAGTTCCGGCGCCGTAAGTCGTTTCGCCTCCATAGCCGATCAGAACGATGTTTCCGCCCGCATCGAATGCGTCGACGTTCGCAACACGCGATTTCATCGTCGCTAGGCGCTGTCGAAGAACATCGTCGAAGGCTCGACGTTCTGCGCCACGACGCCGCCCTCGGTGAGGCGCGATTTCACAATCGGTAGAATTCCTGCGTTGTCAGATGAAACGGCACGAACGGGCCGCGATACGCATCGAGCAGGATTACGTCGTATCTGTCCTTCGTCTGGTTCAGGAATACGCCTGCCGTCCTTGTTGGAGATACGCAGGCGCTCATTGGGCGCCACCGCAAAGTATTTCTGCGCGAGCGCAATGACTGCCGGATCGAGCTCGGCGACGTCCGCCGTTGACTTGCGGCAAGGCTGGCGACGAAGTAGCTGATCGTGCGTCCGCCGCCCAAGCCGACCAGCGCAATCTTCGCACCTCGTGCGGCGTCATAGGCCGAGCGCAGGTCATGTATCGCGGTATAGGTGACGACCAGATCGCCCGGGTTCGCGAGGATCGATGACGGACTCGGTATAGCGATTGGCCCGGTATCCGAAGTTGAGCGAGATGAAGGAGTTCTGCTTCTCACGAAGATGGTGTTGTACTCGGAGTCGACCTGCTCGAGCTAGGCCCGTTCTTGCGCAGGAGGAGCGGAGTCTGCTGCGCATGACTCGGTGACGATTCAAGCCCGAGGCGCCGCATCAGGATTGCGGTTGCGACGCATAGCACGCGCGTCGAGTGACTCACTCGCCCCTGTTTATGGCGCAGGACCCCGAAGGCCAGGAAGAACAAGCCCATGAGCACGCCCGCGGCCGCCAGGATGTTGTAGATCCTGCTGACCCCCATCATCGGGATGAAGAAGAAGCTCGTGCCGAGCGTGCCCTACTATGCTGCCCGCAGTTGCGAGGCCCGAAAGCCGTCCGGAGAGTGTTCCCGAGTTGTCCTTTCGATCCAGCAGCAGCCTTGACACCAATACGGACAAACCGCCGCCAGCGTCGCCGCAGGCAAGCAGGCGAGCGCATGAGCGCCGACAACAGCGCGGCATACCGGACATCTTCGATCGAGTCGAGGATGCTGTTGATGATCGCTTCGCCAAGAGCGGCACAGCCAGGACCAGCGCTGACGAGATGACGAACAGGATTGGCGATCGCGCCGGGTCGAGGTGCTCCGGTCGGCGGCTTGCCGCCGAGCACGTATCCAGCGGTCATCCCGTGGAGGAAAATCGAGATGAGAGCGCCCCACGTGTAAATGGTTCCGCCAAAATACGGGTAAACGTCCGTCCAATCGAGCATCTCGAGCGCCATCGTCAGGAAGCCCGACGAAAACGCGCGCTATGAAGGCCGATCCACATCGGCCGACTGTCCGTGACAAGCTTTGGGTGGAATTGTGGTCATGGTTCCGAATTTGTCCTGACGTCGATACGTTGCATTGTACCTGGCGCAGGAGCAACGAAGGCTCAGAGGAATCCGATCACGACGCCGCTTCGCCGCCAGCGCGTCGATGGCGGTCGGCGCCGTAGCCTGCCTCCCGCAGTATGTTCGGCGCTGTGCTCCCCTTGGAAGCGGGCGCTCTGCCGCGACACCGCCGCGAACGCCTGGTCGGACACCTTTGAAGGGGCGGCGCGTATTCAGCGCGAGCCGTCGCTGCGCTGCAAGACCATTTCGCGCGCCGCGAATTGCGGGTCGATCATCGCCTCGTCCAGTGTGGCGATCGGCGTCACGCAACAGTCCACCGTCGCCAATCTGCGCTTTCCATTCCGGCGAACGTCGCGCGCCGCGAACACGCGCTCGAGCTCGCGGCGAACACGCTCGGCCGTCCTCGCCCAGCGCGAACTGACCGGCAACGAGATCGGGACGCGCCGATCGCCGCGCACAGCGCCTCCCAGAACTTTTGCTCCAGCGCGCCCACGGCGAGCCAGCGCCCATCACGCGTCGGGTAGACGCCGTAGCACGGCACGCCGCCCGTGAGCAGGTCCGCGCCGCGCGGCAGCACGCGTCCCCATTGCTCGAGCGCGTGCAGCGCGAAGATGTTGTGCGCGAGCGATGCGTCGGTCATCGCCACGTCGACGTAGCGCCCGCGGCCGGTCCGCTGCGCGCCGACGAGCGCCGCGAGCAGCGCGATCGCGCGGTCGATGCCGCGCCGCCCAGCAGATCGGCGATCTGCAGATTCGCATAGTGCGGCGGGCCGTCGCGCCCGCCGGTCTGGTCGAGCACGCCGGCGTAGCCAAGATAGTTGATGTCGTGGCCGGCGAGGTGCGCGCGCGGTCCGCTCTGGCCGTAGCCGGAGATCGCCGCATAGACGATGCGCGGATTGATGCGCCGCGACCGTGTCGTAGTCGACGCCGAGCGCCGCGACGACGCCCGGGCGGAAGCTCTCGACGATGACATCGGCGCTCCGCTGCGCGAGCGCGAGGAACGCGTCGCGTCCCCGCGCGTCGCTTGAGGTCGAGCGCGCATGCTGCGCTTGTTGCGGTTCACCGCGCGATAGAACGCCGAGACCGTTCCCGGCCGGTTGCCGAGGTTGCGCGCATAGTCGCCGGCGCCGGTGTCCTCGACTTTGATCGACGTCGGCGCCGAGATCGGCAAGGTAGAGCGTGCAGCACCGGGCCCGGCAGGAGCCGCGTCAGGTCGAGCACGCGGATGCCCGGCCAGCGGCCTGCATCGTGGCGCGGCGCATGCCGGCGCGACGCGATCGTCGCTCAAAGCGCGTCGGCGCCGGGAATGCCGAGCTCGCGCTTGATCGCGCGCGCCGTCGCGAGCGCGTCGTCGAGCGCTCGCGCCGAGGCAGGTCACGTGCCCCATCTTGCGGCCGCGTCGCGGTTCGCGCCTTGCCATACAGATGGAGCTTCGCCGCGGGATGCCGGAGCACGTGCGTCCAGTCGGGCTCGCGCGGCGCAGCGCTGCGTCTGTCGGTGAACCAGATGTCGCCCAGCAGGTTCACCATCACCGCGGGCTCGTGCTGCCGCGTGTCGCCGAGCGGCAGGCCCGCGAGCACGCGCGCCTGCTGCTCGAACTGCGAGGTGACGCAGGCGTCGATCGTGTAGTGGCCGCTGTTGTGCGGCCGCGGCGCGATCTCGTTGACGACGCAGCGCGCCGTCGGTCGGTCACGAACATCTCCGACGCACAGCACGCCGCGATAGTCGAGCTTCGCCGCGATGGCGGTCGCGATCGTCGCGCGCCTCTGCCGCCAGCGCGGCGGGGACGCGCGCCGGGACGATCGAGACGTCGAGGATGCCGTCGCGATGCCGGTTCTCGGCGACGGGCCAGGTCGACGTCTCGCCGTCGCTCGGTGCGCGCGACGACGACCGAGACTTCGGCGGCGAGCGGCACGAGCCGCTCGATGCATGCAGGGGACCGCGCCCATCGCGACCCAGGCGGCGACGACTTCGTCGCGCGAGGCCGACGCGAATCTGTCCCTTGCCGTCGTAGCCGAGGCGCGCGCTCTTCACGATGCCCGGGGCAAAGCGATGCGTCGACGCGATGCGCATCGTCTCGCGCTCGCGAGCACCGCGTACGGCGCGACGCCGAAGCCGTGCTGCGCGAGGAACGCCTTCTCGCGGATGCGATCCTGCGCGATCGCCACGCTTTCGCGCGGCCGGGCGACACGCGCGCCGTGCGGGCGAGAAACGCGAGCGCGGCGGCCGGGACGTTCTCGAATTCGGTGGTGGCGGCGCTCGCCAGCGCGGCGAGCTCGGCGAGGCCGCGCGGGATCGAGGTAGTCGGCGCGAATGTGGCGATCGGCGACGCTGCCGGCCGGGCCGTGACTCGCCGGGATCGAGCACGGCGACCTTGTAGCCGAGGCTCTGCGCGCGCCATGCAGAACATCCGGCCGAGCTGTCCGCCGCCCAGGAGTCCCAGCCAGGCGCCTGGGCGACGACGACCGCGTTCACCGCCGGCTTACGCCCGCTGGCGGAACGCGCATCGCGCGCGCGGCGTTCGGTCTGCTTCAGCGCGGAACGCGGCGAGCTTCCTCGCGATCGCAGGGTCGGTCCCGGCGATGATCGCGACGGCGAACAGTCCGGCGTTCGCGGCGCCGGCCTCGCCGATCGCGAACGTCGCGACCGGGATGCCCTTCGGCATCTGGACGATCGAATACAGCGAATCCTCGCCGCGCAGGTATTTCGACGGCACCGGGACGCCGAGCACCGGCACCGCGGTCTTCGCGGCGAGCATGCCGGGCAGATGCGCCGCGCCGCCGGCGCCGGCGATGATGCAGCGCAGGCCGCGCGGGCCGGCGTCCTCGGCGTATTCGAGCATGTCGTCCGGCATCCGGTGCGCCGAAAGCACGCGGGCCTCGTAGGCGACGCCGAACGCCTCGAGCTGGGCGGCCGCGTGGCGCATGATGTCCCAGTCGCTGTCGCTGCCCATCGACGACGCCGACCAGCGTGCGCGATTTTGCGTTGGCCCATCGGTCCTCCCCGATGGTCGGACCGCGCGGCGCTCGAGGAACCGCGCGCGAATCCGCAAGGTCCATGAATCTTAGCATTGGCGAACGCGGATCTCGCGGGCCGCGGAATCATGCTTGCGCGATCCGACGTGCTGCCGCGGCCGACGGAGGTTGCCGTGGCGTGCCTCGCATGTCGCGGACAATGCACGTCATGTGCCGAACGTATCGAGTCCTGTTGCTCGCGCTCTGGCGCTCGTCGGCGCTCATGTCGCGGTCCCCGCTTGTCGCGCAGGGTGACGCGGATTTTCTCGCGGCGACGCGCGGCGTTCGAACGCGGCGACCGGGTCGCGCCTCGACGCGCTGGCGCCGAAGCTCGCCGGACCACGTCCTCGCGCCGTACGTCGAGTACTGGCAGCAGAAGCTCAGTCTCGACAGCGTCGCCGACGCCGAGGTAGCGCGATTACCTCGCCCGCTGGCCGAAATCGCCGCTCGCGGACCGGCTGCGCGTCGATTGGCTGAAGACGCTGGGCAAGCGCGGCCAGTGGGCGAGCTTCGCCGCCGTCTATCCACCGCGCCGTCGGGCGAGGACGTCGAGCTCGCATGCTACGGCGTGCAGTACCGCCGCCAGCGCGACGGCGACGCGGCGCTCGCCGACGCGAAGCCGCTCTGGTTCACGGGCCAGAGCACGCCCGATGCCGTGCGAGCCGCTCTTCGCGGCGCTGATCGCCAAGGGCGACTTGTCCGTCGACGACCGCCGCGCGCGCTTCCGGCTCGCGGCCGAGGCCGGCAACGTGCGCCTCGCGCAGGCGATCGCCGTGAACATGCCGCCCGATGACAAGATCGGCGTTCGCGCGAGTTCGTGCAGGTCGATGCGAGCCCGGGCCGTGCGCTCGCGACGGGCGAGTTTCGCTGGAAGGTCCAGGCCGGAACGCGAGCTCGCGCTCTACGCGCTCGAGCGCGCGGCGCGCGACCGACGCCGCCGGCGTTCGCGCCGCCGTGGGAAAAGCAGCGCAAGCGGCTGCCTCCGACGCCGACCGGCACTACGGCAACGCCCGGATCGCATTCCATGCGGCGCGGCAGCTGAATCCGCTCGCCGCACGAATGGTATCCGCGAGACCGGGAATGCGCCGCTGTCCGAGGCGCAGCGCGCATGGCGCGTGCGCGCGGCGCTGCGTGCCGGCGCGTGGCCGGACGTGCTGGCGGCGATCGACGCGATGCCGCCGTCCGAGCAGGCAGGACCCGCGTGGCGCTACTGGAAGGCGCGCGCGCTGTCGGCGCCGGGCCGCAGCGCCGACGCGACGCCGATCTTACGCGGCGCTCGCGGCGAGATCCAGTTTCTACGGCATGCTGTCGGCGGAAGCGCTCGGGCAGCGGCAGTCGAGCTCGCGAGCGCGCCGCTCGAGCCCGATGCCGCAGGCGCTTGCCGCGTTCGGCGCGACGCCCGGCATTCGCCGCGCGGTGAAGCTCGCGCAGCTCGACATGCGACCGGAGTCGCAGCGCGAATGGCTCTACGTCGTGCGCGGGCGTCCGACGACGAGGCGCTGCTGCTCGCCGCGGACTATGCGCGCAGCGAGGGACTCTACGATCGCGCGATCAACACGGCCGAGCGGACCACGGCGCGCCACGATTTCGGCCTGCGCTACCTGATGCCGTTCCGCGACCAGTTCGCCGCCGCGGCGCGGAGCAGGCGGTCGACGCGGCGCTCTCTGTTCGGCATCGCGCGCCAGGAGTCGCGCTTCGCGCCGGACATCGTGTCCTCGGCCGGCGCCGTGGGGCTCGATGCAGCTGATGCCGCCGACGGCGCGCTGGGTCGCGAAGCAGCTGAATCGCGCCGACTACCGTCCGTCGCAGATCGCCGACGCTGGCGATCAACACGCAGTTCGGCGCGTACTATTTCAAGTACTGGCTCGACCGGCTCGATCGGATGCCGGCGCTCGCCGCCGGCTGCGTACAATGCCGGGCCCGGCCGCGCGCAGGCGTGGCGCGCCGGCGACGCCGCTCGAAGGCGCCGTCTGGGTCGAGACGATCCCGTTCAACGAGACCCGCGACTACGTGAAGAAGGTGCTGGCCAACGCGATGTTCTACGCGCGCTCGCTCGAATCAGGCCTTACGTGCCGCTGCGCGACGCGGCTCGGCACCGTGCAGCCGCGCGGCGACGCGGCACCGGCGCACCAGCGTCGCGACGGCGACTGACGCTGGCCGAGCACGCGTCGATCGTCGTCGCTGGCGGCACCGGGTTCGTCGGCCGCCACGTCGTCGAACGGCTCGTCGCGCGATGGCTATCGAGCGTCGTCGTTCCGACGCGCCGGCGCGACAAGCGCGCAGCACCTGATCCGTGCTGCCGACGGTCGACGTCGTCGTGGCCGACGTCCACGATGCCGCCGACGCTCGCAGCGCCTCGTCGCAGCGCGCGTCGGCGGTCGTCAACCTCGTCGGGCATCCTGAACGAGACGGCGGCGCGACACGTTCGCGCGCGCGCACGTCGAGCTCGCGCGAAGCTCGATCGCCGCGTGCGCGGCGGCGGGCGTGCGCCGGCTCGTGCACATGAGCGCGCTCAACGCCGATCCCGCGGGGCCGAGCCGGTACCTGCGCAGCAAGGGCGAAGCCGAAGCGGCGATCGTCGGCCTCGGGACTCGACTGGACGATCTTCCGGCCGTCGGTGATCTTCGGTCCGCGAGGATCGCTTCCTCAACCTGTTCGCGCAGCTTCTGCGCTTTGCTGCCGGTGATGGCGCTCGCCGCGCGCGCAGACGCGGTTCCAGCCGGTGTACGTCGGCGACGTCGCCGCAGTGCTTCGTGCGCGCGCTCGCGCATCGACGCGACGATCGGGCAGACGTATCCGCTCTGCGGTCCCGACGATCTACACGCTGCGCGAGCTCGTGCGCTACGTCGGCAGCGGTGACCGGTCAGCGCGCGCCCGATCATCGCGCTGGGTCCCGACGCTCGGCGCGGCTGCAGGCGCGCGTGCTCGAGCACCTGCCGGGAACGCTGATGAGCCGCGACAACCTGGCGTCGATGCAGAGTGGACAGCGTCTGCGGCTGCGCCGTTTCCGCCGGTATTCGGCATCGTGCCGCAGTCGCTCGAGGCGATCGCGCCCGCGTACCTCGGCGCCGAGGCGATGAACAGCCGCTACGACGGCTATCGCGCGTGGCCGCTGACGCAGCGCGACGCGTGCGATTCGGCTCGCGATCGACCGACTGCGCATGGCGCGCTAGCGCGGCAATCGCAAGCCGTGAAGATCTATCGCGTCGGCGGCTCGGTGCGCGACGAGCTGCTCGGGCGCGCCGTCGGTCGACCGCGACTGGGTCGTCGTCGGCGCGACGCCCGAGATGCTCGTCGCTTCGGGCTACAAGCCGGTCGGCCGCGACTTCCCGGTCTTCCTCCATCCGCGACACGCGGCGAGGAGTACGCGCTCGCGCGCACCGAGCGCAAGCACGGCCGCGGCTATCGCGGCTTCGAGTTCTTCGCCTCGCCCGACGTGACGCTCGACGAGGATCTCGCGCGCCGCGACCTGACGATCAACGCGATGGCGCGCGACGAGAACGGCGCGCTGATCGATCCCGTTCGGCGGCGCAGGCCGATCTGCGCGCGGGCGTGCTGCGCCACGTCTCGCCGGCGTTCGTCGAGGATCCGCTGCGCGTGCTGCGCGTCGCGCGCTTCGCCGCGCGCTTCGGCTTCGCCGTCGCGCCGGAAACCGAGGCGCTGATGCGCGCGCTCGTCGCGTCGGGCGAGCTCGCCGACGCTGGCGCCGGAGCGCGTCTGGCAGGAGCTTGCGCGCGGGCTGATGGAGCCGCATCCGTCGCGGATGCTCGCGGTGCTGCGCGAATGCGGCGCGCTCGCGCGAGCTGCTGCCGGAGGTCGACGCGCTCGATGGCGCGCCGCAGCGCGCGACGCAGCACCGGAGACTCGACGCCGGCGTCATCTCGCGCGCGCGCTCGACTATGCGGCGCGAACGCGAGTTCGCGCTGCCGGTCCGCTACGCGGTCCTCGCGCACCGATCTGGGCGGCGCGGGAGCGACGCCGCGCGCCGTGCCGGACACGCGTGGGCACGCGGCGCGGAGCGTGCGCTGCGCCGAGCGGATCTCCGAGCGCGCTGCAGCGTGCCCGTCGGACTGCCGCGACGCCGCGCGTCTTGCCGCGCGCTGGCATCGGGTCGTGCGTCGAGCGCCGCGCGCTCCCGCCTGCGGCACTGCTCGATCTCCTCAATGCCGCGGACGCGCTGCGCCGGCCGGAACGGCTCGAGACATTGCTGCGAGGCGTGCGAGTGCGACGCGATGTCCGCGTCCCGGCGCGGCGGCGATTTCGCGGCCGCGCGCGTATCTTCGCGCGGCGCTCGACGTCGTGAAGGGCGTGGACGCCGGCGCGATCGCGCGCGCGGTCCGCGGAAATCGGCGTGCCAGCGAAGGCGCGCTCGGACGCGCATCGCGATCGGCGGTTCGCGCGGCGCGGCTGGCGGCGCTGCGCGCGTGGAAGCGAGCGCCGGCGCCTGCGACGGCCGCTGGGTCAGACGCGGTAGGCGACCAGCCGCATCACGTCCGCCGCGACGCGCATCAGGCCTTTCACCGGGAACGGCAGCTCGGCGGCGCCGGCGGCCTGCGCCGCCGCGCCGTGGCGCGCCTCGTCGTCGCGCATCTTCTCGACGATGGCGCGGCTCTTCGCATCGGCGGCGGGCAGGCGCTCCATGTGCGCCGTCAGGTGCTCCTCGACCTGGCGCTCGGTTTCGACGACGAAGCCCAGATTGACGCGATCGCCGGCGACGCCCGCGGCGATGCCGATCGCGAACGAGCCCGCATACCAGAGCGGATTGAGCCGCGACGGGCGATCGTCGAGCTCCGCGAGGCGTTGCTGCGTCCACGCGAGGTGTTCCTCCTCCTCGCGCGCGGCCGCGGCGAACTCGCGCCTGACGCGCGGATCGACGCGCGAGCACGCGCCTGCGCGGCGTAGAGCGCCTGCGCGCAGACCTCGCCCGTGTGATTGACGCGCATGAGGCCGGCGGCGTGGCGGCGTTCGGCGGTCGTGAGCTCGGCGTCGTCGAGATTGGCGCCGGGTGTCGCGCGCGCCGACGCCGGCACTCCGGCGAGCATGCGCAGCGCGCGGTCGAAACCGACGACGAGATCGTCTTTGATCATGCGCAGGGTCCGCTCATGCCATCTTCGGTCGCGCGGCGAGGCACGCTAGAAAAAATGCGCCATCCCGAGAACGAAGCCGCCCGGCTTGCCGCAAGTTCCCGTTGGGATAGGCGTTGCACAGGATGGGATAGGGATCGTGGTTGAACGTGTACGCCGCGTTGGATTCGTTCCGGATCTTCACGTAGCCGGCGTACGCCAGCGTGCGCCCCGACAGCAGATAGCGTATAGCTTGCCTCCCATTGCGTCGAGCCGCTGTTCACGCCTTTGGTGAGGCCGCCGATGCGCGTGCCATCCGCTGCGCTCCCCGTGCCGTTTCCCGCGCGGCCGACGTACGCATAGAACAGGCCCGGGCCGATGTCGATCGTCGTGCTGACGCCGAAGAGATTCCGCTTGAGATGGGTCGTCTGCGTGGCATCGTAGTTCAACCGCTCGTACACCGCGCCGATGCGCACCACCGAGAACTGGTAGGCGCCGGCGACCGAGAATGCGCGATCGGAAAGTGGATCGGTCGGCGTGCCCCGGATCCGGTCGTGCAATTCGTAGGCGATCCCGAGCTGGACCGGGCCGTTGGTGTAGATGGCCCCGGTGCTGATGGCGCTGCTGTGCGGGCGCAACAGCCCCGTCGTAGCTCGCGTACTGGAAGGCGGCGTTGAAGCCCGAAATCGTCGGGCGTGTCGTAGCGGATCGATTGCCGCAACCGGTCGTCGAAGCCGCCGCCTCCGGCGGGCCCAGGAAACCCTGCGCCCACAGCGACGCCGTCGAGAGGATCGAGGTCGTCAGCGTCGGGACGTTGCCGAAGATCGGCAGGATGTCGTCGTAGGGCCGAGGAAGTAGCCCATCTTGAAGCGTGCCGAACGGCCCGTAGAAGCCGACGAACGAGTCGCGGCCGGCGAGGATGCCGCGTGCCCTGGGTCACCGATATGCTGTTCTCGATCTGGAAAATCGCGGAAATCCCGTTGCCGAGCGGTTCAGCGCCGCGTATTCCGAATTCCGACGAGTTGGAGATCACGCGGTAGACGTTCGGGTTGGGGCACTGGTCAGGACAACCCGGACCCGATTGCTTGCCGTTGACCATCTCCATGGAGACATTGAGGCGGCCGTACAGCGTGACGCTTGCGTCCTGCGCACGCGCGATCGGCGCGTTCAGCAGGCCGGCGACGACGACGGCGACAAGCTTCGATCTCAAGGATATTCTCCGCTCGCGCATGATATCGCAGTGGCGGCGCGCGATCGGAACCCGCGTCTCGACGCGCGTGCATTCGGCAAGAGGAAAATAAACGGGCGCCCGAAGGCGCCCGTCTGTCGTGCATTTCCGGCCAGGGCCGGGTGCGCCACTCCTTCGATCAGAAGTTGTGGTACATGCCCATCACGAAGCCGCTGACGTTCATGCCGACCGGTCCACCGGCGACGGTGTTGGCGCTGCCGGGATACGAGTTGATGTTGAAGTTGTAGCTCGCGTTCGAATCGTTGTTGATCTTCACGTAGCCCGTGTAGACCCGCGTGCGCTTCGACAGGTCGTACGAGTAGCTGATTTCCCAGTGGGTGGCGCCGGTGTTGTCGCCCTTGGCGAGGCCGGCGACGCGCGAGATGTTCGACGTCGACGACAGCGTTCGTCAGTAACGACCGGTGCCGGCGTGTTGATCGCGCTGCCGCGTGCCGTCGGACGCCTTGCCCCAGTACAGGAACACCTGGCCGTTGGCGCCGACGTTGATCGTCGTGTCCACGCCCAGAACGAATTGCGCTTCAGCTTGTTGATCACGACGGATTGGCCACCGTGCCAAGGCCGTTCAGCACTTCGTACGCCATCTGTTCGTACACGCCGGCGATGTTGAATGCCGAGAACTGCCACTTGGCCGCGACCGAGTACGCCCAGTCGGACAGCGGAAGAAGCAGTTTGCCGCACAAACGGTGTCGGGACGTTCGCCCGCGCTGGTTGTGGTGGTATTCGAGACGCGGTACCGATGACGAGCGGGCCGTTTCTGTAGAACAAGCCGAAGGACTCGGTTGTTGCTGTTGTTGGCCGACGCGACGGTCGCGTTGGTCGGGCCGACTCGCCCCGCCTGTGGTCGAGAATTGCGCCTCGAAGTTGAAGCCCGACATACGACGGCGAATCGTAGCGGATCGATTGCTGCAGCGCGATCGTCGAAGCCGCCGTTGACCGGCTGGCCGGCGAAGCCCTGCGCCCAGACCGAGGCGGTCGACAGAATCGACGTCGCTGCCGTGTTGTCGTTGCCGAAGATGCCGTGGATGTCGTCGTACGGGGCCAGGTAGCGGCCCATCTTGAACGTACCCCAACCGCCGCTCAAGCCGACGAACGAATCGCGACCGGCGAGGTTGCCGCCGTCACCGGTGGTCGGGCGGATCGAGCCGTTCTCAATCTGGAAGATCGCGTTGAGGCCGCCGCCGAGGGACTCGGTGCCGCGCAGGCCGAAGCGCGACGAGTTCGACGCTACCCGGTAGACGTTCGGATCGGTGTTGTTGGAAAGCCTGCCATGCACGAATTCCATATCGATGTTTATGCGACCGTACAGCGTGACGTTCGCGGTCTGCGCTTGTGCCAGCGGGGCGGCCAGCAGGCCCGCGATGGCGACAGCGACAAGCTTCTTGTTCATGGAGTCTCTCCTCTAGCGGATAAAATGGGCAAGGTAAACGTCTTGCAGGCTTGCCATCGGAACCTTCTCTGCGATGTCGAGAAGTTGGATTCATTGTGCCAAACCGGGCGCCCGCGAGGCAAGGTAAAGTCCGGGCGGGCGGAAAGCTTGGACCGCGCTGTTGCTAAAACGCGACACGGCCATAGCGTTCCTGCGAGCGGCACCGCCGTGCAGGCGGCGGATCGCAACGAACTCGAAAATCGGCCGCTAAACGTATGATCAGCCAACGAAAACTTGCTTTTCTTCGAGGTTGGAGCGCGCGCCGCGGCCTCCGACATCGATTTTGCAGGGTTTTCGATCGGCAACGCGCGAGCCATGCCGACGATTCTCGTCGAGCTTCGCGCCGCATGGAGCGCGAGACGCCGGCGAGTCGCGCACGGGATGAGCGTCTTGGCGCATTCGCCGTGGTCGGCGCCGATCCTCGCGGCGGCGCTTCCGCGGCGGCGCTCGGCTGCTTTTGCGCAGCGCGCGGCTCGCTTGCCGCTGGACTATCCTACCGACCGATCGCTGCACGAGCGCCCGGTGTCGCGCGTCGGCGGCATCGCGATTTGGACGGGTTTTCTGCCGGTGGCGCTGCTGTCCCCGGCGCCGATCGGGCGACGGTCGCGTCTGGCTGGCGCGCGTGGGCGCGTCGTGACCGCCGTGTCGTTTGCCGACGACTGGTGCGGCGTGCGCCCGGCGGTTCGCCTCGCCGTTCCATGCGCTGGCGGCGCTGGCGGTCGCCGTCGTCACTGCCGTGGCCCGACGACGCGGCAGGAATTTCGCTGTCAGCATGTCCTCGTCGCTGCGCGGCGCCGTGCTCGCGATCGTCTGGTCCGCGAATCTCTTCAATTTCATGGACGGCAACGACGGACTGGCGGCGCTGATGTCGATCTGCGGTTTCGGCGCCTACGGCGTGGCGGCTGCTCGCACCGGGATGAACGCGGACGCGCTCTTCGCGCTCGCCGTCGGCGACGCTCGTGTTCTTCGTCGTCAACCTGCCGCCGGCGCGGACGTTCATGGGTGACGGCGGCTCGGTCGGCCTCGGGTTTCTCGCGGCGGCCTTCGGCTATGCGGGCATCCGCGCGGAAATCTGGCCGGCGTGGTTTCCGCTGCTCGTGTTCCTGCCGTTCGTGGCCGACGCCACGGTGACGGTGTTGCGACGCGCTCGCGCGCGGCGATCACCTTTCGAAGCGCACCGAACGCATTATTATCAACGGTTGCACCAGATGGGGTCGGGACATCGCGGCACGCTCCTGTTCTACGGCATCCTGATCGTCGGCACGTCGGCGTCGGCGTCGTTCACGCTGGCAGTCGCGCCGGGTGCGGGCTGGCCGGTGCTCGCCGCGTGGATCGCAGCGATCGGCGTGCTCTTCGCCGGCATTGATTATCATTGGCGCAGGCGCACATCAGAACAACAATGAAGCAACCCCACAACTTCCGGGCGTGGCTCGCCTTCGTCCACGACCTCTGCGCGTCGCGCGCTCGCCTGGGCCGCGATGTACTGGTTCAGGTTCGGCCTCGATTTCCACGAGCCGTTCCTCGCCGACATGGCGCGCACGCTCGTCTGGATCCTGCCGCTGCAGGCGGCGATCTTCGTCGCCTTCGGCCTCTATCGCGGCCTGTGGCGATTCGCGAGCGTCCTCGACCTGCAGCGGATCGTGCTCGCCGCGGGCCTGGGCGCGCTGCTGATCCCGCGTCGGTCCTCGTGATGCTGCAGATGCAGGCGGTCGTGCCGCGCAGCGTGCTGATCTTCTACCCGATCGTGCTCATCTTCCTGATGGCCGGCGATCGCTTCGCCTACCGGATCTGGAAGGAGCACCGCCTCTACAGCCCGCTTCGCCGCGCTCGGCGAGCCGGTGCTCGTGATCGGCGCGGGCGAAGCCGGCGCGCGCCTCACGCGCGGACTTCGCGCGGAGCCGGCAGTGGCGCGTCGTCGGGCTCGTCGACGACGATCCGGCGAAGCGCGGGCGGCTGCTGCACGGCGTGAGCGTGCTGGGCCCGATCTCGAGCCTGCCGGCCTGGGCGAAGAAGTACGGCGTGCGCCAGGTGATCGTCGCGCTGCCGTCGGCCGCGCACGGCGTGCGCCGGCGCGTCGCGGAGATCTGCGCCGATGCGGGCATCGAAGTGCTGACCGTGCCGTCGTACGAGGACCTGATCAGCGGGCGCTCGGCGCTGACGACGATCCGCACGATCGAGCTCGACGACCTGCTGGGCCGCGATCCGGTCGTGCTCGACAACGCGGGCCTGGGCGAATGGCTCGGCAATCGCGTGGTGATGGTCACCGGCGCGGGCGGCTCGATCGGCGCCGAGCTCTGCCGCCACATCGCGCGGTTCCGTCCCGCGAAGCTCGTGCTGTTCGACCTGTCGGAGGCCGCGGTCTACGCGATCCAGACCGCGCTCGCCGACGGTTTCCGCAGCTGCCGCTGGCGACGGTCGTCGGCGACGTCAAGCACGCGGCGCTGGTCGAGCAGGTGCTGGCCCGCGAGCGGCCGAGCGTCATCTTCCACGCCGGCGCCTACAAGCACGTGCCGCTGATGGAGGAGACGAACGCGTGGCAGGCGGTGCTCAACAACGCCTACGGCACCTGGGTGCTGGCGAGCGGCCGCGGTCGCCGCCAAGGTCGAGAAGTTCGTGCTCGTGTCGTCGGACAAGGCGGTCAACCCGACCAACGTCATGGGCGCGACGAAGCGCCTCGCCGAGATCGTCTGCCGCAGCCTGCAGGGCAGCGGCACGCAGTTCGTGCTCGTGCGCTTCGGCAACGTGTTCGGCAGCGCCGGCAGCGTCATTCCGCGCTTCCGCGAGCAGATCGGCCGCGGCGGCCCGGTGACGGTGACGCATCCGGACATCACGCGCTACTTCATGTCGCTGTCCGAGGCCACCCAGCTCCTGCTGCAGGCGGCGCTGCAGGGCAAGGGCGGCGAAATCCTCGTGCTGGACATGGGCGAGCCGGTGCGCATCATCGATCTCGCCCACGACATGATCCGGCTTTCGGGCGCCGATCCGGATCGCATCCCGATCGTGTTCACCGGGTTGCGGCCCGGCGAGAAGCTGTTCGAGGAGCTCTCACCGCGGAGGAGGCGACGCTTCCCACGCCGCACCCGAAGCTGCGGATCGCGCTGTCGCGCGCGGCGAATTTCGACGCCGTCGGCCAGATGGTCGCCTGGTGCGAGCGCGATCGCCCGGCCGACGACGCCGAGGTGCGCGCGCGGCTGAAGACGTGGATTCCCGAATACATGCCGCCGGCGGGCGCGCCGGTGCAGCCGATCCCGACTGCGCCGGCCGACGCCGTGGCGTCGGCACCGTTGCCGCTGCGCGCGCCGCGCCGGCGCTGAGGCACGCGCGCACGGACATGCCCGAGTACGCTCCCTCGACTGCGCTGTCGCAGCGGCCGACGCGTGCCGCGATGCGGCCGCAAGCGTGGGCGGTCGTCACTCCAGCGCTTGCCGCCGTAGAGATACGGATTGAGCGCCGCGTCGTTGTACATCTTGAACTGGCGATAGACGCGCCAGAACGCGCGCCCTTCGCGCGGCGAGCGTCAACAGCGAGTCGAGGCATCGCGCGAGATCGGCGCGCTGCAGCGTCGAGCGGGCGAGCTTTCGGCGCACGCCGCGCGATGGGCGTTCCGTCGCGTCGGCGCGCGTGGCCTCGGCGCGCATGTGGAAGATCTTGAGCGCCAGGATCGACAGCCGATCGACCATCGAGCCGGCGGACTCCGAGTTGTGCCACGCATCGGTCGCCGGGACGACGCCGGCCAGGCGTTCGAGCAACGCTTCGTCGATCTTCTCGATCGCGTCGTTGCGGCGCTGGTTGTAGCCGTCGATGGCGCGTTTGTTCGCCGCGATCGCGGCGTCCGCGACGTCGCGCCGCCGCGCGCGGTCTTCCTCGTCCCACAGCAAGCGGTTGTGGCGATGGTTCGGATTCGATCCACGCCCAGACGGCCGGGGCGCGCCGGACGGCGCAGGCGGCGCTCTCGACCGCCCGCTCGAGCTCCGCGTCGTGAAACGCGCAGATCGCCGGCGCTCCGACGTCGGTGAAATCGATGCCGGTCATCGGCGATCCTCCCGGGCGATCGTGGATCGCCGGTCGCGACGGCGCTCGCCAGTGTCCAGAACTGGCGGGACCGGCGTCGCGAGGAGGTCCCGGTACAGCAGCACCTGCTGCAGCGTGATCGCGGACGGCGAGAACGACAGCACCGCGCGCCGAGCGTTGCCGCCAAGCCGAGCGCGCGTCGCCGCGTCCTGCATGAGACGCATGTGGGCCGCGAGCGCCGCCACGTCGCCGGACGGGCAGACGAGGCCGGCGTCGCACTCCTGCAACAGCGACGCGGCTCCCGACTTCGTGCTCGCGATCACTGGCAGCGCGCAGGCCATGGCTTCGAGCGCGACGTCGGGCGAGGGATCGTAGATGCGAGGGCAGCACGAACGACGTCGGCCGCGCCGTAGTAGGGTCGTCGGTCGACGTCGGCCAGCGACGAGCGTCACACGATCGCCGACGCCGCGAGCCCGTGCCCGCGCGACGATAGCGCGCGGCCGCGTTGTCGTCGCCCAGCGACAATGAGGTGCGCCGGCGGGCGAGCTGCGCGAACGCATCGATCGGTGGTCGCCGAGATCGGCACGCGCGAAATCCGTGGCGGCAACGAGAAAGATCGTCGACGCGGCATCGATGCCATGACGCGCGACGATCGTCGCACGCTCGAGCGCAGGCCCGGATGGAAGATGTCGCCGTCCACGGGGTTGGGGATGACGTGCAGCTTCGATTCCGGAACCGCAAAGCGCTGGTGGATTTCGTCCTGCACCATTCTCGAATTGCAGATCACCGCGCGCAGCCAGTGGACTCGCGTAGAGGCGCTTCTCCATGCGCGAGCCGGTAGCGGTTGTACGGCGACAGCATGGCGCCGCATGCGGCCCGCCGCGCGTCGCGCGCTTCAATCGCTCCTCGAGCCACACCGCGTGCACGCCGTCGCTCGGCGCGGTAGACGTCGCAGCACAGCAGCGCAATCGTGCGACTCGACCAGGGTCGGTTGCGAGCGCCGCACGTCGCGACAGGCCGCGCGCGCGAAGCTCCAGTCGCGCCAGAGCGCGCCGATGTGGAACGGATCGAGAACGAGCGGCTCGACGAGTTGCAGACGCGTCTGCGGCCACGATCGCGTGTACAGGGATACGGCGACGTTGCGCTCGAGCAGCGCCTCGAGCGCCCGCTCGGTGACGCGCTCCGTCGTGCCGTCGGGCCGGTAGTCCTGGCGGACGATCGTAAGGCGCATCAGGGCCCGTTCATGGCAGGTGCGGGTGGCGTTGGACGAGCGCGGCGCGGCACGAGGTGCCCGCTGGCCGCGAACCCGGCCACGATAGCAAAGTTCGCGTCGCGGCGGCATCGAAAGCGGCGCCGTACAGTCAGGGCTTACTCGCCCGCCAGGCCGCGCCGGCGGGGAATTTAGCGAGCGCGGATCGCGCCGTCCGGCGCTTCCGGTACAATCGATCGCGAGTTCCACGCTCCCTTCCCGCATCCCGCCCGTCATGCCGATCGACGCCGTCAATGCCGCCGTGAAGGCGCAGATTCTTGCCGAGGCGCTGCCCTACATCCAGCGCTTCCACGACAAGACGATCATCATCAAGTACGGCGGCAACGCGATGATCGAGCCGCAGTTGAAGGCGGGCTTCGCGCGCGACGTCGTGATGCTGAAGCTCGTCGGGATGAATCCCGTCATCGTTCACGGCGGCGGCCCGCAGATCGGCGATCTGCTGCAGAAGATGGGCATCCAGAGCGAGTTCCGCCAGGGCATGCGCGTCACCGACGATCGCGTGATGAACGTCGTCGAGATGGTGCTGGGCGAGCTCAACCAGGAGATCGTCGGCCTGATCAACCAGCACGGCGGCAAGGCGGTCGGGCTCACCGGGCAGGACGGCGCCTTCATCCATGCGCGCAAGATGCTGCTGCAAGAGCGACGCGAGCGACGGCGAGATGGTCGACATCGGCCTCGTCGGCGAGATCGAGCGCATCGACCCCGAGCTGATCCAGCTCCTCGATTCGCGCGATTTCATTCCGGTGATCGCGCCGATCGGCGTCGGCGCCGACGGCGTGGCCTACAACATCAACGCGGACCTGGTCGCCGGCAAGCTCGCGGAGACGCTGAAGGCGGAAAAGCTCGTGCTGATGACGAACACCGTCGGCGTGCTCGACAAGAACGGCAACGCTGCTCACCGGCCTGTCCGCGAGCCGGATCGACGCGCTGTTCGCCGACGGCACGATCCACGGCGGCATGCTGCCGAAGATCGGTTCGGCGCTCGATGCCGTGAAGAACGGCGTCGCGAGCTCGCACATCATCGACGGGCGCGTCGAGCACGCGCTGCTCCTGGAGGTGCTGACCAACGAAGGCGTCGGCACGATGATCCGCGCCGACGCGGCGTCGCCACGCGCGCGCGTCGGCGGCTGACCGGAGCGCCCGCGCCCATGGCCACGAAACCCGGCGAGCGCCGGCTGCAGATCCTGCAGACGCTGGCGGCGATGCTCGAGAATCCGCGCGCGGAAAAGGTGACGACCGCGGCGCTCGCGGCGAAGCTCGACGTCTCGGAGGCGGCGCTCTACCGCCACTTCGCGAGCAAGGCGCAGATGTACGAGGGCTGATCGAGTTCATCGAGACGACGCTGTTCACGCTCGTCAACAAGATCGCGAGCGAGACGACGGACGGCGTCGCGCAGGCGCAGCAGATCGTCAGCGTGCTGCTCGGGTTCGCGGAGAAGAATCCGGGCATGACGCGCGTGCTGATCGGCGACGCGCTCGTCAACGAGGACGAGCGGCTGCAGGCGCGGATGAACCAGCTCTACGATCGCATCGAAGCGGCGCTGCGCCAGGCGCTGCGGATCGCGCAGGCGGCGGGCGACTGGCCGGGCGATCCCGACGCGGAAGCGAACGTGCTGCTGGCGTACGTGCTGGGCCGCTGGCAGCTCTTCGCGAAGAGCGGGTTCAAGCGCGCACCGCAGGAGGGCTGGGAGCTGCAGCGCAAATTCTTGCTTCGGCTGGAGCGTCGACGGTACGCGCCGTCCTACGCCGCCTGCACCGTGGACGGCGCCAGAACGCAGCCCGAGATCTTCCACCGTCCGTCCGGCTGCTTCTGCATCGTGTACAGCGCGACCTGCACCGGAGTTGTCGGGAGCGACGAGGCGCAGCGGCTGAATCACGCTTCCCTCGATGACCGCGCCTTCGAGGAACTCGGTGTAGCGCGCCGCGATCAGCGCGCCGTACGCGGTGCGCACCATCGCGAGGAAATTCGCGGCGGTGCCGAACTGCTGCCGGATGCGCGGGCGACGCGTGGGCGAACGCCTTCGCTGCCATCGCCGGCCTTCAGCGCCGCGAGCTGCTCGCGATCGATGGCCTTGATCGCGCTGCCACTCGGCGTCGGCCAGCGCTGGCCGTCGTCGCCGCCGCGGCGCGTGCGGCGCGCCGCCAGCGGCACGCCGAGCGCCACGCAGCGAGCGCCAGCGCGAGCGAGCGAGCCAGCGCCGCGCATGAGTCGGCCGATGCCGTCGTGAGCTCATGCGTCGCGTCACCGGCCCGCGCACACCGGGCACTGCGGATCGCGCGGAACGCGAACCTCGCGCCAGCGCATCGTCGAACGCATCGAGCAGCAGCAGGCGGCCGGCCAGCGGTTCAGCCGACGCCGGCGATGAGCTTCAGCGCTTCGGCGGCCTGCGTCGCGCCGACGATGCCGACGACCGGCGCGAAGACGCCCATGACCGCGCAGCGCGTCGCCTCGAGCTCCTCGCCCTCGCCGAAAGGCAGTGATAGCACGGCGAGTGCGCGCGTGCGCGGATCGAACACCGCGACCTGTCCGTCGAAGCGGATCGCCGCGCCGGAGACGAGCGGCGTGCCGCGCGGCGACGCAGGCGCGATTCACGGCGTGCCGCGTCGCGAAATTGTCGCTGCAATCGAGCACGACGTCGGCGCGCGCGACGAGCGGCGCGAGCTCGGCGGGCCCGATTCTCGCCTCGACGGCTTCGATGCGCACGTCCGGATTGACGGCGGCGAGCCGCGCCTTCGCCGCAGCCACCTTCGGCGTTCCGACGTCCGGCGTCGCATAGAGGATCTGGCGCTGCAGGTTGGTGAGATCCACCGCATCCGGGATCGCACAGCGTGAGCGTGCCCACGCCGGCGGCGGCGAGAAACTGCGCGACCGGAGCGCCCAGCCCGCCGGCGCCGATCACGAGCGCATGCGCCGCGGCGAATTTCTCCTGCGCCTCGAGACCGAGCTCGGGCAGCAGGATGTGGCGGCTGTAGCGAAGGAGCTGCGCGTCGTCCATCGACGCGCATTGCCGCCGTCGGGGCCGCGATCGAGGCCTGTGTCATCGGTGCCATGATAGTCCCGCGCAATGACTGACCACGCGCGCTGCGACGCACGCAGTCGGCGCCGGAAACGAAAACGCCCGGCAAAGCCGGGCGTTCGGCGCTGTGGACGCGCGTCGCGCGCTACTGCGGTTTCGCCTGCGCCGATACGGCCTTCGTGGAAGCGATGACCGGCAGGCCCTTCAACTGATTCATCGCCTGCGTCAGCTGAAAGTCGTCCGTGGCGCCGAACACGATGCGCGGCGCCGGCGGCGTCGGCGGCGTCACGGTGGCGGTGTTCGTTGGCTGCGTCTTCGCCGCTTCGGCATTGGTGCGCTTCAGGGCGTCGGCCGCGCGCGCGGCCGACGGTTTCCTTCTTGCCCGTGTCGAGGTGATTCTCGAGATTGGCTTCGCGGATGCTGAACGGCGATTCGCGGCCGTCGTCGACGTAGATGTCGGGCTCGATGCCCTTCGCCTGGATCGAGCGCCCCGACGGCGTGTAGTAGCGCGCCGTGGTGAGCTTCAGGCCGGAGTTGTTGGACAGCGGCAGGATCGTCTGCACCGAGCCCTTGCCGAACGTCTGCCCGCCGAGCACGATCGCGCGCTTGTGGTCCTGCAGCGCGCCGGCGACGATCTCGGACGCCGACGCCGTTCCGCCGTCGACCAGCACCACCATCGGCACCTTCTTGACGCCGGCGGGAAGGTCGCGCAGGAAATCCTCGCCGCGGCGCGTGTAGTGCTCCTTCGCCGCGGTGAGCCGCATGCGCGCTTCGGCGGTGCGGCCGTCGGTATAGACGACGAGCGCGTCCTTGGGCAGGAACGCCGCCGACACCGCGACCGCCTGGTTGAGGAGGCCGCCCGGATCGCTGCGAACGTCGAGCACGAGGCCCTTCGAGCTCGCCCTGCTTGTACATGTCCTTCAGCGCCTTCGCGACGTCCTCGCCGGTGCGGTCCTGGAACTGCCGCACGCGCACGTAGCCGTAGCCCGGCTCGACCAGCTTCGACGGTGACGCTCTTGACGTTGATCTCTTCGCGCGTCAGCGTTGAAGGTCAGGAGGCCTTCGGCATCCTTGCGCACGATCGTCAGCGCGACCGACGTGCCCGGCTTGCCGCGCATCAGCTCGACGGCCTTGGCGAGCGGCATGCCGCGCGTCGCGCTGTCGTCGATCTTGACGATGAGATCGCCGGACTTGATGCCCGCGCGGAACGCCGGCGTGTCGTCGATCGGAGAGATGACCTTGACCGTGCCGTCCTCGACGCCGACCTCGATGCCGAGGCCGCCGAACTTGCCCTGCGTCGAGATCTGCAGGTCCTTGAATCCCTCGGCGTCGAGAAAATCGGAATGCGGGTCGAGCCCGTGCACCATTCCGTTGATCGCTTCCTTGATGAGCTTCTGGTCGGACACCGGCTCGACGTAATCGCTCTTGATCCGGCCGAACACCGCCGACAGGAGCTGCAGGTCCTCGTAGGGAATCGGCAGCTTGGCTTCGCGCTGGGCGATCACCGAGAAATTGAGCGACAGCAAGCACGCCGAGCACCGCGCCCAAGCCGATCAGACCCGCCTTTTTCCAGTTGTTCATCGATGAATTCCTTTGCCAGACTGCGAAGTATACGCCGGGCGCCCCGATGAGTCGCTGTGTCGCAGGAGCGCCGCCGGCGCGCGCCTCACGGCGAATAGGGCGCGCGAGCGTCGGGTGCACCAGGGAAGCCGGTTGGGCCCCGTTGCCGGACGCAAGTTCCGTGCCGCTCGATCGAAATAATTCGCATGCGGCGCCCGGCGGAAATCGCGCTCAAACAGCGTCGTCAGCGAGCGCTCACTGACGCACCAGGATCGCCCAGCGAGTCCCGCGCAATGGTGCGCGTTGCGACTCAAGACGAAGTGACCAGAGACCGACCCGGTCATTTCGGCGGGTTGCGGCAAGCCCAGCATCGCGAGGAGCGTGGGCGCGACGTCCTGCAGCGAACCGCCGTCGGCGATCGTCGCCGGCCGCCCGGCATAGACGCAGGGCACGAGGCAGAGCGTGTGCGCGGTGTGCGGCTGGCCCGTGACGTCGTCGTGCATCTTCTCGGCGTTGCCGTGATCGGCGGTGATCAGCAATTCGCCGCCGACGGCGCGCAACGCCGACTCCACCCGCCCGATGCACGCATCCAGCGTCTCGATGGCCTTGATGGCGGCGTCGAGGTTGCCGGTGTGACCCACCATGTCGCCGTTGGCGAAGTTGCAGACGATGGCGTCGTACTTGCCGGAGCCGATCGCCGCCACGAGCTTGTCCGTGACCTCGAAGGCGCTCATCTCGGGCTTGAGATCGTAGGTCGCGACCTTGGGCGACGGCACGAGCACGCGATCTTCGCCGGGATACGGCGCCTCGACGCCGCCGCTGAAAAAGTAGGTGACGTGCGCGTATTTCTCGGTTTCGGCGATGCGGAGCTGCGTCAGGCCGAGCGACGCGACGTACGCGCCGAAGCCGTTGCCCACCGATTGCGGCGCAAAGGCCACGGGCAGATCGCTGGAACTCGTCGCCGTAGCTCGTGAGGCAGACGAAGGTCGCGAGCCTCGGCACGCGGCGTCGCGCGAAAGTCGGCGAACGAGGCGTCGGTCAGCGCGCGCGTGAGCTGCCGCGCGCGATCGGCGCGGAAGTTCATGAAGACGATCGCGTCGCCGTCGGCGATCGTCGAGGCGTCGCGCGCCGGGCGGGACGATCGTCGTGGCGTGGACGAATTCGTCGTTCTCGCCGCGGGCGTAGGCGGCTTCGAGCCCCGCCTCGCGCGGATTCGGCCGTGTAGGCGCGCGGCCGTCGACCAGCAGGTCGTAGGCCTCCGTCGAGCCGTTCCCAGCGCTGGTCGCGATCCATCGCGTAATAGCGGCCGACGATCGAGGCAATGCGCGCGCCGGGGTGCCGCGCGCAGACCCGCCATCGAGCGGCGAGCGACGGCGCGGCGCTTTGCGGCGGCGTGTCGCGGCCGTCGAGGAACGCATGCACATGGATGCGCGGCGCGCCTCCCGCCGCCGCCAGCTCGACCATCGCGGCGATCTGCCGCTCGTGGCTGTGGACGCCGCCCGGGAGACAGAAGACCGAGCACGTGCAGCGTCGCGCCGCCGGCGCGGGCCGCCGCGACGGCGCCCGCCAACGCCGGGTTGCGCGCGAACTCGCCGGTTTCGATCGCGCGATCGATTCGCGTGTAATCCTGGTAGACCACGCGGCCGGCGCCCATGTTGAGGTGCCCGACCTCGGAGTTGCCCATCTGTCCGCGCGGCAGGCCCACGGCGAACTCGGACGCGTCGATGGCCGTGTGCGGACACGTCGCGATGAGCGCGGTCCCAATGGGGCTTTTCGCGCGTGCGATCGCGTTGTCCGGCGTCGCTTCGCGGCAGCCGAAGCCGTCGAGGATGACGAGCGTGACGGGACGTCTCACCGGGCGGGCGGCAGCGGGCATCGGAGGCTGTGGAAGTGGGCCGCGACCCTTGCGGCGGGACGCGTACGCTATCATTTTACCTTCGCGGCAGCAGGGAACTCCGATTCATGTCACTCATGTCGTTCATCGAGACTACTGGTATCTCGATCCTCGCGCTCGTCGTTTCCGGAGCGCTTCTCGTCTGGCCGCTCGTCGCCGCGCCGGCTGTCGCCGGTCAAGGACATCGGCACGCTGGAGGCGACGCGCCTCATCAATTCCGCGAACGCCCTCATCGGTCGACGTGCGCGAGACGAAGGAGTTCGAGGGCGGGCGCCTGCCGAAGGCCGTCCACATTCCGCTGTCGCAGCTCGACAGCCGCGGCGACGAGCTCGCCCGCCATGCGGGACGGCCCGTCGTCGCCGTATTGCATGACGGGCAACCGCAGCGGCGTCGCCGCCAAGGTGCTGGCGCGTGTCGGATTCAAGGACATCTATCAGCTGCGCGGCGGCTATCGGGCGTGGAAGGATGCTGGGCTCCCCGTCGAGAAATGACCGTGCCGCGGATCACGATGTACTCGACGGCGGTCTGCCCGTACTGCATCCAGGCCGAGCGCTATCTGAAGGCGAAGGGAGTGACCGACATCGACTACCTTCGCGTCGATCTCGATCCCGCGCTCCGGCGGACGATGATGGAGCGGACCGGCCGGCGCACGGTGCCGCAGATCTACATCGACGCCTTCCATGTCGGCGGCTACGAGGACCTCGTCGCGCTGGACCGGCGGGCGGCCTCCTGCCCCTGCTCGCCGGTGCGCGAACGAATAGCGAGGCTGTCGCCGTCCGGCCGGTAGGGTAAAATCGCCCGTTTGACCTCCATCGAGGACCAACATCATGGCCGACCCGCAGCAGCAGGGCGACGGCGCCCAGGGCGCCGTGTTCAGCATCGACAAGATCTATCTCAAGGACCTCTCGCTCGAAAGCCCCGGCGCGCCGCAATCGTTCCTGAATCAGGAGCAGCCGCAGGTCGAAGTCGGCCTTCGCACGCGCGGCGAGCAGAGTCCAGCCCGACGTCTACGAATGCGTGCTGACCGTGACGCTGACGGCGAAAGTGGCCGACAAGACGCTCTTTCTCGTCGAGGCGTCGCAGGCGGGACTCTTCACGATCCGCGGCGTGCCTGCCGAGCATCTGCAGCAGGTGATCGCGATCAATTGCCCGACCGTGCTTTTCCCGTATATCCGCGAGACCCTGGCCGACGCGGTGACGCGCGCGGGCTTTCCGCCGATCCATCTCGTTCCCATCAATTTCGAGATGCTCTATCAGCAGCAGCTCGCGCAGATGCAACAGCCGGCGCCGGCCGCGGCGACGGTCAACTGACGCGTCACCGGATCCGCACGTGGGCCGGCTGACGCGGGCGAGCGTGGTGCGCAGCGTCGCCGCGCGCGCGGCTCTGCTGGTGCCGGCCGTTCGCCGTCGCGATCTGCGCGTCCGCGGCGGATTTCCGCGCCACCGGCGAGGCCGGCACGTTGCTCTACGACGCGCCGTCGCTGCAGGGCGAAACCGCTGTTCGTCCTCGGGCGCGACGTCCCGCTCGAGGTGATCGTGCCCGTCGAAGGCTGGATCAAGGTGCGCGATGTCGGCGGCACCATCGGCTGGGTGGAAAAGCGCGCGCTGGTCGACCGGCGCAGCCTCGTGGTGCGCGTCCCGGTGGCCGACGTGCGCGCCATCCCCGATGAAGCCGCGCCCATCGTGTTCCGCGCCGAGCAGAACGTCCTGCTGGAACTGGCTGAGCCGGCGACGAGCGCCGGCACGACGGCGATGCCAGGGTGGGTCGGCGTCAAGCATCGCGACGGCCAGGCAGGATACGTACGCATCACGCAGGTGTTCGGGCTCTGAAGATGCCATGCGAGGGTGCCGGCGGTCGCTGTCGTCGGCGCGGGCGCCTGGGGCACTGCGCTCGCCGCCCACCTCGCAACGCGTGACGACCTCGCGGTGACGCTCTTGGGCGCGCGACGCCGCGCAGGCGGCGTCGATGGCGGCCCGGCGCAGCAACGACCGATATCTGCCGGGCATCGCGCTGCCGGATTCTGCTCGTCGTGACCGCGACGCTCGCGGCCGCCGCCGGAGGCATCGCTCGTCATCGTCGCGACGCCGGTCGCGGCGTTGCCCGCCGTGGCGCGCGAGCTCGCGGCTGCCGGCGCGCGTGCGCCGCTCTTCTGGCTGTCGAAGGGCTTCGTCGTCGTTCCGGCGAGCGCGGCGCATCCGGCGGGCGTCGCTCTCGCGCACCAGCACCTCGGCGCCGATGTGGGAGCGCACCGGTCGGCGTGATCTCGGGGCCGAGCTTCGCCGACGAGGTCGCGCGCGGATTGCCGACGGCGGTGGCGGTCGCGCGCGACCGACGCCGCGGTCGCCGCCCACGTCGCGTCGCTGCTGCGCGCGGAAACGCTGCGCGCCTACGAAAGCGACGATATCGCCGGGCGTCGAGGTCGGCGGCGCCGTCAAGAACGTGCTCGCCATCGCGGCCGGCGCCGAGCGACGGTCTCGGCTTCGGCCACAACGCGCGCGCCGCGCTCATCACGCGCGGACTCGCGGAGACCGGCCGCCTCGGCGCCGCGCTGGGCGGCCGGCGCGAAACGATGATGGGCCTTGCGGGACTGGGCGACCTCGTGCTGACCTGCACAGGCGACCTGTCGCGCAATCGCCGCGTCGGGCTTGCGCTGGCGCGCAGGGAAATCGCTGCCGGACATCCTGGCCGAGCTGGGGCACGTCGCCGAGGGCGTCGGCGCCGCGGCGGCAGTTCGCGCGCTTGTCGCGGCAGCATCGGCGTCGAGATGCCCGATCTGCGACGCGGTCCACGGCGTGCTCTACGAGGGCCTCGCACCGAGGGATGCGGTGCTGCGTCTCCTCCAGCGCGAGCCGCGCTCGGAACGACACTAGCCGCCGTTCACTCCGACACCGGGCGTGCTTGCCGAGCCGCGAATCCGTTCTGCCGCCAGGCCTCGTAGACGGCGACAGCGACGGCGTTGGACAGATTGAGGCTGCGCACGCCCGGCCGCATCGGGATCCTGAGCGTCGCATCGGGCGCGAAGAGAGCGCGGATGTCATCGGGCAGGCCGGTCGACTCGCGACCGAACACCAGGACGTCCTTCGGCTGAAAGCGCGTTGCGTAGAGCGATGACGGGCCGTCCGTCGTGAACGCGAACCAGCGACGCGTCGCTTCGCTGTCGAGCGCGGTCGCGACACGCGGCGAAATCGCGATGCACGCGAACGCGCGCGAACTCGTGATAGTCGAGTCCCGCGCGTTTGAGCTCGCGGTCGTCCATCCGGAAGCCGAGCGGCTCGACCAGGTGCAGCAGGGTGGCCGTGTTGGCGGTGAGCCGGATGACGTTGCCGGTGTTGGGCGGAATTTCCGGGTGCACGAGGACGACGGCGAATTCCGGCGCGTGCTGTGCGGCGGTCATCGACGGTTGCTCGGTTCGTCTCATGGCGGCAGCGTGCGCGCGACGACCCAGCATTCGACGCGTTCGGCGCCGGCCGCGACGAGCGTGCGCGCGGCCTCGGCGAGCGTAGCGCCGGTCGTCATCGACGTCGTCGACGAGCGCGATGCGCGCTCCGCGCACATTCGACTGCGCCGCGAACGCGCCGCGGACGTTGCGCCGGCGCTCGGCCCACGGGCAGCGTGGCCTGCGGCGGACCGGCGGCAAACGCGGACGAGCGGCGTCGGCGAGCGGCAAGCCGGTGCCGCCGGCGACGTGGACGCGAATCTCGCGCGCCTGGTTGAAGCCGCGCTCGCGCTGCCGCTGCGCTGCGAGCGGCAGCGGCTACGATGCGACTCGGGGCGCTCGCTGCCCGTTCGACCGGCGAGCGAGACGCGCACGGCGGCGGCGAGCGCCGCGCCCGCCCATTCGGCGAGCGCGATCCGGCCGCCGTATTTGATGCGCTGGAGCAAGCGGTCGGTCGGGAAGGCGTAGGCGAAAGGCCGCGACCGTCGCGGCGAACGGCGGCGGGCGCGTGAGGCAACCTCCGCAGACCTCGCCTTCGGCCGAAGGCAACGCGCAGACCGGGCAGGCCGCGGCAATCCGGAGCAGCGACGCCGCGCAGGCGGCACACAGCAGATGCGTCGCCGGTGCGCGCGACGCACAGCTCGCAATGCTGCGGCAGGGCGCGGCGTGCGACCGCGGCGACGGACCATCCCCGTCGCGCCGCGCCGCAGTCAAACGATTCGGCGTCTGGATTTGACAAGACCGTGCCCTCCCTCGACACTCGGCGCCGATTGTAGTCGGCGTCGGCGCGCAACGGCGCGACGATGCGCGATTCCGCCAGCCTCGAAGCAAATCACGAAGGTCGCCGCAATGCCATCCACCGAACGCACGATCACCGTCCGCCCGAGCCGGTCGACGCGCCGCCGCGCGCCCGTGAAGTCACGGTTGCGGTGGACCGTCGCGCGCGTCGAGCAACTGTTCGCGCTGCCGTTTCCCGATCTCATGTTCCGCGCGCAAGAGGTGCACCGCGCGCACCATGCGCCCACCACGGTGCAGCTCTCGCGGCTGATCTCGATCAAGACCGGCGGCTGCCCCGAGGACTGCGGCTACTGTCCGCAGGCGAAGCGCTATCACACCGGCGTGGCCGACGAGGCGCTGCTCGACCTCGACGCCGTGCGTCGCGGCCGCGCAGCGCGGCGAAGGCGGACGGCGCGACGCGCTTCTGCATGGGCGCGGCATGGCGCGGGCCGAAGGATCGCGATCTCCAGCCGGTGCTCGCGATGGTGCGGGAGGTGAAGGCGCTCGGGCTCGAGACGTGCTGCACGCTCGGCATGCTGAAGGAAGGCCAGGCCGAGCGCGCTCAAGTCCGCCGGCCTCGACTATTACAACCACAACCTCGACACGTCGGCCGGAGTTCTACGGCGAGGTGATCACGACGCGCGGCTACCAGGACCGCCTCGATACGCTCGCTGCGCGTCCGCGCCGCCGGCATCAACGTCTGCTGCGGCGGCATCGTCGGCATGGGCGAGTCGCGAGCGCAGCGCGCCGGTCTCGATCGCGCAGCTCGCCAACATGGATCCGTATCCGGAGTCGGTGCCGATCAATCACCTGGTGCAGGTCGCGGGAACGCCGTTGCACGCAGCGCTCGGCGGGCGAAGCGCGCTCGATCCGTTCGAATTCGTGCGCACGATCGCGGTGGCCCGAATCACCATGCCGAAGGCGATGGTGCGGCTCTCGGCAGGACGGCGCGAGCTGGGGAGGCCGTCCAGGCGCTGTGCTTTCTCGCCGGCGCCAATTCGATCTTTCATGGCGACAAGCTCCTGACGACGGAGAATGCCGACGTCGGATGCCGACCGGTCGCTGCTTCGCCAAGCTGGGACTGACGCCCGCCACGTGACGCTGATCGCCGATCTCGAGCGCGGCCTCGGGGCGCTCGACGCCGCGGGACTCAGGCGGAAGCGGCGCACGCTCGGAATCGCGCAACGGGCGCCCGCGTCGACGGTCGACGGCCGGCGCCTCATCGCCTTCGCGAGCAACGATTATCTCGGCCTCGCCAATCATCCGGACGTCGTCGCGGCCGCGCGCGACGGCGCGCGCGCGCTGGGGTGTCGGCGCTGGGCGCATCGCATCTCGTCTGCGGCCACTTCGCGCCGCACGCGGCGCTCGAGGCCGAGCTCGCCGCGTTCGTGCGCCCGCTCGCGGGCGCCCGGGCGCTGACGTTTTCCTCCGGCTACCTCGCCAATCTCGCGATCCTGACCGCGCTCGCCGGACGCTCCGACGCCATCTTCGCCGACCGGCTGAACCACGCATGCCTCAACGACGGCGCGCTCCTCTCCCGCGCGGATTTCATCCGTTATCCGCATGGCGACGTAGCGGCGCTGGCGCGCCGCCTCGCGGCGTCGCAGGCGAAGCGCAAGGTGATCGCGACCGACGCCGTCTTCAGCATGGACGGCGACATCGCGCCGTTGCCGGCCATGCTGGCGCTCGCGGAGGAGTTCGACGCGTGGCTCGTCGTCGACGACGCGCATGGCTTCGGCGTGCTGGGCGAAGGCGACTGCGGGGCCGCGGTACGCTCGCCCATCTCGGCCTCGAGTCGGACCGGATCGTGTACATGGGCACGCTCGGCAAGGCGGCGGGAGTCGCGGGCGCCTTCGTGGCGGCGCATCCCGCGGTCATCGAGACGCTCGTTCAGACCGCGCGCTCCTACATCTTCACGACGGCGGCGCCGCCGTTCCTCGCCGAGGCGCTCCGCGCGAGCCTGCGGATCATCGCCGGGGATCATGCGCGGCGCGCGCATCTTTCGACCTCCTCGACCGTTTCCGGGAGCGCATGCACGCCCTGCCTTGGCGCTCTGCGAGAATCGCGGACGCCGATTCAGCCGCTCGTGGTCGGCGCCAATGCGGCGGCGGTGGCGCTCGCCGGCGCGCTGTGGGATCGCGGCTTCTGGGTGCCCGCGATCCGTCCGCCGACGGTGCCGGTCGGCACGGCGCGGCTGCGCGATCACGCTGACGGCGGCCCACACGCGCGACGACGTCGACGCGCTCGTGGATGCGCTCGCGGATCTCGCGCCGCGGACGTTCGCATCGGCTCGCCGCCGAGCCCGCCGGGCCGCCGCCAAGAGGCGCGTCGACGCCGCGGCGTGAGGCGGCCGCCGCCGGCGTCGCATCGCGAAGGGGCCATGCCGACGAGCGCATCGCTGCATCACGATCGAGGCGACGGGAGAGGGTCCGCCGCTCGTGTTGCTGCACGGCTGGGCGATGCATTCCGGGATGTGGGGACCGCTCGCTGCCGCATGCCTTGCGCGAACGCTACCGGGTGCATGCCGTCGATCTGCCGGGCACGGCCACAGCGCCGCGCCGGCGGAGTTCACGCTCGACGGCGTGGTCTCGGCGCTCGCTCGCATTCGCGTCGGCGCGGCAGCCGCTCACGGTGCTGGGGTGGTCGCTGGGCGGACAGGTCGCGATGCGCTGGGCGCTCGCCGGCCCGGCGCAGTGAGCCGCATCGTCCTGGTCGCGACGTCGCCGCGGTTCGTCGCGGGCGACGACTGGCCGCACGCGATGTCGCGGACGAGACGCTCGTCCGGTTCCGGCGACGAGCTGCGCGCGCAGCTGGAAGCTCACCATGCGAACGCTTTCTCACGCTGCAACTGAAGGGCGGCGAGCACTCGCGCGCCACGCTCTCGGCGCTGCGCGGCCGGATCTTCGCGCGGGGCGCACCGTCGCCGGCGGCGCTGCTCGGCGCGCTCGCTCTTGCTGCGGAATGCCGACCTCCGCCGTGAGATCGCCGGCGATCGCGCAGCCGGCGCTGGTCGTGTCCGGCGATCGCGACACGCTGGCGTTGCCCGGCGCAGGACGCTTCCTCGCCGAGCGTTGCCGAATGCGCAGCTTCGCGCTGATCGCCGGGCGCGGCGCACATTCCGTTCGTGTCGCACGCCGACGCGTTCGCCGCGGCGCTCGACGCCTTTCTCGATGCCCGCTGAGCGCCGCCCGACGACGATCCCGGCGCAGTGGACGCCCGCGCCGTCCGTCGCCATTTCGCGCGCGCCGCCGCGACCTACGACGGCGCCGCCGTCCTGCAACGAGAAGTCTCGCGACGGATGGCCGAGCGCCTCGAGGTCGTGAAGCTCGCTCCCGCGGCCATTCTCGACGCCGGCTGTGGCACGGGCGACGCGCAGGCCGATCTCGCGCTGCGCTATCCGGCAGGCTCGCCAGGTCGCGCTGGACGTGGCGTTGCCGATGCTTCGCGCGTGGCGATCACGAAGGAGGCGGGCGGCGGTCGACGTTCGCGCGGCTCCTCTCGGCTTTCGGCAAGTCCGATTCCGACGGGGGCGGACTTCGTCTGCGGGGACGTCGCCGCATTGCCGCTTCGCCGCCGGCGGATTCGATCTCGCCTGGAGCAACCTGGCGCTGCAATGGGTGGACGACTTGCCGCGGGCGCTCTCGGAACTCGGGCGCGTGCTGCGCACGGGCGGGCTCTGATGTTCTCGACGTTCGGTCCCGGACACGCTGCGCGAGTTGCGCGCGGCCTTCGCCGGCGTGGACGGGCACAGCCATGTCAGCCGGTTTACCGACATGCATGACATCGGCGACATGCTGGTCGGCGCGGGCTTCGGCGATCCGGTGATGCAGATGGAATATTTCACGCTGACCTACGCCGACCCGCGGGCGATGCTGCGCGACCTCAAGGCCATTGGCGCCACCAACGCGACGCGGGCGCGGCCGCGCGCGCTGATGGGGCGTCGCCGCTTCGAGCGTGCGCTGGCTGGCGCTCGAGGCGGCGTCGCCGCGACAGGCGCATTCCGGCGACGTTCGAAGTGATCTACGCCTGCCGTGGAAAGTAGCCGCCGCGGCAGGACCGCTGACGGCACGCGATCGTGCGGTTCGAGAGGTAGCCGTGACTGGCTTCCAAAGCCCGAGGTGTTATGAGACACTGTGAATGCGGCACGGCGCATCCGTGTATGCCGGGTCCAGCGGACGAGTGTGCCCAATCGTAGTGTCGGCGTTCCGTTGGAGCTTCGACGGCAGCAAGAGCTCGCGACAGAGCCAGCGTCGAGACTGGAGGAAGGATGAATTGCCCTACTATCTCGCGCCCACGCTCGAGAGCACGCATCGGATCTCCGATGACCTGCATGCTGCGGGAATGAAGGATTTCTTCCTGCACGTCATCGCCAAGGACGAATCCGGGCTCGAGCAGGAGCATCATCCACTCCAGCAACTATCTGGAGACGCTGGATGTCTTGCGCGACGGGTTCATCGGTGCGGCCATCGGCGCCGTCGCGGGCCTGGTCGGCGCCGGATTGCTGATGTACTTCAGCCGTTCGGCCCCGATGTTCCCCACTACGTCTATTTCGTGATCGTCGCCGTCGCCACGATGTTCGGCGCGTGGGAAGGTGGCTTGACCGGGATAGCCACGGAGAACAAGAATCTCAGGAAGTTCCACCACGACATCGAGGCCGGCAAGTACCTGATCCTCATCTACGCGCGGAAGGAGCAGGGCGCCACGGTCAGATCATTGATGCGCAGCCCGTCATCCGGAAGCGGAATTCGTCGCGATCAACAAGCATTTCGTCAACCCGTTCCGACCCGTCAGGCGCCGGCATCACGCGCCGCATGGCAATGAAAGCATCTCTGCAGCGGGACTGACAGCTTGTCCCGGCTCCTGTCTTCTCGCGCAGGCGGTCGCGGACTCGCCTCGCCGTTACGCGCGAAATGCCGTTCGAATCAACCGGGGCCGTCGCTATGGTTGTAGCAATCGCATTGGTGCTGTTGGTCGTTGGCTCGGTCCTGTTTCACTACCTGAGTCCGTGGTATTTCACCCCGATAGCGTCCAATTGGGACGCGATCGACGACACCGTCACGATCACGTTCTGGGTCACGGGCTTTGTCTTCGTCGTCGTCAATCTGTTCATGGCGTGGTGCGTGCTGGCGCTATCGTCACGGGAAGGTGCAAGGCGGCGCACTACGAACCCGAGAACAAGAAGCTGGAATGGTGCGCTCATCCTGGCGAACCACGGTGGGCGTCGTCGCGATGCTGGCGCCCGGCCTGTTCGCGTGGGCGAAGTTCATCGACGTCCCGAAAGACGCGACGGTGGTCGAGGTCATCGGCCGGCAGTGGAACTTCAACTATCGCTTTCCGGGCGAGGACGGCGTGCTCGGCACCGCCGACGCGCGTTTCATCAGCGACGACGAACCCGTTCGGCATCAATCCGGACGATCCGCACGGTCAGGATGACGTCGCTGATCGCAAGCCAGGAGCTGCATCTGCCCATCGGCAAGCCGATCAAGGCAGACCTCCGCTCGATCGACGTCCTGCACGACTTCACGGTGCCCGCAGTTCCGGGCGAAGATGAACATGGCGCCGGGCCTCGTCACCTACGTCTGGTTCACGCCGACCCGGGTCGGACTTTCGACGCATTCTGCGAACAGCTGTGCGGCATCGCGCATTACGCCATGCGCGGCAAGGTCGTCGTCGAAGACGAGGCCGCGTTTCAGACGTGGCTAGGCAGCTATCCGACGTTTGCGCAGACCTGCAGCGCAAGGTCGCCCGGCGATGCCGGCGGCAGGGCAGCCGGCTCTACGCCGTCTGCGCGGCCTGCCACGGCGCGCAAGCGCGAGGGTAATCCCGCGCTGAACGCGCCGAAACTGAGCGGGCAGGGCGACTGGTATCTGAAGCGCCAGTTGCAGTAATTTCAAGAACGGTGCGCGCGGCGCGCATGACAAGGACGCATTCGGCAAGATGATGGCGCCGATGGCGGCGACGCTCGCCGATGACGCCGCGCATCAACAACGTCGTCGCCTATATCAAGACGTTGCCGGATACCCCGCGCCGCCCACGGTCAAGGGGAATGCGAGTAACGGTCACGATAGCTTAGCGAAACCTGCGCCGCCTGTCACGGCGCTGACGGTCGGGAGTCCAGGCGACGAACGCGCCGCGGCTCAAGGGCATGAGCGATTGGTACATGGTCACCCAATTGAACAACTTCAAACACGGCATCCGCGGCACCGATCGGCAAGACATGCTACGGTCCGCAGATGGCGAACATCGCCGCGATGCTGACCGACGAGCGGACAACCACCGACCTCGTTGCCTACATCAATACGTTCGAAATGAGACATCGAGGCGGATCGAGCGATGTGCTGACGAGTTAGCGGAAAGGAAACGGCAATGACCTACGTTGCGCATGACGAATCGGACTTTCGTTCCTCCGATCGGAAGTCGAGGAGCCGGAGCTCTACCATCCGAAAACGTTCATCGGGAAGTACATCTGGAGCCAGGACGCCAAGGTCATCGCCGTCCAGTACTCGATCACGCGCGATCGCGGTGGGGCTGGTCGCGCTGGTGCTGTCGGGAATCATGCGGCTGCAGCTCGGGTTCCCGCACGTCTTCTCGTTCATCACGCCGGCAACCTACCTTCAGTACGTCACCATGCACGGCATGATCATGGTGATCTATCTGCTCACCGCGCTGTTCCTCGGAGGTTTCGGCAACTACCTGATCCCGCTGATGGTGGGCGCGCGCGACATGGTTTTCCCGTACGTCAACATGGTGAGCTACTGGGTCTACCTGTTCGCGGTGCTGCTGCTGATGGCGAGCTTCTTCGTGCCGGGCGGGCCCACCGGCGCCGGCTGGACGCTGTATCCGCCGCAGGCCATTCTCGACGGGCACACCGGGCGCGACTGGGGAATCATCCTGATGCTCGTTTCGCTCGCGTTCTTCATCATCGGCTTCACGATGGGCGGCTTGAACTACGTCGTGACCGTGCTGCAGGCGCGCACGCGCGGCATGACGCTGATGCGCCTGCCGCTGACGGTGTGGGGCATCTTCATGGCCACCATCCTCGCGCTGCTGGCGTTTCCCGCGCTGTTCGTCAGCGCCATCATGATGACGCTGGACCAGGCGCTGGGCACGAGCTTCTTCATGCCCGCGCTCGTCGCCAGGGGAGAACACTCTAGCCTACAACGGCGGCAGCCCGATCTTGTTCCAGCACCTGTTCTGGTTCTTCGGCCATCCCGAGGTCTACATCGTCGCGCTGCCGGCGTTCGGCATCGTCTCCGACCTGATCAGCGTCAACGCGCGGAAGAACATCTTCGGCTACCGGATGATGGTCTGGGCGATTCTGGCGATCGGCGGCCTGAGCTTCGTCGTGTGGGCGCACCACATGTACGTCAGCGGGATGAACCCGTACTTCGGCTTCTTCTTCGCCACGACCACGCTGATCATCGCCGTCCCGACGGCCCTCAAGGTCTACAACTGGGTGCTGACGCTGTGGCGGGGCGACATCCACCTCACCGTCCCGATGCTGTTCGCCATCGGCTTCATCTTCACGTTCATCAACGGCGGGCTGACGGGCCTGTTCCTGGGCAACGTGCCCGTGGACATCCCGCTTTCCGGCACCATGTTCGTCGTCGCCCACTTCCACATGGTGATGGCGCGTGTCGCCGATCCTGGTGGTGTTCGGCGCGATCTATCACTGGTACCCCAAGATCACCGGGCGCATGCTGAACGATACGATGGGCAAGTTTCACTTCTGGGTCACGTTCCTCGGGACCTACGCCATCTACTATCCGATGCACTACCTGGGTTTCCTGGGCGTGCCGCGCCGGTACTACGCGATGGGCAACACCGATCTTCATCCCGAATCGGCGCAGACGTTGAACGAAGCGATCACCATCGCGGCGCTGATCGTCGGCGCCGTCCAGGTGGTGTTCTTGTACAACCTGATCTGGAGCTATTTCAACGGCAAGCCGCCGGGCGGCAACCCCTGGCGCGCCACCACGCTGGAGTGGCAAACGCCGGACACGCCGCCGAAGCACGGCAACTTCGGCCCGACGCTGCCCGGTGGTCTATCGCTGGGCGTACGACTACAGCGTGCCGGGCGCGGCCGAGGACTTCATATCCGCAAGACCAGCCGCCTGAGCAAGAGGACCAAAGGCCTCGAGACAACCCCTGACGTGGCTGAGCTCGGCAGACAGGCGCGCGCATGCGGCCATCCCCAAGCCTCCCGGCGGGCACTGCATGACCACCGCCCTGCTGTTCCTGCAGCGCCATCATGGCCGTCGTCGTCGTGGTGGCTGGTGCGGCCTACGCTCAACGTCTCGCCGTGGATAGAGCGGAGCACGCATCCAGACCGCAAGCGGCAACGGCGAGTTTGCCATGCGCGCCGGTGCAAGTCGGACTCTGGGTGTTTCTCGCCGTCGCCACGTCGCTGTTCGCGCTGCTGATCAGCGCCTACCACATGCGAATGATGGAGGTCGACTGGACCACGCTGAGCCTGCCGCGGGTGCCGTGGCTCAACACCGTCGTGCTCGTGCTGGCCAGCGTCGCGATGCAGTGGACGCGCGCGCAGTGCGCGACGGGGCCAGACGGACGCGGTGAAGAACGGCCTGCTCGCCGCAGGCGGATTCACCTTCGCGTTCCTGGCGGACAGCTCTGGGCGTGGCAACAACTGAATGCCTCGCGGGCGTTCACGCTGGCCAATCCGGCGTACGCGTTCTTCTCTGTTGCTCACGGCGTTGCACGGCATCCACTTGCTGGGCGGCCTGTGGGTCTGGGCCAGGGCGACCGCCAGGGTGTTGCGCGGCGCCGAGGTGGAAAAGGTCCGCCTGAGTGTGGAGCTGTGCACTGTGTACTGGCACTTTCTGCTGCCTGGTCTGGGCGGTCCTGTTCGCGGTATTGCTGAATACCCATCAATAGAGAGGATCGGGCCCCATGATGCAATCGGCGGTCACCGGATCGGCAGAAGCGACTGCCGCTGGCTCCCGGCATGGAAGGTGTCGGTCGCCGACTGGTCGTCCGACCAGCGAGCGTTCAAGAAGGTGCCGTGGGGCAAGGCAATGATGTGGATCTTCCTGCTGAGCGATACGTTCATCTTCAGCTCGTTCCTGATCTCGTACATGACGGTGCGGATGTCCACGCAGGCCACGTGGCTCAACCCCAGCGAGGTTTTCGCGCTGACGATCGGCGGCAAGAGCATCCCGCTCATCCTGATCGCGATCATGACCTTCGTGCTGATCAGCAGCAGCGGCACGATGGTCCTGGCGGTCAACTATGGCTATCGAAAGGATCAGAGTCAAGACCTTCATCTTCCTGCTGCTCACCGCGGCATTGGGCGCCACGTTCGTGGGCATGCAGGCGTTCGAGTGGACCAAGCTGATCGATGGAGGCGTGCGCCGTGGGCGCAATCCATGGGCGCGGCGCAGTTCGGCTCGAGCTTTTTCATGATCACGGGCTTTCACGGCACGCACGTGACGATCGGCGTGATTTTCCTCATCATCGTCGCCGATCAAGGTGATTGCGCGGAGACCTCGACCTGCAGAGCGGCCGGGGTTTCTGACCGGCAGGAAAGGCAACTACGAGATCGTCGAAACGCATGGGCCTGTACTGGCACTTCGTCGATCTGGTGTGGGTATTCATCTTCGCATTTTTCTATCTCTGGTAAGACAACCATGGCGCACGCAGAAGGGCAGCACCACGCCGCGGCCGGGACACGCACCCGCCGCGGCGGGGGAGCATCACGCAGAAGGGCAGCAACATCCGCTCGGCATCTATTTCAAGATCTGGGGCTTGCTGTTCGTGCTCAGCACCGCGTCCTACCTGGTCGACTACTTCCACTTCCAGGGATATCTCCGGTGGTCGCTCATCATCGTATTCATGCTGCTGAAGGCCGGGCTGATCGTCGCCGTCTCATGCACATGCTCTGGGAGCGGCTCGCGATGGTCTACGCCATCCTGCTTCCGCCGCTCTTGCTGATGGTGCTTCTGGGCATCGGAGCGGGCGAAGCCGACTACACGTTCTTCACGCGCAACACGTTCTTCGGGCCGGCAGCCGCGGCGCCGCCGCCCGCGAAGCATCCGTGACGCGCTTCGGAAGTGACCGCATCGCTCGACCGAGCGCGTGACGCGCCGGTGCGATGCGGGCCGCGCGCGATGGCATGACCTGCGGCATCTTCAGTCACCGGCACCGACACCGGCGTCGGCAGGGGCGCGTCGTCGCGGCGGCACTCGCTGCGCACGTCTGGTCGGCGCAGGGCTACCGGGCGATCGGATGCGAAGCCGGTCGCGCCAGGCACTCGCCAGCGGCGAGACTGGTGCACGCGTGACGCGCGAGCGCCTCATCGATGCCGGCAACGTCGCGCGCCGCTGGCCGACGTGAGACCCGTTTGCATTTGCGCTGCCGATCGCCCCCGAGCTTCGCCGGCCCGGGCCGCGCGGCGCGACGATCGACCTCGATCGCATCTGCTGCCGCGTGATCTGCGCGTCTCGCCGCGACCGCGGACGCGATCGTTGTTCGAAGGCGCTGGGGAGCGCTTGTACCGCTCACGCGCTCGACTCGACATGCTCGACATACCCGCGCGCCTGGCGCTGCCAGTGCCGTTCTCGTCGTCGGCATCCGTAGCTGGGCTGCCTCAACCATGCGCTGCTGTCGGCGCACGCCATTGCCGCGCGCGGACTTCGTCTCGCGGGATGGGTGGCGAACCGGATCGATCCCGAAATGATGCGCAAAGCGATGAGAATGTCGCGGCGCTCGGCTTCGACTGCGCTGCGCCGCGCCCCTTTGCGCGGATTTCGCGTGCGGCGCACGATGGCGTGCCATGCGTTCGCAGTCGACCGTGCGGCATTGCACGAGCTCGGATTCGATTCTGCGGTCGCGAGGATTGACGACGCGAACGCGACTGCCGCCGCCTTGGCCGGGGTATCGGTCCGTGCTAACATCTCGCGCTTTTTCGGCAATTGCGCGGCACGCAATCGAGGGACGCATGACCTGTACCGAAATTCAAGGCCCGGATCCGGCTCCTGCCGCTGGGCTGCTGGCAATGGTCGCTGAGCGTCCCGACACGGCGCTCGCCGATACCCGGATTGGAACCTGCAGCCGCCGGTGACGCCGATCGCGCGGCAGATGTACGACCTCCACCTCGTTCATCTTCTGGATCTGCGTCGTCATCTTCGTCGCTCGTGTTCGGCGTGATGTTCTACTCGATCTTCAAGCACCGGAAGTCGGTCGGGCCACCAGGCGGCGCAGTTCCACGAGAACACGATCGGTCGAGATCGTCTGGACGGTCATTCCGTTCCTGATCCTGCTGTTCATGGCGTTCCCGGCGACCAAGACCATCCTCGCGATGAAGGACACGTCGGCGCCCGGACTGACGATCAAGGTCACCGGCTACCAGTGGAAGTGGGGCTACGACTACCTGCAGGAAGGCTTCGGTTTCTATTCGAACCTGTCGACGCCGCTCGCGCAGATCGAGAACCGCGCAGCCGAAGGGCGAGCACTACCTGCTCGAGGTCGACAACCCGCTGGTCGTTCCGATCGACACCAAGGTGCGCGTGCTGATCACCGCCGGCGACGTGCTCCACGCGTGGTGGGTGCCGGCGTTCGGCGTCAAGCAGGACGCGATTCCCGGCTTCGTCCGCGATTCGTGGTTCAGGGCCGAGAAGATCGGCATCTACCGCGGCCAGTGCGCCGAGCTCTGCGGCAAGGAGCACGGCTTCATGCCGATCGTCGTCGAGGTGAAATCGAAGGACGACTTACGCGAAGTGGGTCGACGAGCAGAAGAAGAAGACTGGCCGCGGCAGGCGACGACCCGAACAAGGTCTGGGACTCGAAGCGACTCGTGGTCGACCGGCGAGCGGATCTTCGCGGCCAATTGCGCCGCGTGCCACCAGGCCGAACGGCAAGGGCGTGCCGGGCGCGTTCCCGGCGCTCGACGGCTCGAAGATCGTCAACGGGCCCGAAGGCGCGCAGATCGCGCTGGTGCTGAACGGCAAGCCGGGCACGGCGATGGCCGCCGTGGAAGCAGCTGTCCGACGCCGACCTCGCCGCCGTGATCACGTACACGCGCAACAGCTGGAGCAACAAGACCGGGCGAGGCGGTGCAGCCTGCCGAGATCAAGGCTCGCCCGCCAGTAGGCCCCGATCAGTAACCGTTCTGGAGATCTTCGAGATGAGCACCATCGCCCACGATCACGCGCGGCCGGCTCACGCGCGCACGACGACCACGCGCATCATCCCGAGCGGGATCACGCGCTGGCTCACGACGACCAACCACAAGGACATCGGCACGATGTACCTGTGGTTCTCGTTCACGATGTTCCTGGTCGGCGGCACGATGGCGCTGGTCATCCGCGCCGAGCTGTTCCAGCCGGGCCTGCAGATCGTGCGATCCGGAGTTCTTCAACTCGATGACCACGCTGCACGGCCTCATCATGGTGTTCGGCGCGATCATGCCGGCGGCCGTCGGCTTCGCGAACTGGCAGATCCCGATGATGATCGGCGCGCCCGACATGGCGTTCGCGCGGATGAACAACTGGAGCTTCTGGCTGCTGCCGCCCGCGGCGATCCTGCTCGTCGGCTCGTTCTTCGTGCCCGGCGGCGCCGCGGCGGCGCGGCTGGACGCTCTATCCGCCGCTCATCGGTCCAGGCGGGCATGGGGATGGACCTCACGATCTTCGCCATCCACATCCTGGGCGCGTCGTCGATCATGGGCTCGATCAACATCATCACGACGATCCTCAACCTGCGCGCGCCCGGCATGACGCTGATGAAGATGCCGCTGTTCGTGCTGGACGTGGCTCATCACCGCCTACCTGCTGATCGCGGTGATGCCGGTGCTCGCGGGCGCGGTGACGATGCTGCTGACCGACCGCCACTTCGGCACGACGTTCTTCAACGCGGCGGGCGGCGGCGACCCGGTGCTGTTCCAGCACGTGTTCTGGTTCTTCGGGCACCCCGAGGTCTACATCATGATCCTGCCGGCGTTCGGCATCGTCTCGCAGATCATCCCGGCGTTCTCGCGCAAGCCGCTGTTCGGCTACGCGTCGATGGTGTACGCGACGGCCGGCATCGCGATCCTGTCGTTCATCGTCTGGGCGCACCACATGTTCACCGTCGGGCATGCCGACCGCGGGCATCCTGTTCTTCATGTACGCGACGATGCTGATCGCCGTGCCCACCGGCGTGAAGGTGTTCAACTGGCTCGCCACGATGTGGCGCGGCTCGATGACCTTCGAGACGCCGATGCTGTTCGCGATCGGCTTCCTGTTCCTGTTCACGCTGGGCGGCTTCACCGGCCTCGTGCTCGCGATCATGCCGGTCGACGTCCAGGCTGCAGGACACCTACTACGTCGTCGCGCACTTCCACTACGTGATGGTCGCCGGGCAGCCTGTTCGCGTTCTTCGGCGGCGCGTACTACTGGATGCCGAAGTGGACCGGCACGATGTACGACGAGACGCTCGGCAAGGTCCATTTCTGGTCGTCGCTGATCTTCGTTCAACGTCACGTTCTTCCCGATGCACTTCCTCGGGCCTCGCCGGCATGCCGCGCCGGATTCCCGACTACGCGCAGCAGTTCGCCGACTGGAACATGATCGCGTCGATCGGCGCGCTTCTGGTTCGGCGCTGTCGCAGCTGCTCTTCCTGTACGCGCATGGTCCAGTGCGTCCGCGGCGAGGGCGAGAAGGCGCCGGCGCAGGCCGTGGGAAGGCGCGGACACGCTCGAGTGGACGCTGCCGTCGCCGGCGCCCTACCACACGTTCGAAACGCCGCCGGTCGTCAAGTGACCGCGAGCGCCGACGACGATGCCGACGCCCATCGCCCGAAGCGTCCGCGCCGGACGCGGATGCCGGCCGCCGCGCCTGCGCGCGTCCAACCGCGGACGGCGCTGACGCTGGCGTCGATCGCGGCGGTGTTCTTCGTCGGCATCATCGCGAGCAAGTTCATCGGCGACCACGCGACCGGCATCGGCGTGCGTCGGCGCCGCCGTGCTGCTCTATCTCGTCGTGGCCATCGGGCGCAATCTGCGCGACAGGCGATGAGCGCCGCGCGTCAGCGATGCCCGCGCAGCGAAGCGCGACGGCCGCGATGAACGAACGCGCAGCGCGACAATCGCCGCTCCTCGGGAAGCTCTGCGTCTTCGTCATCGCGATGTTCGGATTCGGCTACGCGCTCGTGCCGTTCTACGAGAAGATCTGCGAGGCGACCGGCCTGCGCAACATCGCGCAGGCCGATGCGGTGAAGAACACGCAGGTCGACGCGACGCGCGACGTGCGCATCGAGTTCGACTCCAACATCCGCAAGCTGCCCTGGACAGTTCCGCGCGCTCACGCCGGTGGTCGCCGTGCATCCCGGCGAAGTGCGGCAGGTCGATGTTCGAGATCGTCAACACGACCGACCGGTCGCTGACCGGGCCAGGCGATTCCGAGCTACGGGCCGCCGCATGCCGCGCAGTATTTCCGAAAGCTCGAGTGCTTCTGCTTCGCGCAAGCAGACGCTGCAGCCCGGCGAACGGCGGCAGATGCCGGTCGTGTTCGTCGTCGACGCGTCGCTGCCGGCGGATGTCGCGACGATCACGCTGTCCTACACGTTCTTCGAGGTCGAAGGTGCCGACAAATCTTGACCAGCATCGGAGCAGCGCGCTTCGCCGCGCCCGCCGTTCCGACAAGGGTTATCCGCGATGAGCGCAGTCGACACCGGCGCCAGCCGTATTACTTCGTACCGCAGCCCTCGTACTGGCCGCTCGTCGGCTCGGTCGCGCTGCTCCTGCTGGGCATGGGCGCGGCGTTCTGGATGAACGCCGTCGCCGCGGGACCGTGGATGGTGGCGGCCGGGTTCTGCGTGCTGCTCGTGATGCTGTTCGGCTGGTTCGGCGCGGTGATCGGCGAATCCGAGGCGCGCCTGCTACAACAAGAAGGTCGACGCGTCGTTCCGCTGGAGCATGAGCTGGTTCATCTTCTCCGAGGTGATGTTCTTCGCGGCCTTCTTCGGCGCGCTGTTCTACATCCGCAATCTGTCGGTGCCCGACCTCGGGCAGCCTCGATGTCGAAGCTCGTCTGGCCCGATTACACCGCGGACTGGCCGACGAACGGCCCGTACATCAACGAGCAGTTCACGCCGATGGGCGCGATCGGCATCCCGCTGCTCAACACCATCATCCTGCTGACCTCCGGCTTCACGCTCACCGTCGCGCACCATGCGCTCATAGGCCGGCCACCGCGGCGCGCTCAAGCTCTGGCTCTTCGCGACCATCGTGCTGGGCTTCACGTTCCTGGGCTTCCAGGCGTACGAATACATCCACGCCTACAGCGCGCTCAACCTCAAGCTGTCGACGGGTGTCTACGGCTCGACGTTCTTCATGCTGACGGGCTTCCACGGCGCGCACGTGACGATCGGCGCGATCATGCTGTCGGTGATGCTCGGCGCGCGCTGTCAAGGGCCACTTCGACCGGAACCACCACTTCGCCTTCGAGGCCGCCGGCGTGGTACTGGCACTTCGTCGACGTGGTCTGGCTGCTGCTCTTCGTTCTCGTGTACTGGCTGTAGCCCTGGCGTGCTCGACGCGGCTCCCGGCTCAGCGCAATCCGGTCGGCGCGATCCAGCCGAGGTGGTACGACACCAACGAGGAAGACGACGAGCGCGACGGACAGCGCGACGCGCAGCGCAAGCGCCTTCACCATGCGCGTGCCCTGGCCCTTGTCGTGGTAGAGGTAGTAGAGCGCCGAGAAGAGGCTCGCGACGACCGCCACGAGCCCGGCGATGACGATGATCTTCACGCCGCGTGCTCCGGCGCCGAGTGTAGCAGCCGGCCGACTTTCGAGCGCATGGCACCACGTCCGGCACCCGGATCTATCGCCCGCACGGTCACGCCGGTTCGTCCGCGATCGCCGACATTCGCTGGCGATCGCGACGTCGGCTGCATCGGCGCGGGCAACTGGCAGAAGGGCCGCATGCAGGCGAAGGAAGCGCTGCGCGCGCAATACGACGAAGCGACCCGTGCCGCGCCCGTTGCGCTCGCGAGCCTGCCGGCCGACGACGGATTGGGCGTCGCTCAAGTTTCGCCCCGTCGCCGCCACCGGCGAATACCTGGCTTCGCGGCAGATCTTCATCGACAACCGGATCGTGGCCGGTCGCGCCGGCTTTCATGTCGTGACGCCGCTGGCCTTGCCCGACGGCCGCGTCGTTCTCGTCAATCGCGGCTGGATCGCGCAGCAGGCATCGCGCTCGGTGCTGCCGGAGGCGCCGCCGCCCGCGGGCCAAGTGACCGTGCAGCGGACGCCTCGCGCTTCCGCCTGCGGGCGTATCTCGAGCTGCAAGCCCGAATACCACGAGCGGCCCGGTCCGGCAGAACCTCGACCCGGCGCGATTTGCCGCGGCGACGGGCCTCGCCGTGCTGCCCGTGGTGGTCGAGGCGACGGCTGCGCCCATTCCCGACGACGGGCTCGTTCGCTCGTGGCCGGCGCCCGATTTCGGCGTCGAAACCCATCGGATCTACATGGTGCAGTGGTATGCGTTCGCGCTGCTCGCCGCCGCCGCTGTGGCTCTGGTTCCATCGCCCTCGCGGCTGGCGTGCGACAGGCGGCCGACGATGACCGGCGCAACGCCGCCGGCGGCGCGCGCGTGCACCGTCGCGGCGAGCGCATGGCGGCGGGCATACGCTGCTGCTGATTGCCGCGGTGACGCTCGCACCGATCGTCGCGTCGTACACCATCTATTACTTTTTTCCGCGCGAGCCCGCGGCGAACTACGGAACGCTGCTGCCGACAGCGCCGATTCCCGGCATCGAAGGGACGCGGCCGGATGGATCCCCGTTCCGCCTCGACGAATTGCGCGGGCGCTGGGTGCTCCTCGCGCGCGGGCGGACGGAATTGCGACGCTGGCTGCGAGCGCAGGCTCTACGCGACGCGGCAGGCGCGAACGATGCAGGGCAAGGAGCAGGATCGCATCGTGCGGGTCTTCCTGCAGGAGGGCGACGCCGCGCCTTCCGCCGCGCTTGCTCGCGCAACACCCGGGACTCGTCGTCGTTCGCGTCCCGGCCTCCGTGGCGGCGCGAGCTCCCCGGCGGACGCAGGGTCGCTTTATCTCGTCGATCCCCTCGGCAATCTGGTCTTGCGCTATTCCGGACGATCCGGACATCAAAGGCATCGCCAGGGATTTGACGCGCCTCCTCCAGGCGTCGCGCATCGGCTGAGTCGGGGGGCCGGCAGATGGTAAAATTGCCCGGTCGCATTCCGCTGCCCGTTCGCCGACTCACCAGAGACACGACGCTTGAGCACGCTCGCTCTTGCCGAGACCCGGCTGAAGCATCTTCCTCGCGCTGACCAAGCCGCGCGTGGTGTCGCTGATCGTGTTCTGCGCGGTCATCGGGATGTTCCTCGCGACGCCGGGCCTGCCGCCGCCGCGCGTCGTCTTCTTCGCGACGGTCGGCATCGCGCTCGTCGCCGGCGCCGCCGCGGCGTTCAACTGCCTCGTCGAGCAGAAGATCGACGCGCTGATGGCGCGCACGCGACGCCGGCCGCTGCCGAGCGGCGAGCTCACGTCGCTGCCGACGCTCGCCTTCGCCGGGATCGTCGGCGGCCTCGGCCTCGCTGCTGCTGTACCGCTACGTCAACGAGCTGACGATGTGGCTCACGCTCGCGACGTTCGTCGGCTACGCCATCGTCTACACGGTGCTCCTGAAGCCCGCGACGCCGCAGAACATCGTGATCGGCGGCGCGTCGGGCGCGATGCCGCCCGTGCTGGGCTGGGCCGCGGTCACCGGCGACGTCGGACCCGAGCCGCTGATCCTGTTCCTCATCATCTTCGTCTGGACGCCGCCGCACTTCTGGTCGCTGGCGCTCTACCGCGTCAGGGACTATGCGAACGCCGGGCTGCCGATGCTGCCGGTGACGCACGGCCGGCGGTACACGCAGCTGCAGATCGTGCTCTACACCTGCGCGCTCGTCGCGGTGTCGCTGCTGCCGTACGCGATCCGCATGAGCGGCGCCGCTCTACCTGGCCGCCGCGCTGGCGCTGGGCGGCGTCTTCCTGCGTGTATGCGGTGCAGCTCTACCGCGACTACAGCGATCCTCTCGCGCGGGCGACGTTCAAGTATTCGATCTGGTATCTCGCGGCGCTGTTCTCGGCGCTCCTCATCGATCACTACTGGCGATGAGCGGCGCGATGAAGCCGCGCGCCCGTCATCGTCGCGCTCCTGCGCTGACGCTCGCCGGTTGCGGCCGCGGCGGACCGCAATTCCAGACCGTCCGACGTTACCGGCTCGGCGATGGGCCGCGATTTCGCGCTCACGGACCACAACGGCAAGGCGCGCACGCTCGCCGATTTCCGCGGGCAAGGCCGTCGTGCTTTTCTTCGGCTACACGCAGTGTCCCGACGTGTGTCCGACCACGCTCGCGACGCTGGCGGAGGCGCTGCGGCGCCTGGGGCCGGATGCGGCGAAGGTCCAGGTGCTGTTCGTGACGATCGATCCGAGCGCGACACCGCGGAGCTCCTGTCGCATTACGTGACGGCGTTCGATCCGTCGTTCCTCGGTCTCGTCCGGCGACGCGGAGGCCACGGCCCGCACCGCGAAGGAGTTCAAGGTCATCTATCAGAAGCAGCCGGGAAGCGACGCCCGGCAGCTACACGATGGATCACTCCGCGGGCACGTTCATCTTCGATCCGCAAGGCCGGCTGCGGCTGTACGCCGGGCACGGGCAAGGACGCCGACGTGTTCGCGCACGACCTCGCGAGCGTGCTCCGCGCCACGCGTGCGAAATCCTGTGAAGCGTGCCGCGGCCGCGCATGCCGCAGCGCGCGACCGGCGTCCGCCGCTAACCGGTCTCGTCGGCGCTCGATCAGCTCGATCTTGTAGCCATCGGGGTCCTGCACGAACGCGATGACGGTCGTGCCGCCCTTCACCGGGCCCGCCTCGCGCGTCACGGTGCCCGCCGGCGGCGCGAACCGCGGCGCAGGCGGCCGCCGCGTCGTCGACCTCGATCGCGACGTGTCCGAAGCCCGTACCGATGTCGTACGCCGGCACATCGTAGTTGTACGTGAGCTCGAGCACGGCGCCGCTCGATTCGTCGCCATAGCCGACGAACGCCAGCCGATACTTCTGCTCCGGCCGATCGGTGGTGCGCATGAGTTGCATGCCCAGCACGCGGGTGTAGAAATCGATCGACCGCTGGAGATCGCCCACCCGGACCATCGTGTGCAGTATTCGCATTGTCTTGACCTTTGACGGTTGGTTCAGAACTCGATGAGCTCGAAGTCTTCCTTGCGCGCCCCGCATTCGGGACAGGTCCAGTTCGGCGGCACGTCCTCCCATTTCGTTCCCGGCGGGATCCCCTCGTCCGGGGGCGCCGGCAGCCTCGTCATAGATCCAGCCGCAGATGAGGCACATGTATTTTTCATTGCGCAAGGTCGTTGGAGTAAAATCTCGCGATTCTAGCAAGACGGCCGCGCGCCGCGCGCGCCCGTTGCGTCACCCGATGTCTCCTCGCTCCGCCGTTTCCGCGCGGCCTCGCCATGTCCGCCGACACCGAACCCGAATTCCCGCCCATCGTGCTGACGTTCGCCGCGTCCGACCCTTCGGGCGGCGCCGGTCTGCAGGCCGACATCCTGACGTTCGCCAGCATGGGCTGCCATCCGTTGTCGGTCGTCACCGCGATCACCGTGCAGGACACGCGCGGGCGTCGAGGGAATCCAGGCGATGGACGCGGAGTGGGTGGCCGACCAGGCGCGCTGCCTGCTCGAGGACATTCCGGTCGATGCGTTCAAGATCGGCGTGCTGGGAGCGTCGAGAGCATCGCCGCCATCGCGGAAATCATCTCCGATTATCCCGACGTGCCGCTGGTGCTCGATCCCGTGCTCGCGTCCGGGCCGCGGCGACGAGTTCGCGACCGACGAAATGACGGACGCGCATGCGCGAGCTGCTGCTGCCGCACACGACGATCCTCACGCCGAACAGCCTCGAGGCGCGACGGCTCGCCGACGTCGGAGGACGACGACACGCCGCTCGCCGTTTGCGCCGAGCGATTGATCGAAATGGGCGCGCAGTACGTGCTCATCACCGGCACGCACGAGCCGACGCCGGACGTCGTCAACACGCTGTACGGGAAGAGCGGCGTCGTGCGCAGCGATACGTGGGCCCGGCTGCCGGGCAGCTACCACGGCTCGGGCTGCACGCTCGCCTCCGCGATCGCCGCGATGCTCGCCAACGGCCTCGACATGTCCGAGGCGGTGCGCGAAGCGCAGGACTACACGTGGCACGCGCTCAAGAAGGCCTATCGGCCGGGGATGGGCCAGTTTCTCCCGGATCGTCTGTTCTGGGCGCGGGAGGACGACGCGGCGCCCGGGGACGACGCCGACGCGCAGCGGCCGTCCGATGCCCAGCAGCCGGCACTGACGACGCGCACGGTACGGCGCGCGCGCGCGCGGCGCGCTCGTCGGGCTCTACGCCGTCACGCCCGATCTCGCCGACACCGCGGATCTCGTCGCGCGCGTCGAAGCCGCGCGTCGACGGCGGCGCGTGCGCGATCCAATACCGGAACAAGACCGCCGACGCGGCGCTGCAAGCAGCGCGCAGGCCGAGGCGCTGCGCGTCGCGTCACGGCGATGCGCGGCGCGCTCTCTTCATCGTCAACGACGACGCCGCGCTGTGCGTGGCCGTGGGCGCCGACGGCGTGCACCTCGGTGAAGACGACGGCAGCGTGGCCGCCGCGCGCGACATCGTCGGGCCCGAGCGCATCATCGGCGTCGTCCTGCTACGACGATTTCCGACTCGCCGAAGCCGCGGTCGCCGCCGGCGCCGACTACGTGCGCGTTCGGCAGCTTTTTCCCGTCCGGCGTGAAGCCGGCCGCGCGCCGCGCGGACATCGCGCTCCTCGATCGCGCGCGCCGCGCTCCGGCGTGCCGGTCGTCGCCATCGGCGGCATCACGCGCCGACAACGCGCGGTGCTGCGCGCGCGCCGGCGCCGATGCGCGTCGCGCGTGATCTCGGCCGTGTTCGACGCGCCGGACGTGAGCGCCGCGGCGCGCGTGCATCGCAGCCGTGTTCGCTGACGTCCTGCGCCAGCTCCGAACGTCCAGACTTCCGAAGCGTGACCCGCCATGAATCGCAACGAAGAGCTCTTCGCCCGTGCCCAGCGCACGATTCCCGCCGGCGTCAACTCGCCGGTGCGCGCGTTTCGCTCCGGTCGGCGGCACGCCGCGCTTCTTCGCGCGCGGCGACGGCGCCTATCTGTGGGACGCCGACGGCAAGCGCTATCATCGACTACGTCGGATCGTGGGGGCCGGCCATCCTCGGCCACGCGCATCCGGCGGTCGTGCGCGCGGTCGTCGACGGCGGCGCCGCACGGGCTTGTCGTTCGGCGCGCCGACCGAGATCGAGATCGAGATGGCGGAGACGCTGTGCCGCCTGCTGCCGTCGATCGAGCTGGTGCGGCTCGTCTCGTCGGGCACCGAGGCGACGATGTCGGCGCTGCGGCTCGCGCGCGGCTTCACCGGCCGCAGCAAGATCGTCAAGTTCGAGGGCTGCTACCACGGCCACGGCGACAGCCTGCTCGTGAAGGCGGGCTCGGGCGCGCTGACGTTCGGCACAGCCGTCGTCGGCGGGCGTGCCGCCGGCGATCGCCAACGAGACGATCGTGCTGCCGTACAACGATCTCGCGGCGGTCGAGGCGCGCGTTCGCGCGCCGACGGCGAGCGCATCGCGTGCATCATCGTCGAGCCGATCGCCGGCAACATGAACCTCGTCATGCCGCGCGCCGGATTTCCTGCCGGGCTTGCGCGCGATCTGCGACCGCTACGGCGCGGTGCTGATCTTCGACGAGGTGATGACCGGCTTTCGCGTGCATCCGCGCGGCGCGCAGGGCCTCTACGGCGTCACGCCGGACCTGACGACGCTCGGCAAGGTGATCGGCGGCGGCATGCCGGTCGGCGCGTTCGGCGGCAAGCGCGCGATCATGGAAAGATCGCGCCGCTCGGCCCCGTCTATCAGGCGGGAACGCTGTCGGGCAATCCGGTCGCCGTCGCGGCGGGGCTCGCGACGCTGCGCGGCAATCGAGGCGCCCGGATTCTACGATCGGCTGGCGGCGCGACACGCGATCGCTCACCGACGGCCTCGCCGCGGCGGCGCAGCGCGCCGGCGTGTCCGTTCGTCGCGCAGTCGGTCGGCGGGATGTTCGGCATCTACTTCGCGCCGTCGATTCCCGACACCTACGACGCGGTGATGGCGTGCGACAAGGAGCGCTTCAACCGCTTCTTCCACGCGATGCTCGATGCCGGCGTCTATTTCGCGCCGTCCGCGTTCGAGGCGGGATTCGTGTCAGCGCTGCGCATTCGGCGGACGACATCGCAGACACCTCGCGCTCGCGGACAAGGCGTTCGCCGCGCTCGCGCTGAGCGCGCATCCGATCGTCGCCGCCATCGGCGTGCGAAATCCGTCGGGCATCAGCGACACTTCGCGTGCGCAGCGTCGGGCGAGCGGCGACAGTTCGCCGGCAGGAAACGCACGCAAAGCCTTGATTCGTCCGGTGAAAGTGGACCGGATCGGCACGTCGGCGTGCTATGATCGAGCCGACTCGTTTTCGGCGTGATCACGACGTGACCGACTACCGATCCATGCGCCTTGGCGAAATCCTGATCGCCCGCGGAAAGCTCGATGCCGCCGGCGTCGAGCGCGCGTTGCGGTTGCAAAGGAGGGCGGCGAGAAGCTCGGCGCGCTGCTCGTCACGCTCGGCCTTTGCGCGCAGCGCGACGTTTCGGAAGCGCTCGCCGCGCAGCTCGGGCTGCCGCTTGGTCGACGCCGGCAGGCTACCCGGAATTTCCGGTCCTCGAGGAGCGTATCTCGCGCGCGCTTCCTGCGCGAGGCGCGCGCGCTTGCCGCTGCGAGGATGACGAGCGCGAGCTGGCGCTCGCGATGGCCGATCCGCACGGACAGCTACACGATCGGCGCGTTTCGCGATGGTCACCGGGCGCGAAGGTGAAGCCGCAGGTCGCGATTCCGTCGGAGCTCGACGCCGCGCTCGAGCGCCTCTACGGCGCCGGCCGAACGGCGGTCGGCCAGATCGTCGGCGACGTCGAGCAGCGCGACGAGCTCGCGTTCGACGCCGACGTCCAGCACCTGAAGGACCTCGCCTCCGAAGCGCCGGTCATCCGGCTCGTGTCGCTCATCATCACCAACGCGCTCGAGGCGCGCGCGTCCGACATCCACATCGAGCCGTTCGAGAACCGCCTCGATCGTGCGCTACCGCATCGACGGCGTGCTGCACGAGGTCGAGTCGCCGCCGCGGCGCTTCTCGGCCGCGGTGATCTCGCGCGATCAAGATCATGGCGAATCTCGACATCGCCGAGCGCCGGCTGCCGCAGGACGGCCGCATCCGGCTGCGCGTGCAGGGCAAGGAGCATCGACCTGCGCGTCTCGACCGTGCCGACGATGCACGGCGAATCGGTGGTCATGCGGATCCTCGACAAGGGCGGCGTCGCGCTCGACTTCGCGCGGCTCGGCTTCGAGGACGACATCGCTCGAGCGGTTCCTCGACGTGCTCGATGCAGCCGCACGGCATCCTGCTCGTCACCGGCCCGACCGGCTCGGGCAAGACGACGACGCTCTACACGGCGCTCGAGCGCCTCAACCAGCCCGACGTGAAGATCCTCACCGTCGAGGATCCGGTCGAGTACCAGATGGCGGGGCATCAACCAGATCCAGGTGAAGCCGCAGATCGACCTCACGTTCGCCAACGCGCTGCGCTCGATCGTGCGCGCAGGATCCCGACGTCATCATGATCGGCGAGATCCGCGACCTCGAGACCGCGCGAGATCGCCGTGCAGTCCGCGCTGACCGGCCACCTGGTGCTGTCGACGGTGCACACCAACGACGCCGCGAGCGACGATGAACCGCCTGCTCGACATGGGCGTCGAGGACTACCTGCTGACGTCGACGGTCATCGGCGTCCTCGCGCAGCGCGCTCGTGCGCACGCTGTGCCCGCACTGCAAGGAGCCGCACACGGCGCTGCCCGAGATCGTCGAGCAGATGCGCCTCGGCAGCAATACGTAACTGA
>ERZ1370068.1838-contig-11788_pt1 | contig 55285 bp, 60 predicted proteins | sample MGYA00561227_ERZ1370068 | MGnify/ENA primary metagenome ERZ1370068 (study PRJEB38410, sample SAMEA6850437) | metagenome | study: Metagenomic assessment of the ecological functions of the soil: analysis of the soil microbiota associated with the... | reverse complement strand
ATGTACTTCGTTCCGATTACGTATTTGCTATCAGGCGACGCGCGAGCTGACACGCGTGCTGCGCCACTGCGCGGCCGAGCATCGAGCAATCATCCGCGCTCAAGGGTCCGGTGCTGGCCGAAGGCTGTCTATCCGGATGCCGCGCTCCGGCCATGGCCCCTTCCGCGATCTCAGTCTGCTGGTGCGCGGAGGATCGTCAGCGCGCGACGTCGCCCTGCGCCGATCGGCTACGAGCCGCTGGCCGACAACGAGCATCCTGGGATTTCGACATCGCCTTCACGACGACGCGATCGTGTACGAGTCGGCCTGCCGGCGTGCGAATGGCTGCACTGGGCATTGCTGACCGAGGCGCGCTACGTGTGGAACCAGGCGGAGGCCGCCGCCGTGTGGAAGCGCGCGGTGCCGATCACGCTGGCCGGGGGCGCGCCCTGGGCGCGCAGCGCCAGGATCGATCCACTTCATCTCGCCACGCACTTCGCCGTGCACCACTCGCTTCGACCGGACTGCTGCGCCAGTGGGACCTGGCGCTGGTACTGGCGCAGACCTCGGTCAACCTGGCCGCGGGTCCACAATGAAGCCCTTGCTCGGGCCGCAACGTGCCGTCCGGGGCGCTCTTCTTCACGCTCTTCTCGGTCTCGGCCGCCTTCCCGTCGGCGGTGCCGTGGAAGGTGCTGGCCCGCCTGCGCCGGTGGGGGCGCGCGCCCGCCCTGCCCCGACGCGGCCCTGATGCTCCGGCGTGACGGCGACCGTCGCCTGGCGACTCGAGCATCTCGCATCACGCTGCTGCTGATGGAAGCCGCGCCGCCGATGTGCGCGCGTCCGTGCCGGGCGCTGTGGCCGTCAGCCGGCTGGCTGCAGCGCGCCGGTACGGCCGACGCGCCGGTCGCCCCGCGCCAGCTCTATCCGGCCCACCTGCGGCGCCTGGCCGGCAGTGCTCGGCGCCCGACCGGGCTGGCGCGCCTGAGATAAGTCCTCCCGAAACGAGGAGGAGCCAATGCTGCGGAACCACGATCGCCGGAAGCTTTGCCCAAGCCCGCGCAGCTGGCTGGCGCGGCCGAAGATGCTGCGGGCGCCGTGGGCGCTGCACGCCAGGAACCGACTCGCCCGCCGGCCAGCGCGACGCCGATGCTGATCGCGCTCAGGGGCAGGGAGCGGCCGGCATCGACGTGGTCACCGACGGCGAGCAGTCGCGCCAGCACTTCGTGCACGGCTTCCTGGAGTTCGTCGACGGCATCGACTTCGGCCAGCGGGTCGACGATGGGCATCCGCAACGACCGCTACAAGGCGATGGTGCCGACCGTGACCGGCCCGCTCGCGCCGCAGGCGGCCGTGCACCTGGCACGAGGTCGCGCTGCGCCCGCGCCCACACCGAGCGCCGGCTGAAGTTCACCATGCCGGGGCCGATGACGATCGTCGACACCATCGCCGACGAGCACTACGGCGACCGCGTGCAGCTGGCGTTGGCGTTCGCCGCATCTGCTCAACGAGGAGGCGCGCGCGCTCGGCAGCGCCGACGGCGTCGACGTGATCCAGTTCGATGAGCCGGCGTTCAACGTCTACATGGACGAGGTCGCAGGACTGGGGCATCGCGGCGCTGCACCGCGCGCATCGAGGGCCTCGCCTGCACGACCGCCGTGCACATCTGCTACGGCTACGGCATCAAGGCCAACATCGACTGGAAGGCGACGCTCGGCGGCGAGTGGCGGCAGTACGAGGCAGATCTTTCCGGCGCTGGCCGAGAGCCGCATCGACCAGGTGCTCGCTCGGAGTGCGCGAACTCCGCGCGTGCCGCTGCAGCTGCTCGGCCTGCTCGCTGGCAGGGCGACGATGTCTCGTCGGCGTCATCGACGTGGCGAGCGACGGCCGGCGGAGACGCGCCCGGCGCGAGTCGCCGGGCGACGTGATCCGCGCCAGGCCCTCAAACGCGTAGAGCCCCGAGCGGCTCTACCCGTCCCAGCACCAACTGCGGCATGGTGCCGCTCGGCCCGCGGACGTCGCGCGCGCGCCAAGCTGCGCGCGCTCACGGCGCCGGAGCTCGCACCTCGTGCGGGCTGAGCTCGCCGGCTGATGAAAAAGGCCCAGCTACTTCGTTGGCGGCGCCCTCGGCCTTCGCGACTCGACGTACAGGAGTACGCCTCGCGCGGCTCTCGGGCTTCCGCCTCGCACCTCTGGACCTTTTTGATCAGCCGGCAGGGTGTCGCCCAGCCTGCCTGGGCGAGGCAGTCAGGCAACGAAGCAGACGTCAGCCATGATCTCGAGGCGACAACGACACAGGATTGGGAGGCGGCTGAAGGTATGTACGACGTGGATCCGCGCCAGAACTCGCTCGGCGAGGGTCGATGCCGGCTGGTTCGGCACCGACGAGGGCACGCTGCCCCATCAGCGCACCGTTTCGTCCCGGACTCGATCCGCTGCCCCCTCGCCAGCACGTGTGGGCGGTGGTGAGGACCCGCTGGGACGACCGGCGCGCAGCGACCACCGCGCTGCGTCGCGTGACGATGCCGGTGCGGCTTCCCGGTCCCGACGGGCTCTGGCTGCGTCCTCTACGCCGGGCTCACCTACAAGCACGATCTTCGCCGCCCGCGGCGTGCCGATCTCGGTGTTCGACCTGCACGACCGCGGTGACCTGCGTGCCGGGCAGCGGCGCGGTGGTGCTGCTCGCCGCGCTCGGGCGCGAGACCGCCCGCCAGGGCCGCCTGCAGCGTCGGTGAAGCTCCGCGTGCTCTGTACCCGGGCGCGTCCGACCTGCTTCCTCGCCGCGGGCGGGCGCCGACCCGATGCGCGCCGACTTCCAGCATCCCGGGGCTACAGAGACGCCCGACGGCTCGTTCCACCCGGGTTCGTCCGCGGCCAGGCGCCCCAGCTGCTCGCGCGCGCTCCGAGCGCGGCTCACGCTCTGCCGGCGGCGTCGACTCGTACATCGCTCGATCACTCGAGACCGTCTACAAGGCGCTCTACGACGTGGCGCGCGTGCGACTACGCCGACGCGTGTTCGTCGAGGGCGCCGCCGGCGGCACCGGCATCTACGCCGTGGCCTGCGCGGCGCTGCGCGGGCGCGCGGGCCACCGGGCTCGTGTCGACGCAGGCCAAGGGCCGCCTGGTATCTCGCGCGGCGCGGCCCACAGCCTACGTGAACCGCACCGACCCCGCGCTGGCCGCCGCGTTCGTGCCGGATGCGCTGCGATGCGGCCCGGCCGGGCGAGCGTGGCTGAGCGCCGGCCGCACAGCGGGCTACCAGGCGCTCGATGCGGCGGACCGCAACGAGGGGCAGCGCTCGCCGACGTGGTCGTGTCCTCGGTGGGCGCGAATCTCTTCCCGCGCATCTGGTCGATCTCCTCGTGCCCCGAGCGGCCGCCGCCTCGTCTTCTACGGCGCCACCAGCGGCTACACGCTGGCCTTCACTCGGCAAGCCGGGCGATCGGCCGCAGCCCGGGAGATGCTCCGGCGCGCGCGGACCTGCGGCCGCACCGCGCGGCGTGCTGCGTCTGCTACTGGGATGGACGCGGCAGGCCGCCGACCCGGATGGGCGTGCGACGCGATCAGCGCTGCCGCGCTCCGCTCGGGCGCCCGCGTGGCCGTGGCGCCGCGCGCACCGAACGCCAGGCGGCCGCCCACGAGACCAAGCCGGCCCACCGCGTGCGCCGGCGTCGTCCAGCCTGGCAGGCGCTGGCGGCGCGCCGCCGGCTTCCCGCTGGCCCGACGCCATGCCCGACTACGACGTGGACCGCGGATCGCGACGGCTACGCTGGCATACCGGGACCCGCGCGCTCAAGCCCTTCGGCCGGGCGGTCGGGCGCGTGCTGGCTCGACGCCGCGGACAACCCGCGCGGCAATCCCGGACGCAGCGGTCGTGGAGCCGCGCCGGCCAGGACACCCTCGGCGTCGAGCACGTTCCTGGCGCGACCCGTTCCACCAGGCGTCGTGGTCTATCGCGGAGGCGACGTCCGACGACCGGCGCTTGCTCGTTCTACGCGCCCAACGATGTGGATGCCTGAAGCGCGTGCTCTTCCCCGACCTTCGCGATCCTCGGCGGCACCTACTCCAACGCCCAGCAGGCCGAGGAGGTGGTCCGCCTCCTCGACGCGCCGGCGCCCTGACGCCGCGAGCGCCCGCCACGGCAGTGCGCGTGCAGGACGCGCGCGCCGGGTACCAACCAGGCGATCCACACGAGAACCGCCATGCCGGGACTATCGACGGTGGGCGCTCAGGTGCCGACGCGCGCTCGACGCGGCGCGGACCGCGCGCCAGGTCTACGGGCGTGGGGCTCGCTTCGTCGACAACAGGCCGGTGCGCGTGCGGCTCGATCCCGGTGCGCGCCGGGGCGCGCCGGACGCGCGTGTGGCGCTGGTGACCATCGACGCGCCGCCCGCCAACGCTGGGCGCGACGCGCGCTCGACGATCTCGAGCGCGCGCTCGACGTGCTGGAGACCGGAGCCTGCGTGGCCCAGGCGCCGCGGTACTGACGAGCGCGCAGCGCGCTGTTCCGTGGCCGGCGCCGACATCCGCCAGCTGCCGCGCTTCACAGGGGCGGAGGAGCGTCGCTGAGGCGCTCGCGCGCGTGCAGCGGCCTGTTCTGCCGGATCGCGCGGCTGCAGGCGCCGATGATCGCCGCCGTCGACGGCTACGCGCTGGCGGCGGCGGCGAGCTGCAGATGGCTTGCGCCTGGCGTGTCGCGGCGACGCGGGCCGAAGCTCGGCCAGCCGGAGATCAGCCTGCACGTGATTCCGGGCTTCGGCGGGGACGCAGATGCCGCGCCTGGTCGCGCGCCGGGCGCGGCCGGCGGCAACCAGCTCTTCCCGTGCTGGTCGGGGGCCTCGCCGTCCCTGCTCGACGGCCGCCGCCGCGCCCGCCGAACGCGCGCTGGCCCTGGGCCTGATCGACGAGATCGCGCCCGCCGACGCGCTCGGCCACGCGCTCGGCGTGGCCCGCCGCGTCGCCCTCGGCCACTTCGACGGTGCGCTGCGCCGCGCTCACCGGTGCGGCGACCATGCTCTCCAACATCGAGCGTGACTCAGAGCATCCGCCGACTGCTTTCGACACCACGCGCATCCCGCGCCTCGGTCGGCCAGGCGATCCTCGACTCAGTTCGGCTCAGGTTTGCCGAAGGGTTACGACGGCAGGGCTCGCGGCTGAGCTCGGGGAGTTCCGTGCCTCGTCGCCTCCGACGACGGGCGTGCGAACTCGATCGCTTCCTCGCCCGCAATCCCTGCGCTACCGCTGCGCCAGGGCGACCTCAGCTGAAACCCGTCGCCTCGCCGCATGCGCTGGCGATCGACGGCTACAACGTCATTCGCCGCGATGCCGATCTGAGGAGCGCGCGAGGGCCTTGCGAGAATCTCGAGCCGGGCGCGGACCGCGCTCCTGACGCTGTGGCTCGTCGCGCGCGATCTCGCCGATTCGTTCACGGTGGTGTTCGACGGCGCCCGACGGGCGGGCAGCGCCCCAGTGGGCGGCGGATCCAGGTGGGTTTCTCCCGACCCCGCGTCTGCGGACGACGAGCTGCGCCGACTGGCGCGACCTCCGCGAGGGCCGTTGTGGTGAGCTCGATCGCGCCATTCAGGATGCTGCCCGCCGCGTTGGCGCCGTCGCGGTGAGTGCCGAGGCCTTCCTGGAGGCCGTCGAGACGCCACGAGCGAGGATCGGACGAGGCGGATGACCCCAGGAAGATCAACCCCGTCGTGGTCAGGCGCACCGCCCCTCACGGGCGGCGCGCGCCGCAGGCGACTCCGGAGACTTCTGGAATCGTTGACATTAATCGCTGTCTAGGTTATGAAAGTCGGCTAATGGCCCACCTGTTCATTGTCTCCCGCCAACAACCCGACCTTTATTCATGCCTGCTGCGGGAGTTCTCCGGGGAAGCCCGACGTTCAGGATGTTAGCAGTCGACGTTACGGCTGACGGCGGCAACCACGTGAGCGTCGACGAGCCTCCGACAACGACGACCGCCAGCTCAGCGAGCGCCGCGCCCAGGCCCGATATCAGCTCTCGTCTTGCGACACTCGGCTACGCGTTCGTCCGCATCGCTGATCTCAGCGGGCGCTCCGGCGGCAGACGGTGTAGGTCTTACCAAGCATCTGGGCAGATTGAAGTATTTGCAAGGGAATTTGGAAGCGTAAGTTGTTGTTGTTATACAAGAGATGCATCGCTGGCACTCACGGTGCAGCGACCTGCACGCCCATGATTGTTTCCTGTGCCTGGTGCGAAGCCGAGGTCGGGTCTATGTGATGGGCGAGCGTGAACCGTTCGAGGATCGGCAGGTCACACACCGTGTGTGTGAACATCGCGCGAACTCCTGGGTCAGCTTGCTCGTATGTCGGGCGCCTGGGCCTTTCGGTCGTCACCACTGACCGCTCCTTCCCGCAGTGATCGCGCGACCGAGCCGCACTGCGCCGCGCCGCTGCACCGGCGCTTGCCTCGCCGGGATGCCCGGTTCGTGTCACACCCTCTACCGGGCTCGCCCCGCACAAGGTCGAAGGTCGGCCGCAGCGTCAGCACCGCGACACCGAGCTGGTGTTGATCGTCGATGACTCGCTGCACACCCGGGATCTCTACTCCGAGTTCTGACGTTCCGCGGGATGGGCGTGGTGTCGGCTTCCCGACGAGTGGCTCGGCCCTGGTCGCCGGCCCGGGCGCTGCGGCCCGACGTGATCGTGATGGATCTCACGTGCCGGCATTGACGGGATCACCGCCACGCGCCAGCTCAAGGCCGATCCCCGGACCGGCATTCCGGTGGCGATCCTCACCGGTTTCGGATACCGCTTGATCAGGCAGGGCGCGCTCGAAGCTGGCATAAAACCTCTTCCTGACCAAGCCCTGCCTGCCCCGAGGACCTCGAGCACGAGCTTCGCCGTCTGATCGCCGCCCGCGACTGACCGGGCCGCGCCCTCACCGTATCCGTTCGTTAACATTATCCGTTCGTTGACACACGATCCGCCTGCGTGACACCGTGAGCGCGTGCCGTGGGCGCTCGCGCGCTGCTATACGCTCCTGTTCGCCGCCACGCCGACCTGGGGCGGGCGCCACCGGCGCTTCCAGGGTCTCGTCATCCCGGATCGTGGACGGCGACACCGCTCCACGTGCGGCCTGGCCGATCGCGTCGAGAAGGTGCGCTACATCGGCGTCAACACGCCGGAGCTGCATCACCCACGCGCGGCGAGCCGGGCGGCCGCGAGGAACGCGTGACCGTCAACCGCGGCCCGCGCCTCGTCGAGGTGCCGGCGCGTGCGGCTCGAGCTGGACGATGCAGGCGCGCGACCGCGCCTTACGGGCGGCTGCTCGCCTACGTGTGGAGTCGGCGACGTGATGATCAACGCCAGAGCTCGTGCGGCTCGGCTTCGCCCAGGTGATGACCGTCCCGCCCAACGTCCCGCCACCAGGCCCTGTTCGTGAAGCTGCAGCGCGACGCCCGCGCCGCTCACGCCGCGGCCTGGGCTGCGCAGGCTGACGACTGAAAGGCCCATCTGCTTCGTTGGCGCCCGCAGCCGCACTCGACGTACAGAGCTGCGCCTCGCGCGCGGCGCGGGCGCCACCTCTGGTTGGCACGCCCGGCAACGGCCTGCGGGGTTGGCGGCCCCTCGAAACGCCTAGTTCTCGCGGCCGATGCAGGCCGGATCGCCTCCAGGTCCTCCATGTCGAGCATCGGCAGCATGAGGCGGCTCATGCCCGCGGCGTCCCAGCGCTTGATCTCCTGCCGCACCTCGTCGATCAGCCCGTAGGAACCCGGCGGCGCGCCAGCCCGCGGCGTCCTCCGGCGCGCGCTGGGAAGATCGTACGCGCGCTCGGGCCGGCCGCGCGGCGACCTCACGGCCGGCGTCCGGCCCGTGATCACCGGGATCATCAGCGAGTGCCGGATCGCGGCGGGGTCGCGGCCGACGGCGCGGCAGATGGCTCGCCAGCACCGCGCGCTTGGCTGCGTACTCGTCGACGGTGACGCGCGTCGTGTTCCACTCGTCGGCGTGCTCGGCCACGATGCGCAGCGTCCGCCGCTCTCCATGCCGCCGACGATCAGCGGCACGCCCGCCGCCGGGCGGGGTGGGGAGAGGACTGCGCGGCCCGCAGCGGACGTAGTACGGCTGCGTTCGAGCGTCGCGCGGCTCGCCCCGCCACAGCGCGCGGATCACGCGCGCCTTGCACTCGCAGTCGGTCCATGCGCTCCTTCACCGGCGGGAAGGGGATGCCGAACATGGCGTGCTCGCCCTCGTGCCAGCCGGCGCCAGCGCCGAGGTCGAGGCGGCCTCCCGACGAGGTCGGCCACCGCGGCGGCGCGCTTGGCCAGGCGCAGGCCGGGTGATAGAAGGTCAGCGGACACACGAGCGGCCCGAAGCGCAGCCGCTGGGTGTTGCTGGCCCAGCCACGTGAGCGAGGCCCAGACGTCCAGCGAGGAGCATTCGGCTCGCCGAACAGCCCGGTGAGGTGGTCCGAGCGAACAGCCCGCGTAGCCGGCGTCCTCGACAGTTCGCGCCAGCTGCCGCCAGCGCTCCAGGTGAGACCTTCCTGTCCCTCGATCATGATCGTCAAGCTGCATGGGTGGCCTCGACCTCCGCGTCATCAGGATTTGCGCCCGTCTGGCGGCGCTCGTATCATACGACCAGATCGTCGATCTCGGCCCGGAGGGTCCATGCCGATCGCACGTGACTCTCGCTCGACGCAAAGTACCGGCAGCGAAGAGGGCGTCGTCTTCCTTTCCAGGCATCAGGCGCTCGTGCAGGCTGCCCGCTCGACCAGCACCGGGCCGATCGCAGCGCGCGGGGCTTCAGCACCGCCACGCATGATCTCCGGCTACCGCGGCTCGCCGCTCGGGCGGCCTCGACCTCACCGCTCGAGCGCAACCGGCCGATCTGCTCGCGCGAGCACAACGTAGTCTTCATCCCCGGCGTCAACGAGGATCTCGGCGCCACCGTCGTCTACGGCAGCCAGCTCGCCAACCTGCTTCCCGCAGCCCGAGTACGACGGCGTGCTCGGGATGTGGTACGGCAAGGGCCCGGGGTCGACCGCACCGGCGACATCTTCAAGCACGCCAACTTCGCGGGCGTCGGCCGGAACGGCGGCGTGCTGGCCCTCGGCGGCGACGACCCGCTGTCGAAGTCCTCGACGCTGCCCGACCCACATCCGAGGTCGACGTTCTACGATGCTCAGTTCCCGTGCTCTGTTCCCGGGCAGCGTCCAGGAGATCCTGGACCTCGGGCGCCTGGGCTTCGAGCTGTCGCGCGTACTCCGGCCTCTGGGTGGCGTTCAAGATCGTCACCAACGTCGCCGACGAGATCGGCACCGCCGAGGTCCCGCCGGATCGCGTGACGATCGTCGATCCCGGCTTCGTCTACGAGGGCCGCCCGTGGGAGCGTCGCGCCAGATACCTGGTAGCTGCTGCCGCCCTTCAGCCTCGAGATGGAGCGCGAGATCCACTACGGCCGCCTCGAGGCGGCCGAGCGTGTTCGCGGCCGCGCAACGGGATCAACCGCGATCACCGTGCGACACGCCCGAGGCGTGGCTCGGGCATCGCCGCGGCCGGCAAGACCTACTACGACCTGCGGCAGGCGCTCGCGGGAGCTCAGGCCTCGACGACGCCGCGCTCCGTCACGCACGGCATCCGGCTGCTGCAGCTGCGGCATGCTGTACCCGCTCGAGCCGGGCATCGTCCGCGAGTTCGCGCGGGGGCTCGAGGAGATGCTCGTCGGTCGAAGAGAAGCGCGGCTTCATCGAGCTCGTTCCTCCGCGACGTCCTCTACAACGCTACGCAGATCGCCCGCGCATCGTGGGCAAGCGCGACGAGCAGGGCCGACCCTGGTGCCGGCCAACGGCGAGCTCGACGCCGACCGCATCGCGCCAGCTCGTGGCCGCCGCGTCGGCGCGCTGCAGGTCGCCTCCGTCACCGCGCGGGTGGCGCTCCTCGAGGCGCTGCGCGAGCGCCAGCTCGTCGCTGACGCTGGCGCGCCGGCGCCGTTCTTCTGCTCGGGCTGTCCCCACAACCGCTCCACCGTCGTGCCCGAGGGCTCGATGGCCGCCGCCGGCATCGGCTGTCACGGGCATGGCGCTGAACATGCGCCGGAACGTCATCGGGCATCACCGCACGATGGGCGGCGAGGGCGCCCAGTGGGTCGGCATCGCGCCCTTCATCGACGATGCCGCACCTCTTCCAGAACCTCGGCGACGGCACCTTCTTCCACTCGGGCTCGCTCGCCGATCCGCCAGGCGGTCGCCGCCGGGACCAGCATCACCTACAAGATCCTCTACAACTCCGCGGTGGCGATGACCGGCGGCCAGGACGCGGCCGGGCGCCATGCCCGTGTGCCCGAGCTGACGCGCCTCGCTCGACGCCGAGGGCGTGCGGCGGATCATCGTGCATCACCGACGAGCCGGACAAGTATCCGGCGCGAGGCGCGCTGGGCCCCGGGCGTCGGAGGTCTGGCACCGCGACCGGCTCGACGAGGCGCAGCGCGCTCCTGCGCGACATGCCCGGCGTGACCGCGCTCGATCTACGACCAGCGCTGCGCCGCCGAGAAGCGCCGCGCTGCGCAAGCGCGGCAAGCTGCCCGATCCCGCGCATGCGCGTCGTCATCAACGAGGCGGTGTGCGAGGGCTGCGGCGACTGCGGCGTGAAGTCGAACTGCCTCGTCCGTGCAGCCGGTCGAGACCGAGTTCGGGCGCAAGACCCAGATCCACCAGTCGTCCTGCAACAAGGACTACTCGTGCCTGCGCGGGCGACTGCCCGTCGTTCCTGACGGTCGTTCCGCGCGGCTCGCCGAGCCGAAGGCGCAGGCGCTACACGGTCGACCGCGCGCTGCCCGAGCCGGAGCTGCGCGTCCGGCGACGCCAGACCTCGTTCATGATGGGCATCGGCGGCACCGGCGTCGTGACCGTGAACCAGATGCTGGGCACGGCCGCGCTGCTCGACGGCAAGCAGCGTCGCGCGGCCTCGATCAGACAGGCGCTCAGCCAGAAGGGCGGGCCGGTCGTCTGCACCTCCAGATCTGGCGAGACCGCGGCCGACGTCGCCGAGCAAGGTGGCGTGCCGGCGGCGCCGACGTGCTACCTCGGCTTCGATCGTGCTCGTGGCGACGGCGCCCGCGAATCTGATCACGCGCCGGCCCGACTGCACGATCGCCGTCGTGTCGACCAGCCAGGTGCCGACGGGCGCGATGGTCACGCACGACCGATGTGCGCGTCCCCGACGCCGGCGGGCCTTCAGACGCCGCGATCAACCGCGTGACCCGGAAGGACGAGAACGTCTACTTCGACGCGCTCGGCCTGCCGAGAGTCGCTGTTCGACGACCACATGGCCGCCAACATGATCGTGCTGGGCGCGGCCTACCAGGCGGGCGCGATCCCGATCAGCGCCGCGGCGATCGAGGAAGCCATCGCGCATCAACGGCGTGTCAGGTCGACGATGAACACGCACGCGTTCCGGGCGGGCCGGCTGCCTGGTCGCGGAGCCCGGCTGGGCGGCGACGATCAAGCGGCACCCGCGCGGGCGCCGTCGCCGCGCGGACGCGCGAGCTCGATCGCCGAGCGCGCGGGCTCTGGTCGATTCCGCGGCGGCGCCGCGGGCGAGCTGCGCGCGACTGCTCGGAGGTTCGCGGGTCCCCGAGCTGATCGCCTACCAGGACGCGGCGTACGCGCGCCGGCACGTCGACTTCGTCCGGATGCGTCGCCGGACGCAGAGCGGGCGGCGGTGCCGGGCGAGACGCGGCTCGCGGAGGCCGTGGCGCGCTACCTCTTCAAGCTGATGGCCTACAAGGACGAGTACGAGGTCGCACGGCTGCACCTGAAGAACGACCTCGCGGCGCAGCTCGCCGAGGAGTATCCGGGATGGCGTGCGCGATCCGGTACGCGACCTGCGACCCGCCGATGCTGCGGGCCCTGGGATGGCGGGCAGATCTGCTCGGTCGTGGTTCGACTTCGGCTTCCGGGTGCTCGTCGGGATGCGGGGTCTGCGCGGGGGCGCTCTCGATCCCTTCGGTCGCGCGGCGGTGCCGGGTGGAGCGGGCTGCTCGGCGAGGAGCTGCGGCTCGTCGAGCGCACCCTCGCCGGCAATCCCCGCCACCTACAGGCGATAAAATCACGCTCCAGCGCGGCTGCCCGATCTGATCCGCGGCTACGAGGACATCAAGCTGGGCAACGTCGAAGTTCCGCTCGGAGAGTCCGCGCGCTCGGCGCCTGAGTCGCTGGCATCTGCCGGTTGACACGTTCGGACCCAGACCACTGGGGATGCAACATGCGCACCTCATTACAGTCCTCACCTTCACCCTTATCCTCAGGGCGGCGTCCATGGTGACGGCACAGCCCGCGAAACACGCTGGTCGCCGGGGGCTCTCGCTGCCGAGAAGGATCACCAGTACGAGCGGTACAACGCATCGTCAGGCTCCTACAGCAAGGTTGACGTCAAGCCAGGTGCCGGCTCTCGTCAAGCAAGCAGCCGATCTATGACGCGCCGCCAAGGCGTGGGTGTACCAGAGCCGCCACAGGGCTGAATCAAAGTACGCGGCTGCCGCCGCGACGGCCGCCCCCAGCGCTCCGCCCGGCGCTCCTGCGCACGAGCGCCCGCCCGGCCAGCACGCCCGCAGCCAGCGCACCCGCGCCCAGTCCTACACCCGCAGCCAGCGCTCCTGCGGTCAGCACGCCCTACGACGCTCCGCGCTGGTCGCCGAAGGGCTACGTATCGCTGCCGAGAGGATCACCAGTACGAGGCGGTACAACGCGTCGTCGGGTTCCTACGGCAAGGTTGACGTGAGCCAAGTGCCGGCCCTCGTCAAGCAAAGCAGCCGATCTATGACCGCACCGCCAAGGCGTGGGTCTACCAGAGTTCGCAGGGACTGAACGCAACGTATGCGGCGCCCAGGGCGCGGCGTGGCAACTACGGCGCCGGCAACCACGGCGCCGGCAACCACGGCGCCGGCGACCACCACTCGCCGCCGACGGCCTCACGCTGCAGGAGGATCACCAGTACGGGACGGTACAACGGTGCGACGAACACATACGACTTAAAGGTCGGCGTGAGCCAGGTGCCCACGCTTATCAGGCAGAACATTAGCAATCTACGACCGTACGGCCAAGGCCTGGAGTCTACAACACGGAACACAAGCTGGACCCGCGCTACGCCGCCGCGCCCGCCGGGGGCGCGTCGACGCTGTCGAGGACAGAGCGCGACGCCGAATCTCGTGCTGCCCAGGACCACCAGTACGAGCGGTATCACTGGCGGAGAGCGTCCTACACCCGCGTCGACGCAGAAGGCCAGGTACCGACGCTCGTGCGGCAGAGGTGCCGATCTACGATCGTCGTCGCTTACCGCGGCCTGGGTCTTCAGTACCGAGGCGACAGCTGGACCCACGCTACGTGTCGGGCGCGGCCTCGGCCACGTCGGGGCGGGCGAGCAGCCCTGTCCGGGGCAGACGACCACATCAGGGCGGGACGACCACATCGGGGCAGACGGCCGCGTCGGGGCAAACGGCCACGTCGGGGCAGGCTTCGACACCGGCAAGGCGGGCGAGTGGCGAAAGCGGATCCACGGCAAGATCAGGCATCCCGGGGATCAGCCTCAGCTTCCGGGTGCGACGACGGCGGGTGCTGACCGTGGACGTGTCGCGGGTGACGCCAGGCGTCAGGAGTGCGCTGACCCAGGGCGAGGGGCGTGACCGGTCATCCGGGAACGAGTGGACCGGGCGAATGCGCTGCGCGCGCAGTACGTGCAGCAGAGTTCATCCGACCGTCGCGCGGGGAAGGCTGACGCCGTCGGCGTCACCCGCCAGTAGCGGGAGTGCCGGGGCGCCTCGCGGGCCTCGGGCCTCCGAGCGCCGCGCCAACGGATACGTTGGGCGGATCGACCTCGATCGTCAGTCGTCGCTGACGGGTCGCGTGCGGGACTGCTTCACGCTCGCGCGGTGTCGCGGTGGCGAGACGGCGCTGGGCCGCGCCATGGAACCGTCGACGTGATGCGGGCTCGGGGACGAACCAGCGCGGCGGCGACCAGGCGTCCGGACCCCCTTCTCGCCCAGGCGTCCTCCAGATTGCGCGATTGATTGCGGGTGACCTGACTCGTCACGACAAGGTCGCCGTGGGCGTCAAGGCGGGACGCGGCCAGTGTCAGCAATCGATCACGCGCCACTGGGACAGGCCCTCGATCGCGCCCAGGTCCACGCGCAGGTCGACCTTGGAGGCCACCTTGTTCGCCGCCCCGCCCGCCGGGGCCGGACGCCCGCACGGCCTCGCACCGTCAGTGCGCGAGCGGGAACGCGGACGCTCCCCGTGACTGCTGATCGCTTCCGCCATGGTCACCATTGTAATCACGCCACGTGCCGCGCGGAAGCTCGTTCTGCGGCGGAGTCGGTGAGTAACAGGTCGTTCGTTCGCCAGCGGCCGTCGCGGCTCACGTGTGGAGGAGGATCTCGATGACAGATCTCAAGTCGCCGCTGGAAGACCGTGCAGAAGCAGCCTCGACCGCCTCCCCGTGCAGGCCAGCCGCGCCTCGCGGCCGGTGCCGCAAGCGGCGCTGGAAGCGGCTTGAAGCGGCGGACCCGCGTCACGGTGACCCGCGCGCTGCGCACGGCCGAGCCTCAGGTGCGCGATCGCCATGGCCGGAAGCCGCGCCTTCGCGTGGCGCGCGGCCTCCGGGCCGGCGTGCGTGAAGCCTGGCGCCGCGGCGTACCGGGCTGGCGAGCCGCCGGGGTGAGACGCGTGTCGGGCTGGGCTCGATGACGGTTGCCCAGCGGCGGCGGCTCACCGCGGTAGCGCGGGGCCGCGCCGGCCGATCTCTACGTCCGCGGCGGCACGCTGCTCAACGTCTACACGGGCGAGATGTATCCCGCCAACGTCGCGATCGCGGGCGAGCGCATCGCCTATGCCGGCCTGCGCGACGACATGGTCGGGCCGCGCACGACCACGCTCGACGCCGGCGGTCGGATCTATCACGCCGGGCTACATCGATCCCCACGTCCATCCCGCCCACGTGCGTCACGCCGTCGGGCCTGGCCCGGCACCTGCTGCCGCTCGGGACCACGACCGTCTTCGCCGACAGCCTGCAGATCTGGGAGCTCGGCGGCCTGCGCGCGTTCAGGGTCGTGGCCGACGCGCTGGCGCGCTCGCCGCTGCAAGTTCTACTGGATGATCCGCGTGCACGCCCAGGCGCGCGACGACCGACAGACGGCCGGCGCTTCCCGCTCGCGTGACATCGCGCGAGCGCTCGATCATCCAGTGGTCCTTCGCGGCCGGCGGAGGTCACCCGCTGGCCTCGACGTGTGGGCGGGCAGCCGCGACTCTGCTCGATCGGCTGGACCTGGCGCTCGCGCGTGGGCAGCGCGTCGAGGGTCACACCGCCGGGGCCGGCCGCCGACAAGATCGCCGCCTCGCCGCCGGCGTGTCCTCAGTTCCGACCACGAGCCCATCACCGCCAGCCGAGGTGCTGGAGCGTGCCCGCCAGGGCATCGCGGTCATGCTGCGTGAGTCCTCGCTGCCGTCCCGACCTCGTCGGCCTGCCTCGACGCGCTCAAGACCGCGCCCGGCGCTCATCTCGCGCGCTCATGCTCACCACCGACGGCTCGATGCCGGCGTTCATTCGCGACCACGGCTTCGTGGATCACCTGATCCGCGTGGCGATGACAGTCGCGGGTGTCGCGCCGCTGGACGCCTACCGGATGGCCACGCTGAACCCGGCGACCTACATCGGGCGCGAGGCGGATCTCGGCGGCGTGGCGCCCGGTCGCTACGCCGATCTCTCGCGTGCTGCGCGACCTCGGCGAGCCGCGGCCCGAGATGGTCGTCGCGCGTGGGCGCGTCGCGGCCCGCGACGGGCGTGTCCTCGTGGATGTACCCGAGCCGGACTGGTCGCGCGCCCTCGTCCACGTCCCGGGCGCGTCTGACGGTGACGCTGGCGTGCGCGGGCAGACGACTTCCGGCTGCCGCCGCGTGAGCGCTATCCGGTGATCCAGCCTCGTGAGCGCCGTGATCACGCGACTCGAGGAGACGCTGCCCGCGGGCCGAGGGCGATCTCTACGCTGCGCTGATAGACCGCGCCGGGCGGTGGGTGGCGCCGGGCCTGGTGACCGGCTTTCGGCGAGCAGCGTCGACGGCCTGGCGTCCACGATCACCACCGACTTCAACATCCTCGGTGCTGGGCCGGCGGCTCGGAGTCGATGGCCCGCGCGGTGAATCGCCTGCTCGAGGTCCACGGCGGCGTCGTGCTCGTGGACGATGACCACGTGAGCTTCGAGCTGCCGATGCCGCTCGGTGGCGTCATGACGCGGCTGTCTCTGCCCGCCGCGGCGGCCAGGAGGACGCGCTGCGGGCGGCGCTGGTCGCGCGCGGCTATCCGCACCACGAGCCGCTGTTCACGCTCTTCTTTCTGGCCGCCGACTTCTCTGCCGTTCGTGCGGCTCTCCCGCGCGGCGTCTGGGACGTCGAGCTTGATCGGTGTTGCCTCCCGCGACGCGCCCGCCGCCCGCTGATCCGACCCATGCGGCGCGCTCTCGCGCCGACCGGGCCGCGCTCGCCGTGCTGCTGCTGACCGTGGCTGTCGGCGGGACCGCGGCGCGCCCAGAGCCGTGCGCGCGCCGGCGGGGACGTTCGGTCGCGGCACGCTCGAGGGCCGGGCGTATCGCGTGTGGCTGCCCGAGCTGACCGGCGCCGGAGCGTCCGCTGATCGTGGCGCTGCACGGCGTGCTGGCAGACCCCGGAGGATTTCGCGCTCGGCACGCGCCTGAACGAGGCGGCGGAGGCGCGCGGGCCTGGCCGTCGTCTATCCCGCGCAGACACGCGCGGCGAACCCGTACCGCTGCTGGAACTGGTTCGATCCCACCGGAGCAGACCACTGCGGGCCGCGAGACGGCGCAGATCCTCGCCATCGCGCGCCGGATGCAAGCCGAGCGTGGGCTGCGCGAGTCCACGCGTCGTCGTCATCGGCTTCTCGGCCGGCGCCTCGATGGCCGTGAACCTCGCGTGTGCGGCGCCCGACGATCGTGGCCGGCGTCGGGCTCGGTGGCCGGCGGGCCGTACCGTTGCGCCGGCGGCTCGGAGGCGGCGATCCAGTGCATGCGTGGGATGGTGCGTGACGCCGCCCGCGCGGCGAAGGCCTGCGTGATGGCCAGGGTGCTGCGGCCGAGCCTGCGGGTCTCGCTCTGGCAGGGGACCGCCGATAGCGTGGCGTGAGTCCAGCGAACCCTCACCGTGCTGGAGGCCATGTTCGCGCGCGTCCTCGGCGTCAGTGCGGGCCTCACGACGTCGAACGACCAAGGCGCCATCCACGCCCTCTACCGCGACCGCCGCGGCGAGCCGGTCCTGGAGACGTGGCTGGTACACGGGCTGGGTCACGCCTGAGCGGAGGGCGATCCTCGGGCACGCAGGCCTGGTCGCTGGGGCCGCCGACGACCGATCTCATGCTCGACTTCCTCGTGGGACCCCGCTAGCGGTGCCGGGCCAGCGCCGTCTGGCGCTGGGGTCCTCGCTGGCGCCGGCGCGCTCGCCGTCGCCGCCTTTCCTGTCCGGGCCACGTGGTGGGGACGGCTGGATCCTCGCCGATCGCGGAGGCCGGCATCGTCGGCGGCGCTGGCCGACTGGTTCGCGGTGACCGCGATCTTCCGGCGCCCTCTCAGGCTGCCGGATCCCGCACACCGCGCTGATCCCGCACAACTGGGAGCGCATGGCCGAGCGCGTCGGCGTCAGTGGTCGGCGGCCGCGTGCTGACCAAGAGGCTACGTGCGCGAGGAGATCGCGCGGATCGACTTCTCCGGCCTGCTCGCGCGCGGCGCCGAGCGCGTCTCGCGCGCGACCTCGAAGCGGCCACCCGGACCGTGGCCCGCTGGCATCGGCGAGCAGCTGACGCCGGCGACCGCCGCCGAGCTGCTCGCGCCGCGCCCGGCGCGCGCTCGTGCACGCGCCGGTGGCGCTCGCTGCTGGCCACCGACGCTGCGCGTCGCCCGCCGGCAGGGCTGGGATCAGCGGATCCTCGACGGCGGCGTTCTCGGTGCTGGCCGGGGCGATGGAGCGCCCGGAGTTCCGGCACGCGGTCGGCGAGGTGATCGACGATCTGCCGCCCGCTACCGCGAGCGTCTCGGCGTCTACCCGCGCTTGTTCATGGGGCTGGCGACGATGCTGGGCGTGCTCGACCGCGACCGGCTCGGTGGCCGCGCTCCACGTCGGCCTGCGGGAGGTGGCGAGGATCGCGATCACCCGCTGCGTGCGCAGGGCACCGAAGTGCTCGCGGACCTCGAGCGGCGACTGGGCGACGATCCCGCGCTGGCCGCGCGGAGTCGAGGCGGCCAAGGTCGAGCTCGCTGCAGGCGCCGGCGGTGGCGGCGCTGGTGGATGACAGGCCGCCGAGGCGCTGACCGCGCGCGCTGCTGCGCCGACCTGGCGGGCGAAGCGGTCCGGAGCTGGCGCGCCTGGCTGGCCGAGCGCCTGGACCGGGCGCGCGTCGCGCTGGCGGCCGACGCCTCCCGCGCGCCGAGATCGACGCCTGGGCCCGGACGCGCCTGACCGAGCTGATCGAGCGGCACCACGGGCGCATCGCCGAGTTCATCGAGAACGGTGTGCGGGCGCTGGGGCCCGAGGGCGCGGTGCGGCTGATCGAGGAGCACGCCGGCGACGATCTGCAGTTCATCCGGGTCAACGGCACCGTCGTCGGCGGTCTGGCCGGCGGGGCGATCTACGCGATTCATCTGATGCTGCGGGCGCTTGGCTGACTCCGCGCCGGCCCTGACGCGCGGCGCCACATTCCGGCGTGTTACACTCGCGCATCCGCCGCACGCTTCGCCGGAGGTGTCACGATGCGCCCGCGCCTGCTCGCCCTCATCGCTCGCCGCGCTCTGGCGCCGCTGGTCTCCTTCTGCTCTCGGGCGCCCCCGTCGCGGGCAGGCAAGGCGGCCGCGCCGGCGCCGAAATCGGGCGGCGTGCTCAACGTCGCCCAGCGCGAGAATACCCCGCAGGGCTTCGCCATCCACGAGACCTCCACCGTCTCGACCACGTGGCCGGCCATGCCGTGCTTCAACAACCTGGTGCTGTTCGATCCGCTCGAAGCAGCGCGAGAGCGTCGACACCGTCATCGGCGAGCTGGCCGAGAAGTGGTCGTGGCAGGACAACTACCGCAACCTGGTGTTCTTCCTGCGCAAGAACGTCAAGTGGCACGACGGCCAGCCCTTCACCTCCAAGGACGTGAAGTTCACGTTCGACATGCTGCGGAGGCGCCCGACGCCGCCGGCCAAGCTGCGGATCAACCCGCGCAAGGACTGGTACGCCAACGTCCAGAACATCGAGGCGCCCGACCCGTACACCGTGATCTTCCACCTCAAGCGCCCGCAGCCGGCGCTGCTGCTCATGCTGGCCTCCGGCTACACGCCGATCTACGCCGCCCACGTGCCGCCCGCGCAGTACCGCACCGCGTGCGTGGGCACCGGGCCGTACAAGGTGAAGGAGTGGCGCAAGGGCGAGTTCATCGAGTACGTGAAGAACCCCGACTACTTCGTCAAGGGCCGGCCGTACCTCGACGGCATCAAGTACATCGTCATCGGCGAGCGCGGCACCCGCGTGGCCGCGCTGCAGGCCGGGCAGGTGGACACCGCCTTCCCGGGCGATACCAGCAAGACCACCGCCGAGCAGCTCAAGAAGGCCGTGCCCCAGATGGTGTTCACGCGCGCCGCCGAGAACGTGAACGAGAACCTGATCATGAACACCGAAGAAGCCGCCCTTCGACAACCCGAAGGTGCGGCATCGCGGTGAGCCACGCCATCGACCGACGCGGCGCTGAACCAGGCGGTGCACCAGGGCGGCTCCACCATCGGCATCTCCATGCCGTCGCCGCCGTGGGGCGTGTGGGGCGTCCCGAAAAAGACCTGAACGCGATGGCCGGGCTACGGCAAGCTGGCCGACGAGAAGGCCAAGGCCAAGAAGCTCATGGCCGAGGTCGGCTTACTCGCCGGACAAGCCGGTGAAGGTCGAGATCGTCACCCGGGCCATCGCCGTCTACGTGGACATGGCCTCGTTCATCATCAACGAGCTCAAGCAGATCGGGATCGAGGCCAGCCCTCAAGCAGATCGAGACCGCCCAGTGGCACGCGATGGCCACCCGCGGCGAACTACCAGATCGGCGCCAACCTCACCGGCATCGGCATCGACGATCCCGACGCGAACTTCTACGAGAACTTCGCCTGCGGCTCGCCGCGCAACTACACCTTCTACTGCAACGAGCAGATCGCCGCGATGATCGACAAGCAGTCGGCCGAGATCGATCCCAAGAAGCGGCTGGCCCAGGTGTGGGAGATCGAGCGCAAGCTGGAGGAGGAAGCCTCGCGCGCCCACGCTGATCTGGCGCGTGGACAACTTCGCGCACTGGCCGCACGGTGAAGAACCTGATCCCGCACAACAACTTCTACAACTACGGTCGCATGCAGGAAGTGTGGCTCGACAAGTAAGCCAGGGGGCTGACGGCACGCGAGTGAAGACGTACATCGCGCAACGGCTGGGTATCGCCGTCCTCACGCTGTTCGGGATGTCGATCGTGATCTTCGTGCTGCTGCGCCTGGCCCCGGGCGACATCGTCGACGTGCTGTTCTCCGCCGCCGGCTACGTGAATCCTGCCGAGAAGAAGGCGATCTTGCAGGAGCTCGGCATGGACAAGCCGGTCTGGGCAGCAGTACGTGGACTGGATCACCCAGATCACTGCGCGGCGACCTCGGCAAGTCGTACCGCTACGACCTGCCGGCCTGGCAGATCATCCGGCCGCTGATCCCGGTGACCGTCGAGCTGGCCATCCTCTCGACGATCGTGGCCGTCGTCCTCGGCGTGCCCACCGGCGTGATCAGCGCGGTGCGCCAGGACGGCGCCCTGGACTACTTCCTGCGCGTGTTCAGCCTGGCCGGCCTGTCGATGCCCTCGTTCTGGCTGGGCATGGTGATCATCCTCACGCTGGTGTCGTGGCTGGCCTGGATCCCGCCGCTCACCTACGTGCGCCCCACCGAGAACTTCTGGCTGCACGCGGTGCAGTTCATGCTGCCCGCGCTCGCCGTCGGCTATCGCTCGTCCGCGCTGATCATGCGCATCACGCGCTCGGCGATGCTGGAGGTGCTGCGCGAGGACTACATCCGCACCGCCTGGGCCAAGGGCCAGAACGAGCGCACGGTGGTGTGGCGGCACGCGCTGAAGAACGCGGTGCTGCCGGTGGTGACCGTCATCGGCATCGAGTTCGCGTTCCTCATCGGCGGCCTGGTGGTGACCGAGACGGTGTTCAACCTGCCCGGCGTCGCGCGATTCCTGGTGGAGGCGATCCTCTGGCGCGACTACCCGGTCGTGCAGAACCTCGTCATGTTCATCGCCATCATCGTGATCCTCTCGAACCTGGCGGTGGACCTGCTGTACGGCGTCCTCGACCCGCGCGTGCGCTATGCCAGCTGACCACGGCCGAGGACCCACGATGAGGACAGACGCGCCATGGCGGTGAGACCGGTCGGCGCCAGCTGGAGTTTTCCGCGCCGGCGACGCCGGTGCGCGATGCGTCGTGGCCGGCCACGATCGTCCGCTTCGCGCGCCGGAAGCCCCTCGGGGCTCTCGGCGGCTTGCTCCTGCTCGTCATGGCGTTCATCGCGCTGTTCGCCGATCAGCTCCGCGACCCACGACCCCATCGCCGACGCAGGCCTCCGCGACACTGGCCAAGCCGGGCGAGGAGCACTGGCTCGGCACCGATCATCTGGGCCGCGACATGTACTCGCGGCTGGTGCACGGCGCCCGCGTGTCGCTCATCGTCGGCATCGGCTCGACCCTGCTGGGCTCCGTGCTGGGCGGCATCATCGGCCTGCTGTCCGGCTACGCCGGCGGCAAGACGGATCTGATCGCCCAGCGGCTGCTCGACATTCTGCAGGGGCTGCCGCTGCTGGTGCTGGCGCTGGTGATGTCGGCCGCGCTGGGGCCGTCCATCCACAACGTGATCATCGCGATCTCCATCCCGATCGTGCCGCGGGCGTCGCGGATCATCCGGGCCAGCGTGCTGTCCATCCGCGAGATGCAGTACATCGAGGCGGCCCGCGCGCTCGGCCTGCGGCACGTGCGTATCGCGTTCCGTCACGTGCTGCCCAACACCATCGGTCCCTTCATCGTGCTGGTCACCGCCCAGCTCGGGGCGGCGATTCTCGTGGAGGCCGCGCTGTCGTTCCTCGGCCTCGGGGTGCCGGAGCCGTATCCGTCGTGGGGACGGATGCTCTCGGTGTCGGCCGCCGAGTACGCGCAGAAGGCCCCGCACCTCGTGTTGTTCCCGGCATCGCCATCAGCCTGGCGGTCTTCGGGTCCAATCTGTTCGGCGACGCCCTGCGCGACACGCTCGACCCCCGGCTGCGAGGGGCCTGAGCCGGTGCGCGCGCGTGGCCCAGCCCGTAGGAGAGCCCATGGCGACTGCTCGCTCGTCCGCTCGCGACGCCGATGACCTGTGCTGGCTGCCCGCCACCGAGCTGGCTCGCGCTGATCCGCCGTCGCAAGGTCTCACCGGTCGAGGTCGTGAATGCGGTCCTGAACCGTATCGACCGCCTCAACCCGCATCTCAACGCCTACGTCACGCTGACCGACGAGCAGGCGCGGCGCGACGCCCGGGCGGCCGAGCGGGCGCTCGGCAAGCGCGGGCGCGACGCTCGGCCCGCTGCACGGCGTGCCGTTCTCGGTGAAGGACCTCGTGATCACCAAGGGCGTGCGGACGACGTTCGGCACGCCGCTCTACCGCGACAACATTCCGACCGAGGATGCGCCGATCGTGGCGCGCATGAAGGCGGCCGGCGGCATCATGCTCGGCAAGACGAACACGCCGACCTTCGGCTGGATCGGCGCCACGCACAACCTCCTGTACGGGATCACGCGCAATCCCTGGAATCTCGACCGGACCCCGGGCGGCTCAGAGCGGCGGCGCCTCGGCGGCGGCCGCCGCCGGTCTCGGCCCGCTGCACGTGGGCACCGACGGCGGGCGGCTCGATCCGGATTCCCGCGTCCGCTGACGGGCATCGTCGGCTTCAAGCCCTCGTTCGGCCGCGTCCCGATCTATCCGGCCAGCGGCGCGCTGGAGCCTCTCGCACGCGGGGCCCATGACCCGGACGGTGGCCGACGCCGCGCTGATGCTGCAGGTGTGCGCCGGGCCCGACGAGCGTGATCAGTACTCGCTGCCGGCCGACTGGCGTGGACTATCGGCGGCGCGCTCAGCGGACCGGTGAAGGGGCTGGCGGGTGGCGTGGACGGACGATCTCGGCTTCGCCGACTGCGTCGATCCCGACGTGGCGGCGATCTGCGCCCGCGCGCCGCGCGCCTTCCGCGAGCTGGGCTGCCGCGTCGAGGAGGTGAAGCCGGCGTGGCCGTCGCCGCGCGACGCCTGGTACGAGCTCTTCTGCGGCGGCATCGCCGCGCGGATGGCGCCCTACCTCGATCGCCGCGACGAGATCGATCCGGGCTTGCTCCGCATCATCGAGAGCGAGCTGCGCAACCCGCCGACGAAGTACGTGCAGGCGTGGTTCGATCGGCTCGCCTGGTGGCAGCACCCGCGCCGTTCTTCGAGAAGTACGATCTGCTGCTGACGCCGACGCTCGCGTGCCCGCCGTTCAAGGTCGGTCTCGACAATCCCACCGAGATCGCCGGGCGCCCGGCCGTGCCCTACGCCTGGATTCCGTTCACGTACCCGTTCAATCTCACCGGCCAGCCGGGCTGCCTCGGTGCCGGCGCGGATTCACCGCCGACGGACTGCCGGTGGGCTTGCAGATCGTCGGCCGCCGCTTCGCCGACGCCACCGTCATGCGCGCGGCCGCCGCGTTCGAGCGGCTGCGGCCGTGAGGCGCAGCACCGCCCACCGATCGGCTGGAGACCCGCGCCGCGAGCAGCACGCCGGGCCACCGTCGCGATGATTGGACATTGACCGTCGCCCTCCGACGATCGATGCTCCGCGCATGACGCTCGGCGAGCTCATGGTGTCCACCGCGCTGCGCCGGGCTCACCGCCGGCGCCACGGCGACCGTGCTCGAGCAGGGGCACCAGGTGTGGGCCGTGGGTGCCAGCCGCGTGGGAGGCGCACCAGAGCGCTCGCGGGCCGCGCTCACGTGGCTGGTCACCGAGCTGCGCGGGGCGGGGCAGGGGAACAGCGGCGATGCGCTGCCGGCGCTCTCGGTGGCCGAGAGCCTCGCGCCTGGTCCTGCACCTCGATCGCAACCGCGACGGCGTCATCGCCGGCGCGGCCGAATCGGTCACCTGGCTTCTCGCGGGCGACGTCCTGCGCCGCGAGGCGGGCGGCGGCGCCCAGCCCGTCATCAACGCCGTCCGCGCGCTGACCTTCACCTACGTCGACGCCGACAACCGGTCCGACGACCGATCCCGCCACCGTGCGCCGCATCGGCATCACGCTCGTGACGCGGCCCGACCACACCCGCACCGTCGCCACGCAGAGTCTGGGCGCCACACTCACCACTGACGTCGCGCTGCGCAATCCATGATCGCGTGAGATTCGGACCCGGGCGCGTGAGCTAAAAATCACACCGTGAGACGCTGCCTGCCTGCGCTCGCGTTGCTCGCGCCTCGCCGCGTGCGAGACCGTGCCGGTGACCGGCCGCTCGCAGCTCTTGCTGTCCTCCGAGGGTGAGAGGCGCAGATGGGGCATCGATGCCTACCAGGAAATATTGAAGAAGTCGAAGGTGTCCGCCGATCCGCGACTCAACGAGCAGGTCACGCGCGTGGACAGCGCATCGCGGAGGCCACGGGCCGCCACGACTATCAGTGGGAGTTCAAAGCTCTCGAGGACGCGCAGGCCAACGCGTTCTGCCGTGCCCTGGCGGCAAGGTCGCGGTCTACACCGGCATCCTGCCGATCACGCGTGACGATCGCCGGGCTGGGCCGCGGTGCTCGGCCACGAAGTCTCGCACCGCGATCGCGCGTCATGGCGGTGCGAGCGCATGAGCCAGACGTTGCTCGTGCAGACCGGACCTCGCCGCGACGCAGACCGCGCTGGCGTGGTAACGATCCGGTCGTCGTGCAATCGGTCACCGCACTGTTGGTGCCGGGTGCGTCGGTCGGATTGCGTGCTGTTGCCGGAGCCGCAGCCAGGAGTCGGAAGCCGATCACCTGGGCCTCGTCTACTGGCCAAGGCCGGCTACCACCCGATCGCGGCGCGAGACCTCTGGTGCGCATGGGCGAGGCGTCCCAGGGTGGTTCGCGCCCCGCGTTCCTGTCCGACCCACCCCCTCGGCGGCCACCTGAGTCACTTAAATCGAAGCCTGATGCCCGAAGCTCCTCCAGTACTACAGCCTCGCTGAGCTGCTGTCCGAGACCCCCCACCCCTTAACCCCGGGTGGGGGAACTTGAATGGCCCCAGGGGTCGTCGAAACCGAGCCTCGTCCTGAATTCCCCTTAAGAAATAGTGACTTTTGCTTGACAGGCCTTTTGGCAACGCTAGTGTGGCCACTTAAGGGGGCAAAGTGGGATCAGGTGGTTCCACTACCCCATCAAAGATCATGTTTAGAGGCCGCTACCAGCACTCGATCGACCCGAAAGGGCGCCTCGAGCGTCCCGGCCCGGCTCCGGGAGGCCCTGGCCCAGCTAGGGGAGAAGTCCGAGCAGCTGGTGGTCGTCCCGAACGAGCACGCCCTGGAAGTGCACCCGCTCGGGGAGTGGCAGCGCATCGAGGAGAAGCTGAACGCCCAGCCCATGTTCACGCCGGAGGTGCGCCAGCTCTCCTGCCTGTACATGTCGCGCGCCAGTGATGCCACCCGACAACGTCGGCCGGTGCCGCCGCCGCCCGACACGCGCAAGGAGGCGGGCCTCGAGAAGGAGGTCACGCTGGTCGGCGGCGGGCGCCGGATGTTCGAGGTGTGGACCGTGCGCGCTTCGAGGAATACGAGCGCACGCACGGCGATCAGCTGCCGACGCTCTTCGACAAGCTGTCCGGGTACGGAGTCTAGCGGTTCACGTTCCTGTCCCCGTGGACGAGGTCGTGTTTCTCCTGCGGCCGCGAAGCGAGGGTTGGGTGATCGACGGGACGGTGGGGATGGGCGGACACGCGGAGGCGTTGCTGGAGACGAGTGGCAACGACGTGGCGGCCTCGGCCTCGACGCCGATCCCGAGGGGCCCTGGGCGGCAGGCCGGCCCGCGGCTGGCCGCGCTTCGGCGGGCGGGCCCGACCGGTTCACGCCAGCTTCGCCAACCCGGCTCGGTCGCCGCCGACGAGGGCATCGACGAGGCGCAGGCGATCCTGTTCGATCTGGGTATCTCCTCGTGGCAGCTGGACGACTCCGGTCGCGGCTTCTCCTTTCAGCGCGAGGCCGAGCCACCTGACATGCGCCTGATCCCACCCAGGGCGAGACCGCGGTCGACCTGCTCAACCAGATGTCGGAGGCCGACCTGGCCGACCTGCTGTACGGTGGGGAAGACCGGCACGCCCGCCGCATCGCATCGCGCGATCGTCCGGCGCCGTCCCCTCGCCACGACCGGCGATTCCCGTCGCCGCCGTGCGGGCGGCGGTCCCTGGGGCGGCCTGGTCGCGGCGGCTCCACGCGGCGACGCGCACGTTTCAGGCCGTGCGCATGGCGGTGAACGACGAGCCGGGCACCCTGGGACGCGCGCTGGAAGCCGGACCCCGGCTCCGGCCCCGCGGCGGGCGACTCGGCGTGATTGCGTTCCACTCGGGCGAAGACCGCATCGTGAAGCAGACGTTCCGGAGGCTCGAGGGCGCGGGACTCGCCGCGCTCGACGCCGTCGCCCCTGCCGCCCGGGGACGACGAGGTGCGGGCCAATCCCCGCGCCAGGAGCGCGAAGCTGCGCGTGCTGGAGCGGCTTCAGCGAACATCCATCAGCGGCTGCATCAAGAGCAGGATCCGCGTGCGGCGGCGCGTTCGTCGGGGCCCTCCTCGTCTGCGCCGCGCTGGTCTGCGGCGCCCTCGGCGTGGCTGCCAGTCTGCGTGTGCAGCAGGTGCACCTGGCCTACCAGCTCGACCGCCTGCGCGGCGAGCGGCAGCAGATCGAGACGACGATCCGCCAGCTCGAGGTCGAGGTGGCGACGCTGCAGTCGCCCGGCCGGATCGAGCAGCGGGCGCGTCAGCTCGGCCTGGCGGCGCCCGACCGTGGGGCAGGTGCGCCTGGCGCGCGAGTACGTCCCGGCCGCACGGGCTTCGCCGCGCACGCGTAGCCGCAGTCGCCGTCCTCCCGGACGGCGAGGCGAGGATCCCGATCAGGTGACGCGCGCCGGAGAGCGGACGTGACCGGACCTGCGGCCACGGGTCCTCGTTCTCGCCGGCATCCTGGCCCTGGCCTTCACCGGGGTCGTCGGCCGGCTCGGGCGGCTGCAGATCGTCCGCCACGGTGATCTGGCCGCCCTGGCCGAGCGCCAGTACTGCGGACCGTGGTGCTGCAGGCCCAGCGCGGACCCATCGTGACCGGATGGCGCCCCCTGGCCACCTCCAGCCCGGCCGAGTCCCTGTTCGCCCAGAGCCGCGCAGCGTCGGTGATCCGGTGCGGGTCGCCAGCCGGCTCGCTCCGCTGCTCGGCACGGCCGAGATCGAGCTGCACTCGCTGCTCACGAGTAGCCGCCCGTTCGTCTGGATCCATCGCCGCCTGCCGCCCTCGACGGCGGCCGCGGTGAAGGCGCTGCGCGAGCCGGGGCTCGGCTTCCTGCCCGAACCGCTGCGCCTCTATCCCAACCGCGAGCTGGCCGCTCACGTGGTCGGCTTCGAGGGCGTGGACGGCGGCCTCGAGGGCATCGAGCGCGCGCTGGAGGAGACCCTGAGGGGCGCGTCGCGGGCAAGGCGGTGGTGGGCCGGGACGCGCTCGGGCGAGAGGTGGTCACCGAGACGGTGCTGCAGCGCCCGGCTCCCGGCCACGGCGTGATGCTGACGATCGATCAGGACCATCCAGTACCTCGCCGAGCGGGAGATCGACGCGGCCTGGCGGCGGACGCAGGCCAAGGGCGCGATGGCCGTCGTGCTGGATCCGCGCAACGGCGACGTGCTGGCCATGGCCGTGCGGCCCACGTTCAATCCGAACGCCTTCCTCGACGTGCCCTCGCGCGATCACTGGCGCAACCGGGTGGTGACCGATCCGTTCGAGCCGGGCTCGACCTTCAAGGTCATCATGGCCGCCGCCGCCCTCGAGGAGGGGCGTGGTGAAGCCCGAGGATCGTATCTGGGCGGAGAACGGCAGCATCACGATCGCCAAGACGACGATCCACGACTGGAAGAAGTACGGCTGGCTGACCTTCAGCGAAGTGTTGCAGAACTCCTCGAACGTAGGCTCCATCAAGGTGGGGCTGGCGCTCGGGCGCGACCGCTACTACCGCTACATGACGGCATTTGGCTTCGGCGCTCCGACCGGCGTGGGCTGGCCGGCGAGAGCCGCGGCCAGCTCCGAGACTCTGCCGCGCTGGTCCGCCCTGTCGCTGCCCACGATGTCGATCGGGCAGGAAGTGTCGGTTACCGCGCTCCAGATGGTCGCGGCCTTCGGCGCCATCGCCAACGGTGGCACCCTCATGCAGCCGCGCCTGGTGCGCTCGGTGTTCGACGCCGAGGGCAAGGAGATCCGCCGGTTCGAGCCGAAGGCAGTCCGCCAGGTGATCTCCGCCGACACCGCGCGCACGCTCACCCGGGTGATGACCCAGGTGCGTGGCCGCCGGCACCGGCCACAACGCGGCGATCCCGGGATACGAGGTGGCAGGCAAGACCGGGACCGCGCAGAAGCTGGACCCGGCCACGCGCCGCTACTCGCGCAACCCGGGCGTGCTTTCGTTCGTTGGCTTCGTGCCGGCCGAGGAGCCGAAGCTGGTGATGCTGGTGATGCTCGACGAGCCCAAGAACGAGAAGTGGGGCAGCGAGGCGGCCGCGCCCATCTTCTCGGCGATCGGCGGCGGCGTGTTGCGCTACCTCGACGTGCCGCCGAGCGACGCCACGCCGATGGCGATCCTGTCCGGCCCGTCCGAGACCACGCCTGGCGCCGCGGGTGCGGATGGCCAGCGCGGAGGCCGCGGAGCCGGGCAGCGACGCGCGCGTGATGCCGGAGCTGCGTGGCCGGACGCTGCGCCACGCGCTGGCCACGCTGGCCCCGCTCGGCGTCGGCGTCAAGGTGGACGGCAGCGGCCTCGTCGTGGCGCAGGCGCCGGCGCCCGGCGTCGCGCTCCCGGCCGAGACCGGCGTGCGGCTGACCCTGGCGAGCGCCACCCCCAGATGACATGTCGAGGAACGACGTGCCGGTGAGTGTGCTGCTGGAGTCGCTGCCGGAGCGCCGGCTGATCGGCGAGCCGCCGGCGGTGGTGCGCGGCTTGACCGCCGACTCGCGGCGCGTCGAGGCCGGCGATTGCTTCGTCGCCGTCCCCGGCTTCAAGCAGGACGCCCGTCGCTTCGTCCCCGACGCGGTGGCCCGCGGCGCCCGTCTGGTGGTGACCGAGGGCGACGCGCTGGGTGGCTTGACCGTGGCGCAGGTGCTGGTGCCCTCGGCGCGCCAGGCGCTGGCCCGCCTGGCCGGCGCGTTCTACGGCCGCCCCTCCGCCGCGCTCACGCTGGTGGGGATCACCGGAACCAACGGCAAGACGACGACGTCGTACCTGGTGGACGCGCTGCTGCGCGCGCGGAGCTCCGCACGGGCATCATCGGGACCATCCAGTACGTCGTGGGCGCCGAGACTCGCGTCGCCAATCAGACCACGCCGGAGGCGCTGGAGCTCGAGGCCATGCTGGCCGAGATGCGCGCCGCCGGCGTCGGCGGCGTCGCCATGGAAGTGTCCTCGCACGCCCTGTCCCTCTGCCGCGTGGACGAGCTGCAGTTCGACGTGGCCGTGTTCACCAATCTCACCCAGGACCACCTCGACTTCCACGGCTCGCTCGAGGAATACCGGCGAGCCAAGCGGCGGCTGTTCGAGCTGCTCGCCGCCTCGCCCAAGCCCCGGCGCACGGCGGTCGTGAACGCCGACGATCCGGCCGGCGCTCAGATGGTCCGCGGCCTCGACCTTCCGGTGCTGGCCTTCGGCCTCGGCGAGGGCGCGCGACGTGCGCGCCTCAGAGCACACCTCCACGCTCCGACGGGATCCGCATGACGGTGCAGACGCCGCGCGGTCCGCTGAGTCTCGTCTCGCCGCTGGTCGGCGAGCACAACGTCATGAACCTGCTCGGCGCCGATCGCGACCGGCCTGGCGCTGGGCCTGAGCCGCCGGCCATCGCCGGCGCGCTCGGCCCGGTCAGCGCGGTGCCGGGACGCTTCGAGCAGGTGCGCGCCGGGCAGCCGTTCCTGGTGGTGGTCGACTACGCGCACACGCCGGACGCGCTCGAGCGCGTCCTGGCCACCGCGCGCAAGCATCACGCCGCGGCCGGCTCGGCGTGGTGTTCGGGTGCGGCGGCGATCGCGACCGGGCGAAGCGCCCGATCATGGGCGAGATCGCCGCGCCGCTCGGCGGACCGCGCTGGGTCACCTCCGACAACCCGCGCTCCGAGCGCCCCGAGGCGATCATCGACGAGATCCTCGTCGGCGTGCGACGGCGGCCGGCGCGGCCGAGCGCACCGTGACGCAGCCCGACCGGCGCCTGGCCATCGAAGCCGCGCTCGGCTGGGCCAGCGCCGGCGACACGATCGTGATCGCGGGCAAGGGCCACGAGACGTACCAGATCATCGGCGCCCAGACGCTGGCCTTCGACGACCGCGAGGTCGCGCGCCACTTCCTGGCGGGACGGAGGAGCGCGTGAGCCCGATGCCGCCGTTCACGGTGCAGGACATCGTGCGCGCCACGCAGGGCGCGCTGGTGGCCGGCGACCTCGGCATCCCGGTCACCGGGATCTCGATCGACTCGCGCTCGCTCGGCGTGGGCGAGGCCTTCTTCGCGATCCACGGCCATCGCCTGACGGTCACGAGTTCCTGGCTGACGCGACGGGCGCGGCGCGGCCTGCCTCGTCGTCGCACGCCCTGCCCGACGACGTGCCGGCGAACGTTCCGCTGGTGCTCGTGGAGGACGACGCACGCGCTCGGGCCGGCTGGCCGCCTGTCACCGCGCGCGCTTCACCATCCCGGTGGTCGCGGTGACTGGCAGCAACGGCAAGACCACGACCAAGGAGCTGATCGCCAGCGTGCTGGCCACCCGCTGGGAAGTGCTCAAGCCCGAGCGCTCGTTCAACAACCAGTGGGGGCTGCCGCTCACGCTGCTGCGGCTGGGACCCGAGCACCAGGCGGCCGTGCTGGAGATCGGCACCAACAGCCCGGCGAGATCGCCACGCTGGCCGCGCTCGCCGAGCCCGACGGTGGCGATCGTGACGATCGTGTCGCGGCCGTGCACACCGAGTTCCTCGGCTCGCTCGACGGCGTGCGCGAGGAGAAGGCGGGCCTCGTGCGCGCGCTGGCGCCCACCGGGGTGGCCGTGCTGAACGCCGACGACGCGCGGGTGGCCGGGATGGCGCGCGACACGCCAGGCGCGCGTGGTGACCTACGGTCGCGCCGCCTCCGCCGACGTGCGGGCGGATCGGCGAGCGAGATCGACGACGACGGAGGGCCTGCGCTTCACGCTCGGAAGCGGGCGGCGCGCGGCAGACGGTGACGCTGGCCCTGGCCGGACGCCACAACGTGACCAACGCGCTGGCGGCGGCGGCGGCCGGTGTCGCGCTGGGGATCCCGCTCGCCGAGATCGCGCGGGCCTGGCCGGCGCCGCGCGGCCGTCGCGGGACGCTGCGTGTGGCGCCGGGCGGGCGAGATCACGATCCTCGACGACACGTACAACGCGAGCCCGGTCTCGGTGCGGGCGGCGCTCGAGACGCGTCGGCGCGCATCGACGGGGCCGTCGGGTCGTGATCGTGCTGGGCGACATGCTCGAGCTGGGCGAGCATCAGCGACGCGGCGCACCGCGGCAGGTCGGCCGGCTGGCGCGCGCCGCCGGCGCCGACGAGCTCATCGGCCTCGGTCGCGCGACCCAGGTGGCGATCGAGGCGGCGCGCGAGGCCGGGCTGACCGAGGCGCGCCACTTCACGACCTTCGAGGACACCGTGGCGCACCTGCTCAAGCGACTGACGCCCGGCGACCTGGTGCTGGTGAAGGGCTCCCGCGGGATGCGGATGGAGCGCGTGGTGGACGCGCTCGTCGCGCGACTGGCCCGGTCGGGACGTGACCGAGCGGATCGCGAATGAGGATGGCAGATGCTCTACCACTTCCTCGTCCCGCTGGCCAAGGATCACATCGTCTTCAACGTCTTCCGCTACGTGACGTTCCGGTCCTTCATGGCGCTGATCTCCGGCCTGGTGATCTCGCTGGTGATCGGCCCGTGGCTCATCCGGCGACTGCGCGTGATGCAGCACGGGGCGGAGACGATCCGCGAGGACACGCCGGAGCGCCATCGCAGCAAGCAGGGGACGCCCACCATGGGCGGCGTGGTGATCCTCACCGCCATCTTCGGCCTCGACGCTGCTGTGGGCCAATCTCCTGAATCGCTACGTGTGGGTGGTCATGCTCAGCACGGCGGGCTTCGGCCTGATCGGCATGTGGGACGACTGGAGCAAGATCAAGACAGCGTCGAGGGCTCTCGGCCCGGACGAAGTTCCTGCTCCAGGCGGTGCTCGCGCTGGCGCTGCTGCAGATCGTGTTCTGGCAGCCGCGGGCGACGACTGGCAGCCGGTGCTGGCCATCCCGTTCTTCAAGGGCTGGCTGGTCAACCTCGGCTGGTGGTGGATTCCCTTCGCGATGCTGGTGGTGGTCGGCGCCTCGAACGCGGTGAACCTGACCGACGGGCTGGACGGCCTGGCGATCGGACCCGATCGTGATGGCCGGCGGCGCCTTCGCCGTCCTGGCCTACCTGACCGGCAACTTCCGGGCCGCCGACTATCTGCAAGATCCTGAACGTCCGCGGGGCCGGCGAGCTGACGGTGTTCTGCGCGGCGCTGATCGGTGCGGCGGTGGGTTTCTCTGGTTCAACTGCCATCCGGCCGAAGTGTTCATGGGCGACGCCGGATCGCTGGCGCTGGGCGGCGCCGTCGGGATGCTGGCCGTGCTCACCAAGGCCGAGCTGCTGCTGCCGCTGATCGGCGGACTCTACGTGGTGGAAGCCGGCTCGGTGATCGTGCAGGTCGCCACGCTACAAGCGTCACCGGGCGCGCGCGTCTTTCGCATGGCGCCGCTGCACCATCACTACGAGCTGAGCGGGCTGGGCGGAGCCGAAGATCGTCGTGCGCTTCTGGATCGTCTCCTTCGCGCTGGCGCTGCTGGCGCTCACCACGCTGAAGCTGCGGTGAGGATGGAGAGAGCGAGCGTGATCGTCGCGGCGCGGGTCGAAGCCGAAGGTGAGGCAAGCGGATGATTGCCTGGAGGAGATCGACGTGGCGACTCGCGGGCGCGCGTGGCTCGGAACACTGGCCGGGCGTCGCGTGACGGTCGTGGGCTGGCCAAGAGTGGAATCGCGGCAGGCGCGGCTGCTCCGCGACGTCGGCGCCAGGTGGCGGGGTCGACAGCAACGCCGCCTCGAGCCAGCTCGGGCGTGAGGTGGCCGCGCTGGCCGCCGCCGGCGTGCGGCTCTGCACGCGGCGCCGACCCGGCCGCCTTCGACGCGCCGACCTGGTCGTGGTGAGCCCGGGCGTGCCGCTCGACGGCCCGCAGCTGGCGCCGGCGCGCGCAGCGCGGTCTGCCGCTCGATCGGCGAGCTCGGAGCTGGGCTGGCGGGCGATGGAGGGCGAGACCATCGCCATCACCGGCACCAACGGCAAGACGACCACCACCGCGCTCACCGGGGCGCTGCTGTCCGAGCAGCCGCGACCGGTGCTGGTCGCCGGCAACATCGGCACGCCGCTGGCCGCGCACGCGTTGACCTTCGCGATCGATGGCTGATCGTGGCCGAGGTGTCGTCGTTCCAGCTCGAGACGATCGATACGTTCCAGCCCGCGCGTGGCCGCCGTTCTCAACGTCACGCCCGATCACCTCGATCGGCACGGCTCGTTCGCGGCCTACCTGGAGGCCAAGGCCCGCATCTTCCGCAACCAGACGCCGACCGACTGCGCGGTGCTCAACGCCGACGACCCGGCCACCGCCGCCCTGGCCGGCCGCACCCGCGCGCGCGTGCTGTGGTTCAGCCGTCGGACGGCGCTCGCGCACGGCGTGTTCGTGCGCGACGGCTGGGTCGTGGCGCAGCTCAACGGCCACGTGGAGGAGATCGCCCCGCTGGCCGAGATCCGGCTGCGCGGCCAGCACAACGTCGAGAACGTCCTGGCCGCCACCGCCTGCGCGCTGTGGCTGGGGCTGGGCGCCGACTCCATCCGCCGGGCGATCGGCCGCTTCCGCGGCGGTCGAGCACCGCATCGAGTTCGTGCGCGACCTGCGCGGCGTGCAGTTCTACAACGACTCGAAAGGCACCAACGTCGCGTCGACCATCAAGGCGCTCGGAGAGCTTCGACGAGCGCGTGGTGTTGATCGCGGGCGGCAAGGGCAAGGGGCAGGACTTGGCGCCGCTCGCCGAGGCCGCGCGCGGGCGCGTGGGCCGCGCGGTGCTGATCGGCGAGGACGGTCCGCGCATCGGCGCCGCGCTGGCCGGCGCCGGCATCCCGATCTCGTCCGCGGCCGCCATGCAGGCCGCGATCGACGCGGCGCGCGCGCAGGCCGGACCGGGCGACGTCGTCCTGCTCTCGCCGGCGTGCGCCTCGTTTGACATGTTCGACAACTACGAGCACCGAGGCGAGGTCTTCAAGCGCCTCGTCGGGCGCTCGACTAAATGCCGAGAAAGCTCACGCCCGACCGGTGGCTGTTCGGCGTCGCGGTGGTGTTGCTGTCCGCCGGCGTCGTGATGGTCTACTCGGCGAGCGCGATCGTGGCCGCCGACCGCTTCCACGACCCGCTACTTCTTCTCAAGAAGCAGCTCTTCTGGGCGCTGCTCGGCTCGCTGGCGATGCTGGGGGCGGTCCGCGTGACTACCGCAAGCTCGAGGCGCTCGTGCTGCCGGGGCTGATCCTGGCCGGCGTGCTGCTGCTCCTCGTGCTGATCCCGCCGTTCGGCCAGGCCATCAACGGGACGCGACGCTGGATACGCCTGGGGCCGGTGTCCTTCCAGCCCGCCGAGCTGGCGAAGCTCGCGCTGGTCATCTACCTGGCGGCGTTCGTCGCCCGCCGCGGCGACGAGACGACCGACGTTCGGCACGCTGCTGCCGCCGCTGCTCGTGGCCGGCGGCGTTCGCCGCGCTGGTGCTCAGTCCAGCCCGACCTCGGCAACTGCCTCACGCTGGTCGCGCTGACGTTCGGCGTGCTGTACATGGCCGGCACGCCCGTGAAGCTACCTGGCCGCGATCGTGGCTCCCGCGCTGCCGCTGCTCGCGCTGGCGATCTGGGTGGCGCCCTATCGCCTGCGGCGGATCACCGCGTTCTGGGACCCGTGGTCGGATCCGGCGCGGCAGCGGCTTCCAGATCATCCAGTCGTGGCTGGCCTTCGGCAACGGCGGCTTGACCGGGCAGGGCATCGGCGGCTCGCGGCAGAAGCTCTTCTACCTGCCGGAGTCGCACACCGACTTCATCTTCGCCATCGTGGGCGAGGAGCTGGGGTTCATCGGCGCCGTGGCGCTGGTCGCGCTGTTCGCGGTGCTCATCTGGCGCGGGCTGCGCGTGGGCCTGCGCGCGCCCGACGCTTCGGCGCCCACCTGGCGCTGGGGATCACGCTGCTCATCGCCATCCAGACGCTGCTGAACCTCGGCGTGGTGACGGGTCTGCTGCCGACCAAGGGCCTGCCGCTGCCGTTCATCTCCTTCGGCGGCTCGGCCCTGCTGGTGACGATGGTCGGCACCGGCGTGCTCCTCAACATCTCCCAGCACGCCCATGTTTAAGCGCTACCGCCACATCCACTTCGTCGGCATCGGCGGCATCGGCATGTCGGGCATCGCCGAGATCTTCGCTGAACCTCGGCTACGCGGGTGACCGGCTCCGATCAGCGCCGGAGCGAGACGGTGGAGCGGCTGGAGCAGATGGGCGCCAAGGTCTTCGTCGGCCACCACGCGAGCAACGTCGAGGGCGCCCACGTGGTCGTCTACTCCTCCGCGGTGTCGCGCGACAACGTCGAGGTCCAGACCGCGCGCCAGCACCAGATCCCGGCCATCCCGCGCGCCGAGATGCTGGCCGAGCTCATGCGGCTGAAGTACGGCATCGCGGTGGCCGGCACACACGGCAAGACCACGACGACGTCGCTGATCGGTGCCGTGCTGGCCGAGGGCCGCTACGACCCGACGATCGTCGTGGGCGGGCGCGTCACCAGCCTCGGCTCCAACGCCCGGCTGGGGCAGGGCGATTACCTGGTCGCCGAGGCCGACGAGTCGGACGGCTCGTTCCTCAAGCTGCAGCCGACGCTGGCGGTGGTGACGACGATCGATGCCGAGCATCTGGATCACTACGGCAGCCTCGAGGCGATCCGCGCGGCGTTCCTGACCTTCGTGAACAAGGTTCCGTTCTACGGCGCCGCCGTCCTGTGCCTGGATCAGCCGAACATCCAGATGCTGATCCCCGACGTCGAGAAGCGCATCATCACCTACGGGCTGGAGTCGAGCGCCGACCTGGTCGCGCGTCACCTGCACATGGCCGGCATGACCAGCCGCTTCGAGGTGTACCAGGGCGGCACGCGGCTGGGCGAGTGCACGCTGCAGATCCCCGGGCGGCACAACGTGCTCAACGCGCTGGCCGCCATCGCGGTCGGTCTCGATCTCGAGATCCCGTTCCTGACCATCCAGAAGGCGCTGGCCGGCTTCGCCGGCGTGCAGCGCCGGTTTCAGATCCGAGGGACGGGCGGGCGGTGTCACCGTGGTGGACGACTACGGTCATCATCCCGCCGAGATCCGGGCGACCCTGGCCGCCGCCAAGGCCGGATTCGACAGCCGGATCGTCACGGTCTTCCAGCCGCACCGCTACACGCGCACCCAGCATCTGCGCCAGGAGTTTCTGACGGCGTTCAACCAGGCTGACGTGCTGGTCGTGATGGACATCTACGCGGCCGGCGAGACGCCGATCCCCGGTGTCACCGCGGCCGATCTCGCCGAGGGCATCCGCGCCCACGGCCACCGGAACGTCACCTATCTGGGAAGCGATCGCGCTCGCGTCGCCGCCCACGTGTGCGAGATCAGCCGGCCGGGGGATCTCGTGCTGACGCTGGGCGCGGGAGACGTGAGCCAGCTGGGACCAGACATTCTGCGTCGGCTCGAAGCCGAAGCGCCGAATGGGAGGGCCACATGCTAGGAGAGATCCGGGGAAGTCCGCTTCAAGGAGCCCCTGAGCTTCCACACCTCGCTGCGCATCGGTGGGCCGGCGGACATCTTCGTGGTGCCGCAGGACATCGACGACATCCGTCACGCGCTGCTGTTCGCCGAGCGCGAGCAGCTCCCGGTGGCGGTGGTGGGCGGCGGCAACAACCTCCTCGTCAAGGACCGCGGCATCCGCGGCGTCATCCTCAAGCTCGAGGGCTGCCTGGGGCGGGCGGAGTACCACGGTGAGGAGGCGGTGGCCGGCGCCGGCGTGAGCCTCTCGTCCCTCATCCGCGAGGCCGCCGCCGCTGAACCTGGGCGGGCTCGAGGCCCTGGTCGGCATCCCCGCCACCGTCGGCGGCGCGCTGGCCATGAACGCAGGGACGGTCGAGGGCAGCATCGGCGACTTCGTCAGCGCCGTCTACTATCTGCATCCCGACGGCACGCTCGGCGAGTTCAAGCCGGGCTCCGGCATGACGTTCCGCGCCTTCAACGCGCCGCCCCGCTCGGTGCTGATCGGCTGCCGCCTGCAGCTGCATCGCCGGCCGCTGCCCGACATCCAGAAGGACATCAAGCAGCGCCTCAAGGTGAAGAAGTCCACGCAGCCGCTGGCGCTGGCCTCGGCCGGCTGGGTGTGGAAGAACCCGCCGAACGACCTGGCCACCCGGCTCATCGAGAAGGCCGGGCTCAAGGGCAAGCGGATCAACGGCGCGGAGATCTCGTCCAAGCACTCCAACTTCATCGTCAACCGCGGCGGCGCCATGGCCGCCGACATCCTGGCCCTGATGGAGATGACGCGCGAGCGGGTGCACGCCCACCACGGCGTCACGCTCGATCACGAGATCAGGATCCTCGGTGAGTAGAGTTCTGATCACGCCGAGGGCGCCCGGTCGGGCCCTCGGCGATCTCGGCCAGTCGGCCTCGTCGGTGGCCGCCCAGCGGGTGGGCCGCGTGCGGCGCCGGCGCCCCGCGCGGCAGAATCCGCTGGCTGCGGGTGCTGGCCACCACCGCGGGGACGGCGGCCACCGCGGCCGCGCTCGTGGCAAGCGGCTACTGGGCGCTGACCACCGAGCGCTTCGCGGTCGTGGCGGTCGAGGTCCGTGGCGCCTCGCGCGTTCCGCCCCAGCGGATCCTCGAGGCCTCCGGCATCGTCCACGGTCAGAACCTGTGGCGGATCGATCCCGATCGCGTGCGGGCGCGCCTCGAGGAGATGCCGGAGATCCGGCGCGCCGACGTGGTGCGCGAGCTGCCCAACCGGGTGGCCATCGTGGTGGAGGAGCGCCGGCCCTTCACGCTCGTGCACGCGGCCCGCCTGCACTGGCTGGACGAGGACGGACGGCTGCTGGGCGACGAGAGCCGCGCCGTCAGCACCGACGGTGCCGGTGATCAGCGGCCTCAGCGAAGAAGAGCTGGTCACCATGCGCACCAGCCCCGGCCCGCGGGCGCGCGCGGCCATCGCGCTCATCCGCGCGCTGCTGCGCACCGGCAGCGCGCTGGCGTCCGAGATCTCCGAGATCGACATGAGCCGCGCCGAGGGCCCGGTCCTCTACACGGTGGACGGCGTCGAGGTCCGGCTCGGCACCGAGGAGTGGGACGAGCGGCTGGCCCGGCTGGAAGGCGTCCTGGCCCAGGTCGCCACCCAGGACGTGCACGGCGTGGATCTCCGCTTCCGCGACCAGGTCGTGCTGAGGAGAAACAAGTGAAACGGGTCAAGGGACCGGAGCCCGTCGTCGGCCTCGATGTGGGCACCACCAAGATCTGTGCGGTGATCGGCCGGCCCAAGCCGGGCGGCGGCCTCGACGTCATCGGCGTCGGCTCGGCGCCCTCCCGCGGCCTGCGCCGCGGCGTGGTGGTCAACATCGACTCCACCGTCGAGGCGATCAAGCAGGCGGTGGCCGACGCCGAGCAGATGGCCGGCGTGGACGTGTCGCGCGTGTGGGCCGGCGTGGCCGGCGGCCACATCCGCTCGCTCAACAGCCGCGGCGTGGTGGCCATCTCGGGGCGCGAGCGCGAGGTCAGCGCGGCCGATGTCGAGCGGGCGGTGGACGCCGCGCGCGCCATCAACGTGCCGCAGGACCGCGAGATCATCCACGTGCTGCCCCAGACGTTCGCGGTGGACGACGCCGACGGCGTGCGCGAGCCGATCGGCATGTCCGGCGTGCGGCTGGAGGTGGAGGTCCACATCGTCACCGCCGCGGTGACCTCCGTGCAGAACGTGGTGGCGCGGTCAACCGCGCCGGCCTCACCGTGCAGGACGTGGTGCTGGAGCCGATCGCCTCCGCCGAGGCCGTGCTGTTCCCCGACGAGAAGGAGCTGGGCGTCGTCCTCATCGACATCGGCGGCGGCACCACCGACATGGCGCTGTTCCGCGACGGCGCCATCTGGCACACCGCCATCCTGCCGCTCGGCGGCGACCACATCACCAACGACGTCGCGGTCGGGCTGCGCACGCCGATGGCCGACGCCGAGGATCTCAAGAAGCGCTACGGCTGCGCGCTCACCTCGATGGTGCCGGCCGAGGAGACGGTCGACGTGCCGTCGGTCGGCGGGCGCAAGGCGCGTCAGCTCTCGCGCCAGGTGCTGTCCGAGATCATCCAGCCGCGCGTCGAGGAGATCGTCACGCTGGTGGCGCGCGAGCTCACCCGCGCGGGATTTCAGGATGCGGCCACCGCCGGCGTGGTGGTGACCGGCGGCAGCCTCGATCATGGAGGGCTTGCCCGAGCTGGCCGAGGCGATCTTCGATCAGCCGGTGCGCCGCGGCGTGCCCGGCGACATCGGGGGCCTGGCCGACGTGGTGCGCAGCCCGATCCACGCCACCGCGGTGGGGCTGGCGCTGCACGGCGCCCGCCGGCCGGCTGGGGTAGGCGCGCAGGTGGATACCAACGACCACGCATTCCTGGCCCGCATTGGCCGGCGACTGGCCGGATGGTTCGGTGAAATCTTCTAGCGGCGAGGGACGGTCGAGGGGTGAGCGACAGCCGCTGCTGTTCGCCGCCGGCTCGACCGACGACACGCTCACGCACCCGCGGCGTCCACGACGCGACGTGGCGGCGAAACCGGGAGAGGAGGTCTTGATGGAGAAGGATCGCGCACGGCGCCCTCTGTTCGAGCTCGAGCAGGTGCCCCAGGCGGCCAAGATCAAGGTCATCGGGCTAGGGGAGGGGGCGGCAATGCGGTCAGCCGCATGATGGCGGCTGAGTTCACGGGCGTCGATTTCATCGTCGCCAACACGGATCTGCAGGCGCTGCGCAACCTCGCCGGCGCCGGTGAAGATCCAGCTCGGCGGCGAAGCTCACCCAGGGGCTGGGCGCCGGCTCCAATCCCGACGTCGGGCGCGATGCCGCGCTGGAGGATCCCGAGTCGATCACCCGGCTCCTCGAGGGCGCGGACATGGTCTTCATCACCGCCGGGACTCGGCGGCGGCACGGGCACCGGCGCCGCCCCGGTCGTCGCCTCGCTGGCCAAGGATCTCGGCATCCTCACCGTGGCCGTCGTGACCAAGCCGTTCACCTTCGAGGGCAGAAGCGGATGCTCCAGGCCGAGGCCGGCATGGAGGCGCTGCGCAACGTCGTGGACACGCTGATCGCCATCCCGAACCAGCGGCTGCTCTCGGTCGTCGATCGCGGCACCCCGCTGCTCGAAGCGTTCAAGGTCGCCGACACCGTGCTGCAGCAGGCCGTGCAGGGCATCTCCGACCTGATCCTGGTGCCCGGGCTCATCAACCTCGACTTCGCCGACGTCCGCACGATCATGTCCGGCATGGGCATGGCGATGATGGGCACCGGCGTGGGGCACGGCGAGCACCGCGCGCTGGACGCCGCCCAGAAGGCGGTGGCCAGCCCGCTGCTCGACGACACCTCGATCGAGGGCGCCCGCGGCATCCTGATCAACTTCACCGGCGGCTCCGACCTCGCCATCCACGAGGTGGAAGAGGGCGCCCGCATCGTGCAGGAGGCGGCGCACGAGGAAGCCAACATCATCTTCGGCGCCGTCATTGACCCAGGACTTCGCGATGAGGTCCGCATGACCGTCATCGCCACCGGCTTCACGGAGCGCAAGCAGGAAACGTCGCCCACCAAGATCGTCGATCTGCCCCGTGCCTCCCGCAACGCCGGCCAGCCCGGTGCGGCGGCGGCATGGCGCCGGCGGCTCGCCGCCGACGTCCGGGCCGAGGTCCGACGACCCGATGGGCGACGCGGATTACGACGTGCCCGCCTTCCTTCGTCGCCAGGCCGACTAGCGGCAACACCGGGGCGTCGCCGCCACGGCGCTCCGGTTCGCCGCCAGACCGATCGCGAGCATAAGATCGATCGCCATGAGCGTCTCGTCCGACCACGCGTCTCGTCGCCGCACGGCGAGCCGCCGCGCTGGTTCACCTTCAGCGGCCTCGCCGCGCTCGGACTGCCGCACGCACCACCACGCGGCACTTTCCCGGCGTCACGCGCCCTCGCAGCCGACCGCCCCGTTCAACGACGACGCGCGCGACGCGCTGCCGCGAGGCCGGACTGGACCTCGGCGCGCGTGGCCTACGCGCGGCAGGTGCACGGCGCCGACGTCCTGCGCGCGCGCCGGTCGGCGGCGGCTGGGCCGGCGCGGGCGACATCCTGGCCACCACCGAGCGGCGCGTGCCGCTGGCGATCTTCACCGCCGACTGCCTGGCCGTCACGCTGTGGGACTCGATCGCTCACGTGCTCGTGGTCGCGCACGTGGGCTGGCGCGGGCACGGCGCGCGGCGCGGCCCGCGCCGCGCGTGCGGGCGGCGGTCGAGGCCGGGGCGCGCGCCGGCCAGCTGCACGCGGCGATCGCGCCGTCGATCGGGCCGTGCTGCTACGAGGTCGACGAGCCGGTGATGCGCGCCTTCGCCGAGGCGGAGCCCGGCGCTGGAAGCGCTGGTTCCAGCCCGCGCGCGAGGGCCACGCCATGCTCGATCTGTGGGCCGCCAACGAGGCGATCCTGGCCGACGCCGGCGTCGATCCGGCGCAGATCGAGAATCCCGCGGCTGTGCACGGCGTGCCACCTGGATCTCCTCTACTCTTACCGCAAGGGCAACCGCGGACGCCTGGTGACCGTGGCCGCGCTGCCCTAGCCATGGCGAGCTGGCAAGCGCACTGCGCGAACGCGGTGGTCCGTCTGCTGATGCGCCACGAGACCCCGGGGGCGAGCGCACGATGGCGCTGATGGCGCGCTTCGCCACCGGCACCCCGCTGGCGTTTCAGTGGCTGCGGACCTTCGGCGTGAAGATCGAGCGCGTGCGCGCCGAGCACTTCGTCGGCGAGTGGCAGGTGCCCCGGCACGCCGACCGCGGGACCATCCTCTACTTCCACGGCGGCGGGTACATCGCGGGCTCGGCGGCCGGATACCGGCCGCTCACGGTGGGGCTGGCGAAGCTGGCGCGCCGTCGCGTCTTCAGCCTCGACTACCGTCGCGCGCCCGAGCATCGCTTTCCCGCCGCGCTGGACGACGCGGTGCTCGCCTATCGCTGGCTGCTCGACCAGGGGATCGAGCCCGCTCGCTGGCGCTGGCCGGCGACTCCGCCGGTGGCGGCCTGGTCATCTGCGCGCTCCTGCGCCTGCGCGATCTCGGCGTGCCGTTGCCGGCGGCGGGCCTGTGCTTCTGCCCGTGGACCGACCTGGCGGCGACCGGCGAGTCGCTGCGCACCAACGACGGTCGCTGTCCCTCGTTCCGGCCGGCGACCATCCCCAAGTACGCCCGGATCTACCTCGGTGACGCGTCCGATCGCGATCCCTACGCCTCGCCCGTCTTCGGCGACCTGGCCGGGCTGCCGCCGCTGCTGCTCCAGGCCGCGTCCAACGAGCTGCTGCTGGACGACGCCCGCCGCATCCACCAGTCGGTGCAAGAAGGCGGGGGCGTGAGCCGGCTCGAGATCTTCGACGACCTGTTTCACGACTGGCCCATCCTGGACGGCTTCCTGCCCGAGGCGCGCCAGGCGCTTGCAGCAGGCCGCGGCGTTCCTCGACGAGCACGCGTGCTAAGAATCGCGCATGCTCGACATCTGCGGCGAACCTCGAGCGTGTGCGCGAGCGGATCGCGCGCGCCGCCGAGCGCGCCGGGCGCCGGCCCGAGGACGTCCTGCTGATCGGCGTGTCCAAGGTGGTCGAGATCGAGCGCATCCGCGGCCGCACTCGCCGGCCGGCATCCGGGGCGCTGGGCGAGAACCGGGTCCAGGAGGCCAAGGCGCAAGATCGGCCGAGCTCGGCCGGCCCGTGCCGTGGCACCTCATCGGCCACCTGCAGACCAACAAGGTCAGGGACGCGCTGCCGCTGTTCGACCTCATCCAGTCGCTCGACCGTCTGGAGCTGGCGCGCGAGCTCGAGCGACGCGCGCGCCGCGCAGGGCCGCGTGGTCGAGGCGCTGCTTGCAGGTGAACGTGGCCAGCGAGGCGAGCAAGGGCGGCTTTGCCCCGACGCGGTGGACGCGGCGCTCGACACCATCGGCACGCTGTCCCACGTGCGGATCCGCGGGCTCATGGCCATTCCCCCGAGGTCGAGCGTCCCGAGGAGTCGCGACCCTGGTTCCGTGCGCCTGCGCGAGCTGGCCGACAAGCTCGGGCTGCGCGAGCGATCGATGGGCATGAGCGGCGACTTCGAGGTCGCCATCGAGGAGGGCGCGACCATGGTCCGGGTCGGCACCGCGATCTTCGGCCGCGCCCGGCCCGACCGACCGAGCCCGGCGCATGAGCGTCAAGGGCAAGCGCGTCGGCTTCATCGGCGGCGGCAACATGGGCGAGGCGCTCATCAAGGGGCTGCTGGGCGCCAGTCTCGTGCCGCCCGACGTGATCACCGCGACCGACGTCAGGACCGAGCGCGCCAGCCAGCTCACCCGCCAGTTCGGGATCTCCGCGCACGGTGACAACGCCCGCTGCGTGCGCGACGCCGACGTGGTGATCCTGGCGGTCAAGCCGCAGATCATGACCGACGTGCTGCGCGCGATCGCGCCCGCGGTGGGCCCCGGCACCTGCTCATCTCGATCGCAGCCGGCGTGTCGACCACGCACGATCCGCAGCGGCCTCGGCAAGGAGGCGCGCATCATCCGCGTGATGCCGAACACGCCGGCGCTCGTGCTGCAGGGCGCCACCGCCATCGCCAAGGGCAAGGGCCTCGGCCCCGACGACCTCGGCACCGCCGAGGAGATCTTCGGCGCCGTCGGCCGCGTCGTCGTGCTCGACGAAGAGCTGATGGACGCGGTCACCGGGCTGAGCGGCTCCGGTCCCGCCTACGTCGCCATCGTCATCGAGTCGCTGGCCGACGGCGGCGTCGAAGATGGGCCTCGACCGGGCGACCGCGATGACGCTGGCCACGCAGACCGTGCTGGGCGCCGCCCAGCTGCTGGCCGAGACCGGGCTGCACCCCGGCGCGCCTCAAGGACATGGTCTCGAGCCCGGGCGGCACCACGATCGCCGGCATCTCGGCGCTGGAGGAGGGCGGTATCCGCACGACATTCATCCGCGCGGTGGAGCGGGCCACCGCAGCGGTCGCGCGAGCTGGGCCGGGGCCCGGCCTGATGTTCGTCGTCTCGAACTTCGTCCTGACGATCGCTCGGCTTGCTCGAGGTGATCCTGCTGAGGTGTACTTCTGGATCATCATCGCGCGCGCGCTGCTGTCCTGGGTGAACCCCGATCGGTACAATCCGATCGTGCGCTTTCCTGTATCAGGTGACCGAGCCGGTGCTGCGGCCGATCCGGCGACGCCTGTCGATGCAGATGGGACTTGACCTCTCGCCGCTCATCGTCGATCTTGGTGACTCAAGGTCCTCCAGTGGTTCCTGGTGGACTCGCTGCGTGACATGGCCGTGAGCCTCAGATAGCGAGCGGAGGTTTCGATGCGCATCAGCCCCACGACATCCGCCAGCAGCAGTTCACGGTCCGGATGTTCCGCGGCGCCGATCACCAGGAGGTCGACGCCTTCCTGGAGGACGTGGCGGACGACTACGAGACGACACTGCTCGAGGAGCGCCAGCTGCTCAAGGAGCAGCTGGCCGCCATGGAGGACCGCCAGCGCGGCGTGATCGAGCGCGAGCGGAGCCTGAACGAAACGCTGGTCACGACGCAGCGGCTGGTCGAGGAGATGAAGCTGGCGGCCAAGCGCGAGGCCGACCTGCATCGTGCGCGAGGCCGAGCTGCGCGGCGACAAGGCCGTGGAGGCGGCCCGCAGCGAGGAAGCCAAGCTCCGCGTCGAGATCCAGGCGCTTCGACGGCTGCGGCGCCAGGCGGCGGAGGAGGTCGCCTCCACGCTCGATCGCTACCAGCGGCTGCTCCACGCCGAGGCCGAGGACGACCCGGGCGAGGCGTCTGATCGAGCCTGCGTCCGTGAAGGAGGATCTGCTGCGCGTGCGTATCCAGCCCCGGGCCGCGCTGCAGCCAGATCGTGGGCTGGCGAGCCGACGGCACGCTCAGCGTGCGGGTCGCGGCGCCGCCGCGTCGAGGGACAGGCCAACGAGGCGCTGGCCGCCCTGCTGGCCGCATCGCGCTCCGCCTCCGACCCTCCGCCGTGACGATCGCGCACGGCACCGGGGCCGTGACAAGCTCGTGCGCGTCGCCGGGCCTGACGGCCCGCGAGATCCGTCAGCTCGCCTCGACGCGGTCTCGACGCGCAATGCGCTGACGGCATTCCCACGTGCGCGCCGCCCCATCGCGCCCGTTCGCTGGGAGCACGATCGCCTGATCCTGCTCGATCAGCGCCTGCTGCCCGGGCAGGAGCTCGAGCGCGCGCACGCACGATGGGAGGACGTGGCCGATGCCATCCGGACGCTGGTGGTCCGGGGCGCGCCGGCCATCGGCGTGGCCGCCGCGCTACGGCATCGCGCTGGCCGCGCGCAGCAGCCGCGGCGACCGACGTCGACGCGCTGCTCGGCGATCTCGACGATCGCGCTCAAGGGCTGGCCGGCACGCGGCCGACCGCGGTCAATCTCTTCTGGGCGCTCGATCGGGTGCGCGCGCGTGGCCGAGGCCGCGCGCGATCAGCCGGTGGCCGACATTCGCCAGCGGCTGCTGACCGAGGCGCACGCGATCCTCGACGAGGACCTCGCGGCCAACCGGGCGCTGGGCGACCACGGCGCCACGCTGGTGCCGCCGACGCGCGCATCCTCACGCACTGCAACGCCGGGGCGCTGGCCACCGCCGGCTACGGCACCGCGCTCGGCATCGTGCGCTCGGCCCACGCGCCAGGGCAAGGTGACGCTGCTCTGGGTGGACGAGACGCGTCCGGTCATGCAGGGCTCGCGGCTCACGGCCTGGGAGTGCGTGCGGGACGGCATCCCGCACCGCCTGATCGCCGACGTGGCCGGCCGCCTCGGTGATGGCGCGCGGTCAGGTCGATCTGGTCGTGACCGGCGCCGATCGCATCGCCGCCAACGGCGACACCGCCAACAAGATCGGCACCTACGCGCTGGCGGTGCTGGCGCGTCACCATCGCGTGCCCTTCTACATCGCCGCGCCGTTCTCGACGATCGATCCGGCGCTGCCGTCGCGGCGCGCAGATTCCGATCGAGGAGCGCGACGCGCTCGAGGTTCGCCGGGTCGGCACGCAGGTGACGGCGCCCGAGGCCTCGCCGGTCTTCAACCCCGCCTTCGACGTCACGCCGGCCGAGCTGATCTCGGCGATCGTGACCGAGCGGGGTCTTCCGGCCGCCCTATCAGTTCTGGAGGGCGGGACGGTTCGTGGCGGGGGCGAATCTCAGGTGGAGCGGATCGCGGTGGTCGGCCACAGCTGGCGGCACGCCGAAGGCACCGGCGCCGCGACCAGAATGGTGGCGATCACCAGGCTCTTTCTCACGATCTGCGCCCAGCTCTTCGCCTGCTCGAGGATGACGGGAAGCATGAAGCCGAGCACGAGCGACACCATCGTGTAGATCGCGTGCCCCACCAGAGGGAACACGACCAGCGCGATCACGGTCTTGCCGATCAGTCGCCCGCTCACGGCGCCCCTCATTGCGTCCGATGACGGCCCTTGCGGCCGCGACGCCTCTCGATCCCAGAGAGGCGCCTCCCTACCGAAGCCAGCCCCGGTCATTCGCAAATTGCGGACCATTCGTAACTCCGCGGAATCACTGAAGCCGCGGCGCGTCGCGTTTCGTGACAGACCGACCACCGACTGCACCGTGAGTGGCGGTCACGGCGATCAGTGCACGCCAACTGATGGTTAAGATGGTCAGGTGAGCGCTGGCCCGGGCCCGTCCATGCGCGCGACGATTCCACGACGAGACGGCGCACACGCCGTACTCGGTGCGCGGACGAGCGGGCACACGCTCGAGTGGGACATCAAGCCGTTTCCGTTCAAGGTCTACACCGAGCTGCCCGGGCTTGCCGCTGCCGCGCGAGATCGACGTGCTCGCACGGCCGACGCTCGACGTGCTCGCATCTGCCGCGTCGGCGCCAGCCGCGTGGGCCGCCGCCCGCGCGCTCGCTGACGCTCGAGGCGCTCACCACGGTGCTCTACTACTGCCGCGGGCGTGACGCGGAAGAAGACGTACCCCGGCGGCGGCGAGGTGCTGTTCCGCGCCGCGGCGTCGACCGGCGCGCTCTACCAGACCGAGGTTTACGTGGCGGTCGGCGACGTCGACGGTCTGCCGCCCGGGCTCTATCATTTCTGTCCGGGCGACTTCACGCTGCGGCAGCTGCGTCGCGGATGACGTCCGGGCCGGCGCTCGCCGCGGCCGCGGCGAGCCGGCGTGGCGCGGCGGCGCGGCCGACGCTCGTGCTCAGCGCGATCTTCTGGCGCAACACGTGGAAGTACCAGGCGCGCGGCTACCGCCACCTCTTCTGGGATTCGGGCACGATGCTGGCCAACACGCTGCGCCGCCGGCGACGCGCTCGGACTGGCGCCACGTGTCGCTCACGGGATTCGTCGACGACCGAGGTCAACCGGCTGCTCGGCGCTCGATGCCGCGCGCGAGGCCGCGCTGGAGCTGGTCGCGCTCGGCCCGCGAGGCCGGCCGGCGTCCGACCGGGCGCGCTTGGCCGTCGATCGCCCACGACGTCATGCCGCTGTCGAGCGCCGAGGTGGACTATCCGGCGTCTGCGCGAGATCCACGGCGCCTCCGGCCTCGACCACCGCCGACGGCGGTCGTCGCCTGGCGCACGGGCGGTCGGCGCCGCCGGCCCGCGAGCCGCGTGGTCCGCTGGTGCGCGCTGCCCGCAGCCGCGCACGCGCAGGGCCGCGCGCCTGGGCGAGACCATCCAGCGCCGCGGCTCGCACGCGACGGTTCGCGCACGAGCCGCTGATCGCGCGCAGGGAGCTCGCCACGCGCGCTGTGGGCCGCCACGCCGGCCGTGGCCGGCGCCGACGTGCCGAGCGGCCTCGGTCGATCTCTACGTCATCGTCAACGCGGTGGAGGGCGTGCCGCCCGGCGCGTACGCGTACTGGCCGGAGCGCGGCCTGGAGCTCGTCCGATGCGGCGAGCTGCGTCGCGGGCGGCCTATCTGACGCTCGAGCAGGCGCTCGGTGGCGACGCGGCGGCCGACGATCTTCTTCCTGGCGCCGCTCGACGCCATCGTGGCGGCGTGCGGCGAGCCGCGGGTATCGTCTGGCCAACCTCGAGGCCGGCCTCGCCGGCGGCCGGGCGTACCTGGCGGCGCTACGCGCTGGGCTTCGGCGCCAGCGGTCTCACGTTCTACGACGCCGAGGTCGTGCGGTTCTTCTGCGCCGCACGCGGCCGGACGCGACGCGATCTTCGTCACCGCGCTGGGCCACGGGGCTCGCGCGCGCGACGGCGTGCTAGTATCGAATCCGATCCACACCGCCCACGAGGAGGTCGTGAGCCGATGAAGAAGTACCAGCTGATGGCGCCGGGACCGACGCCCGTGCCGAGCGAAGTCCTGCTCGCGATGGCGCAGCCGATCATCCACCACCGCACCCCGGAGTACGACGGCGCTCTTCGTCGAGGTGCGCGCGGGCCTCAAGCGCCTGGTCCAGACGTCGCAGGACGTCATCACGCTCGCGTGCTCCGGGACCGGCGCCATGGAAGCGGCCGTCGTCAACACGCTCTCGGCCGGCGACACGGTCGCGGTGGTGCAGCGCCGGGAAGTTCGGCGAGCGCTGGCTCGACCTCGCGCCGCGCGTTCGGCGTCAAGGTCGATCGAGCTGACAGGCGCCGCTACGGCGAGACGGTCGTCGCCCGAGCGCGTGGCCGAGGCGCTGAAGGCCCAGCCCGAGCGTCAAGGCGGTGCTGGCCCAGCACAGCGAGACGTCGACCGGGGTGCTGCACGACGTGCGCGGCGTACGCCGCGGTCACGCGCCGGCACCGACGCCATCCTGATCGTCGACGCCGTCTCGAGCCTCGGCATCGCCGACTCTGCCGATGGACGCCTGGGGCGTCGACGTGGTGGTCGCCGGCTCCCAGAAGGGCCTCATGCTGCCGCCCGGGCTCGGGTTCTGCGCGCTCAGCGAGCAAGGCGTGGGCGAAGACCAAGACCGCTCGACGCTGCCGAAGTACTACCTCGACCTGCGCCGAAGAGCGCAAGTACGCTGGCCAAGAACGAGGCGCACTTCACGCCGGCCGTCATCGATCGTGGTCGGCCTGCGCGCGGTCGCTCCAGATGCTGGAGCGCGAGGGCCTGGCCGAACGTCTTCCAGCGCCACGACCGGCTCGCGCGCGCCACGCGCGCGCGGGGTGGAGGCGCTCGGCCTCGAGCTCGTTCGCGCAGGGCGACGCCGAGCCCGGCGCGTCACCGCGGTGGCGGCGCCGCCGCGGCGTCGAACAGCGAGCAGATCGTCGGCGTGCTACTCGCAGCGGCACAACATCACGATCGCCGGCGGGCAGGGCGAGATGAAGGGCCAGCTCTTCCGCCTGGGCCACATGGGCTACGCCGCCGAGTTCGACGTGATCGTCGGCGCTGCGCGGCGCTCGAGCAGGTGCTCGCCGACCTCGGCCAGCCCGTGGACTTCGGCGCCGGGGTGCGCGGCGCGCAGAAAGTCTTCGCCGAGAAGTCGTGAAGCGCGTTCTCGTCACCGACGGCCTCGATTCGGTCGGTGTCGACGCGCCTCCGCAAGCACGGGCTCGACGTCGACGTCGTCGGCTCGCTGGACGAGCGCGACGCTGGCTGCGCGCCTCGGCGAGTACGAAGGTCTGATCGTCCGCAGCGCCACCAAGGTCACCCGGGCCACGCTGGAGGCCGCCGGCCGACCTGGAGGTCATCGGCCGGGCCGGGGCCGGGGTCGACACGATCGACGTGGACGCCGCCGACCGAGCGCGGCGTCATCGTGATGAACACTCCGGGCGGCAACACCACCGCGGTCGCCGAGCACACCCTGGCGCCTGCTGCTGACCATGGCGTCGCCGGATCCCGGTGGCCGACGCCACGCTGAAGGCGGGGCGCTGGGAGAAGAAGCGCCTGCAGGGCGTCGAGCTGTTCGGCAAGACGCTGGGCGTCCTCGGCCTGGGCCGCATCGGCGCCGAGGTCGCCCGCCGGGCCCTGGGCTTTCGCATGCAGGTGATCGCCTTCGATCCCTATCCTCACGCGCGAGGCGGCCGAGCGCCTCGGCGTGGAGGCGGTGGAGCTCGACGACCTGCTGGCGCGCAGCGACTTCATCACCATCCACACCGCCGCTGACGGGCGACACGCGGCACCTGCTCGGCGAGGCCGAGCTGGCGCGGACCAAGCCGGGCGTGCGCGCTCATCAACCGCGCGCGCGGCGGCATCATCGAGGAGCCGGCGCCTGGTTCGCGCGCTGCAGAGCGGTCACGTGGCGGGCGCCGCGCTCGACGTGTTCGAGCAGGAGCCGCCGCCGGCCGACCATCCGCTGCTGCGCTTCGAGCAGGTCGTGGTCACGCCGGCACCTGGGCGCGGCGACCGACGAGGCGCAGACCGCCGGTGGCCCCGCCATCGCCGACCAGGTGGCCGACGCGCGCCGTGCGCGGCGTGGTGGCCAACGCCGGTCAACCTGCGCCGGCCGATGGACGCCGAGACGCTCAAAGAGCAGGCGCCGTACGGCGCGTGCTCGCCGCAGCCATGGGCGCTTCCCGCGCCCAGATGGCCGAGGGCCGCATGGCGGAGGCGGATCGTCTACGCCGGCGACGATCGACGGCCCGGCCGACCGCCAGGCCTCACGCTCGCTTCCTGCGCGGCCTGCTCCGGCACGATCCTCGCGACCACGTCACCGCAGCGTGAACGCGATGCTGATCGCCAAGAGCGCGCGGGCCTGCGGGTGACCGAGACCTCCACCGACGGAGAGCGCCGACTACGCCAGTCTCGTCACGCGCCGAGCTGCGCACCGATCGCGGCGTCGTCGTCGGTGTCGGGCGCGCGTCTTCTACCGGACGCGAGCCGCGCTTCGTCCGCCATCGACGGCTTTCGCTCTGGAGGCCGTGCCGCACGGCTGGATGCTGGTCTTCGCCAACCAGGACGTGCCCGGGCGTGGTCACGCCGCATCGGCACGCTTGCGGCGCGCCACGGCATCAACATCGCCGGCATGCAGCTCGGCCGGGGAGCGTCGCGGCGGCCGCGCGGTGTCCCATCCTGAACCTCGACGACCCCATGCCGCCCGCCGCGCTCGAGGAGATCCGCGCCATGCCCGACATCAAGTCTCTCGGCCAGCTCGACTGGCTCCAGCGCTAGTTTCCCGACACGTCAGCGTGGTGCCCGGCCTCGCGGCCGATGATAGAATGAGCCGGGTTGTGGGCAAGCCGGTCAGGCTCATCCGCCATAGCCAGGACATGGCGAGCCGACGTGCTCCGGGAGCGGCGCTTCGCGGGCGCGGGACGTCCCGCTGACGCACAGGGGCGCCGTCAGTGCGCGGCGGTCGCGCGGGCGCTGGCCGGGGCCTCGTCGCCGCTGCGCTACGCGAGCCCGCTCGGAGCGCGCCCGCGCTCTGCCGAGGTGATCGCCGAGTGCCCCACCGCCTGCCGGTCCGCACGTCGCCGCCTTCGCAGATGGACTTCGGCGCGTGGGGAGGGACTGACCCGCGACGAGATCCGCGCTCTGCGCTTCCCGAGGTGGGAACAGCGTGCGCGCGGCCGACTGCGCCGGGCGCCCCGCTGGGCGGCGAGATCGTCTCCGATGAGGTCGCGGATGGGCTGCGGCGGGCGGAGCGGAGCTGCACGGCCGACCACGATCGACGGTCGGCTATCACCCTGCATCGATCGTCATGCGCCGATCGCTGGCCGCCCTCGGCCTCGGGCCGGATCGCCTGTGGTCGGTCGACGCCGCGCCTGCCGGGCATCACCGAGATCGAGTACGAGCCCGATTGGGTCGACCGTGCATCGCATGAACACGGTCTCGCCCACTCTGACGGCGTGGCGCCGTGAAGCCGCGCCACCCGCAGCTCCCGCAAGGGCGCGCGCATCTATCTGCCGGACGAGGCGGCGCGCAAGCGGCACGTCGAGGGGCGCTGCTCGACGTCTTTCGCCGCTGGGGCTACCGCGAGATCGTCACGCCGACGTTCGAGTACTTCGGACGTGCTCGCGACCGGGACCGACGAGGCCGTGCAGAGCAGCATGTTCACGCTCGTCGACCGGGAGACCGGTCGGATGCTGGCGCTCGCGGCGCGGACATCACGCCCGCAGATCGCGCGCGGTGGTGGCCACCCGGCTGCGCGACGAGCCAAGCCCATCCGCCTCGGCCTACGTGACGAACGTGTTCCGCTACGACGAGCCCCGCGTGTCGCACTACCGCGAGTTCTACCAGGCGGGCGTCGAGCTGGTCGGGCTCGACCAGCCCGAGGCCGAGGTGGAGATCATCGCGATGGCCATCGGAGGGCCTGCGCGCGCTCGGCCTCGAGCGGTTCCAGCTCGACCTCGGCCACCCCGACTTCTGTCCGCGGCCTCCTCGACGAGGTCGAAGGCCGACCCGGCCACGCAGCGCGAGCTGCGCGCGCGCGCTGGCCCGCAAGGACGGCTGCGACGCTCGAGCGGCTGGTCGCCGAGCTGGCGCCGCCGGCGCACGTGCGCGCCGCGCTGCTCGCGCTGCCGACGCTCTTCGGCCGCGAAGCGGTGCTCGAGCGGGCGGCCGGCTTCGCGCGCAACGAGCGCGTCGGCCGCGGGCGCTGGCGAACCTGGCCGAGGTGTATCGCCTCCTGAAGATCTACGGGCTCGGCCGACGCCGTGCTGCTCGACCTCGGCGAGGTCCGCGGCTTCGACTACTACTCGGGAACGTACTTCGAGGCCTACGTGGCGGGCTTCGGCGCGTCGGTGGCCGGCGGCGGCCGCTACGACCAGATGCTCGGGCGCTTCGGCTACGACTGCCCGGCGCGTCGGCTTCGCGTTCGACATCGGCCGGCGCTGCTCGGCGCGTCATGGAGGCGCAGGGCGTCGCGGTGGACGCTGCCGGGCCCCGACTTCTTCATCATCGACTTCACGCCGGAGAAGACGGTGGCGCTGTCGCTGGCCCGCCGGCTGCGCGACCTGGGCGCCTCGGTCGCGCGCGACATCATCAGCCGCGGACTCGACGAGTCGCGGTCGCGTACGCGCGCGCCCAGCGCGTGCGTCACGTCCTGGTCGTCGGTCAGCACACGCGCCCGTGCCGGCGAGGTGCTGGCGATCGAGCCTGGCGCGACGGCGTCGAGCGCGTGCTGCCGGTCGGTCGAGATTCTCGGAGCGTCCGGAGCGCATATTTCGAGAGCGGCTGCAGGAGCAGGCATGCCTAACATCGTGGTCGTCGGAACGCAGTGGGGCGACGAGGGCAAGGGCAAGGTGGTCGACGTCCTCGCGCCGCACGTGAACGTCGTGGCGCGCTACCAGGGCGGCAACAACGCCGGCCACACCGTCGTCGTCGGGCGCGAGAAGTACGTCCTGCACATCCATTCCCTCGGGCATCCTGCACCCGGGCTGCCGCTGCGTGATCGGCTGCGGCGTGGTCGTGCGATCCGCGCTCGCTCATCGAGGAGATGGAGGCGCTGGTGCGGCGCGGCGTGACGCTCGACGGCAACCTCTTCATCTCGAAGAACGCGCACCTGATCATGCCGTACCACCCGGCGCTCGACCGCGCCTCCGAGGCCAAGCTGGGCGCGCGCGCGCATCGGCACCACCGGCAAGGGCGTCGGGCCCGCCTACATGCGACAAGGCGCGCGCGCGTCGGCATCCGCGATGGCCGATCTCCTCGACGAGCGCGCTGTTCCGCGAGAAGCTCGAGTTCAACGTCGCCCAGAAGAACCGGCTGCTGCGCGAGATCTACGACGCCGCAGACGCTTCAGCGTCGAAGAGATCCTGGATCCGTACCTGCGCTATCGCCGGCTGGCTCGGCGCCGTACATCACCGACACGGCGCTCCTGCTCGACGCGCTGGATCGACAGCGGCTACTCAGCGTGCTGTTCGAGGGCGCCCAGGCGACGATGCTCGACATCGACCACGGCACCTATCCCGTACATCACCTCGTCGTCGACCACGGCCGGGCGGCGCCTCGACCGGCACCGGCGTGCCGCCCACGCAAGCATCCACGGCGTCGCTCGGCGTGGCAAAGGCCTACACCACGCGCGTCGGGCAGCGGGCCGTTCCCGACGGAGATGACGGGCGCGGTCGCCGAGGCCATCCGCGCGCGCGGCAACGAGTACGGCGCCACCACCGGCCGGCCGCGGCGCTGCGGCTGGTTCGACGCGGTGGTGCTGCGCTACGCGGCCCGCATCAACGGCCTCGACACGGTCGCGCTCACCAAGCTCGACGTCCTCGACCAGTGCGAGACGGTGCAGGTCGTGCATCGGCTACCGGTACCGCGGCGACATCCTCACCGAGTTCCCCGAGGACGAGACGTGGCGCTGGCGCGAGGCCGAGCCGGTCTACGAGGAGATCGAGGGCTGGATGCGCGCCGACCATCGGCGCGAAGAACGAGGCCGATCTGCCGGCCAAGGCCCGGCGCTATCTCGAGCGGCTCGAGGAGCTGATCGGGGTGTCGTTCTGCCTGCGTCTCGACCGGCGCGCAGCGCGACGAGACGATCCTGTGCGAGGACTCGCCGCTGCTCCGCTGGTATCCCACGGTTCGCTCGAGCATCGTCTAGCTCGTGACCGTTTGACGTCGCCCCGCCGCGCGGCGAGGCGGCCGCGCGACGCGCCCGCCCGTGGCCGTCGTCGCGGCGCTGGCCGCCGCGCTGGTGAGCCACGACGCGCCGGAGCTGCGCTCTGGTGCGGCGCTGGCTCGATGGCTGGGCGGGCTCGGCCTGGTGGTCGCCGGCATGGCGCGTCAGAGCAATACGTAACTGAACGGGCGCGTC
>ERZ1370068.4143-contig-3231_pt1 | contig 55293 bp, 81 predicted proteins | sample MGYA00561227_ERZ1370068 | MGnify/ENA primary metagenome ERZ1370068 (study PRJEB38410, sample SAMEA6850437) | metagenome | study: Metagenomic assessment of the ecological functions of the soil: analysis of the soil microbiota associated with the... | reverse complement strand
CCATTACGTATTGCTGCTGAGCACGAGGTCAGCCTCGTGTGACTCACCGAAGGTGGGAAGGCCTGGGGCTTGTTGCCCCTCGGAGCCTTAGAGGCCCGATCGCACGCTTGGCAGGCAGCCTTGGCTGCCTTGGCCTCTGGCAGCAGCCAACTTGTTGGCTTGGGTGTCGCAGCCTTCGGCTGCTGCTTGGCTGGCGAAGCCTTCGGCTTCGGGTGGGCTTGGGAGCCTCCGGCTCCCGGCAGATGGGACAGCCGGTCGGGGTCAGAATGACCCCGATGTGCTTGTCGCACGTTGCCACCTTGGTGGCAGCCTTGGTGGAAGCCTCTCGGCTTCCGGCCCGAGCCGATCGGAGCCTTTACGGCTCTGGGGCGGCGAAGCCTTCGGCTTCGGGGGCGACGGCAACTCCGTTGCCGTGCTTGGCACGGGTGGGCTTCTGATAGAAGCCACGACGTGAGGCCAGTTGGCTGGGACGAGGCTTACAGCCCGTCGTGCTGACCCCGGGAGCAAAGCTCCCTGATCTGCCGGTAGGGTCGGAGCACCGACGGCTTCGCCGTCCGCTTGGCCCGCTTCGGCTTCGCCGAAGCCTTCGGCTTGACAGCAGCAGCCTTCGGCTGCTGGACCGGAGCGGTCCGCTTTCGTCGTCGGCACCTTCGGTGCCACGTAGGTAGCAGCCTTCGGCTGCTGTGGGCTGCCGTCTCTCCAAGGAGAGACGTGATGTCGAGGATCAGGTGCAGATCACCTTTGGTGATCTGGACGAGAGGGCTGGCTCATGGTGTGTGATTCCCTCTGGGGCCGGGGCGACTCTCGCTGGAGCCGACCCGGTGACCGCCGTGGTTGGCGATCGGCCCACTACGCTAAACCCGGCCTCTGACGGAATCACAACCTCCGACCCTGCGCGCTATTTCCCGAAGGGAAATCACACGGTCGGCGATGCGTAGATGACGCACGAGCTTTCTCCTGCGCGCGAGGCCTGGCTGGCTGTCGGGCCGGCTGCCGGGAGGGTCGGCGCGCGCCGAGAGTTGAGCCCACGTGCGAATCGCACGAGCGCGAGGCAGACCGGGGTTGGTTCGATCATCGCTCGCAGCCTCTGGCTGCCGCGTTACGCGTCGATCACTCCAGTTTTCTGGAGGGTTCGGAACTGTAGTTCCGTCCCTAGTGCCAGGTCAGCGCCGCCCCCATCCCCCCGGAGGGGGCGTGCGGGCCTACACGTATATAAGTATTATTACTTGACCGCCCGTATTTGCATAAGCTGAAATGCCTGCCAATGGCACGTGCAATGCACGTGTAGCTGTTGCTGGTGCGCCATCAAGGCGCACCAGCGCAACCCAGCAACCATGCACAGAGCCACGCCCAGGCCGACGAGGCCTTGGAGCCTCGTCGGCCTTGTCGAGACTCTGTAGGCAGCTCTTGGCCGCTCCGCTCCGGGGTGTCGAGCCTCTGTGGCAGAGTCTCGCCACCCCTCCGCTCCGCGGCTGTTGCGCGAACAGTGTCAGCTGACGATCCTGCCAGTTGTCAAGCCCTCTTGTGCGATCGTTACGAACTTGGTACACCTGTGGCCGTGGCGATCACACTCGTGGAAGGCCGCGCCCGCAGGAGCTGGACCGTCGATGATCCACCGCCCCAGGTGCGGCGGCTGGTCCAGTGGTTCTGCTACGACCGCGTGGAGGGTGAGTCGATCAAGAGCTGGGCCGAGGCCACCGGCATCGCCATGCCCCGGATCAACAAGTGGATGCGAGACGCCCGGGTCAAGGAGCTGCTGGACCACGAGCTGCGTGCTTCGCACGCCCACCCTCAGCGCATCGCCGGGATCATGGACATGCTCTACCGGCGAGCCACGGTGGACTCCGATGTGAAGGCAGCTCAGCTGTACCTCCAGGCCGTCGATCGGTTGGTGCCCAAGCGCCAGCTCGACATCGTGCTGCACGACGCCCGGAGCCTGAGCGACCAAGAGCTTCATGCCGAGCTGCGTAGGGCGGTCGCTCTGCTGGAGCAGCGTGGTGTGGCTGAGCTGGAGGAAGCAGAGGTCATCGAGGACTCCGGCTGACGGATTATGGTGGGCTCCCATGCCAGGGAGCAAATATACGCAAGAGACAGTTGCAAAGGTCATCGACCTGTACAAGCAGAACACAAAGTTGTCGGAAATCATCGAACAAACCGGGGTGCCAAGGTCCACGGTCTATTGGATGCTCCGCCAGCATGGTGTGAAGCTCACTCGCCAGCCGGGTGTTGTGCGAGAGGCGGCGACGGTAGAGGGCTGGCTAGAAGTGATCGAGCAGGCTGTGGACCAGATCAGGCGCCACCTGCGCTGACACTCTCGACACGTCAGCTGACGTGTCGTACGATCCGCCCATGGCCAAGGCGCATCCCGGGTTTGCATCCGTGCAGAGCAAGATCGCTCGACGGCAGGGCGTGAGCAAGAAGGCGGCTGGGGCCATCCTGGCCAAGTCCTCGCGCAATGCGAGTGCCAAGGCCAAGAAGAAGAACCCCGTCTACGGAAGGTGTGACCATGCCCGAGCAGCACAAGGACGTACCGCGCGAGCCAGCCAAGAAGGACACCAAGGACACCAAGGACGCCCCCGCTGGTGAGCCCAGCGTGGACGTGAGCCCGGAGGGTGTGCCCTACCAGGCGCCGTCCCGGCCTCGTGAGGAGACGGAAGCTCCCGGCGCTGAGTACGAGTACGGCCGTCCCTCTGGCGGCGAGGTTGATCCGGCGACCGTGAAGGACGAGCCCACCAAGGCTGAGCCTGAGAAGTGACCGATGAAGGGCACATCGGTCCTCGTGTCACCCCCACGTGGTGGGACTTCGCACGCCAGCTGGTCATCTTCCTGCTGGGCGTCGGGGTCATCTGCTACGCGGTCGTGACGAGCGGGTACGACGTGCCCTTCCTCATCACCGGCCTGGTGCTCATCGGCATCGTCCCGGTGGACCGCTACGTGGTCACCCGGGCCAACGAACCCCCGACGATGCCAGCGACGTACACGCCCGAGCCGACGATCCCCCGGACGGCGACTGATGCCAGCCCAGCGGTTCACCAAGAAGGCCAACACGCCGAAGAAGAAGCGCCAATGGGAACACGTGTACCAATCGGCCAAGCGAGCGGGAGCTTCGCCGGGGAAGGCAATCCGTGAAGCCAATGGCGTTGTGCGCCGTGCTGGCCGTCGTTCTCGCTAGCTGCACAGCTGACGAGAAGGACACGCCGGACCCGGACTCGACCTTGCCCGTCACGGTGGCCGTGGCTACCGCGTCTCCCCTCTGACCGACAGCGGGATTGTGGCGACAACCACGGCCGTGACAACCGTAGCGCCAACCCCGCCCGTCACGTGCGGACCCGACACGGACGAGCAACACCCGCCGCCGTGCGATTGAGCCATGGCTCGCTTCACTGTTGACGCGCTGGTCAATGAGGCCGAGTGGCGCAAGTGCGAGGCCTCGCTCCTGTACTTCGTCAACAACTTCGTGTACGTCAGTACGCCGGACCAAGGCCGACAGCTCATGCGAACGGACAATCGCCCGCACCAAGTGCGATTGCTGGAGGAGCTGGAGGACAAGTCGGTTCGTCGGCTCATCGCCTTGAAGTCACGGCAGGTGGGGTTCACCACGAGCTGCGCGGTGGCCAGCCTGTGGTGGGCGTTCTTCCACCCGGACGAGTACGTGCTGTTCATCTCCCGTAGGGAGGACGACGCACGCGACATCTTGCACAAGGCTGACTACGCCTACCGCTGGCTCCCGGAGTGGATGCGGGAACGGGGACCCGAGCGCAACGACAAGACCACCCAGCGAATGAGCTTTGCCAACGACTCGCTCATACGATCGGAGCAGTCGCAGTCTGACCCCGCCCGAGGCCAGACTGCGACGCTCATCATCGCTGACGAGTTCGCCAGCCTGGAGAAGCCCGAGGAGGCCTGGGCCTCCATCGAGCCCGTGGCTGACATCGGTGGCCGGGTCATCATCCTTAGCACGGCCAAGGGCTCAGGCAACCTGTTCCACGTCATGTGGCAGCAAGCCACGACGGGAAGGTCACGGTTCAAGCCCCTGTTCATCCCGTGGTCGGCGGTACCCACGCGCGACCAGGAGTGGTTCGACCGTCAGGTCGAGGAGCTGCTGCCGTGGATCAGGGCGCAGGAGTACCCGAACGATCCCGACGAGGCCTTCGTGATGTCAGGGGCGATGGTCTTTGACTACGAGGCCTTGAAGATCATGGAGCGCGAGCACCTGGCCAGCTGCCGGTGGGTCCGGCTGACGGACTACCTGGAGGTCATAGATCACACGGGACCCATGCACGAGGGCCACCCGGTCAAGCCGGGTAGCCACGCTGCCAACATTCTCTAACAAAGGAGAAAGCAAATGCTTGCAGATATTGCCGTAGGCAAGACGGGTGGTGCGGAGCTGTTCTTCCTCATCGCTGCCATCGTGGCCGGGCTGGGTGCAGTCCTGGCCTGGGGAGCGAAGGCGATTTGGGCGACAGCCGTGGCCGCATCCCTGTGCCTCGGGTACATCGGGTGGGTCCTGTTGTGAGGCGACTAGCCCTGGTGCTCGTAGCGGTACTGGGGCTGTCGGCCTGTGACCTCGACAAGCTGGCTGCGTGGATACAGCAGACACGGGACGAGGCCACCGCGGCCGGGATGCCATGTGCCGAGCTGGCTGACGCCGTGGCCTGGCGCGGTCTGCCCGAGCACTTCCTGTACGTGATCGAGCGCGAGTCCAACTGCACGCCCACGGCTGTGAATCGGTCATCGGGTGCGTTGGGGCTCACACAGCTCATGCCCTTCTGGCTCCGCTACCTGTGCCCCATGGGCATCGCCTGTTCGTCCCAGGAGCTGCTGACCATCGAAGCCAACCTCGATGGCGCCGCTGTCGTGTACGAAGCTCAGGGCTGGGCAGCCTGGAGCCAGACGTGGTAGGACTGCCTTGGTACCGGCGTGTCGGTTTGGGAGAGCGCGTCAGGGATCGCAACCCGCCGCCGAACCCGCGGCGCCGGTACCGCTGGCTCCTGGCCTTGGCTGTCCTCGCTGGCTGTGGCCAGCTGGACTACAACCGGCTGGGCATCCATGACGCCGTGGTCACCGGAGGCCAGGCGCAGATCGACGCTGGCGATGTGGTGGACGTGGACGGCCTGCCTGGCATCTGGCTGGCTGGCCACCGCACCACCCATGGGGCTGTGTTCCATGCCCTGCCCGGTGCTCGTGTGGGTGACCAGGTGTGTGTCTACGGCAAGTGTTACACCGTGACGCGCATCATCTATTGGCCCTCGCACGCGAATCCTGGCTACCTCGGCCCGCTGGTCCTCCAGACTTCGCTGCCGGGTAGTGGCGTGCTGCTGGTCGTGGCGAGCTAGCGGGTGGGTGGGAACGTGCCGCCTGGAGCGATTGTGTTCACCTGGGCCGGGATGGACGTGGCCTCGCCCGGTGTCGATGGTGACGATGGTGACGATGGTTGTGGCGGTGTGCTCTGCTGGGTGGGGACCACACAATCGCACGTGAGCGTCCCGGTCCGCTGTGTCGTGCCGTTGCCGAACAGCACCCGTGGTCCAGCTGCTGTCCCGTCCGTCGTGGCCCACACGGTCAGGAAGAACGTCTCCCCTGGAGGCACGATCACGGCAGGCAGGGAGATGCCTCGCTCGCCCGCGTTGAGGGTTTGGAGCTGTCGCACCGTCCCGTTGATTTCCCCGAAGAACGTGGCCGGGGTGTTCACGTCGTTACGCCCGAGCCCGTACACGATGGCGTACAGGGCCGAGCCCGCCACGAAGGTCTGGTTGGCGAAGCTCGTCCCCGGTGGGCAGAAGTGCAATGGGTAGGCCCATGCCCGGAGCGTGGCGTTGGGACCTGCCCCGGTCGGCCCACATGTCGCACACGGAGCGGTTGGGATTGGTGTCACAGGTGGGCCTGGTGGGAGGACCTGCCCGGCGACCAGCTCGTTGGGGCCAGCACGCGAGGCGGCGAGTGGGACGAGCACGGCAGCGACAAGCGCCCCGAGGACGACGGCATGTCTGGTTCGCATGAGCCCACAGATTAGATCGGTGGATTGACCCACGCATGAGTGACACAGGATTGACATGAGCGACTACGGATTTGACGACCTGGCAGGGCTCTCTCCCCGATCAAATGCTGGGATGAGCCCGTTGCCGGGAGGCTCTACTCGCTGGGCGTGGACACGGCCGAAGGGCTAGGGCATGGCGACCAAAGCTGTGTGCAAGTCCTGCGAGTGGACACGGGGGAGCAGGTGGCGTGCTATTGCGACCGCCTGCCCCCGACCTGGTGGCCCTGGTCGCGGTTCGCATGGGTGAGTGGTACAACGCTGGCCTCCTGGTGATTGAGGCCAACAACCACGGCATCGCCACGCTCAACGTCGTACGCCAGATGGGCTACCGGAGCGTGTTCCGCCGCCGCCAGGTCAACCGGCTCTACAACCGGGTGACCGAGGAGTACGGCTTCAAGACCACGCGCACCACGAAGCCGCTCATCATCTCCGGCCTGGACGAAGCCCTCCGCAACCGGGAGGTCGTGATCCACGAGGCTGAAGCGTTCACCGAGCTGAAGGGCTACGTGCGAGACGAGGCCGGGCGCATGGGTGGGAGCCCCTTCGATGACCGGGTGATCGCCCTGGCCCTGGCCCAGTACGGGCGAGCCTTCATGCACCTGCGCGAGCCCGATGACGTGAAGAAGGACGACTACATGACCTTCGGCTGGTGGGAGCGCCAAGGGCGCCAGAGCGACGTGGGCAGCCTGGTGGTTGGAGTCCATGCTCGACGTGGGGTGCCGACATAGGGTTCAATGTCAGCTGACACGTCAGAGGAGGACCCCATGGGTGTGAACGACAAGGGCAGCTTCATCGGAGCTGGCCGTCCCGGTGGCCCGGGTGGCAACAAGATTCCTGGCGGGCTCGGTGGCTCAGCCACGGAGAAGGCCCGGCCTGTCTCCACGCTCGGAGCTGGTCAGAGCACGGGCACCAAGGGCTCCGAGCGCGACGCCATCCGCAAGGCCCGGCCCAAGTCGTCGGGCTCCGGCCAGAGCACGGCGCACAAGTAGCCATGGCCAAGGCCAAGCCACCCCTCCCCAAGAAGGGCACCAAGACGGTGGGCACGTCGTACGTGAAGGGCAGCCGCCGAGGCGGGACCAAGACGAAGTGACCTGTGCGGAGTGCGGCCGTGATCGTCCGCTCGACACGCGTAGTGGGCTGTGCTTCGGCTGTCGTGTTCGCACGGTGGGCTTCACCTACCGCGGTGCCACCCCCGGCCACCAGGGCTGGCACGAGGACACGGTGATGGGTGTCAAGAAGGAAATCTACGACAACGCCCGTTTGACCGGCACCGACATCACGAGGGCGTGACGTGCCCCGTGTGACGCTGGAGAAGCAGCTCCAGCAGCACCGCGACAAGATCGAGGCCTCCCGTCGCTGGCGCCAGAACGAGGGCTACGTGTCCACCTGGACACGGATGATCGACTTGTACCGGGGTCGGCAGCTGCACCAGCAGGACCCCGAGACGGCGTACGACCAGGCCATGGTCAACCTGGCCTTCTCGATCCAGAACATCATCGTCGCCTCAGTCACCACGCAGCACCCGAAGTTCACGGTGTCGGCCAATGTGATCGGCCAAGATGACCAGGCCACGATCGCTGAGGCTGTCCTCAACTATGCGTGGCGCCATTACGGCTTTCACACGGAGTTCCAGAACGCCGTCAATGACATGTGCATGGTGGGCCACGGGTGGTTGAAGATCGGCTGGCGCTACAAGGAGGAGACGGAGAAGCAGACCCTCTCGGCCGAGGAGCAGTACGGCCAGGTGATGCAGGCCCAAGCTCAGCTGGAGCAGGTTGCCGCCCAGGCACCGGAGCAAGCTGCCGAGCTGCCCACCAACGACCAGATCGAGGCGGCGGTCGGACCCACGCAGGAGCAGACCATCGTGACGGAGGACGACCCCTTCGTGGAGCGGGTCAGTCCCTTCGATGTGGTGATCGACCCCGAGGCCATGAACCCCGGGAGCTGCGGTGGATCGCCCAGCGGACCGTGCGGGACCTGGACGCGGTGCGCGAGGACTCGTCGTACGACGCACGTGCCCGGCGCCGGGTCGAGGCCGACATGAGCCTCCGCTACGCCGATGACGTGTACGACCAAGATCGCCGGGACGCCGCGCTGGTCGAGGAGGAGGACAACGATCGTGTCACCGTGTGGGAGTTCTACGACCTGATAGCCAACACGTGGTGCGTGTTCGCGGAGAACGGCGAGGGCTTCCTGGTCAAGCCCTCCGACACGCCGACGCCCTTCCCCAACCCGTACCTCATGTTCCGGGACTACGACGTGCCCGACTGCTTCTACCCCTGGGTGAAATCGAGTCGGTCGAGACGTTGCAAGAGGAGCTGAACAAGACCCGGACCCAGCAGATTCACACCCGCAAGCAGTTCGTGCGGAAGTTCATCGCACGCGAGGCAGCATTGAGCTCTCGTGCGCGCGAGGCCTTGGCATCCGAGATTGACGGCGACGTTGCCTTCGTGACTGACGACGACCGCCCGCTGTCGGACGTAATCATCCCGGCACCGTCGCTGAGCTTCGACCCCAACCTGTTCAATGCCCACTCCCAGCAGATTGTGACCGACGTGCAGATGGTCACCGGGCTGAGCGACTACCAGTTTGGCCAGATGCCCGACACCCGCCGCCTGGCCACCGAGGCCATGGCCGTCGAGGGTGCGACGAACGCCCGCAGCTCCTTCAAGCTCAGCCGGATCGAACGCCTCCTGGCCGATGTCGGGCGCTATCTCCTCCAGGTGATGCAGTCCTTCATGGAAGGACCACGGGTCGCACGTGTGGCTGGCCCGGGTGGGGAGATGCTGTTCCAGTACGGGCCGGAGGACATCAAGGGCGAGTTCGACCTCCAGGTCGAGGCCGGTTCCACCCAGCCCAAGAACGACATGATCCGCCGTCAAGAGGCGATCACGTTGTTCAACACCTTGGCACCCTTCATGGGCACGCTCATCAACCCACCCGAGTTGATCCGCTACTTGCTCCAGCAGGGGTACGACATCAAGAACGTGGAGCGGTTCATGATGCAGCCAGCTCCACCCCCACCCATGGGCGCTCCTCCAGGCGCCCAGGGTGAGCTGGGGCCGGGAATGCAGGGCGCTGCTGGTCCGGTCCCAGCTCAGAACGGGCAGCAAGCGCCGCCGCAGGAAGCCCCACCCGTCCCCGTAGGAGTCTGAATGCCTCAGCAAGTTCTCAACCCGCTGTCCAACTACGGCCGGTCAGGCAGCGTGCTGCTGCTCAACCCGACCGACCGTGTGAACCGGTACCGCTACCTAAAGACTCCGGCTGAGCTGCGGAGCGCGCCAGTGATCCGGGGCGTGCCACCCACGTACATCGGTGCAGCCGCCTCCGCGCTCACCACCGTGTCTCCCGCCACTGGCACGACCGCGGGCGGCACGGGCGTGACGCTCACGGGTACCGGCTTCATCGAGGCCACGGGTGTGACCTTCGGCGGGACCCCAGCTACCGGGGTCATCATCAACAGCTCGACGCAGATCACGTGCCTCACACCCCCGCACTCGGCGGGCGCAGTCGATGTCGTGGTGCAGGACCCGCTGGGCAATGGCACCAAGACAGGCGGGTTTACCTACAGCTAGTGACATGTCAGCTGGCACTCATGTAGTGTCAGCAGGCAATGGGCAGTTACGTCACCGATGAGGACCGAGCTGCATTCTCTGCCATCGCCGAGGGCGACACGGCCGAGGACCAGCTCACAACCCCCGAGGTCCCAGCTGCTGAGCTGGACACACCGGACGAGGGTGAGGAAGGGACCGGAGAGCTAGTCGAGCCCGGCGCTGACGACCAAGAGGTCGAGCAAGCCGAAGGGGACGAGGACCAGGAGTCATTCACCGTCAAGGTGGACGGCCAAGAGGTCCAGGTGTCTCGTGAGGAGCTGGTCAACGGGTACCAGCGCCAGGCCGACTACACACGCAAGTCCCAGCAAGTTGCCGCAGACCGACGCCGCCTGGCCGACGCCGAGCTGCTCATGTCCAAGCTGGACGAGAACCCGATGGCCACGATCCAGGTGCTCATGCAGCACTACGGCGTGGACTACGGGGAGGGTGAAGATGGGGAGCCGCAGATCACCGGGCCAACCCCTGAGCAAATCCAGCTGCGTGAGCTACAGCAATGGCAGGCGGGTGAGCTGCAAAGGCAACGGGAAGCTGCCGTGGACGCCGAACTAGATCGGCTCCACCGGGAGTACGGGGATTTCGAACACGAGGACCTGTTTGGCTTCGCGCTCGATCACAACGTACGTGACCTGGAGACGGCACTCCGAGCCATGACCTTCCGGCCAGCTGCCGACAAGCGCACAGAGAAGCGCAAGGTGGCAGCCATGTCGGGGGCCAAGGTAGCAACGGGGTAGTCAGGCCCAAGGCTCCGGTGGACAACATCTCATCGTTCCGCGATGCGTACGAGGCAGCAAAGCGTGAAGCGAACGGAACCTAACGAGGAGCCTCGTACATGACATCACCTGCCAACCCGGCATACGACCAGATTCTGTCCACCACCTTGGCGAAGTGGTTGGAGAAGAACTTTGTGGACAACGTGTGGAAGGCACGTGTCCTGTTCTTCATGCTCAACAAGAGTGACAACATTCGGAAGATCGACGGTGGCGAGTCGATCATCGTGCCTGTGCTCGAAGGCGACAACGGCACGGTCATGACCTACAGCCAGGACGAGGAGTTGAAGATTCTTCGTCAGAAGGGCATGACGGCAGCTCGCTACACGTGGGCGCAGGCCGCGGTGTCGGTGACCATCACCGGCATCGAGGAGGCGCAGAACCGTGGCGAGAGCCGCATGATCGACCTGCTGGAGACAAAGACCGAGCAGGCCGAGGAGAGCTTCGCCGCCTACTTCAACCGGGTGTGGTTCGGCTCTGGCGCCAACGCCATCAACCAGTCCCTCCTTGACACGAACGTGCGATGGAACGGGCTGACCGACTTCCTCACCACGGCGACCGCCACCATCGGCGGCATCACCGGCCACGCGGGCGCGCTGCCCACCCAGGCTGGCCCGCCAGGCACGGGCACGTTGGCCGACTCGACGGCCCAGCAGGTTCCGGCCAAGTCCGGCAACCTGGGCTCGATCTACCCCACCGACGTGGGTGGTGGACCGGGCACGGTCGATCCCGGCTACGGCAACAGCCCGGCTGGCTTCTGGCTTCCCCTCAACGCCACGGTGGCCGCTCCGGCCAGCCCGTCAGGTGCGGTGGACATGGTGCTTGGCAAGCGTGCGATGCGGAGCATGTACAACTCCATCTCCATTGGCCAGGACCAGCCCCAGGCCATCATCGGCACCCAGGCTCTGTACGAAGCCTACGAGGACAGCCTCGTGGACCAGGTGCGATATACGTCCACGGAGATGGCCGACGCCGGATTCCAGAACCTCATGTACAAGGGCTGCCCGATCACGTACGACGCCGATCAGACGGCGTTGAAGATGGACTTCCTCAACTTCCGCTACCTGCGGATCGTGGGGCACTCCGATACGTGGTTCAAGAACACCCCCTTCGTGCGGCCCAACAACCGGGACGCTCGCACGTCACAGGTGCTTTGCTACGGGCAGTTCGTGTGCATGAAGCGTTCGGCCCAGGGACGGCTCACCTTCACCGCAGCTCCCTGATCCGACCTGGCTCCTCCTGTTGTTGCGCTGCCCGCCGCGGCAGGGGAGCCACCCACGAGGAGGCGTCATGCCCTTGCCCACCAGTCCTCAGCACGAGCACGGGTCGGGTGCGATGCCCGTGGATGACTACGCCCCAGGGAGCCGCCAGACCAACCCCTCCGGCCTCAGCCGGGGAGTGCGGGCGATTCCTGCGGAGACGTACCCGGAACCTACTGGCCGTCCTCGCGCGCGACCCCCGCCCCTGTGGGCGAGCGACGACGGGGACGGCCGGTGGGCGGCAAGAACCGCCGACCGCCCACGGAGGAGGAGCTGAGTGGCCCGCCAGACGCTGGGTGACATCTTTAACGCAGCGCGGTCGTACCTCGACACGGACGAGCTGAACTTCCCCAACCCGCTGCTCGACACGCTGCTAAAGCGCATCTGGTTCCAGGCCATCACCATGGAGCGCGAGTGGCGCTTCTTCCAGCGAGCTGGCCACAAGGCCGTGACGGCTGGGAACCCCTACGTGCCAATGACCTTCGACACGCTGCTCGCGCCCACGCCTGCCACCCGGCTCATGACCGTCATGTGGGAGGGCGCCCCGCTCACCTGGCGGGAGGCCTCGATCCTCGTACGTGAGGCTGGCACGTCAGGCACGCCCAGCTTCTACACCGAGCTGAACGAGGGGACGCAGCGCAACATCTTCCTCTCCCCGCGCCCAGCTCCGATGGCCAGCTGACGGTCGAGTTCTACCAGGAGCCCCAGTACCCGAGCGACGTGGCTGTTGATCCGCTCAACCCCTACACAGCTGGCTTCGTGGACTTGCCTCCTGAGTTTGACCCGGCCTTGCTGGAGGGTGTGCTTGCTGAGATGTACATGCGGGAGGAGGACGTGGACTTGTACGACACCCATCGCTCGATGTTCCTGGAGCAGATGGGGTCGATCCGCAACCGCTGGCGGGAGTCGCTGGCCACCCCGCTGGTCATGGCGGGCCGGGCTCGACTGCCGGGTGAGCAGCCCGGTGGTTGGTACTGGCCTGGGTACATGAAGCAGCCCGTCGCCCGGTGAGCTAAGTGGTCGCCACCCGTCCGCGCCGGACCTCAGCCAAGGCGATCACCTACGTGGTGCTCAAAGAGTTCGCGGGTGGGATCAGCTCGCACCCGGACAAGGTGAATATGCCCCAGGGCTTCACCCCCATGGCACGCAACGTGGAGTGGCTGAGCCAGGGAGGCCTCTACGTCCGCAAGGGTGTCGGGTCGCTGGTCTACGGCGCAGCTGGAGCTGAGATGGCGGCGCCGGGCGCCGTGCCCGTGCGCTTCTTCCACTACGTGCGCGATCCCACGAACGCAGCCACCCTTACCAGCCAGTACATGGTGGCGTGCGACAACGGCCGGATTCGTGTCGGCGTGGATTTCGGGCCACTCGTCACCGGGACCGCGGGCACGTGGATGGACTTGCAGCTGGCTGGCCAGCCGCTGGTGACCATCGGCCCACCTTCGTTCACGGCCTGGGACACCAAGGTGTACCTGTCCATTGGCAACGCAGCTACCAACGCCTTGGGTGCCAGTATGGTCCGCTATGACGGGGCGGCAAGCACGGCGATGGGCAAGGCCTGGGCCAACGACTACGCCGCCCCTACGGGCGGCAACATGCCCACAGGCCGCTACACGGCAGCCTGGGCTGAGCGTCTGTGGGCTGCGTGCATGGTCCCTGACACGGGGCCGATCGAGGGCTCCACCATCCGCTGGTCGCACCCGGGCCGACCCGAGGACTGGGCGCAGTCCGACTACATCGTGGTCGGCCAGCAGGGCGACACCATCACCGGCATCGCACCCATGCGAGACATGCTGGTCGTGTTCAAGCGCAGCTCGATGTACGCCCTGCTGGGATCGGGCTCCACCAACTTCCGGGTTGTTGAGCTCTCTGCCACCATCGGCTGTACGGGTGAGTTCACCCGTGACGATCAGGGCTCCGTGTGCTTCTGGGATTCCACTCTGGGCTTGTGCAAGTTCGACGGCAAGAAGATTGACAACATCTTTGCCCCGCTGCTCCGGTTCATGGCGGCAGGCGTGGGTGGCTCGATCACGCGCTGCGGCGGTGTCGTGACCGATGGCGAGAAGATTTACGTGGGCACCGACTTCCAGGACTTCTACGGCCAACGGGTGCCGGACATCTCCAGCCGGTCACGTGAGCACAACCCGGTGGACAAGGGACCAGCGGTCGAGCCTCGCACGGGCGCGCCTCTCGATCCGGGCTCCACCACGTGGGGCCAGTTCGTGGCCGATGGCGTCACCTGGTCAGGCACAGCTGGCATCCGCTGGCTGCGGGTGTCCACCGAGTTCTTCAACATCGTGTGGGTGTTCCGGCCCGGAGCAGGCTGGACTTCGTACTCGCTGAACAATCCACGTGCCAATGACATCACCATGCTGGGCCAGGTACGTGCCCGGCTCAACGCCGCTGGTGACATCGACTCCAACCGGCGCATCGTGTACGGGCTGTCCAATGGCACGGAGCCCATCTTCATGTCGGACCGCTACGACGATGGTACGGACCGTTGGCGCAAGGATGAGCACCAGGCCATTGACGCCTTCTACATGACGCCTTGGTTGCACGGAGGCTTGCCCGCCGGCAACAAGAAGTGGCGGGCTCCCCACGTGATCCAGGAGGCCGACCAGAAGGGCAACCTCCTGATCGACGTGTACTACGACTTCAACTACGACAACCTGCGCCGCTCGCTACGGGTGGGTGTCGCCCTGCCTCTGAGCTTCGACAGCTTCTCGGTGGGCAAGCCTGGCACCATCGGACGAGCACGGGCTGTCATGCTCCTCCTGCGGCCGGAGGTCGTGCTCCCCGACCTGCCGCCCCGTCACTGGGGATCAGCTCGATCACCATTCCCCTCAACCCCAAGACCATGCGATGACACGCCAGTGGGTTGTCCCCCATGTGGTGGAGTTCGATCCCCAGCTCCGTGAGGCCTTCCTCACGCTGGAGTCCTATCTGGCTGACATCGCTGGCGATGCAGCTACTGGTGCAGGTGGCATCCAATGGTGGGATGGCAACGGTGATCCCAACACCCTGCCTCTCCCCAATGCACGTGGCGGTGATTTCTTCATCGACCGGGTGACGGGCGACGTGTACCGCAGCGTGCTCACGCCATACACGCGCGGGCTCAGTCCGGGCGAGAACGAGTCCCGAGCTACGTCCGGCTCGATGTGGTGGGACGGCACCGTGGACCCCTCCTCGACGGCCACGCCGTACCGGGTGCAGGACTACTGGCTCAACGTCACGACGGCCGACATATGGGCGCTCAGGTGAGCTGACAATGGCGTGGACCAAGATCGGCAACATCAAGGGGCCAGCAGGCCTCGGCGTGCCCGCTGGTGGGACCACCGGCCAGCACCTGGCCAAGAAGTCCAACACCGATGGCGACACCCAATGGGTGAACCTCGACACCGGGCCGCAGGGACCGCCAGGTCCACAGGGACCCCAGGGCATCACGGGTGCGACGGGTGCCACCGGCCCGCAAGGATCGACCGGACCTGCCGGGCCAGCTAGTACCGTCCCTGGCCCACCCGGGGCGACGGGTGCGACTGGGCCACCTGGGCCAACTGGGCCAACCGGCGCCGACTCCACCGTGCCTGGGCCAACTGGGCCACCAGGAGCCACCGGGCCAACCGGGCCAACTGGGCCAACCGGAGCTGACTCGACTGTCCCCGGGCCGCAAGGCCCGCCAGGTGCGACGGGCTCGACGGGTGCTCAGGGACCGCAAGGCGTCAAGGGCGACACGGGTGCGACGGGTGCCGCAGGCCTGGGCGTGCCCGCGGGTGGCCTCACGGGTCAGGTGCTGACCAAGAACACCAACACGGACAACGACACGAAGTGGGCTGCGCCGGGCGCTCCCAACCTCGATGCCCTCACCGATGTCACGCTCCTGACGCCAGCCGATGCCGAAGTCCTCACGTACGAGGCTTCCAGCAGCCAGTGGAAGAACAAGCCTCCGGCCGCTGGTGCCGGGGTGGCTCCGTCTACAACTACACGACGGTCACGTTCGTTGCCGATGCAACGGCCAACACCACGCTCACGTCGATGACCGCAGCCGAGGATTACCTGGCCACTTCGGTGCGCCACGTCACCCGGTTGGACGCCACCTATTTCGAGCACGTGCGATTCGTGGTCCGGCGCATGGCCACGGCCTCAGCAGCTGGCGCCGTGCTCAACTTGAAGTACAGCACCACCGATCCGGCCAACGTGTTCTCGGCAGCTGCGTGGACAGCCATCCCAGCTCAGGTGTCGATCGTGGCTACCAACGTCACCCTCGACACGGGGTGGATCGCTCTGCCCGCTGGCATGAAGGTTGCCAACGTGTACCTGGCGGTTACGCAGGCTGGTGGGGATGGCACGTTGTCTCCCGTCGTTGGCTCGATACGTGCGTACCTCCGTGGCCCTGGTGGAGCGAAGGGCGACACGGGCACGCAGGGCATCCAGGGTGTCCAGGGGCCGACCGGCAGCACGGGCTCGCAAGGCATTCAGGGTGTGCAGGGTCCAGCTGGCCCGACCGGGCCGACGAGCACGCTGGTGGTGACCTCTCTGCCTGGCACGCTCGCGGCCAACACGTTGTACGTGGTGGTCCTGTGACCACCCCGACCGTCTCCCGCTCCCCCGCAACAACCCCGACCATTGGGAGGAGCACGTACGTCTGGCTCAGTGGGTGGACGAGGACATGCCAGCGGGCATTGTCGCCTACAAGACGGGCTCAGCAACCGCGGTAGCACTCTCGGCCACACCCTACAACGCATTCACGTTGTCCAACGTGGCAATCAAAGCCAATCGCTTCTACCTCATCACGTTCATCCAACGGGCATGGGCGACTGGTGCGACCGCGGGCACCTACGCCATGGCCATGACGGCGAATGGCGTGCAGATTTCCGCGCTCCACCATTACCTGCCATCGAACAACTCATGGCAGATGGTGACGTGGAGCCAGCCCTACATCTTGACGGCAGACACGACAGTCACGTTCGTAACCCCGTCACCGCGCCCGCGGGAAGCTCGGGGTGGTTTGATCGTGGTGGGCAGCTGCGGATCGAGGACAAGGGCAAGGATCGGGGAAGCAGTAGTGGCTGTCCCGACAGATGGCACCGCCACGCTCGCCGCGACCGACCACCGGGTGGAGCACGCCCGGCTGGCCACCAGGGAAGTGACCGACCTCCCACGCGGGATCATCGCCTACAAGTACGCGAACGCCACCCCGGCACTCACCACCACGCCCACCGAGATATGTCGCCTGAGCAACGTGCCCGTGGTGACCGGGCGGCTGTACGTGTTCTCGATGTACTGGCGTGCGTTGACCACGACGAACGGCGGTTCCACCAGTCTCAATATCAAGACCCCGCAGACCCCGAGTGCGGTGACGGGCACCACCGATCTGGTCATCGACGCGCTCACGCTCATCCAAGGCAACGCCAGCTATGGCCACTTCCAGTGGCAGCAGATGTTCCGCGCCCCGACCGGCCTCATCACCATCGTCCTCCAGGCCGCGGTGGGGTCACGACCGGAAATATCTGGCTGGGTGACGTGGACAGCAACGCCAACCTGAGCGTGCGAGACATCGGCCCTAACCGGGGAGGCCAATGATGGCCGTCCCTGGCACGGGCACAGCGCCGCTCAACAACCCCGACCACCGGGCTGAGCACGACCGCATCAACCCATCGCTGGCCAAGCTGCCACGAGGCATCGTGGCCTACCAGCTGGGCACGGCGGTTGGCCTCGGTATTGGCAACTCCAACGTCGCCATCTACGGCCTCTATAACGTGCAACTCTTTGCTGGCCGGTTGTACCTGCTCGCATTCAGTGTGCGGGCAATCCAGATCGGACCCTTTCAGTCGGGTTGGCCTGGCCGTGCGTACTTCACCACCAACCCGTTCCGCCCGAACGGCACGACAATCGTGGTGGACGCCTATACCTTCAACAACTACTCGGCTGCGTATGAGAACTTCACGTGGGAGCAACCTTTCATTGTGAAGTACGACCTCACCATTGACACGCTCCAAATCATGGTGAACGCGCCCGCTAGTTCGTTCATATGGTTGGACTTCGGAGGGCACATGCGGATTGAAGATATTGGTGCTGACGTAGGAAGGACGTGGTGACATGGCTGTCCCCACCGATGTCAACAGCCCGCTAAACAGCCCGTCCCACACGGGCGAGCACCAGCGCGTGTCCGACGCCCTCGCGACCTTGAACCCGACATGGATCGCGCTTCCCCTCGTGAACGGGTGGGGCAACTACGGTGGATCACCGTCCTTTGAGTTGGCTTCCTATTGCAAGGTCAACAACTTCGTGTACCTGCAAGGGCTCATCATCTCAGGCACGTCCAACACGATCTTCACGTTGCCCGTTGGCTATCGGCCGGTGCGAGTCCATCTCGGGGTTCTGTGGAATGCTGGTCCCAACGCCGTTCTGCGCTGGGACCTCTCGATAGGGGGCGTCTTTACTCACTCAGGCGCAGCCCCCACGGCTACTTCGCATGTGCTCGGGCTGACCGGCCTGTTCTTCTCCACGACCGCGCTTCCCTAATGCCTTCGTGGGACGACCCGACCGTCAAGTGGGATGACCCGCTGTACGGCTACAACGGTGGCACGCCCGTCACGCGCGTGCCTACGTGGTCGGACTCCCTCTCGACGTGGGGCGATCCCGGCGAAGGATGGAACGGCGAGAGCCAGAGTGGTGATGTGCAGATCGGTGTGCCGCCAGGGTTGTACGTCAAGGATTCTCGGCCATACAGCAACGTGTTGCAGGCCACGTTTGTCACTAGGGGTGTGCCTGGCCAGCCTGCGGGCGACCCCAACATGTTCTTGAAGATGGTCGTGCCCGTCCTGCCAACTGGTGACAACGACTTTGTGCAGTACGACCTGGACCCCATCTCGCCCGTCCCTCTGGTCACGAGCCCCCAGGTCACCGGCACTACGGGGTGGTGCTCGCTCGCGAGTGGCGACGACGGCCAGACGTGGGCAGGCACCCCGGCGTGGTTCACCAGCGCGGGCGGGTCGGTCTACAAGGTTTCGGGCAACGTGATCTACCGCATCGTTGGCTCCCCGGAACGGAGCTACGCGGCCCGCGCTCGGCTGACCGATGCCCCATGGGTGGACGCCTTTCACATCGTTGGTGTGCCCACCACGCCGAAACCCCTCTTGCCCCCACCATGTACCGGGTTGAATCCCAACAGGCATATGCGGGCTATGGACCGCAGGCCAAGAGCCCCGCGCTCGGACGGGCCTTCTCGGACAACCGGGCCGTGAGCCAGATGGTGGCCCCGGCTGGCTCGGACATCGAGCGGACCCTGAGCACGTTCAATCGCACGCTCTGGCGAGCCGCGTCGTACCCGTCCGTCACGTTCGCCTTCTCAGGGCTGCACGTCACCACGTTCACGGTCCGGTCCAACCCACTCGGGGCCAACGTGTTCGGCTACGCCAAGTGGCGACAACCGCCGAGCAACTACGTGCTCGCCAGCTTCGGCCCGGTCCCCGACAACACGGCGGTCACCGCGGCCATGTGCCAGATCATCGCCATGTGGGACAACTCCCTGACCGGCCAGCCGGTCAGCTCGATCGGTGGCTGGGGCGGCAACTGGTACATGGTGGCGGGCTACACGTTCCAGGTCGAGCCCTACACGCTGGTCGGTGCAGGGACACCCGCCGATCCCTTCTTCCAGTCGGCTCAGTACCGAGCCACCTACCTGCCCTAGCTAGGAGCACCAAGATTGTCCTACACAACCATCACCCAAGCCACCAATGACACGTTGCTCCGCAACCGCATCCAGGCTGCGGTCAACAAGGAGGCCCAGGCCAACGTCGAGCTGGGCGCCAGCACCTTCGGGCTGTACGTGCTCAACAACCCGTGGAGTGGCTGGCAGGCACTCATCTGGCCTGTTGCCATCGACGCCGAGGCGCCCTACGAGTTCGCCGTGAACGGTGGCAACCCCAACCCGGGCGGTGACCCAGCTGTCATCACGGATGCTCAGATACTCAGCTCGGTGCAGGCCAACTGGCCTGCTGAGGTCCCCGACTTCCTGCCAGGGCACACGCCCATCTGAGGGGCTGACATGCCAGCTGACACCAGCGTATGCTGTCAGCGTGGCTGACTTCGGTGACTTCGACCCCGAGGACGCCTACGACGTGAACGATCGGCCCAACGACCGGCTTGACGTGCTCCACAAGATCGTGGCTGCGCTGGAGGCTTCGCCCGTGGACGACTCTCGCCGTGGCTTCCGCATTGCCGATGCCCTGCGCTTGCTCGATGGCATCAAGCATCACAAGAGCGAGGTTGGCGCGCTTCGCACCCGGCTGGAGGCGTTGTAATGGGCTCCCGCTATCTGACCGACCTGGCCAGCGTGTGTCGAGGAGCTGGGCTTTGGGTGAACGAGGAACCAGGGTGGCAGTCCCGGGCTCGTGGGTCGGGGGCTACAGCTCGGGACTGCCCTGTGCAGTCATGATCCACCACACAGCCAGCGGGCCAAGCTCAGACGGCCAGCCCGATGTCAACTACATGTGTTATTCGGCCGATGCAAGACCGATCGCCAACATTTACCTCGCACGTACCGGGATCGTGTGGGTGATGGCGGCGGGGGCCACGAACACCAACGGCTCTGGTGGTCCGCTCGGTCCGGTGTCGGGCGACAGTATGAACAGCTCGGCCATCGGGATCGAGGCTGGCAACAACGGCACCGGGGAGCCGTGGCCGGAAGCGCAACAGCGTGCCTACACCCAGCTGTGCAGCGCCCTGTGCAAGCACTACGGCATCCCAGTAGGCCAAGTGTGGAGCCATTGCGAGTGGGCACCAGGCCGGAAGATCGACCCGGCCGGGCCGTCCAAGTGGGCAGCCAGTGGCACGTGGAACGAGGACAGCTTTCGGGGCGACGTGGCCCTGTACTCCCCCGGACCCACGCCGCCACCCACGCCTACGCCCGTACCACCCACGCCCACGCCGGTTCCCCGCCCAGTGGCTGGGTCTGCCCGCCCTTCCCTGGCACGGGCGACTACGGGTGCAGCTCGGGCACATGTGTGACGTGGCAGGAGGCGATGATCCTCAACGGGATCATCTCTGACAACCCGTCCAACCACGACGGCGTGTGGGGCAACGGGATGCACAACGCCTGCTTCGGGATGCAGCAGGGCTGGGGATGGAACGATGCCGATGGCGTGGCCGGTGAGCACAGCTGGGCGCACCTGCGCTCTCGTGATGTTGCGCCGTGTCCGAAGTGCGGGAAGTGAACGATGCCCACCACGTACAAGGGTGCGACGGTCCCTCTCTCCTCGGACCTCGCTGACGGGCCAGCTGCCTTCCGCGACTACACGGACTCGCTGGGTGTCAGTGACGCCTTCAAGACGGGCATGGTGCCCATCGGCACCGTGCTCCACAACGTGCGAACGGTGGCGCCCACGGGTTGGCTGCTCCTCGACGGCTCGACGGTTGCCAACGCACAGACCCTCTACCCGGACCTGTGGGCCATCGTCCCGGCCTCGTGGCAGTCGGGTGCAGCCCTGGTGCTGCCCAACGCCAAGGGCCGCATCATCATCGGTGTCGATTCCGCCGACACGGCCATCGACACAGCTGGCGAGCTGGCTGGCTCAGGGCTCATCGTCGCTGCCAACCTGCCGCCTCACACGCACACGCAGACAGGCACGTTCACGTCCGGTGGGCAGTCGGCGGATCACACCCACATGCCTCCCGCGGGCTCACAGTTCATCATCACGGCCTTCTCGAATGCGCTGTCGGTGAACAGCCCGGGCGGCGCTGGAGCTGCTGGTCTGTCGTTCCCTGGTGGCGTGTCGGCCAACCACACGCACGCCACGACCCTTTCTGGAGAGACGGGCAACGGGCCGGGCGCCTCGACGCCGTTCCGCCCGCCTGTGCTCGCTCTCAACGCCTTCATCCGGGCGGCGTAATGCCAGTCACCGCACCCACCCCGATGCAGCCCTCGCCGGTCGAGATTCAGCAATGGGAAACAGGACGCGGCAACGCCCGACAGCAGTACCTCCAGCAGCAGGCACAGACCAACTACCAGAAGTCGCAGACAACGCTGGGCAACCAAATGCAGCAGCAACAGCTGGCGTACAACCAGGGTCAGCAACGCCAGCAGTTCGATGACCCGTACATCGCACGGGGCATCTTCAACTCCGGCATCCGGGGTGGTGGGCTCCAGAACTTCTACACGAACTATGCCCAGCAGAACGCCACAGCTCAGCAGCAATACCTCCAGCAGATGGGCCAGCTCGACCTCAACGACATACAGGCCGGTGCCAACCGGGACACGACGCTGGGCAACATCGACGCCGCTGAGCAAGCGCGAAGGGCTGACCTCGCTGCACAGATCAAGGGGATTGTCTAATGCCGACCGATCCTGGCTTCCGCAACGTTTACCCGACGACGACCAAGAAGCCTCCCGTGACCGCGGCCAACGCTTTCGAGGCCCGAGTGGCCAACATGCGGCCCGCTCCTCCACCCAGCTCCCTCGCAGGCAACGCGTTCCAGGACCAGTTCGATGCCATCAACGCGTTCCTCCAGAACGCTGCGGGCTCTCGCAACTTCGGACCGCAGGGTCAGAACACGAGCGGAAGCAGTCGAGGCGGCGGTGGCGGCGGTGGCGGTGGGTCGCCCCTCAGCGCCGCCAAGGCCAACCAGTACGCCAACGAGCTGTACAGCTTCAACCCGGCTTCGTACAACCAGATGCACGCCGACGTGGCCAACCAGCGCAACCAAGCCAACGCGTACAACCCGGACTTCGGTGCGATGCAGCAAGAGTACCTACAGCGCAACGCAGCCATCGACCAGCAGCGCAACGCCGACATTCAGCAGCGCATGGCTGGCGTGGGTCAGCTGGGTAACCAGCTGGCCACCCAGCAGGGCACGGCGCTGTCCGGGGCGCTCCGCGACCTGGGCAACCAGGGAGCGCCCATGCAGGGCTTGGTCGATCGCACGAACCAGCTAGGGCTCAACCAGGCGGCAGCCCTGACCAACCAGGGTGCGTTCATGGGCTCGCTCAACGCCGCGGGTGCGAACCAGTCGGCTGACGCTGCACGTGCGTCGGGGCTCATCTCCCAGGGCGGTCAGGCCACGCTGGCCAACAACCGGGGCCAGCTCATGAACCAGCTGGCCAGCCAGGACACGCAGATCGGGCTCCAGCAGGCCCAGGCCCAGCAGGCCATGGAGCAGCAGCGACGGGAGTTCCTGTTGAAGTACGGGGTGGTGTGACATGTCAATGATGGACTTGTACCTCCAGGGCCAAGGTGACTTCGATTCGTGGCTGAACAGCACGGGGTACAACCAGCAGCCCAGCCTCAGTGACAGCCTGCTCAGCCAGGCTGGTCCATTGGCACAGGCATTGGGCAGCGGCCAGGCCGCTGAGAAGTACCAGTTCAAGAACCAGCTCGACATGGCCAAGTTCCTCGCCGCGCTGGATAAGCAGCAGCAGGGGTACGAGAACACCAACTTCGACAACCAGCTCAACCAGCAGAAGTTCGGCCTCGACACGCAGAAGTTTGGCCTCGCACAGAACGCCGACACGCGGGCGCAGATGGAGACGGCTGCCACGTACGGCGACCCGTCGCAGACACGTGCCTACCTCAACGCCAACGGGATCAGCGACCAGACGCTGCTCGACATGTTCCACTCCGGCGACCCGCAGACGTTCGCCGAGGACATGAAGATCGTGGGTCCCATGCTGGGCCTGACCGACGACGAGTCGGACACGTCGTGGCGGCACCCGGCTGGGCGGCAGCAGCTCATGAGCGTGTACCAGGACGTGCTACAGAGCCAGCAACAGCAGCAGCAGGACCAGCAGCAGCAGGAGTTCAAGCAGTCCAACCAAGAGCGGTTCATGGCCCTCAACCCCGAGGAGCGAGCCAAGGAAGCCGTGTTGAAGTTCCATGAGATGCAAGGTGCTGGGCGCAACGTGGCCGTCGCACCCGGTGGGGAAGCCTTCTACGGTGACGATGCCGAAGCCCAGGCGGCAGGGGCGGCGAAGAAGCGGAAGGCCCAGCTGACTGGCGTGTACAAGATGCCACCCAACTTCTACAAGCCAGGCGTCCAGAAGCCGACCAAGAGCAGCGGTGGTGGCGGTGGCGGTCGTAAGACCGACGCCGAGATGGCGCAGATGTCGGACGCCGCGTACCTGGGTACGAACCTGCTCAGCCTGGGACACGGGATCAGCAACTGGGCTGGCAACCGTGGGAAGGGCATGTACCAGGACGCGCGTTCGGCGTGGAATGAGCTGTTCGGCTCGCAGAAGCCCGATGTGGTGAAGCCCAAGCAGGCACCCCCGGCCACGGTCCAGAAGAAGAACGCCAAGAGCACCAGCACCAGCAAGGGCAAGGGCATCCACATGCCCAGCTGGTCCGAGCTGTTCAGCGGGTGACCCGTGCCCACCCCTAGCCAGCTGGTCAAGGCCGGGACGCTAAAGGCGGTTGGCGGCGCTGGGGCGAGGAGCCACCCCGACAACAGCCTCCAGGCGGGCAGCCTCCTGTCAGGACGGCTAAAGACCATTCAGCAACATGGCACGCCAAGCCAGCTTGCCAAGGCTCGCTCCGTGGCCAAGGGCGGCAGCCCTTCGGTGGCGGCACGTGCGATGGAAGGGCTGGGCCTGGTACTGGGCGCTCCCCTGCGCGCCGTGGTGGCCACGGGCGACGAGGCCGGTGAGCTGCTTGGTGCCCGCAAGGACGCCCAGGGCTGGTGGGACAAGTTCAAGGACCCGAGCTACGGCTTCGGCCGGGTGCTGGAGAAGAACGCACCCAACGCACCGATATGGGCCAAGCGAGTCGCGGGCTTCGCGGGCGACGTGGCTTTCGATCCCCTCACGTACATGACGTTCGGCGCATCGCCGCTCATCAAGGAGGCTGGCCGTTCGTCAGGCCTGGCCCGGCTGGCCTTCGACGCCGCTGACGGCGCCGAGGCTCTGAGCAAGCTGGACGAGGCTGACCGGCTCCGTGCGCTGGGTGCGAAGGCTCTCCACCAGGGCGCCCACAAGCTCGACACGACCGAGCTGGACGAGCTGGCCAAGCTGGCTGGGCACGGCGCTGGCGACTTCCGCTACGGCGTGAGCTGGGAGATTCCCTTCACCAAGAAGGGTGGCGTGCTGGCAGGCAAGAAGGGCACCGGCCCCTTCGCCGCCTACGGACGAGGACTGGAGGGCTCCGGGCGAGGGATCGTACGCAGCGTCCGTGACACCCGTGTCGGGAGCATGGTGTCCGGCAACCTTGCCGAGCTGACCAAGGGCATGGAGTCCGGCAATCCGATCACGTCCCGCATCGCCTCGCGTGTGAAGGACGCCTGGGAAGGCGGCATGGGCCGAGCGAGCTACGCCGAGCGCGAGCTGTCGGTCAATACCGGCAAGCTATTCCGGGAGTCAAAGAAGGTCATGGATGGCCAAGAGCTCATGCGGGGGCTCAGGGAGGCGCCAACGATTGTGGATGGCGTGGAGTCCGCAGCCGGACCCACGTACACCAAGCTCATGGAGGACCCGACGACGGCGCCACTGTTCGGCAAGTGGCTGGAGGTACTGCGCGACACGCCCGAGTTCGCCAAGAAGGCAGCCTCCTTCGGGGACCAGGCCAAGACCATCATTCACGACGCCACCGAGGAGGGCCGACCCTACGCCCCACGTGTGATGTCGGACGAGTACAAGAAGATCATCGGTGCCAGCCAGCCCGGCAGAGAGACGGCACCACAGCAGGTGTGGCTCCAGAAGAAGGCTCTCACCGTGGGCGACAAGATCGGTGACGTGGAGCTGGTGCGCCCGGGCACGCTCGATGACGCCGGGCAGCTCGTACCCGCGCTGGAGGAGCAGACCGCGCCGCGCTGGAGAAGGTGCATGGTGCCCAGGCCGTGGACTGGTACGAGCCTGACTTCTACAAGGCCTGGCCCAAGTACCAGTCCGGCGTAGCCGAGTCGGTCCGCAACGGCTACATCGAGAACATGCTCCATGCCAAGGGGATCAGCAACGAGAAGTACACATACCTGCTGGACCTGCAAAGGGGTGAGCGCAAGCTCACCATCAAGGAGATGGCGGGTAAGGCGGGCAAGGCATTCAGTGCAGCCCGGGACAACATCGACTCGACACTGGCTCAGCTCAACGACGTGAACAGCAAGCTGGACGAGGTACGCAAGGCCGTTTCCGAGGGTCGCATGAGCGTGGACGAGGCCCAGGCCGAGGTCCAGAAGCTGGCCCGGCACAAGGCCGACGCTCACGCCCGCATCGTGGCGGGCGATCGCAAGGTGAGCCGACTGCGCCGAGCGTGGACAGCTGCCCAGCACGAGGAGAACAAGGCACTAGACGAGCACGACATACACGTGGAGATGCTGAGCCAGCAGAAGGAGATGGTGAAGTTCCTCCAGGGGAAGATCGACCAGATGGACCTGGCCTCCAAGGAGGCCTGGCCCGAGCTGCGTCGGCTGGTGGGTGAGCGTGACACCGCCGAGGCCCGGGTGGCCGAGCTGGCCACAGCCAAGGGCCACGTCAACCGGCTCTACGCCGATGCCGCGCGCGGGCACGCCGTCGCACGTGAGATTGAGGACGTGTTGAAGTCCGGCGAGGGCTTCGACCCGAGCAGCCCGCTGACCGACATGATGGAGAAGGTCGCGGACGACATGAACCTGCCTCTCAACGAGCAGACAGCTCAGCAGGTGGCCAACATGTTGAAGGGTACCGCTGACCGCTCGCTGGAGGAGCTGGGCAAGTACGTGCCACTGGCACCCTCGACGGCCAATCCTCAGCAGCTGCGGGGCGAGATTGGCGGCGGCATGAAGCGGATGAAGGCCGCTGGCCAAGCCATGATGCAGTCCACCGACCAAGCTGGCTTCGATGCAGCCAAGCAGGCGTACGAGCAAGCCGCCGAGGAGGTCGCCCACCGTCGCAACCTGCTCGACCTGTACCACGAGTACGGCGGGGCACCCACGTTCGGGCAGCTGGATGACGCCCACCAGGCTGCCGTGCATGACCTGATCGCCGCTCAGGTGGAGCTGAGCAAGACGCTGGCCACCCCGAAGGAACGCACGATGGCCTCGATGGCCAATGGGCTGGAGAACTGGGCAGCTGAGGGGATGCCCAACGGCCCGCTGCCCAACCCGTCAGGTGGCACGACGTGGTACCACGGTGCCTACAGCCAGATGGTCAACGTCAATGGCGACTTCCCTTTGGAGGAAGGTGTGAAGTACGCCACGCCCTCGTGGATGGACAACCTATTTGGCCCCTCCATGAGCAGCGAGTATGGCTTCTCCTCTGCCTGGGTGTCGGGTGATCCGATGCGGGTGCAGGAGATGTTGCTCAACGCCAAGCCCGAGCGGGTGCTGGTGTACGGCACGACGGTCAACACGTACGACGACCTGGTGGACGTGGTGAACCCGGCCACGGGTGTGATCGACAAGTCCATGATTCAGGGAAGCTCGACCGAGCAGCTGGCCGAGGCCATCCACCCGGGTGGGTCGGGGTACCAGAAGTTCATGGTGGACGCGGTGAGCCGGGCGCTCGATGAGGACCCCAGCACCATCGGTCGGCTGCTGGAAGGCTTGAAGGCGGAAGGCGCGAAGGCCACGGACCAGTACGAGCAGCAGGCCATCGGCGAGCTGCACAAGATGTACGACCAGGCCTTGAAGATTCAGAACTACGCACGTGGCGTGGACCGCCGACTGACCTTTGGTCAGGCCATGGACACCGGCCTGGCGTGGATGGAGGACTACGGACCCGGGGTGCCGTTCGACTACTCAGCCCTCCAGGACCCGACCTTCCCCATCCCCACCGGGATGACTACATGCCCTTTGCCTCGCAAGCCTTGGCCTACGCCTTCTCCGATGCCGTGCCCATGGACGTGCGAATGGACATGGCACGCACCATGCGTAGCTCCCTGGCCCGAGACGGTGATGTCATCATCTTCGTGCAGGCAGCCACCCACAAGATCGACAACTACCAGAACATGATCTTCCATGCGCTGCCCACCAACCAGTTCACGCTGGAGCCCCTTGACCACTCGGGTAAGAGCCTGGGCTTGCGTCGTCACATTGCCGAGACGGTTAGCTCGTACTCTGGCAAGCACGTGGATTACGACACGTACATGGCCCTGCACTCCGAACTCATGGCTGCCAACGACACCCTCTCGGCCGTCAACACTCAGTTCCAGGCCCGTGCCACGGACCTGGCCGATGCCACGGTCAAGCGCCAGCGGGTGCAGCAGCAGCTGTACAAGGCCATCGCCAACCGGGACCAGTCGTCGGCCACGCTGGCCATCAAGGAGGCTCTGCTGGGCGAGGCCGAGGAGGCCTACAAGGCTCGCTCGCTGGCACAGGACGAGCTGGAGGCACGTCTGCACCATCTGGAGGGCAACGCCAAGCAGCTGGAGGCCACGCTCCTCTCGCACAACATCGAGAAGGCCTACGCCGGGAAGATGACCGAGCGTGTACAACGTCTGCGCGACACGTTGGGGCAGGACTGGGAAGGCTTCGGGTACAACCGCGAGGCACCGGCGCTGGTCAACCAGTACCTGGCCGACATCGCCAAGAGCTACAACCCGGTGGAGGGTGAGGGGCTGCGTAGCTTCCTCACGAAGTTCGACCACGTGAACAACTGGATGAAGGGCTGGCTCACCAGCTCGATCGGCTTCCAGACCCGCAACATCATGGGTGGCACGTTCAACAACTGGCTGGCTGGCGTGGACATCATTCACTCTGGCCGAGAGTGGGGGACATCTACTTCAACAAGATGTCGCCCGTGCCGTGGCCAAGGCCCGGGAGTCAGGCCAGGCGTTGGAGGCCTCGCCGTTCCAGCAGCTGGCCTTCAACATCGGCAACCGGATCGGTGTCGTGCGATCGGGCCTGTACTCGTCCGAGCTGGGCCACGTGCAAGGCACGCTCCTGCCCGGTGCTGACCGGGGCTGGAGCTTCAACCCGCTGGGCCAGTCGATGGGCGGCGACAAGCCCTTCCTGCTGCCCTTCATCACACGCAAGGCGGGCGAGCAGGCCGCTGAGCCGTTCCTCCGGGGCAGCCTGTACTACGACCGGCTGTTGAAGTCGATCAAGCGAGGCCGGTTCGCGGAGGTCGGGCTCCACGGCATCGAGGACGTGACGGCCGAGAACATGGGCAAGCTGGAGCAGCACATCTTGGCCAGCCCGCTGATTCAGGAAGTCACGGCCGACATCAACAAGTACCACTTCAACTACGACGACCTGAGCCGTTTCGAGCGCCAGGTCGGGCGACGTGTGATCCCGTTCTACACGTGGACCCGCAAGAACGTGCCGCTCCAGCTGGAGGCCTTCGCCACGCAGCCCGGCAAGGCCTTCAACCGCTACTTCGCCGTCAAGCGGAACCTGGAGCTGGGCACCCCCGAGGAGAGCGTCGTCCCGAGCTACTTCGGGGAGTCGAGCATGATCCACCTGCCGTGGAAGGTGGGTGGGTCGGACACGTACGGCACGGTCGAGCTGCCGTGGAAGGACCCGTTCAAGACAGCCGACATCACCGGCCAGCTCACCGGGATGCTCAACCCGCTCATCAAGGCGCCGCTGGAAGCCGTCGCTGGTCGGCAGTTCTACAGCGACGTGCCAATCACACCGGCCTACAAGCCGGTCACAGGCACGTGGCTCCCCTGGTGCCCATCATGGCGGCGACAGGCGACCTGCCCTTCACCCCGTGGGACAAGCCGGTGAAGTCGAAGGACGGCCAATGGATGATGCGTGACAAGGATCAGTACCTGATCGGCCAGTACCTCCCCTTCCTGGGCCAGACACGACGGCTGCTACCCACAGAGCCCAAGTATGAGAACCGCTTGTGGAGCACAGCCATCTCGTACATGATGGGCGTCAACCTTCGGACCAACACTCCGCAGGACCAGGAGAGCGAACTGTTCCGACGTGCCAAGACGTTGGAGGGCGTTGGCAAGGACCTACAGAACCTGGGCTACGTCACCAAGAAGCCCAAGAAGGCTGGGCAGAAGAAGAAGGGCATGACCTTGAACCAGGTGCTTGCCAGCGTGCCTGAGCAAGTGAGCAGCAGCTCCGAAAGTCTGCAAAGTGCCAGCGAGTAGGGGTTGACGGCTCTCCGAACTGTCAGTACGGTGTCCATCCGTGGCTGGGTGTCGGGTACGGGGGTGTCACAAGGAGGGCAAGCCCGCGGCCCGTGGCATGTGCTGGGGCCACTACCATCGCTGGCACCGCTACGGCCATCCCCAGGCCAAGCCCAAGCGGGTGGTCAAGCCTTTCCAGGAGCGGCTGCTGAGCCGGTTCCTCCGGCCAGCCATCGGCTGCTGGGAGTACCCGACTGACAGCGACCGACACCCTCGCATCATGCGGGAAGATGGCACACGTGCGTTGGCACGTGTCGTCGTGTGGGAACAGCTGGTCGGCTCCATCGAGCCGGGCTTCTCGCTCTACCCCCTGTGCCGCACGCTCACGTGCGTTCGACCTGACCACCAGAAGCTCATCTCAGTTCGTCAGCCAGCTGCCTGACCATGCCAGGCGCGACGTTCGACCGTGACCATCGCACGTTCCTCGTCAGCCAGTCCTGGCTCCAGAGCTTCATGCGCTGCCCCGAGCAGGCCCGCCAGGAGCTGCTTCACCCGAGCTGGGGGTACAACGACGCCACCGCCGTAGGCACGGCGCTCCACCTGTTCATGGAGGAGCGTCTGTACGGGCAGTCCTTCGACCGGGCGCACGAGCACGCGACGGTCTGGCTTGACTCTGCGCGGTCAGATGACGACTTTCGGTACGTCAAAGTGATGACGGCAGAAACAATGTTCCGTCATCTTGACGCGTGCATTGACGGCTTCGAGCGGCATGTGGTACCCCAGGTACCCGAGGGCGGTGCCATCGAGGAGAAGTTGCACCATGAACTAATCACCAGCGACGACGGGTGGTCGGTCGTCCTGGAGGGAACCCCGATTACCTCGACCCCTTCGACCGTTTGTGGGACTGGAAGTCGGCCAGCTCCGAGTACAACGCGCACGAAGCAGCCAACTGGGCCATCCAGCCCACGAGCTACACGTTCCTGGCCTCTCGCACCACAGGGCGGGACATCACCCACTTCACGTACGCCGTCGCGGTCAAGCCGCACGGCGTCGTTCAGTTCATCGACACGATCCGCCAGGACGGCGAGTGGGCTTGGCTCGCGCGCGTCGCCCTGGGGGCGCTTGGCATGTGCAGACGCATGATGGACCAGGAATGGCCCGTTGTACACACGCACTACCTGTGCGATCCCAAATGGTGCCCAGCATGGGACGGGTGTAGAGGCGCCTACCTATCCATCAACAAGAGAACAGGGGCTGCCGCATGACCGACACCTACGACCCTGACCAGCCTGAGTACGAGGAGGAGTACGAGGACGAACAAGAGGAGGAGCAGGAGGAGGAGCAGGCAGCAGCACCCCTCTTGCCCATCCGAGGACAGGCACCGATCCCGATGGGGGAGGTTGACACGGGCGAGGCCTTGCATGGCCTGGTGGCCTTTACACGGTCGGTGAACCTGGGGATGCGCGACGACAACGCGCACTTCCGCATCGAGATGCCCTTCCTTGTCCAGCCCGGTTGGAGCTGGCCCACCATCGCCGCGATGGCAGCCGGCGCCGTTCTTCCACGCCAAGGCCACCATCTACGAGCAGGCTGGCCTGCCCTTCACGGTGGACGAGGGAGGCGTGCTACGGGAGACGCTTCGTCACCACTTCCCCGACGCCGAGCCCGTGGCCACACCGGCCAAGAAGCGTGCCGCCGCACCCGCGGCTCGCACGCCAACCCGGCCGCAGCGTCCTCCGGTCAACAACTTCCCCCACCCACGTGACATGGAGCAGCCGTCGCACATTGCCGACGAGCTGTGGGATGACCTCGTGGAGAACTACGACGACGGCTGGTACGACAACCGCCCACAGAAGGAAACGGGCGAGTACCTGCCCACGGCCTCGGACTTCGTACGTGCGTCCGACCGCAAGAGCCTCTGGCTAAAGCCGTTCAAGAAGGCACCGGCCGGAGCTGGCGCGCATTCCGGTGGGCAGCGCCGCCGCAGCTACGACGACTGACCCATCGTGTCGGTGGGACAGTCTGCTTCCCTGGTTGGCTGTCCCACCGGCGCCCACGTGCGAAAGGTGCCCACGGTGGCCGAACGACCCAGCATCGCTGAGAGGATCGCCGCTCACCAGGACCGTGCCGCACGGGCACAGGTCGCGGTGGCTGAGCAGCAGTACATGTACTTCCGACCGCTGCAAGCAGCGGCCAACAACCTGCTGGACGAGCTGAGGGCCGATCAGCGCCGGGTCTACTTCGGACTCCCCGACCTGGACGATGCCACGAAGGGCATCGGACCGGGCGAGCTGTGCTATCTGACAGGCCGGGCTCATAGCGGCAAGTCAATGCTGCTTGCCAACGTGCTCAACACATCGCGTGACCTACACACGGTGTACTTCACACCTGACGAGACGGATGCCTTGGTGCTGGCTCGCCTGGTGTCGCTCATGTTCGGGATCAGCTACGACGACCTGGAGGAGCGCATACAGCTAGGCGACAGCAAGACGGCCCGCATCGTGCAGGGCCAGGCCGCTGAGGCCTTCCCTATCTGGCTGTCTACCCTCAGTCGCTGACCTTCCCCGAGATGACCGTGGCGCTACGCGAGTACGAGCAGGGGATGCAGGCTGAGGCCCACGTGCTCATGCTCGACTACCTCGACCTGCTGCCAGGCCGTCCCGACTACACCGGCACCAAGAGCAAGAGTGTGGGTGTCAAGAACTGGGTCAAGGAACACCACCTTGCCGGGCTGGTCATCCACCAGGCCAACCGCAACACCCAACGGGGTGAGCGCATCGGCATGGACAGCATGTCGAACGCGGGCGAGACGGAGGCCACCTTCACCATGGGCGTGGACCGTCGCCGTGACTCGGCACGTGCGACGGACGAGGAACGTCTCATGCACACGAACACCATCACGGTGAACCTGGACAAGAACAAGCGCCCGCCATGTCGCACGGGCGTGTTCGACTTCTACCTCCACCCGACCACCGGCTTCATCCGGCCGCTGAGCCCGACCGACATGCTGGTCCCGGGTGTCGAGATTCCTGACGCACGCACGGCCGCGCTGCTGCACCAGCAGATGCGTGACAGCCGGGTGATCGAGCTGGCCAGCCGGAGGGACCTTGCGTGACTTCTGGTACCTGTTCCGGGGAACCCGGAGGCCGTAGGCGTTGACAACGCCGGTCGGCGCCGAGGCCAGGACGTGCCAGGCCCGAGGCGCCTGGAGCGCCACGGCGAGGAGGAATGGCTCGCTCTAGTGGAGGGTCACCTTGCCCTTGGCAAAGGCATCGGGGTGTACCCGTACAACCACGACCATGACGGCGTTGTATGGGGGTGCGTGGACTTCGATGACGGCGAGCTGGCGAGCTGGTCGCACGCCAACGATCTGTACGAGGGGCTGCACGAGCTGGGCGTGGGTGGCTTCATCGAGCGCAGCCGATCAAAGGGCTACCACGTGTGGACCTTCGCATCGGACTGGACGCCAGCCCACGTGATGCGCCGTCTCCTCGTTGGCACGTGCGTGGCGGTGGGCGTGCCGCACAAGGAGGTCAACCCGAAGTCGGAGAAGCTGCTCCCTGGCCAGCTGGGTAACTTCGTTCGGCTCCCCTACCCGGGTGTCGGGAGTCTGGCCTCGACTCCCACGATCGACCGCCAGGTGGTGGTGGACCTGCTGGGCCATCCGCTGTCGGTGATGCTGTTCGTGCAGATGGCCCTGGAGTCGGCCAGGAGGCCCGAGGAGCTGGCACGCATAGCACGGAGCCTCGACGTGCCACGTGAGGCGCCACAGGGGCGTCTCCGGGCCATCCGTGGGCCATGGCAGGACCAGCTCAACGGTCTGGCCAAGAAGCAGCTGGCCGAAGGCCCGAAGCCAGGCGGCGACCGCTCTAGCTATCTGGCTGCCTTTGGCTGGGCGTGCCGTGAGTCGGGGCTGGGCGAGGACGACATCGCCAGGGCTGTGCGGGTGGCTGACTACGTGCATGGCCAGAAGTACACGAACCGCAAGGATGCCGAGGCCCGCTACGCGGACATCGCTCACCGATCCCTCACGCCGAGCGATGGCTAACCCCTCCGGTCGAGCTGGTCGCACGTGGGAGAACCGCGTGCGCGACTACATGTCCGACATCTGGCTAGGCGCCGAGAGGCGCCGCCTGACTGGTCGGTTCGACAAGGGCGACCTCATCAACACAGGCGACTGGGCAGTCGAGTGCAAGAACCGCAAGATCATCGACTGGTCAGGTGCGTTGAAGGAGGCCGAGCAGGAGCAGAAGCACCTGGGTGCGATGTGGCACGTGGCCATCATCAACCGCCGCAACCACTCCATCGACAAGGCCTATGCACTCATGACATTCCAGCAGTACAGGGAACTGCTCATCTACATCGCCGACTTGGAGGAGCTAGCCCATGACCCTGATTCCGCTGCATAAGGATGCGTGGGTCGAGATGAACGAGGATGGTGCCGTAGTCAGCTGGCCAGGTGGGATGCGCTTCCTCACCTACGACGACCCCGTGGTGATGCTGCTTGAAGCCATCCGCTGGGCCATCACCGACATCGAGCACGACTTCTGGCGTGACGACAAGCGCATCTCACGGGTCAAGAGCGAGGCCTACAACAAGGGCTGGAGGGACGGGTGGGACAACGCCAAGAAGGACGTGTCACACGCGTCGTAGTCGTCGGCGGGCCATGCGGCCGTCTCATTATCGTGCCCAACTCAGCTCGCAAGCGAGGCTGGTCCAGCACCAAGGTCAAGTGGCGTTTCGAGAAAGGCGAGGAGCTGCCGCTCACGGTGCCCTGTGGGGGCGTGGTGTACGAGCTACGGGAGGAGGAGGGGAAGTTGTACTACGTCCCCTCCTCGACTCCCATGGAGGCACCCGGGAACAGCCAGTACCCGAGCCCGACACCATCATGCCACTGATCCTCCACGCCATCGGGACTCAGCGGGCGTGGCTCAGGTTGCTCGACCAACGAGCCTGACCTGGCGCTTGCGCGCCGCGCCTCCTTGCGCTCCTCCTCCTCCGTGCTGGGCTCCCAGAATGACACGTAGATGTCCCCCTGGTGCTCCATGACCTTGGAGCGCAGCTGTCGCTGCTGGGCGTAGTAGCGAGCAGAGGCCGAGCAGGACTTGGCCGACGAGAACGTGGCCTTGTCCTCCTCCGTGAGCTTCCACACGCCACCCTCCTCAGCCAGCTTGTCCCACAGCTCGTGGCTGTGCAGCTGCTTAGGGAAGTCGTCAACTCTCTCAGCCATTGGTGCCCGCCTTTCTTGGTCGTCCGCGCTTCAAGGGTGGTTCGCCAGCCTTGGCACGAAGGTCAGCACGGAAGGAATAGTACCGCTGCTTGATTCCGCTGGGGCTGGTCGTGGCGCCGTAGTGCTCGACCGTGGCCTCTGTGCCGTTGGCCTCGTAGTAGGCGATGTACTCAGCCTTCTCCTCGTCGCTCCACGTGCGACGGGGTATGTAGGGGCGCATCCGCTTGGGGTCATCGGGTGCGAGCTTCTGCTTTGACCCAGCGCCGAGCCCGGCCCGTTTCAGCACGTTGGCCGGGACACCCATCTCTCGCCACGTGACGTAGGTGATCCTGTTGCGCTCAGAGAACCCACCCGCGTGCTTCACGAAAGCCTCCTCCAGAGCCTCCGGGGTGGCGATGGGTGCGGTCAGGTCACGCTTCTCCTGGACCAGTTGCACCTTCACGAACATGCGTGTCTCGTTGGCGAGCTTCGTGTCCAACAGCTCCAGCCTGGCGTCGATGTTGGGTGGTGGTGGCAGCTCGCCCGTGGTCAGGTAGAGCAGGTACGCATCGACGGCCCGGTTCTCCAGCGTCGTATCCCAGCTGCCCACTAGCTGGCCTCCTGCATCTCGTCACGCAGCTCGACACGTGCCCGGTCCAGAGCGATCTTCCGCATGGCGGGCGCGCGATCGTGGTGGTCACCGAGCAAGCGAGCGTTCTCGATGTACGTCTCGGTGTACTCGTAGGTCGAGCCGCCAGCGATCCGACCATCCCACGTGAGGGCTGGTCCTTGGTGGATTCGCACGCGAGGCAACTCATGGTGCGGACTGCCATCCCCTTTAGCGAGCCCTTCTGCTTGACGTGGTAGACCGCGTGAACGCGGTCCCACCAGTGGCCTCCGTCAACACACGGACACGCTTCTAGGTCAACCTGAATCTTGGGCATGGGCGCCTCCCTAAGACGGCGACGGGTGGTGGGTGGACTCTTAGGCACGGCTTCCCCTTCGTGTCTCGTTGACGGGCGACAAGGCCCGGGTTGCTGCCGCTGGGGTGATCCCCAGGCGGTCCAGGAGCGTGTCAAGCGTGGCCTGCAAGCGGTCACACTTTGCACGCAGCTCGCCGTTCTCACGCTCGACATCGCGGAGCCGGTCGAGAACTTCATCCACGGTCATGGCGTCACCCTGCCGACCCATCCCGAGCCGGTTGGGGCGGATGCCGTGGCGCTCTAGGACCCAGTAGATCGACGCACGTGGCACGTGGGTCGCCCGGGTGATTTCAGCCGTCTTAGCGTTGGCCTTGTACATCTCCACGACACGGAGCTGAACGTCCTCCGCGATGGGCTGACGCTTGGGCACGGACACCTGGGTCACGGGCTTGCGCGGGGTCACTTGGCTTCCTCCAGTGTGTTGAGCGTCCGAAGGGACGCGAGCCGTCCGCCGCTGGTGCGGATATAGCGCATGGTCACGGTCGGGCTGGAGTGGTCGCACAAGTCGCACGCAACGTCCAACGGTACGCCGCTCCGCAAGAGGTTGGTAGCGAAACTGTGGCGCAGCTGGTGGGGTGTGAATGCGTCGGATGCTAGACCACATTGCACGAGCCATGTGGACATACGCTTGTTGAGGCCCGTGGGCCGAACGCTTGTTCCCCAGCCCAGTAGAGAACCGCTCTGCTGGCGAGCCAGCTCCTGCAATGGCACGAGCAGGCGCCCTGCCTCTAGGTGAGGCATCTTTGCCTGCCAATGCTCAACCAGGTCGGTGTAGTCGAAGCGATCCTCGCCTCCACCCTTGCGAGTGAAGTTCACAAGGGCGCCGCCCCATACCTGGTTCGCACGGAGGGCCAGCAGCTCAGCTCGACGCAGGCCGCAGTAGTAGCCCAGGCCGAGAGCCACCCGGCGATCGGGAGACAGGTCGCTGGTCCACACACGCATCCACGTGGCATCGTCCACGGGACGGGGCTGTCGATTGTGGACCCGCGGCCTACCGGCCAGGACTGCGGGGTTCCCTCCCCATCCCAGCCGCTCCCGGCCCCACCGATGGAACGATCCGATGACAGCCATCTCGTTCACAATGGTGGCGTTGGCAGCCACCTGCCCACCACGGCGTGGGCGACCTACGAAGGCCTCCACGTCCACCGCCGTTCGGTCCGCAAGGACGGTGGGCAAGTAGCCCGCCCATGCTCGCGCCAACCTGTCGTACTTGTCCAGGGTGCCCCGTGAGGCACCACGTTTCTCCCGCATCCAGGCCACGAAGGCCTGAGCTGCCTCGATGTCGTCCATGATGTTCCTTCCTGGTGTGTGATTGCTTCCCTGGTGATCTTGTAGTACCTGACAGTATCGCATAGTGTCAAGGCGTGTCAGCGATGCTCACCACCGCCGAGGCTGCTGTGTACCTGAAACTGGCCCAGGTCACGCTGGTCCGATGGCGCGGCGAGCAGATCGGTCCCCGCTACGTGAAGCAGGGCCGGTACGTGCGATACCGGCAGGCAGACCTTGACACGTGGGTTGACGCCCACGTTGTCAGTGGTCGCTACGACCACGCGGCTCCACGCAAGCGAGGGCCACGTCCATCGCCTGCACGCTTGCGACCTGTGGAGTGAGGGCGTTGGCATAGAACCGGGTGGTCGTACTCAGCTGCTTGTGTCCGAGCCGATGCTGAATCTCGGTGATGTCGGCACCGCCCGCCTTGGCCAGCTCCGCTGCTAGGTGCCGGGTGTCGTGGAACCGTCGCATCGTGGCCACGCCACACTCGATGCACGTTGTACGCCAGTGGTAGTTGAAGCGGTCGTAGCCGAGAGGCCAGCCGTCCTCGTCCACGCACAGGAGGCCCGACGCCGGGGCGGATCGGCGCACCGCCTCCAGCACCAGCTCGCTGACGGGCACGACACGCGTGTCGCTGCCCTTGGTGGCCGACCATGTGGGAGGCACGTAGAAGCCTCCCTCCTCCAGCTGGCGGTCGATGGTGATGGTGCGAGCGTCGTAGTCCACACGGTCAACCGTGAGGCCCAGCACTTCGCACGCACGAGCGCCCAGGGCGAGGCCCAGGAACGCGGGCAGCTGGTACGGGATGGGCAGGCCGCGGAGCACCGTCTGGTAATCAGCCAGCGAGCTGACCTCGACCACGTGGTGCTCCACACGCAGACGCTTGACTCCTCGACACGGGGACGAGGGGATGAGCTTGTCCCGCTCTGCACGCATCATGATGGCGCCGAGGGCGGCGAGCACCGCGTTCGCGGTGGCTGGTGCCATGACCTTGGCCAGCTCCCTGTCCACCCAGGCCTGTACGTCGTCGTAGGTCACCTTGGTGACCAGCATGTGACCCCAGCGTGGGAGCACGTGGTTCCGCACCCTGCTCTCGACCACCCTTCTCCCCGTTCCTTGCCCCGGTACGTGGCCAGGTACCGAGCCGCTACGTCGGCCACCCGGGCGCTGAGCCCGGCAGGATCACGGCCGTCCGCGATGGCTGTCTCGATGTCTCGCTTCTCTTGCAGCGCGATGCGCTTGGTGGCGAACAGCGGGCGCGTTCGCTTCCCGTTCGGGTGTATGTAGTCCAGCTGCCACCGGCCATCGGCCAGCTGGCGCAGCCCAACCTCCTGCTCCCTGAGCTTCATGGTGTCCTCCTGGTGTGTGTGCTGACAGTTTCCGCTGCCAGATTGCTGCCAAATCGGCGGCGCTTTAGGTACCGACAGTGATGCCGGGTGATAGCAGAGTGTCAGCGGGAAAGCCGTGCTCATCCCACCGACACTCTGCCTGACCTGCCACTCTAGTGTCAACCGAAGGCCGAGGTACTTCGTTACCCGTGTCGGCCTGATTTCTACCCTCTGACCTGGACCTTAGCAAATCGCTGACAGTGTTGCTGCCAGATTACTGCCAGATCATTGTCCCGGAGCCAGCAGCCAGCCGTCAGCGACGATCCAGCCGTGGCGTCTGGCCACGTCCAGGTCGATGGTGTGGTCGGGCCGAATGGCCTCCTCTGGCATCCCCAGCTCCCGGAGCCGGTCGAGCCGAGCTGGCGTGCATACGGTGTCGTCGGTCCAGCCGAACTGGCGTACGTTGGTGATGTCCATTGCCTCTCCTAGTTGTTGGGCTGGAATAGACAGCGGTGACCTTGGGTCACCGGGTCGCACCGGATGATCGACGTTCGGCCGACCACGGTATCGGTGATGCTGCCGCCCCACGTGCCGGTGAACGCCACGCCCATGGTCGCGTTGTCGGGGCGATGGTTGAAGCGCACGGTGAGTCGAAACTCGCTCGTGTCCCCGTTCGGCGTGGCCACGTTCCAGTCGCCGCAGCCATCGGCTGTGATGTCGTCGCACGACAGCTGAGCCGAGAACACCCACGCGCTGTACACGCAGGGCAGGCCGGGCAAGCCCGGCCCTCGCACGATCACGTCGCTTATCATCTCCATGGTCTGGTCGTTGTCCAGGATCAGATCGAGTCCGAGACTGGCCGTGCATACGACCTGGCCATTGACCTGTACGACGCGTGCGGCATTGGCCGTGCCGAATGCAGAGCCGCCGAGTGGCGGGGGTGGCACGCAGGCTGCGATCACCGCGGTTGCTGCCAGGCCTGCTAGATACCTCTTGGGCATGGGAACTGATCCTTCCTCTGTCCAGGCCCGGCCCCGGCTGCTATCCGGGGTCCGGGCCACCTGTGGGTGTGATGCTACGTCAGCCGTCCATTCGGCTGGCTACCTTGCTGAGCAGAGCCCAGCCGACGATGAGTGCCACGACCATGACGATCACTTCTCACCGCCCTTCGTGCGATCACGTGGCCGTGGGCCACGTGTGGTGGTGCCGTTCACGAGCTGGCCGATCCGCTGGCGAGACAGCCCCAGGAGGGCTGCCAGGTCGGCGTTCGTCCAGCCTGCTTCCTGTGCCTGTGTGATGGTGTCACGACGAAGGCCTGACAGCTCTGGCTGAGCCGCGGCCCACGTTTCGACCGCCTGGTGTGCGAGGAGCACGGCTTCGGCTGGTGGCAGCTTTGCGAGGTCGTCCCTTAGCTGGCTGACTACCAGCAGGACCCGCCGTTGTCCCTCGTTGTTGTCCACGTGCCTTGCCCCTTCCCTTGCGTGACCACGGTGTCACCTTGTCTGGCAGCACCGAGATGAACCCCTGTGTTCCCTCGTGCGGGAGCCCGTCGAGGCGGACAGGTCCGTACAACGTGAGCGAAGTCTCGCGCTTTGTCGTACGTGCGTACAGAAAGCGAAAGGGCCGGGTGATACCCCGGCCCTTCACTTTGCACAACGTGCCTGCCTCGATTCCCTCCCAGCAGTCGAGCTGCTGGGAGGCGGTCATGCCGCTGGTGGCGCTGCCGCCGCCTTGCGAGGGCAGGGCTTGGCAGCCGCCTTCTGGCGAGTCGCACGTGCCTTGACGGCCTCGACCGCCTTGGCGGTCGCCTTCTTGGCAGGTGCCTTCTTGACCGGCTTGGTAGCCGGACCTTGACCGTTGGACTTGGCCTGCACGTACAGCACGTCACCACGGATGGCGACCGTGGCGTCGATGCTGCGGTGGGTGGCTGCCTGCTTGACGGCCGAGCTGGCGCTTCGCACGGTGGCGTAACGCTTGCTCCAGTCCGTGGGAGACAGTTCCCACAGCCCGCCGTCGAACAGGTCATCCAGCCACGGGTCACGCCGTGCGGCGTACTCCATCTCGGGGATGGCTGTGACCTTCTTCATGGTGTGTTTACCTTTCTGTTGCTTCCCTGGGTTGACTTGATGGTTGTACCGTCCGTGTCCCCCACGTGTCAAGTGTGCCTTGTCACGCAGGGGAGACAGACGATCTGCCCTGAGCCGAAGGCTCAGCTCACGAGGGCCAAGGTGCGCTTCGTCAGCGGGTAGTCGCCCTTCACGAGCATCCCCATCTGCCGCTCGTGCAGCTCCTGACCCCGGGGCTTGATGCCCCACTCCTCGTACTCGTTGACCGCGTTCACGGCACCCCACGCCGTGTCGATGATGTCGGTGTTGTGGTCGGCGCCGTAGGCGTTGATGATGGCCGCAAACTTCTCGTCCCAAACCGTCTGCCCACGACCGTCCTTCTCCGGTCGCACGTCGATGACCTTGGGCAGCACCTGGGTGGCGAAGTTGGCCACGGTCAGCTCCGTGTCGATCAGCTGCTCGATGGCGTGATCGAAGGCCAGGTCGTGAGCGTTGGCCGAAGCGATGGCCCGACGAGCCTCCTCCACGTAGTTGAGGGCGTTCGTGGTGTGGCGGATCACGTAGTCGGCCCGGCTGGTGCCCAGCGAGAACGACATCGTGTTCATGCACTCCACTCGCACCCTGGTCGCACGCACCGAGAGGCTGAGGCTGCCGTCGTGGCTGGTGACGATCAGCACGTAGCGGTCGTGGACCTCACGACCACCGAGCTTCATCCCGGAGGGAGGCAGCTCGACCAGCATCCAGACCTGCTTGCCGGGTTCGTACAGGGACCCGCAGGAGATGATGTTGGCACCCGGTGCCGCCGTGATGACCGCATCGGCCAGGTCGGCCAAGACCTGGTTGACGATGACCGCGTAGCGTTCCTTGTGGACGCCAAGCAGAGCCTGCTTGTCGGACCGGAGGGCAAGGTAGAAGTCCTCGGCTCCCAGGTGGTCCGGCATGAACTCGGCCATGTTGACCAGGTTCACACCCCAGTCGCACCCGGCCATGACGAGAGCCTGGTGACCAGACTCGATCGTCAGCTCCGTGAGTGACACGCGGTCCTCGTTGTAGGAATAGTGCCACGGGGTGAACCGAGCAGCCATCATGCTGTCGATCCCACCCATGACGCCTTTGTACTGGCCCATTGTGGTTGTCCTTCCGTTTCCTGTGGTGTGTGTTTGTGGGGATGGTTCCCCGACTTGCTCCCCAACACTGTAGTCGAAGTGTCGGAGAGGTTGCAAGTCGGCCTTGCACCTTGCCTACGGCAAGGAAATCTCAGAGTCGTTGGCAGCGCGCTCACCACGCGCTACACTCACCACATCACTGGTGCGTAGCCGTCAGGCTGCTTCCTGTGTGTGTGAGAGGCAGGGCCGGGTGCCAACCCGGCCCTGTTTCGCGTCACCGCTCCAGGTCGTAGACCTCGTGGGGCACCACGCCTCCAGCTCGCTCACGAGCTGCGTACCAATCAGCCCAGGCCTCAGCCTGCGTCGTGGCGTCGTCGTGCGACCGTGCCGTGCCGTGGTGCAGAGGCTCCAGGTGGCCGTCGCCCATGACGACAGCCAGCCCGTAGGTCCACTGACCAGGGCCGATGTTGCGGACGCTGACCTGGTACTTGGTCACCTTGTCTCCTCCGTCGCACGTAGGTAGCTGGACAGCGTGGCTTGGTAGCCGTCCAGGTAGCCACGTGCGTAGTCGCTCTCACCCAGCACGTGGACCAGGAGGGCAAGTCTGGCCTCGGCCCACGCACGTGCGATGCGTTGGTACTGGGCCAGGTGCTTGCGGGCGTCATCGACGCCATCGCGGTTGCCGACCTGCTCCGGGGTCACTGATCGTCCACCCTTCGTACGTGCGGAGAGCCATGGCGATGGCATCGCGGCCTCTCCTGCACGCGGACAGCGTGTCGGTTCGGACGACGAACTTCTCACTGGCCTCGGTCCACACGCACAGGTCGTGCAGCGTGGGTGACATGGGGTTGGCCTCGACGCTCACGAAGTCTCGTCACGCTCGTGCTCACTTGCCCTTCCCCTTCCCGACGATCTTCCAGGCCGTGTGTCCCATACGTGCGATGGGCAGCGACATGAGGATGATGCGCTGCTGCTCATTGCACGCCTTGTACACGGTGACGATGGCCGATGCCGTCCAGGCATCGACCAGCACGCCGTCGATCATCTTGCACGCGTGGTCGTTGACGATGGCCTCGATGGCCTCGTACGTCTTGGGTGCGCTGGGCCAGTCCGCCAGCTCGGGGTACTCGTCCTCGGTCATCTCGTCGTTGGTCATGGTGTCCTTCCTTGTATGTGTGTGTGTGATCGTCGGTTGGGAGGAAGGCTGAGACGCCAGCAATAGTCCCGATACTGGCAGGGTTGAGCAGAGGCGTGCGATCCGCCCCGCACGCTTGCACCGGCAATAGTCCCGTTCCGGCAGGGTTGAGTCTCAGCCCTCCTCGCAAGCGAGGATGGCACCTGGTCGCCCACCCCGCGAAGCTCTCGCAGGGTGGGACGCCGCCAGGGGTTTGCAGTTCGCTCGTGTCAGACGCCTTGGTAGGCGATGCTGAGCACGATGTTGGCCGGGGCGCTCTCTCCGAGAGCGTCCTTGCTGACGTAGACCGTGGTGACGGCGACGCCTTCCACGTCACAGCCGTACACGTACGTGCCCTTCGTTTCCTTGCGGAACGCCATGGGCACGGCGATGCTCGTCGGCTGGGTAGCCGCCTGCTTACGGGGGTTGCCATGATGATTCACCTCCTCTCATGGCTCGTGTGTGTGAGTGTGTCCTGTACGTGCGAAGTTGGAGGGCGGGGCCATACCATGCACCCCGCCCTCCGGGCTCCACACACAGGAGCGATCAGCCGTCGCTGGCCTCGACCGTCCAGTCCTGGGTGTCCCAGTTGCCCGATCGCACCTGCTCGATGATGTCGGACTCGCTGGGCGAGGGGTCCCGCTGGTAGGCGTCGTCGCCGTCCCGGCCCTCGCACGTGTGGGTCACCGTGACCGTGATGGTGTAGGTGATGTCGTAGTCCGACATACGCACCGGCAGCTCCACGTGGAGGTTCCGGTTCAGGTCGTCCACGATGCTGTCGTAGTCCCGGCACCAGCCCCGATCGTTGGCCTCCTCGATCAGACGCTCCCCGATGCGTGTGATGTCGGCCTGGTGGCGGTCCTTCTCGGCGTCGAGCGAGGCCCGTGCCGTGTCCAGCTGGGCACGAAGGATGCGCTCGTTGTCGGCCAGCCTGTCGGCAGCGTTCGCACGTGCCGAGAGCACGTCCAACTCAGCCAGCGACATGCTGGACGTGAGCACGTTCGGCGTGTACTCGAAGCCGGGGAACTGCTCGGTCAAGGCCTTGGCCTTGGCCCACGCCTCCTGCTGGGAGACGAAGATCAGCGGCCTGCCGCTGACCTCGGTGTAGAACGACCACTCCGTGGTCGGATCGGTGATCGGCCGGAACCGAATCGCCATGAAAGCGTTGAGTGTGGTCATGGTGTGTAACCCTCCAGGGTTGACGTGGGCATGTGCCCTGTGTGTGTGTGTGTGATTGGTGCTGAGCGCACCGGGCTGCCTCCCCGAAGGGAAGCAGGACGCTGGGCTCAGGCCGCTGCTTCTTCGCACGCCTCGACGGCGAGCTTGTAGTACCCGTACCGCTTGGAAGCGGTGCCGACCACCAGGAACTCGCCCTTGGCGTCGTACCCGCCGCCGTAGATGACGGGGTACAGGGTGTCGCTGCCCAAGGCAGCTCGCACGAAGGTGAGCACGGCATCCCTCGTGTTGAAGGCCATGTCGTCGCCGTGGAAGGCGGGTGTCGTGATGAACGCACGAACGTTGCCGTTGCTGGGCTTCCATGGCTCGTGCTTGGCACGGGAAACGGGTGTCGCCCGTTTCGGGGTGAAGTCGCTGGGGACTCGGTACATGTTGTACTCCTGTGTGTGTGTTCTGCGTTGACTGCCTTGCTGCAATCGGCCCACCACTCTATCGGCTTGGCAGACCGATTGCAACCCGGCCTTGCTACTGACCTACGGTCAGAAAGTTGCGACGGCTTGCAACACCGCGCCTCTGTCCGCACCCTTGAAGGCGACGTACAGGCCACTCATGTAGCGGCCGGTCTGGTACTCCACGTGGGTGCTTGGCACGATCACGATGCGGAACGGCTTGAAGTCGCCGTGGAACTCCAGCATCGCTGAGGCCTCCCACTCCGTGGTGTACCCGTAGTCGTACGCAGCTGGGGCGTTCGTGGCGACCCACGTGCCAGCCGGAGGGTCGATGGTGCAGTCGATGTCCCCGTCATCGCACCCTCGCCTTCGTACTCAGCCATGTTCGTGACCGCCATGGCGGCAGCCATGAGGTCGTCGGCCAGTGTGTTGAGGTCACCTTCGGTGAGGTCAACAGTCTGGATGGTCAGTGTGATGGTGTGCATTTCGCACGCCTCCTGTGTGTGTGGGTGCTGAGCGCACCAGGGCCACCACGTGCATCGCACGCACGTGGTGACGCGTGCTGGGCTCAGCCCTCGTCGGGAGCACCTTCGGTGACACCCATGTCCGAGTACCAGGGGTACATCTCGTCCAGGGCGTCGGCCGTAGGCCGCTGGTACGTGTCACGCTCACGTCCGTCCTCCAGGCACCAGCGACGACCGCCGTAGCGCATCCCTTCGTGGGTCGCACGTCCGCAGGCATCGCACGTCTCGGTGACGCCCTCGGCCCAGTCGTCGCCGTCCGTCAGGTGTGTGTGGTACGAGGCCAGCCAAGGCTGCACAGCAGCGGCCTTGACCATCGCACGTGCCTCCTCGTCGTTCTTGGCACGGAACGTGACGTGCATCGTGTAGTAGTAATCCTTGTCTGCCATGATGGCTCCTTGTGTGTGTGTTGTGGGTTGTCGATGTCGTTGTTGTGGCCCACCACCCTACAGGATGGCAGGCCACCTTGCAAGTCGGCCTTGACACTCCCCGTAGGGAGGTTTCTTGTCAGTCGTCGTACTCCGCGGCCATGAACGCACGCAGGCGGTCGGTGTACACGACCTGCTCGCACGTACCGTCTGCGTTGTATCGCACGCAGGCCACGGTGGGCAGACCCATGCGGATCGCACGGTCGTTGACGATCATCGTCTCGATGTCGATGTCCAGGTCCCGGCTCATGTCGGGCTCCTCTCGTGTGTGTGGTGGCACGTGCCTTCGCACGTGAGTGTGCTGAGCACACTGGGAAGGGCTGCCCCGAAGGGCAGCCCTCGGCCAGAAGGCTCAGGCCGCAACCTCGCCGAAGGCGAGGCGGAAGGCGATGGCTGCCATGTCGGCATCCAACTCAGCAGCTAGCTGCTGGGTGAACGTGTCACCATCGCACGTGATGGCGTCCACCCACGCTGAGGCCTCGGCCTCCTCGTCCAGCCAGCCCTGCACGATGAGGGAATCCTCATCGTCGTACAGGCTGTCGCACGTGGTGAGGTCGTGGCCGCTGTCGGCCCAGTAGGCCGCGCTGTCCTCGTCGCCATCGAAGATGGCGAGAAGGTCGTCGTACGTGGGAGCCACACGGCCCTTCGGGCCGCAGGACTCGTCGTACGTGATGTCGTCCAGGTAGGACATGATTGGCAACCTCCAAGTTGCTATCCATCACCTTGTGGTGATGGCCTGTGTGTGTGATTGGTGCAAGGCACCGTGCGTGCCACCAGCCTTGGCTGGTGACACGTGGCGCTACCTTGGCCGCTCAGTCCTCGTCATCATCGAAGATGATGGTGTCCTCGTGGCACTTGCCACAGAGGCCGTCCTCGTTGTCGGACTCCTGGCAGCAGAATGCTGCCTCGCACGTTTGGCACGTGTACATGGGGCTGTGGCAGTAGCACCAGCCAGCCAGGTGGTCGTCGTCGTAGGACTCCTCACCCATGTCGTCAGCAACGCTGACGTACGTGCGACCCTCGTGGGTTAGCACGCAGATCACGTCGGCACCGATGGTGCCGAACATGATGCCGTCCCCGGAGGGGACGAGGCAGGACCTGGAAGCCTCCAGGTCGATGAGGTCCCCGGAGGGGACCTGCTCGGTGATGTGGACTCGGTTCATGGCTGTCCTTTCAGGACTTGGCACGTGCGATCGCACGCTTGTGTGTGTGGATGGGTGGGGCTGCCCCGAAGGGCAGCCCCGTGGATGGGTCAGCCAACCTGCTGAAGCAGGTTGTCGAGGTTCCGCAGCCGTGCCAGCTGCTTCGCAGCCTCAGCCTTGCTGCCGTCCCTGACGGCGAGGCCGAAGGCCTCGGCTGTGGCTTGGTGGGCTGTCCGAAGGACATCGGCGTGGCCCTGGGCTGCCAAGGCAGCCCAGCCGAGCACGAGGTCAGCCTCGGTGACCACCGAAGGTGGGAAGGCCTGGGGCTTGTTGCCCCTCGGAGCCTTAGAGGCTCCGATCGCACGCTTGGCGGCAGCCTTGGCTGCCTTGGCCTTGGCAGCAGCCAACTTGTTGGCTTGGGGTGTCGCAGCCTTCGGCTGCTGCTTGACTGGCGAAGCCTTCGGCTTCGGGGTGGGCTTGGGAGCCTCCGGCTCCCGGCAGATGGGACAGCCGGTCGGGGTCAGAATGACCCCGATGTGCTTGTCGCACGTTGCCACCTTGGTGGCAGCCTTGGTGGAAGCCTTCGGCTTCCGGCCCGAGCCGATCGGAGCCTTACGGCTCTGGGGCGGCGAAGCCTTCGGCTTCGGGGCGACGGCAACTCCGTTGCCGTGCTTGGCACGGTGGGCTTCGATAGAAGCCACGACGTGAGGCCAGTTGGCTGGGACGAGGCTTACAGCCTCGTCGTGCCGACCCTGGGAGCAAAGCTCCCTGATCTGCTGGTAGGTCGGAGCACCGGACGGCTTCGCCGTCCGCTTGGCCCGCTTCGGCTTCGCCGAAGCCTTCGGCTTGACAGCAGCAGCCTTCGGCTGCTGGACCGGAGCGGTCCGCTTCGTCGTCGGCACCTTCGGTGCCACGTAGGTAGCAGCCTTCGGCTGCTGTGGGGCTGCCGTCTCTCCAAGGAGAGACGTGATGTCGAGGATCAGGTGCAGATCACCTTTGGTGATCTGGACGAGAGGCTGGCTCATGGTGTGTGTGATTCCCTTCGTGGGGCCGGGGCGACTCGCTGAGCCGACCCGGTGACCGCCGTGGTTGGCGATCGGCCCACTACGCTAAACCCGGCCTTGACGGAATCACAACCTCCGACCCTGCGCTATTTCCCGAAGGGAAATCACACGGTCGGCGTGCGTAGCGCGCACGAGCTTTCTTCTCCGCGCGCGCGAGGCCTGGCTGGCTGTCGGGCTGGCTGCCGAGAGGGGTCGCGCGCCGGAGAGTTGAGCCCACGTGCGAATCGCACGAGCGCGAGGCAGACCGGGGTTGGTTCGATCATCGCTCGCAGCCTCTGGCTGCCGCGTTACGCGTCGATCACTCCAGTTTTCTGGAGGGTTCGGAACTGTAGTTCCGTCCCTAGTGCCAGGTCAGCGCCGCCCCCATCCCCCGGAGGGGGCGTGCGGGCCTACACGTATATAAGTATTATACGTGTAGGCCCGCCCCCCTCCGGGGAGTCAAATAGAACGGAACTGGTCAGACCCTCCAGAATCGACAGCGAGCGTGATCAGACGATCTGCCTCTTCCGCGCGCGCACTCGCGGCAGCCAGCAACAGCGCCAACCGCGCGGAAGAAAAGCTCGTGCGCTGCACCGACTATGTGTTCCCTTCGAGAATAACTTTTGGTCGAGTTATGATTCCGTCAGGCCGGATATGACGATCGCCAACCGCGGCGTCACCGGGTCGACTCGTCGCCACGCCGTGACCGGCCTGGTCGGATCGCGGGTGTTGCGCCTGATCATCCTCGCCGGAGACGGCGACCTGGCCTGGGCTGCTTTGCCGAGGTGCCGACGGCAACAGTTCTCCGATCCGGCAACAATCGACCGGGCTTCGGCGAGCGAAAGCGAGACGGCGAGGCATGGCGTAACCGACTGCCGGGCAACTCCGGGTCGGCGCGACAGTCGTCACGGTATTCACGTCGGCATAATCGAGCCCACCGTGCCGCGGGTTGCCGTCGCCCCGAGGCTTCCGACCGAAGGCTTCGACAACGTCGAAACCGAAGGCTACCATAGCCGCCGAGGTGATGCGACGAAACGTCAGTCGTTCACGATTTGTGCGGCCGATCTGCCGGGAGCCGGAATGCCCTCCCGGTAGAAGACTGCAGAGCACCCAAGCCAGCAAATTGGCTGCTGCCAGACAAGACTGCTGCATAGCACGATCAGGCCTCTGAGGCAGGCGAACAAGCTTAGTCCCACCTTCGTGTCACCGGGTGACATAAATCTTCAGACGACGGGGCCACGCCCGACTCCTAGGACAGCTACCCGGCGCAGCCGGCGGGCCTTCGGCCTCGCGGGGGCAGCAGCAGGCTGGGCCACGAGCAGCTGGCACAGCTGCGGGGTACCTCGACGATTGTTTGACCCACCTGGTCGGGGCGAAGCTCCGCACACACAAGTGCGTATGAGGTCCAGCCATGAGACAATTTTATCGGCAGATCCAAAGGGTTCCTCAGGGACAGCCATGTTACCAGTGCCGATGCTTATTACGAGAGTCACACGTAATCAGCGTTGCTGACGACATGGGTGAATCTACGACGACGACCTGGCTGGTGCTACTGCCACGGCCCGTGCGCACGACCATGCCGACGAGTGCTGCCGGGCGACTTATCGTCTTCGTGTGAAGGCTGAGTAACCGCGTCACCGATAACCGAGGCTGTTGTACGCGACCTTGCGCAATCACACGCACAGGCTCCATCACCGCAAATGGATAGCAACGAGGTTGCCAATCATGCCTGGACGACATCTGCGACGATCTTCGGCAAGCCCATGCGATCTTCGTGGCGACAGGCTGAAACCTACTGGGCCGACAACAGCGATGCGGCGATATGCGACGATGAGGATTCCTCGTGCGGGAGCTGGCTGAACGGCGGCCGAGACATCAGCGTGGTGGAACTCATCGCGATGGTGATGCCGTTCGCAGCAATAACTGCTGAGTGCCGGTATGGCAGCCTTCCGCCAGCGCTTCGGCGAAGGTTACAATAGCCTTCTGACCAGTACCCTTCGGGGCGGCTGTGCTCGGCACACTCGTGCGGGCGACCCGACATGAAGCCGGGACCTGGACATCGACATCAGACGATGATCACGTAAAGGTCTGCCCGTGGCTGCGTTGTACACGGACACCTGCTGTGCCTTATCATTACGATCGCCCGTGCGGCGTTCGCCTTAGATCGCAGATTTCTCAGCTTCAGTGTCAGGCCGACTGGGTGACCTGCCGTATCCCCGGGCGGTAACCCACAACACACTGAGGCATCATGGCGAACCTTTACTACGATGCGCGATCGTTCCGTGGCGGTTGCGTGCGTGGTGACGCTGTGCGTGGCTGGCCTCGTACCACGCCTGACGGACGGCAGACGAGAACCAGACGTGCGATGCTGCGACGAAAATTACGACGATCAAGCCGCGGCGTCTGGAGAACTGCCGGCGGCCGACGGTGCTCTGAACGGGTGAGTACTCGGACATGGGTGTCTGCGAGTGAGCTCCCGATGAGCCCAGCGCGTGCCGTGCGTGGAATTCGCGATGTGGCACAATCGACACCACGCGATTGCTGGCCCATCACGCTGACCATCCAAACTGACCTCGCGAACCTCAACCTGCATGGCGATGCAGGCATGGCTGAATACGGGAATGCGATGAGCGAGATCATTTCCTCCGACTGGCGTGGTCACCGCAGGCTGCTGGCTATTCCACGACTTCCAGTACCGCGTGGGAAGACCTCGGCGACCCGCGGCGTTCAGCCGTTCGCATCGTGATCGTATAGCGCCGCCGCGTGGTTGACCGTGAGCGCAGCTGACGGAAGACTGCGGTGTTGCCCAGCCGTCTGTACGACAGGTCAGTAGCGAAGATGTTGCAATCGTGCCAGCAACCGACAAGTGGTGGTGACCACACAGGCAGGTGGCACTGGGAACAGAGTCTACCAGCGATCACCCCGTGCCAGCACTGCAGGCATGGAAGCCCAGCAACAACCTCGACGCCCGCCTTGCAGGCACACGAGGAGTGCCACCTCGTGCGAGCTGGGCAACGTGTACACGGCAGAGGCTCGATTCACGGTGGTCACTTTCAAGCTGGCCTGTCGCCAGTGCGAGAGAAACGGCGGCCTGAGCCAACGTCGCCTTCCCTTCGAGGAGATTTCCTTTGCAAAGTCTTGCAGCACCCTGGAGGTACACTCAACTCATGGCGATTCAGTTGGCTCTGCCACAGGTCGTTCACAGGTCGGCAGGCCTGTGTCTCCCGAGGCGTGGTGGAGCGCTGACCGAGCAGTTCCCGGCTTCAGTGCACGCCGAACGATCCAGCATCATGGCTGGACCGGGCGGCGCGTCGCGGGCGCTGGCCGACAACAGCGCATCTGGCTGAACGGCGCGTCTTCGACGCCGAAAGTCGGCACGAACCCGATCGAAGCGTCACGATCGAGGAGATAACGACCGGAGGCTGGCAAATGTTTGACGGGGTCCTGCTCCATTATATGTGATACGTATCCTATATCACGCGGCGAACCCACACTGCGAGGAGACGGTTGGCGACGACACGGACTAGCCCAATCCGATCATCGAGCGAGTGCGATCAGCGCGGTCGAGACCAGCGACGCTGTGTGTGGAGCCCGGAGGGCGGGGGTGCGTGGTATGGCCACCACCTCGTACAGAAAGTTGCACTTTCGCATGAAGAGGAGGTGAATCGTGGCAACCCCGTAAAACGACGGCTACCAACCGACGGTATCGCCGTGCCCATGGCGTTCCGCAAGCGAGGCGCATGCGATCGTACGGCTGTGACGACGTGGCCGTCACCACGGTCGTCGAGACGCTCTCGGGGAGAAGCGCCCCGGCCAACATCGTCTTTCAGCATCTGCCAGTCTGTACGCGACGAGCTGCCTGCCCCTGGCGGCGTCAGCGAACTCGCGGGAGTGGCGACCAGATATATCCTCACTTTGCAGAGGGAGGGCTGGACACCTGCCGGGTGAAAGACTATTCCATTGCTGCGATCCTCGGGACTGTGCTGGCGTCTCGGCTATTCCTCCCAACCGACGATCTGGACACCATGACCGGCACGACGACCGGGCAATACGGATTGTCGGCCAACCGCCTTGATCGAGGCATCCGCCGTTTGTGGCGCGATCGACGGCGTTCTGTCGACCAGCGCGGACGATCGACCATCACCGTGTGCGCGTGGACTCTGCCCGCATCGCATGTCGTGGTGAAACGCGCCTCCACGCAACGTAATAGTGCGAACATTGTCGGTGAGAACCGGCACCGGTGTACCAGGCATGGCGCGTGGTAATACAGACACGAGCTGGTCAACTGCGGCGACATGCGGCGGCGATCGCAATCGCCACCATTAGAGTGGACGAAGTGTTCGCAGGTATCATTACGATCGGCACGTCGATGACCTGGTTTACTGGCCCAATACTCTTTGTCACCTGCCGGTGTAATCAACGTGGCTGCACCGGACGACTGCCAATCAGCTGCGACGGAGAACGGTGACGGGACGTCAGTCGGCGTGCGAATCATCGATGAACTGCTGGCCGTCATCCGTAGTGTTCGCCACCTGTTTGCTCACCAGCTCGATCTGCACTGGCGGCCTGGGCTTGGAGGCCTGGGTGTGTGCAGCTAGTGGGGAGAGACTCACGAGTGGGGGCAGTGACACCGGTGGCTTCCGGCCTCACACACGGGAGGCTGCCCGGCGGCTCTGTAGCCGTAGGCAGGTGCCTTGCAGACCTCTCCGACACTCATTTCCGATGTTGGTGAAATCGAGGAACCCACAAACACACACAGCTGGAAGGACAACTCCTGTGGAGCGTAGTGAGTCGACAGCATGATGGCCTTCGGTTCACTTGTGACCGAGGGCTCACGTGTCCGCCTCACGGGTGACGTCAGTGAGGCTCTCGTCAGCCAGTGCGACATGGAGATGTGTTGTGTTGCCCAGCCACCTGGGTGCAGGAACTCGAGACAAGCAGGCTCTGGCGTCCTGCTTCACTGCGCGATCATCGACCGACACGTCGCGGCGGCTCCAGTCGCCAACATCGCGGATCTCAACGGCGGCGAGCTGCCTCCTCCGGGATGGCTCGGTGATCTCCCGACCGCACGTGCGATCGCCGGCTACGACGGCAGCCTCAGCCCTCTCATTAGCGACGAAGGTAGGTGGAGTATGTCGATTCGCGGGAGTACACCGGAGACGCCACTCAACTGCGTGGGAGGTCGTCAGACCTCGCTGTGCTCACGTTTGGCCTTCGATCGCGCCATCAGCAGCGATCATTGCAGACTGACCGTATTACTCTTGCAGTGCCACCGGAATAATCGACGCGACAGCGTGACAGCGAACTGGGACGCAGTTTGCGGCCATCGCCTGCGGCACCAACACCGATCATCGGCAGAAGTACCGATGCGAAAGGTAACCCCGGGTCGACGCCGGCGCACGGCCTGCGAGCCTTCAAACAAGTGATCGATACACCGTGATGAGAACACCTGCGTGGGGGACGCGACAAATCGGAGTGACAAACGCACCATGAAGAAGATGCAGCCATCCCGGATGTTGCCGCACGGCGTGACCAGTAACAGTGACACCGTTACCGGCAGGCTTCGAACTCCGTGCTCCCACCGGACCAGACAGATTACGCCCGCCCAGTGCGAAACGCCAACCTCTGATCAGTGAACAACCGCCGCATCATGCGGTCGCCGTCGACCTGCGATGCGGGGCCAAGATCAACGGTCAGATCAGCTATAACGGTCAGAGACTTACTGCCGGCGACCGCAGGCGTCGGGCCGATCAGCGTGCGACTCAGAGGCGACAACCCACCCTCTGGGCATTTGTTTGTGCTCACCAGCGGCATGTTCTCTGCTCGGTTCCTGTCCTCGATGAGCCCCACCCCGGAGACACAGGGTTAGCTCGGTGCTACTGACTGGAGTGACTGCAGTCGCACGGGGAAGGGCAGGCCGTGGCAACGTGGCGGCAGTCTACTGGTAGTCAGCCAGGTTTTGACCTCTGCTGCCAGCAGCTCGTGCTCCTCCAGCGATCTGGGCCGCGGCTGTAGGCTGTCTCGTGTATTCACAGGCACAGGGGCGAGGCTGGACAGACCGACACCTGGCAGCTGAACTGGATCGGCCAGCTGTGTGGCACCACCTACGCAGCCCACACACGGCATGATCACGAGAAGAAGGCGATGTGCTCGTAATCGGCAAACTCTGCTCGATAACCAACCAGCCAATGGACGACGACTTTGCTTTACCCACGAGACCCGGACGGCCGGGTGAAGGAAGGATCATTCCATGCGAATCTGGCGTTGGCTAATCGTGCTGATACGGCTTTGCGACCCGCTCGACGGCTCGGCGTCCTCGGTAACACCGCCGTGGCGATCCCCGGACGTGTCGCCCTGCGCAGCCCGGCCTGGTCGATCTGATCGGACAACGATCAGACCATGGAGATGTAAGCGACGTGATCGTGAAGGCCGAACCCCGGCACCTGCCGTGCTGTTTCCTTCTCGCTCAGCTGTCGTGCGACGCAGTATCACAGCCGATGGCTGTGGCGACTGGAACAGCGAGCCGCTGTCGGCTCGTGCGCTTCCGATCGTCCCGACTTTACGACCGGTGACCACCGGCGTGGTAACGCCATCTGTGATGCGGCATGGCGTCGATCCGGTGCGATTGGGTCACCGCTATTAACAATGGGAGGCGGTTCAGATGGCGCCGCCCGATTCGGCTGGACCGGTGACCTCCAGCGCCGCCGTCGTCGTTGACTCCGAACCGGATCGCTCCGGAGTCGGCTACCGCGCCGTCATTGGATGACCCATTTACACCGGCACCGGATTAAGTGACCGACGGCGGCTGCCGCTGGAATGATCAATCGGCGTAACATAATCGGCGATTATAGGTCAGGTCAGGGTAGAATCGGCTGAATCAGTGTGAAATCACACCTAGTCGATTGACTTCGTGGCGAGGTCGAGCCTGTCGGCGCGGCTTTCTCGACGCCTCATCACCCGGCATCATGCACGCGTTTGTCAGGCACACCACGGCAGGCAGGCACGCCAGCTGTTCGCCAGCCAAGCACGATGCGCTGGCAGACAGCACCATCCGCCAGCTCTGAGACTCAGCTGCAGTCAGCGTGATCCACCTGGCACCGGGGAAAGAGGCGAGAGAGAGGTGCCTTCGACTGGCTCCCGCTGAGTTGTGCTGTCATAGGTGACCGGGCAGGCGACGAGGAGCTGGCCAAGGCCATGGCTCCAGCCACCATGACTCGCCGCACCCCATGATCGAGTCCAGTGTCGAGATCAGCTCGCTTGGCGCTGATTTGAGATGACCAACCTTGACCTGCCATCCGTACCAGCCCCTGCGCTCGTGCGTCTCACGGTGATGTGTGGTTCTTTCGACCGCCGGCGGGAGGCTTCTGCGTGCCTCCCATGATCGTGGGTGATGTCGTGCTGAACGGTCGCCGATCCACCTCAGCCCCTCCTGATGCGTGGACGACTGGTAATACTGGCGTACGACGTGCATCGGCGTTCCACGACGCCCGGCAGCAGACATCACCGGATATCGGCTCGGACGCAGCGATCACGTCCGGACAACGCCTCCACGGGTCTGAACGTCCCGGGCGTGGCCTCGCTGGCGACGCGGCAGCGTGGTCGTCAGAGCCGTGTCAGTCGCCTGCCATTATCGCGCATTGCCGACCCTGCTTCAGGTCAGATCGCTCGCGTTCAAGTGACACTGGAGCCGGTTCAGGCGCAGCCTCGGCGGTGGTGAGCATGGCTAACATGACGA
>ERZ1370068.10676-contig-9354_pt1 | contig 55306 bp, 68 predicted proteins | sample MGYA00561227_ERZ1370068 | MGnify/ENA primary metagenome ERZ1370068 (study PRJEB38410, sample SAMEA6850437) | metagenome | study: Metagenomic assessment of the ecological functions of the soil: analysis of the soil microbiota associated with the... | reverse complement strand
TCATACTTCGTTCAGTTGCATGTTGCTGCATCGGCGTCAGCGCCGCATGGTTAGCCGCTGTCGCTGAGGTCGCGCTCATGGGTGTTGGCGGACAACAGCGGCGCGGTATTGTGCGGGGCAGGCCGGGCGCCAGGCAGCGCGCGACCGACACGCGGTTCTTGGCCGATCGGCGGCGCGGGCCAGATGCACGAGGGTCGACCGTTTGGCGAACGCAGGCTTCTTCCGGGCGGCAGTCTTCTTCTTCTTCGCGGTCTTGCTCCTGGCAGTCTTGGGCGCTGCTGCCTGGCCGGGCGCTTGCCTTTGCCGTTGCCTTTTCGACACCCTTGCCCTTGGCCATGACGCGAGTTCCCGGATTCTAGCCGTTCGATGCGGGGGCACGGTATACTTGAGCGAATGGGATGGTCGAGTTGTTTCGACAGGCCAGGAGAATAATGAATGGATATGTAAGCGCCCTCCTGGTGCTGGTCCTGGTGCCGTGCGGGGCCCTGAGCGAAGCACGGGGACAAACGCCTGGCCGGATAAATATTCTGGTGCACATCAGGTTATTCCGGTGGCGGCGCGACGGGCAGCGCCGCAGGCGTGATATGGCGCGGATCGTGGCGCAGCGGCTCTCCGAGCAAACTCAGCAAGCCACGCCTGTCGACTGGCTGAGCGCCGGCTCCGTGGACGATCGTCCGGGCGCAGCTCGCGCGGGCCAAGCCCGACGGCTACACCATCTGGTCAGTCCTCGTCCTACGATCACGCCGCGACCTATCCCAACACGCAATACGACACACGCTGCGACATCGCGGGGTGTGACGCCACGCTGGCACGCGCTGCCCCAGGCGCTGGTGATCGCGCCGTCAAGGGCATCAACTCGGTGCAGGTAGCGGTGGCCTGCCGCCAAGGCCAAACCCGGCGTCTTGAACCTGGTGCTCGACCCCGAGCGTCGGCACGGCAGATGACTCAATGCTGAGCGCTTCCGTGTCGGCGCCGGGATCAGCCGCCGTCCGTAATGCCGTTCAAGGGCGCCGGAGGCGCTCGGGACGAAGTCATGGCGGGCCGCGTCGACTATTATTTCTGCCCGATCCAACGTCTGCCTGTCGCTGATCAACGGGAAGCGTCTGCTGTAACGCTGCGCCATGCCGATAGAGCAGCCTCAGCATCGATCGGCGACCGTGCTGCCCGACCTGCGGGCGGCTCAACTCGAACTGGGCATCGCGGAGTCCAACTACAATTTCTGGGTCGGCATGTTCATTGCCGGCGGGCTGCGCAACATCCTCACGACAAGCTCTATCGCGAGACCGAGAGGCGCTGGCGACGGACGTGCAGAGCGCCTTGGCGCGACTCGGCGCTGGGCGAGCCGATGCTGATGCCGCCAGACGGTTCGACTGCGGGACGCGCGAGATCGCGATCAACGGCGCTGGTGAGGCCGCGGGCATTCCCATCACGTTGTTGGACACTACTCCAGCTTGGAGGTCGAGCTCCTCGATGAGCGCGGCGAAGTAGACGCTTGTCGTCGGCGACCCGGCGCGCTGAACCCGACGTTGTGATTCGTCGACGTGCCGTCACGCGCCGCTCGCTCCAGCAGTGAGCTGTTCCACTTGCTGTCCGGCAGGACGGCAATGCTTTGCCGTCTCGTCCGACAGGCGCTTGATTAGATCTCGGGCGGCAGGTGCCCTTAGGCGGAACGGACCGCGCGAACCGCCCGTGCGGGTGCGAGAAGTCTCCGAGGTCCGCGCCGACCTCGGTCGTAGGTCGGCACGTCGGCCCAGGCCGGCCGGCGCGTGCCCCTCGACCACGACGGGCGCGCGCCTTGCCCGGCCTTGGCGCAGGTGACGCAAACGCGCGAGGGGATGCCGAACGCCATCTGGATGCGCCCGTCGAAGACGTCGCCCGTGGCGTCGACGACGATGGTCTTGTAGGGCCGAGTGCTGCATCTTGATCTGCCGGCGGCGCAGCGCCAGCACGCCGTGGTGAGAGTGGGGTGATCGGTGCCCAGCCCCGAGGAGCCGAACCAGTATTTTGCGCCCGGTTCTGCCAGCGGCGAGCGCCACGAACTCCGCTCAGTTCTTGGCCCCCAGCGCGACTGGTGATCAGGCGTGACGTGGCCGGGATGGGCGTCGGAGAGCCGCGCCACTGCGCGACTCAGGTCGCCGGGATTGTAAGGCGGCACCTTCCGGCGCCGCGGCGTGATCCCGCCATGATGGCGGTGGGCGACAGCCAGCAGCGCGTAACCGTCGGGCGGCTGGTCGCCATCCATTCAGCCGACGCCGCCTGAGGCGCCCGGCTTAAGTCCTCGACGATGATCTGCTGGCCATTCAGCACGCCGCCTCGGGTTCTCGGCATGATCCGCGCCACCTGAGCCGGCCGAGCCGCCGAGACCGTAAGGGAACGATCAGACGGATCGGTTTGTTGGGATAAGAGGGCTTGTGTGCTTTGTAGGCGGAAGCAAATTGCGCGCCGAGCCCTGCTCGTTCATGGCGGCTGGTCATGCGAACATCGTTCTTTTCTTGCCAGAGGATTAAATTTGGCGTGGCGTCAGGGCAGGCAGCTTGAACAGGTGAAGAAGCGCTGTGTCGGAACGGTAGTCAGCGCTGTGGCTTGGTCACGACCATCTGGTAGAGGCGCGGTGCGACGATGAGGACGCGGGCGTTGATGTAGATGCCGTCGTGGCGGATGACCGTGAGCTTCGAGGCCCGGCTGGGCCGGAATGAGGCGGCATCTGCTGCTGTGCATCGTGCCCATGGCGGCGTAGCGGGCCTTGATGGTCGCGGAGCCGTCTTGTAGGCGTCGAGTTCGGGCCGTAATTCGGCGGAATAAGGACACCATAACTTCCGGGCAGCTCGACGCTGGCCCCTCGACAGAGATCGGTCGCGCCGTCGTTGTTGATGACCGGAAGCCTCTCGACCTTGGGCGTGCCCGGCATGATACGATTGGCGCCCCGGCCGCCGGCGTGCCAGTGTTCGCTCCTAGCTCTGCGCTTTTGCTGCGGCGCCGTGGCCGCCAGCGCAATGACCAGTATGCCAGAACGACAGGCTTACATACCGGCATTGCGCGGCCTCTTGGCATCGCGCAACGATCCACTGGCGCGCCGTCGCTCTCAAACCGGGGAGGAACAATGGCGACTGGTGACAAATACCGCGCGCATCACGCGCGCTCGCTGAACGACCCCGAGGGTTCTGGGCCGAGCAGGCCGAGCGCGATCGACTGGACGAAGCGCTGGGACAAGGTGCTCGACGCCGCCAATCCGCCGTTCTATCGCTGGTTCGCCGGCGGCGAGCTCAACGCCTGCCACAACGCGCTCGACCGCCATGTCGGAGGCGGGCCGCGCCGAGCAGACGGCGCTGATCTACGATCCGCCCGTCACCAGCACGCAAGAAGAGCTTCACCTATCGCGAGCTGCGCGACCAGCGTGGCGACGCTCGCCGGCGCATGATCGCGGCGCAAGGCGTCGGCAAGGGCGACCGGGTCATCATCTACATGCCGATGATCCCGAGGCGGTGATGGCGATGCTGGCCTGCGCGCGGCTCGGCGCGGTGCATTCGGTGGTGTTCGGCGGCTTCGCCGCCAACGAGCTCGCCACCCGCATCGACGACTGCCAGCCCAAGCTGATCGCTGACCGCCTCGTGCGGCATCGAGCCCGGCCGCGTCGGTGCACTACAAGCCGCTGCTCGACCAGGCGATCGAGCTGGCCGACGCACAAGGTGCCGCGCGTGCATCGTGCTGCAGCGGCCGCAGGCCGAGGCGCCGCTCGATGGCCGGGCCGCGATCTCGACTGGGCCGAGGCGGTGGCGCGGCGCCGCGCCGGCGCGGCTGCGTGCCGGTGAAGGCGACCGATCCGCTCTACATCCTCTACACGTCCGGCACGACCGGCCAGCCCAAGGGCGTGGTGCGCGACAACGGCGGCTACTGCGTGGCGCTCGCACTGGTCGATGCAGAACCTCTACGGCGTCAAGCCCGGCGAGGTCTGCTGGTGCGCCTCGGACGTGGGCTGGGTGGTCGGCCACAGCTACATCGTCTACGGGCCGCTGATCGCACGGCGCGACCACGATCCTCTACGAGGGCAAGCCGGTCGGCACGCCCGACGCCGGCGCCTTCTGGCGCGTCGATCTCCGAGCACAAGGCGGTGGCGCTGTTCACCGCGCCGACCGCGTTCCGCGCCATCAAGAAGCGAGGATCCCGAGGGCAAGCTGCTCGAAGCAGTACGACCTCTCGACGTTCCGCACGCTGTTCCTCGCCGGCGAGCGCGGCGATCCGCCGACCGTCGACTGGGCGCAGAAGCTGCTGGCGTGCCGGTCGATCGATCACTGGTGGCAGACCGAGACCGGCTGGGCGATCTGCGGCAACTCCGTCGGGCCTCGAGCCGATGCCGGTCAAGCCGGGCTCGTCGCTCGGTGCCGGCGCCGGGCTGGACATGCTCGACGTGCTGGACGAGAGCGGCAAGCCAGGTGCAAGCCGCGGCGAGGTCGGCGCGCTCGTCGGCCAAGCTGCCGCTGCCGCCCGGCACCTTCCCGACGCTGTGGAACGCCGACGAGCGCTTCAGGCAGAGCCTACCTCGACGAGTTTCCCGGCTACTACAAGACCGGCGACGCGGGCTTCATCGACGAGGACGGCTACGTCTCGGTGATGACGCGCGTCGACGACGTGATCAACGTCGCGGGCCACCGCCTCTCGACCGGCCAGATCGAGGAGGTGCTGGCGCGCCACAACGACGTCGCCGAATGCGCCGTGATCGGCGTCGCCGACGAGCTGAAGGGCCAGGTGCCGCTCGGCTTCCTGGTGCTGAAGGCCGGCGTCAACCGGCCGACCGAGGAGATCGTGCGGCGAGGTCGTCCAGATGGTGCGCGACCGCATCGGCCCGGTCGCCTTCTTCAAGATCGCCGCTGGTCGTGCAGCGCCTGCCCAAGACGCGCTCGGGCAAGATCCTGCGCGGCACCATGCAGAAGGATCGCCGACGGCCAGCCCTGGACGATGCCGGCCACCATCGACGACCGGCGGCGTCGACGAGATCGCCGGCGCTCAGGGCGCGGGTACGCGGGACAAAGGCTGGCATGCTGGAGGCGCACACCCGTGGCGCGTTTTACCCCGAGCGCGGCCAGAGGCCCGCTGGTCCGGATACGTGGCGCGCCACGGAGTATGCGCCCTGGCGATGATTGGCGAGGGAGCGACATATGAGCTCTCGACATCAACCGCCCCGATCTCACGGTGGGCGTGGTCGGCACCGGCGCCATGGGGCGCGGCATCGCGCAGGTGACGGCGCAGGGCGGCATGAAGGCCATCATGTTCGACGCCGCGCCGGCGGGTGCGGCCAAGGCGAAGGCGGCGATCCTCGAGACGCTGAAGGGGCTGGTTGCCAAGGGGCGGCTGACCGACGCCGATCTCGCCGAAGACCGACGCCAACCTCGGCATCGCCGAGACGCTGGCGGACCTCAAGGCCTGCCACGTCGTGGTCGAGGCGGTGTTCGAGAATCTCGAGGTGAAGCAGAAGCTGTTCGGCGAGCTCGAGGCCGTCGTGCGCGCCCGACGCGATCCTCGCCTCGAACACCTCGTCGATCCGCATCGCCTCGATCGCGCGCTCGCTGAAGCACCGCGACCGCGTCTGCGGCATGCACTATTTCAATCCCGTGCCGCTGATGAAGCTGGTCGAGGTGATCCGCGCCGCCGACACCGCGCATGGCGTGGTCGATGCCATGGTGGCGCTGGGCAAGCGCCAGACCCGCGTGCCGGTGGTGGTGGGCGACACGCCGGGCTTCCTGGTCAATCTCGGCGGCACGGCGATCGGCACCGAGGGCCTGCGCATCTACCAGGAGGGCAGGGCGAGTCCGCAGCCAGGTCGACGCGGTGATGCGCGACTCCTGCGGCTTCCGCATGGGCCCGTTCGAGCTGATGGACCTCACCGGCATCGACGTGAACTTCCCGGCGCGCAAGATCATCTACGAGGGCTTCTTCCACGACCGGCGCATGACGCCCAGCCCCTACCACGAGAGCCTCTATGCGGCGGGCCGGCTCGGCCGCAAGACCGGCGGCGGCTGGTACGGCTACGACGCCAAGGGCGCCAAGCGTCGATCCCGGCGCCGATCACCTGCCGCCGTCGGTGCCGGCGACCGAGCGTCGGTGGTGATGGACAGCCACAACGAGAAGCTGGTCGGACCTGATCGCGGCCGACGGCGCGCAAGACGCTGGGCGACCGACGACGGCAAGGAGCCCGATCCTGGTGGCGCCGATCGGCAAGGACTGCCACGACGACGGCGATCGAGCGCGGCCTCGATCCCAAGCGCACCGTCGCGGTCGACCTCACCGGCGACGTCGCCAAGCGCCTCACCATCATGACTGCGCCCGGCGCCGATCGTGCTGGTGCGCGACGCGGCGGCGGCGATGCTCGCCGACCGGCGCCAAGGTGACCGTGATCAAGGACTCGCCCGGCTTCATCGCCCAGCGCATGTGCGCGATGATCGCCAACCTCGGCTGCGAGATGGCGATGATCGGCATCGCCTCGGCCGCCGACGTCGACACCGCGATGACGCTCGGCCTCAACTATCCGCGCGGGCCGCTGGCGCTCGCCGACTGGCTGGGCGTCGAGGACTGCCACGAGATCCTGGTGCAGCTGCAGGCCGATCACCGGCGACGACCGCTATCGGCCGAGCCAGTGGCTGCGCCGCCGCGCGATGCTGGGGATGAGCGCGACGACGGTGGAGTAGAGAGGGCAATACGAGAGCATCCAGCCACCATCTCGGCCTGGCCCTGGCCATCTGTATCGCCGCGGCGCCGTCCGCACGCGCAGCAGCCTCCTGGACGAGAACCTGCTGGTCGGACTGCCACAAGGCTTCAAGGTCGGTTTCACCGATTCGCGCAACGGCATGCACATGCAGGAAATGGTGCCGGCGAACGAAACGGTGCAGAACTGGACCGAGATGGTCACGGTGCAGATCTTCCTGAACCGCAAGGACCTCGATCCGACGCAGCCTGGCGACGACTGGAGAAACAATGGGCTGGGCCGCCTGCGGGGGAGCACGGCGACGCCGGCGGTGGCCGGCAAGGCGAACGGCTACACTCGGCGACGAGCTGTTTCGAGTCCGCTGCTTGCTCGTCGGGCAAGCCCGGAGACGACGATGATGAAGGCGATCAAGGGCAACGACAGCTTCTATCTCGTGCAGCGCGCCGTCGCAGAGTCCCGCGCCCGCGCAGCTGGAACAGACGAGACAAGCTATCTCGAGGCGGTCGGCGTCTGCGATACCCGCCTGCCGGCATCCCCTGCAAGATGTGAGGCGCGCCTGTTACCAACTCACCGCCGACGCGATTGATTTCCGCCGCGTAACATCAGGATATTTTTGACGCGCCGCGGAAATCTACTCGTTCGTCGATCGGCCGTTCGCGTCCCACGTCCTGCATCTGCACCAACTGGAGATGCGGACACAGTGATCAGACACACACCTCGGCGCTCGCGGGCGCGATCGTTGCGTTGCTTGCGGGCGGGACCCGTCCTGGCGCAAGCGCACCAGGCGGGCGAGGACAACATGGCGCGCTTCGCCAGCAGCTGTTCAGCCTGTGGGCGAAGCACAACGGCACGTCGGCCTACGGCAAGGTCATCGACGCCGACATGGCGCTGGAGCAATGCCGCAAGGGTCAGTACTGCAGCTGGCGTCGGCACGCTTAAGAGCGTGCTGCAGCGGCGGCAGATCCCTCGCGTGCTCGCCTGGAAAGCGCCGATCGGCTGGCCGCTGCAGCGGGTTCGAGAAGGAGATCAGCGAGCTCCGGCTCCGCGCGATACCTGTGCGCGGCATTTGCGCGCGCTCGAGTATCCAACCGAATCCGGTGACAGACTTTCAGGCCTGACGCAAAGGCGCACGCGCACGACGTCCCGGTGGATCGTTGCTACCCAGAAGACTATGCCACGAGGAGCGATTTCCCGGGCCGTCCAGCTCGATCGGCTCGATCGGCCGCGCGGCAATGCGCTGACTGCGTCGCGGAGCAGTCGCATCGCGCGGCTCTGAAGCGTCGCGCCGGCCCGGGGCTCGCATCTAGACCATCGCTCAGCGCCGCTGCTGCAGATCTCGCGTGAGCCCGATCAGGCGGTCGTGCCATCACCGCCCAGCACGAAGGCGCCGCCGCCAGCAGGCTCATGACCCGGTCGAACTCGACGCGGAAAGCCGGCATCGCCACGGCAACCGGCCCGCGCCGCCAGCGCCTCGATCAAGTCAGCTAGGCGGCGGCGTCCCGACAGCGTCGCCCACATGACAGCAGCGTGACGTGCAGGTGCTCTCGGCTTCAGCGGCTTCGCCCGTCAGTCCAGAAGTGGTCGTGCGCGCCAGCGCATCGTGCGCTCTGGCGATCTCGGCCCGCCGTTTCCCCGGGTCGGGGCGAACGGCGAAGAACAGCCGGGATCGGTCGCCTCAGCCGCCACGGCGCTGCCCGGGCGAAGCCCGCGTGGCGCTGGCGAAGTCGCCGCGTAGCCAGCTGCACTGGCCCTCGCTCTGAGCCCGGAAAGGCCCGGCGGAGCTTCGGAGGACTATCGGCCCCTAGTCGTCGAACATGATCGACCAAGAGACTGCCCTCCTGAATTGAATGTTCACTATATGTTCTCTTCTGGGGATAAAGCAAACGTCCTTTAACAGGCGGCTGTCGGGCCGTCGCAAGCCCTTATTTGATCGTGATCTCCGATGCCGCCCAGCCCGACGAACTCGGTCTTGGCGATGCCCGGTCCCGGCAGGAACACCGGCGGATGCACCGAGCCGGTCAGGATGACGATCGCCCGCCTGCAGGTGCTTGCCGTGGCTCGATCAGCTTGTTGGCGAGCCAGGCGAGCGAGATCAGGGCGCCGCCCATGACGTTGGTGCCCGGGCCCGGCGCCGATCTCCTTGCCCTCGAACTCGGAGCGGCCCTTGAGGCCGGCGAAGTCGAGCTTCTGCCAGTCCTTGATCTCGCTGCCGACGATGCAGGCGGCCTGCAGCACGTCGTCGGCGATGCGGCCCGGGCCGCTCACCTTGGTGACATCGGCGTAGCGGTTCTCGACCACCTCGGCGCCGCAATAGAGATTGGCGACGAACGGCCTGATCGTCTCGGCGGTGTAGGCGGCGCCGCCGGCGGCGCGTCCTTCGACATGCGCGCCACCATCTCGCATTCGATGCCGGCCTTGATCGGCCAGCCCTTCTCGAAGACGGCGCCGCTCTGGCGGACGCCGCTCTGGTAGATGCCGGCGAACACCGGGCCCGAGAGCTTCATCGGCTCGTACTGCGACGGGCAGCGTCAGCGCCACCTTCCAGCCGGCCATGCTGGTCCTGCCGTCGGCCGTCAGCCGGTCGTGGACGGCGAACTGGACCTTGTAGGAATCGGCCTCCGAGAGAGATAGCCGTCGCCGCGGCGAGGAAGTCCATCACCGTCCGGCTGCGACGGGCCGCGGCGATGCGATCAGCGAGTGCTCCGATTTCCTTGGCGTCCACGGCTTTCCTCCAACCTTCTGGCGGCGCGATTGCGGCGCAAACACTGGTTGGACACGACTGTCATCCCGAGCGCAGCGAGCGGACGCTCCTGTTGCTCTAAAGGTCCTCGGCCTCGGCCTCGGATGACAGCGAGCGCGTTACGCCGCCTTGCCGGATGATAGTTGCCGTAGAAGCTCTGGCCCTTGGCGGCCATGTCGCGCAGCAGCTTCGGCACCTCGAACTGCGGGCCGTACTTCTGGCGAGGTCGTCGCACTCGGCGACGAACGTCTTGATGCCGACCTGGTCGATCAGGCTGACCGCGCCGCCGGTCTGCGGCGCGAAACCGAGGCCCATGATCGAGCCGACGTCGCCGTCCTGCGGATCGGTGAGCACGTTCGCTTCCAGGCAGCGCGCGGTGTCGACCGACTGGACGTAGAGCAGGCGCTTCTTGATCTCGTCCTCCTTGGCGCGCTTCTCCTCGCCCTCGCCGTAGAGCAGCTTGGGATCGGCCGGGAAGTACTTCGCGAGCTCCGGCCACAGCCGCTTCTTGCCGTCGGCCGGATATTCGTAGAAGCCCTTGCCGTTCTTGCGGCCGAAGCGCTCGAGCTTCTTGACCATCAGCTCGAGGATCTCCTCGGTGCCGCCGCCCTCGAACTTGTGGCCGGCGGCCGCGGCGTCGCGCCGCGCCTGGTCCATGATCTTCCACGACAGGTCGATCGCGACCTCGTCGTTCAGCGCCAGCGGGCCGACCGGCATGCCGGCGAAGCGCGCGCAGTTCTCGATCATCGGCGCGGGCACGCCCTCCTTCAGCATGCGATGGCCCTCGCTGATGAAGGCGCCGCAGACGCGTGATGGTGAAGAAGCCGCGGCTGTCGTTGACCACGATCGGCGTCTTGCGGATCTTCTGCACGAAGTCCATGGCGCGCGCCGAGCGTCTCGGGCGAGGTCTTCTTGCCGACGATGATCTCGACCAGCGGCATCTTCTCGACCGGCGAGAAGAAATGCAGGCCGATGAAGTGATCCGGCCGCGCCGACGCTTCGGCCAGGCCGGTGATCGGCAAGGTCGAGGTGTTGGAGGCGAACACCGCGTCGGCGGGCAGCGACGGCCTCGGCCTTCTTGGTCGCCTCGGCCTTGACCTCGCGGTTCTCGAACACCGCCTCGACCACGAGCTGGCAGTCCTTCAGCGCGCCGAAGTCCGGCGTGGCGGTGACCGCGGCCAGCAGTCTCGTCGCGCTTGGCCTGGGTCGAGGCGGCCGCGCTTCACCAGCTTGTCGAGCTCGCCCGCGATGTGCGCCTTGCCCTTGTCGGCCGACGGCCTGGTCCTTGTCGACCAGCACGATGTCGAGGCCGGCCTGCGACCGCGACGGTGGCGATGCCCGAGCCCATCAGGCCCGCGCCCAGCACGCCGATCTTCTTGTACTCCTGCTTCGGCACGCCCTTGGGCCGGCGCGCCAGCTTGTTGGCTTCCTGCAGGCCGAAGAACAGCGTGCGGATCATGCTCTTGGCCACGGGATCGCGCAGCAGCGAGACGAAGTAGCGCGTCTCGACGCGGAGCGCCGCGTCGAACGGCAGCTGCAGGCCCTCGTAGACGCAGCTCATGATCGCCTTGGGCGCCGGATAGACGCCGTTGGTCTTGCCCGCGATCATGGCGTTGCCGCCGATGAAGGTCTGCACGCCCGGCGGACTCCACACCTGGCCGCCCGGGAAGCCCGGTGTCTTGAAACCCTTGCGGTCCCACGGCTGCACGGCGCGGCCGTCGATCGGCTTGGCGCCCTTGCCGGCATACTCCGGCACGACCTGCTCGGTCGGCCGGCGCCATCAGCCACGCCTTGGCCTTGGCCAGAAGCTCGTCGGCCGGCACGACCTCGTGGATCAGGCCCAGGCCCTTGGCGGCGTCGACCGTGAGATCCTTGCCTTCGAGCAGGATCGGCGCGGCGTTCATCACGCCGATCAGGCGCGGGATGCGCTGCGTGCCGCCGCCGCCCGGCAGCAGGCCGATCTTGACCTCGGGCTGGCCGACCTTGGCCCGCGGATTGGCCGCGGCGATGCGGTAGTGGCAGGCGAGGCAGATCTCGAAGCCGCCGCCCAGCGCGGTGCCGTTGATCGCCGCCACGATCGGCTTGCCGCCGGTCTCCTGGCGGCGGAACAGCTTCTGCAGCTGGCTGAACTGGTCCATCAGCTTGGCGGCGTCGGACGTGTCGACGCCCAGAAGCATCTCGAGGTCGGCGCCGGCGATGAAGTCGGCCTTGGCCGAGGTGACGATGATGCCCTTGACCTTGTCGTCCTTGAGCGCTGCCTCGAGCGCGCCGGCATAGGCCGTCATCGAGGCCTCGTTCAGCACGTTCATCGTGCGGTTCGGCATGTCCCAGGTGATGGTGGCGATGCCGTCGCTGTCGACGTTGTAGGTGATCATGGTCGATGTCCTCATTGCTGGGAGCGCGCCACTCCAGTGGCGCTCATGCAGTGTCGAACGAGCCGAGAAGACGCGCCACCGGAGTGGCGCGCTCCCAGCAGACTCAGACGCGCTCGATGATGGTGGCGGTGCCCATGCCGGCGCCGACGCAGAGCGTGGCGAGGCCGGTCGACAGGCCGCGCCGCTCCAGCTCGTCGAGCAGCGTGCCCAGGATCATGGCGCCGGTGGCGCCCAGCGGATGGCCCATGGCGATGGCGCCGCCGTTCACGTTGATCTTGTCGTGCGGCATCTTGAGGATCTGCAGGTAGCGCAGCACGACGGCGGCGAAGGCCTCGTTCAGCTCCCACAGGTCGATGTCCTTCACGCTCATGCCGGCGCGCTTCAGCGCCTTCTCCGAGGCCGGCGCCGGGCCGGTCAGCATGATCGCCGGCTCCGAGCCGATCGAGGCGAAGGAGCGGATGCGCGCGCGCGCCTTCAGCCCGGCCTTCTCGCCGAACTCCTTGGTGCCGATCAGGATGGCGGCCGCGCCGTCGACGATGCCCGACGAATTGCCGGCATGGTGGACGTGGTTCACCTTCTCGACCTCGGGATAGCGCTGCAGCGCCACCGCGTCGAAGCCCGGCATCATCTCGCCCTGCATCTTGAAGCTGGGCTCGAGCGCCGCCAGCGTCTGCATGGTCGTGGTCGGCCGCATCAGCTCGTCGTGGCCCAGCAGCTCGATGCCGTTCTGGTCCTTCACCGGCACGATCGACTTCTTGAAGTAGCCGGCGTCCCACGCCGCCTTGGCGCGCTTCTGCGATCTCGACGGCATAGGCGTCGACGTCGTCGCGGCTCATGCCGTACTTGGTGGCGATCAGGTCGGCCGAGATGCCCTGCGGCACGAAGTACATCGGGATGGCGACGGCCGGATCGGTCGGCCAGGCGCCGCCGTCGGAGCCCATCGGCACCCGCGACATCGATCTCGACGCCGCCGCCGATCGCGGCCTGGCTCTGGCCCGACATGACCTGCGCCGCCGCCATGTTGGTGGCTTCCAGGCCCGAGGCGCAGAAGCGGTTGACCTGCACGCCCGACACGGTCTCGGCGTAGCCCGCCACGACGGCGGCGGTGCGCGCGATGTCGGCACCTTGCTCGCCGATCGGCATGACGCAGCCCAGCACGACGTCGTCGACCAGGTGGGTGTCGAGCTTGTTGCGGTCGCGGATCGCCTGCAGGGCGGTGACGGCCAGCCGCACCGGCGTGACCTCGTGCAGCGAGCCGTCCTTGCGGCCCTTGCCGCGCGGCGTGCGGACGGCGTCGTAGATGTATGCGTCGGTCATGGTCGGTCTCCTTATTCGATAAGCCCTGCTAGAGCGTGCGGCCGATCAGTTCTTTCATGATCTCGTTGGTGCCGCCGTAGATCTTCTGCACGCGCGCGTCGGCGTAGAGGCGCGCGATCGGGAATTCCCACATGTAGCCGTAGCCGCCGTGGAACTGCAGGCACTCGTCGACGACCTCGCACTGCAGGTCGGTGGTCCAGTACTTGGCCATGGCGGCGGTGGCGACATCGAGCTCGCCCTTGAGATGGCGCGCGATGCAGTCGTCGACGAACACCCGGGCGATATGGGCCTTGGTCTTGAGTTCCGCAAGCTTGAAGCGGGTGTTCTGGAAATCGATGATCTGCTTGCCGAACGCCTTGCGCTCCTTGACGTAGGCGATGGTGTGCTCCATCGCCGCCTCGATCGCGGCGATCGCCTGGATGGCGATGACCAGCCGCTCCTGCGGCAGCTGCTGCATGAGCTGGACGAAGCCCATGCCGGGGCCGCCCAGCAGGTGGTCGGCCGGCACGCGCACATTGTCGAAGAACAGCTCCGACGTGTCCTGCGCCTTCATGCCGATCTTCTCGAGATTGCGGCCGCGCTTGAAGCCTTCGGTCGTGGTCTCGACGGCGATCAGCGACGTGCCCTTGGCGCCGAGCTTGGGATCGGTCTTGGCGACCACGATCACCAGGTCGGCGAGCTGGCCGTTGCTGATGAAGGTCTTGGAGCCGTTGATGCACCCAGTGATTGCCGTCCATCACCGCGTTGGTCTTGACCGACTGCAGGTCCGAGCCGGTGCCGGGCTCGGTCATGGCGATGGCGGTGACCAGCTCGCCCGAGCAGGCCTTGGGGATCCACTTCTTCTTCTGCTCCTCGTTGCCGTAGTGCAGCAGGTAGGGAACGACGATGTCGTTGTGCAGCGAGAAGGCCGGGCCCGAGGCGAGCGCGCGGCCCTGCTCCTCGATCAGGATGGCGCTGTAGAGGAAGTCGACGCCGGCGCCGCCGTACTCCTCGGGCATGGTCATGCCCAAAAGCCCCTGCGCGCCCGCCTTGCGCCACAGCTCGCGCGGCACGATGCCGTCCTCCTCCCACTTCATGTGAAAGGGCGTGACTTCCTTCTCGAAGAACCGCCGGCAGGTGTCGCGGAACATCTGGTGTTCGGGCGTGTAATGCGCGGCCAAAGCGGTCACTGAGCGTGTCCTCCGGCGGTCGGTGTTTGTCTTGTTCTTGATGGGACTTTGGTCCGCCGACGCCTGCTCCGCCAGCGCTGGGGATGTAGTTTACCTTTACGTAAACGTCGACTCCGCGGCGCGCATGGCCGGCACGCCTGACGACTGGGCAATGCCAGGTCACAGGCAGGTTCGGCCGGCGATCAACCTCGCGCCGCCCGGGTCAGCCGGGAATCTCCGGCTGCGCGAGCTGGGCCAGCAGGGTGAGCGATTCCTGCCAGCCGAGACAGCACGCCTCAGGCGGAATCACCGCGGGAATTCCCTCCTGTACGATGTCGATCTCGGTGCCGACCGACACCTTCTTCAGGATGATCGTGGTCTGCATCTCGCCGGGCAGGTTGGGGTCGTCGAAGGTGGCCGTGTAGCGCAGGCGTTCGTGCGGCACGAGCTCGAGATAGGTGCCGCCGAAGGCGTGGCTCTTGCCGGAGGAAAAATTGGTGAACGACATGCGGTAGCTGCCGCCGACCCTGGCGTCCATCTTGTGGACGTGGCCGGTGAAGCCGTGCGGCGGCAGCCACTTGGCCATGGCGTCGGCATCGAGGAAGGCGCGGTAGACGCGCTCGGGCGGCGCGGTGAGGACGCGGTGGAAGCGGACGGTGCCGGTGGACATGATCATTCTCCTTTCGATGTGAGGGCACGCACCTCGCGCCAATTCTTCTGAAATCTCTCCTCGCAATGGCGATCCGACACGTCTGCTGTTCCTTAGTCCGGCAGAGTCGCGCTCAAGCCCAACTGCGCCCGCCGCCGCAGCCACTGGCTCGGCCGGTAGCGGTCGTCGCCGGTGATGGCCTGCATCTGCACCAGGATCTCGTGGCACTCCTTCACGCCCAGCCAGTCGGCCAGCGCCAGCGGCCCGCGCGGGTAGTTGAGGCCGAGCGTCATCGCGGTGTCGACGTCCTGCGCCGAGGCGATGCCGATCATCGCCATCTCGCAGCCGAGATTGGCGATCATCGCGCACATGCGCTGGGCGATGAAGCCGGGCGAGTCCTTGATCACCGTCACCTTGGTGCCGGACTTGGCGAGCAGTCGCCACGGCCGCGTCGCGCACCGCGCGATCGGCGCCGGGCGCGGTCATGACGGTGAGGCGCTTGCCGGTGTCGCCGGTCGAGGTCGACCGCGACGGTGCGCCTGGGATCGAGGCTCGCAGCTCGATCGCCGTCGTCGTGCAGTCCTTGCCGATCGGCGCCACCAGGATCGGGCTCTTGCCGTCGTCGGCGCCCAGCATGCTGGCGCCGTCGCCGCCGAGCAGGCCGGTCAGCTTCGTCGTTGTGGCGGTCCATGACCACGACGCTCGTCGGCCGGCGCGGCCGATGGCAGCGTGATCGGCGCCGGGATCGACCTTGGCGCCCTTGGCGTCGTAGGCGTACCAGCCGCCGCCGGTCTTGCGGCCGAGCCGGCCCGCCGCATACAGGCTCTCGTGGTAGGGGCTGGGCGTCATGCGCCGGTCGTGGAAGAAGCCCTCGTAGATGATCTTGCGCGCCGGGAAGTTCACGTCGATGCCGGTCAGGTCCATCAGCTCGAACGGCCCCATGCGGAAGCCGCAGGTGTCGCGCATCACGGCGTCGACCTGGCTCGGGCTCGCCCTGCCCTCCTGCATGGATGCGCAGCCCCTCGGTGCCGATCGCCGTGCCGCCGAGATTGACCAGGAAGCCCGGCGTGTCGCCCACGACCACGGGCACGCGGGTCTGGCGCTGGCCCAGCGCCGTCATGGCGGCGACCACCCATTGCGCGGTGTCGGCGGCGCGGATCACCTCGACCAGCTTCATCAGCGGCACGGGATTGAAATAGTGCATGCCGCAGACGCGCTCGCGGTGCTTCAGCGCGCGCGCGATCGAGGCGATGCGGATCGACGAGGTGTTCGACGCCAGGATCGCGTCGGGCGCCACCACGGCCTCGAGCTCGCCGAACAGCTTCTGCTTCACCTCGAGATTCTCGAACACCGCCTCGACGACGATGTGGCAGCCCTTGAGGTCCGACAGGCTCTCGGCGATGCCGAGGTTGGCGTCGGTCTTGGCGACGTCGGCGTCGGTCAGCCGGCCCTTGGCGACGAGGCCTCTTCAAGCGTGTCGAGGATCGCCGCCTTCGCCTTGGCCGCACCGCCGGCCGCCGCGTCGAACATGATGGCCTTGATGCCGCCCTGCGCCGTCACCTGCGCAATGCCGCGGCCCATGGCGCCGGTTCCGACCACGCCCACCGTGAGATCGGGGCGGTTGATGTCGAGAGCTCATACGTCCTCCATCAGTCAGTCATCCTGAGCGCAGCGTAGGCTCTCATGCCGCGGGCAGCTGGCGATGAGGTCATTCGCTGCGCCGGGACGACACTCTATGCCTTACCGGCATACCCCCGCCGTCTTCAGCCCGCCGGTGATCTCGTCGAGCGCCGCCGGGTCGTCGATGGTGGCCGGCATCTTCCAGGGCTGGCCGTCGGCGATCTTCTGCATGGTGCCGCGCAGGATCTTGCCCGAGCGCGTCTTGGGCAGGCGCGGCACGACGATGGCGGTCTTGAAGAAGGCGCACCGGGCCGATGCGGTCGCGCACCATCTGCACGACCTCGCGCACTGATGTCCTGCGTTCGGCCGGTTGACGCCGGCCTTCAGCACCAGGAAGCCGAACGGCACCTGGCCCTTCAGCTCGTCGGCGACGCCGATCACGGCGCATTCGGCGACGTCGTCGTGCGCAGGCCAGCACTTCCTCGATCTGGCCGGTCGACAGGCGGTGGCCGGCGACGTTGATCACGTCGTCGACCCGCGTCATCACCGAGACGTAGCCGTCCGCGTCGATGAAGCCCGCGTCGCCGGTCTTGTAGTAGCCGGGGTACTCGTCGAGATAGGCCTGCCCTGAAGCGCTCGTCGGCGTTCCACAGCGTCGGGAAGGTGCCGGGCGGCAGCGGCAGCTTGGCGGCGAGCGCGCCGACCTCGCCCGGCTTCACCATGGTCTTGCCCTGCTCGTCCAGCACGTCGAGCTGCCAGCCCGGCGACGGCACCGAGGCACGAGCCCGGCTTGATCGGCATCGGCTCGAGGCCCGACGAAGTTGCCGCAGATCGCCCAGCCGGTCTCGGTCTGCCACCAGTGATCGACGATCGGCACGCCCAGAAGCTTCTGCGCCCATTCGATGGTCGGCGGATCGCCGCGCTCGCCGGCCAGGAACAGCGTGCGGAACTTCGACGAGGTCGTACTGCTTCGAGCAGCTTGCCGTCGGGATCCTCCTTCTTGATGGCGCGGAAGGCGGTCGGCGCGGTGAACAGCGCGACCGCCTTGTGCTCGGAGATCACCCGCCAGAAGGCGCCGGCGTCGGGCGTGCCGACCGGCTTGCCCTCGTAGAGGATCGAGGTCGCGCCGTGGATCAGCGGCCCGTAGACGATGTAGCTGTGGCCGACCACCCAGCCCACGTCCGAGGCGCACCACCAGACCTCGCCGGGCTTGATGCCGTAGAGGTATTGCATCGACCAGGCGAGCGCCACGCAGTAGCCGCCATTGTCGCGCACCACGCCCTTGGGCTGGCCGGTCGTGCCCGACGTATAGAGAATGTAGAGCGGATCGGTCGCCTTCACCGGCACGCAGCCGTGCGGCTGCGCCGCCGCCACCGCCTCGTTCCAGTCGAGATCGCGGCCCGTGACCATCGACGCTGGCGCCTGCGGGCGCTGGAACACGAGGCAGCGCGGGATCTTGTGCGTGCGCGAGCTCGATCGCCTGGTCGAGCAGCGGCTTGTACTGCACGATGCGGCCCGGCTCGACGCCGCACGAGGCCGTCAGCACCAGCTTGGGCGTGCAGTCGTCGATGCGGGTGGCGAGCTCGTTGGCGGCAAAGCCGCCGAACACCACCGAATGCACCGCGCCCAGCCGCGCGCAGGCCAGCATCGCCATCACCGCCTCGGGGATCATCGGCATGTAGATGATGACCCGGTCGCCCTTGCCGACGCCCTGCGCGGCGATGGCGCCGGCCAGCTTCGCCACCTGATCGCGCAGCTCGCGATAGGTGAAGCTCTTCTTGCTGTTGGTGACCGGCGGATCGTAGATCAGCGCCGTCTGCTCGGCGCGGCCGCGCTCGACATGGCGGTCGAGCGCGTTGTAGCAGGTGTTGAGCTCGGCGCCGGCGAACCAGCGATAGAAAGGCGGATTGGCGGCGTCGAGCACCTTGTCCCAGCGCCGGGTCCAGTCGATCGCGTCGGCCTGCTCGGCCCAGAACCCTCGGGATCGCTCGAGCGAGCGCGCATGCAGCGCGCGGTATTTGTCACCGACGGCCATGACGGCGTTTCCTCCCTTGCTGCAGGCAGGCTTAGCCTCGACCAGTGGACCGCCGCAATACCGCACCTACTGGGTACGCGGCCGACTTTAATCATGTCGTGAAGAAACGAAGGCAACCGGGCATAGTGCTTGCCTTGCGCTGCGCCACCCTTCGACAAAAGTGATCGAGATGAATTTCTTGTTTCGGCTTTTGCTGATCCTCGCGGCGATGACGTTCGCCAAGCCGGGTTGGGCCTGGGATCCCAACGGTCACGCGCTTGTCGGCTCCGTCGCCGACCAGCTGCTCAGCGAGAACGCCCGCAAGAACGTTCGGGATATTCTGGATTCCAGTTTGCAGACCGCGGCGAAGTGGCCCGGACTGCGTGCGGTCGGTCGAACGAAGGCCGGATGGCTCATTCAAGTACAATGCCAACAACCCGTATCAAGCCCCTGCAACGCCTTCATGGCGCCTGCTGGTCGCTCGAATGGAAGACTACGCCAGGCGCAGCTGGGCGACTCGCCCTCATGGTCCTGGTCATGGCTGCCAGTGGATCCTACCATTTCGCCGATGTCCCGATTCAGCGAGGGGCCTACAGCCGCTCGTTCTATGGGACAAACGACCATGACGTGGTGAGCGCGCTCGGCGCCGCCCTTGACGTGTAGCTATGGCAAGCCGGCGCCGGCGCCCTTCTCGATCAAGGACAAGAAGGAAGCCCTGTTCCTCGCTTGCCCACTTCGCCGGCGATATCCATCAGCCGCTTCACGTCGGTTCGGTCTACCTCGATGCCAATGGCGCCCTCATCAACCCGTCAAGGGAATGGCCGGCGTCGAGGAGACTGAAACGCTGGGCGAAACGCGATCCTGATCGACGGCAGAATCTGCATGGGTCCTGGGATGACGTTCCCGACCACCTGGACCATCGAATTGATGCCGGATCTATTGCCGAGAGCGAAGGCAATGCCGGCAACGCCCGGCCGGATCGAGATCTGGCCGGCCCTCTGGGAAAGCGAAACCGTCAAGGTGGCAGGCGATGCGTTTCGCGACTTGACGTTTGGCCCCAAGCACGGCGGCCGGTGGACCGCCATCCCGTCCAATGCGGCGACCTACAAGGCCGAACAGGATCGGCTGAAGAAGGCGCAAATTGAAAAGGCCGGCGCGCGGCTGGCGGCGGCGCTCAATACGACTATGGCCGTAGTTCGGCAAGGCGTTGACCGGAAGGCCCCAGGAGAAGAACGATGATCGGTCGTCGCAACGCTACCTTGGCAGGGCTTGCTGCATTGCTGCCAGCGCAACGGCAGCACGCGCAGCAACGCCTGGCCGACCAAGCCGATCCGCCTGATCGTGCCCTACAGGCCGGGCGGCTCGGCCGACCAGGTGGCGCGGCTCTACGCCGAGCAGCTGAGCACAGCGCTCGGCCAGCAGATGATCGTCGAGGACAAGCCCGGCGCGTCGGGCGGCGTCGGCGCGCAGATGGTCGCGGCGAGCGCGCCCGACGGCTACACGCTGCTGCTCTCGCCGACCGCCATCATGGCGATCACGCCGGGCGTGCGGAAGGTGCCGTACGATCCCGACGACCTCGATGGCGGTGTGCCGGCTGTCGACGCCGATCCTGACCGTCGACCATCACCAATGCGCTGGGCGCCCGGACCTGGCAGGAGTTCGTGGCGCTGGCCAGAAGCAACCCGGGCAAGTACTGGTACGGCTCGTCGGGCCTCGGCACCATCACGCATCTCACCGGCGAGGTGCTGACCCGCGCCGCCGGCATCAAGATGCAGCACTCGCCCTACAAGACGATCGTCGATGCGACGCGGCGACATGTTCGACGGCCGCATCCAGATGGTGTTCGACCCGTCCTTCGTGCCCTACGCCAAGGTCCGGCAAGGTGCGGGTCGTGCTGACCGACGGCCGCGGCCCGCACTGGCCGACCTGCCCGACGTGCCGACGGCGCGCGAGGTCGGGCTCGACCTCGAAAGGCTTCCGCGACCGCAGCTGGTTCGGCCTGTTCGCGCCCAAGGGCCTGCCGGCCGCCATCGCCGACCGCATCTCCGGACGATGTCGCCCGCATCGCCAGCCGAGCTCGCGATGAAGGAAAAGCTCCTGCTGGTGGCGCAGTACGCCCACCATCAGGCGCCGGCCGAATTCGCCCGTCAGGTCGCCGACGACAAGGTCTTCTTCGCGGCGCTGCTAAAGAGCTCGATATCAAACTGGAGTAGACCCCGGCCCTTTGTGTGAAAGTGCCGCGCGCATCGTCGGGGCAACGGGAACGCGAGTCATGGCCAAGGGCAAATCCAGGAAAGGGTCGGGCAAGGGCAAAGCGGCCGGCGCAGGCGCAAGGCGCGCCGAAGGCCGAGGAAGCCGCGCGGCAGCCGCAAGCCCGCTGGCCAAGAAGAAGCCGGTCGCGCCCAAGCCCGTCGCGCGGCCTGCGCTGCGCCGTCCGGTCAAGAGCCGTCCGTCGGTCGCGCGCATGCCGTCGGCACGCCGCCGCGCCACACAAGGCCGCCGGCGCTTTCCACGCAACATCTACGAACGCGACCTCGACAAGACGCCGGCCAACTACGCGGCCCTGACGCCGCTGCAGTTCATCGAGCGCAGCGCCAGCGTCTATCCCGATCAGCATGGCGCTGGTGCACGGCGCGCGCCGCCAGAGCTGGGCCGAGACCTATGCGCGCTGCCGGCGGCTCGCCTCGGCGCTGGACAAGGTCGGCATCGGCGTCGGCGACACGGTGGCGATCATGGCGCCCAACATCCCGGAGATGTACGAGGCGCATTTCGGCGTGCCGATGATCGGGCGGCGTGCTGAACTCGCTCAACACGCGGCTCGATGCGGCGATGGTCGCCTTCATCCTCGACCACAGCGAGACCAAGGTGCTGCTGGTCGACCGCGAGTTCCACCGCGTCGTGACCGAGGCGCTGGCGCATCGCCAAGGTCCAGCCGCTGGTCGTCGACATCGACGACCCGCATCTGCGACGACCGCGCCCAGATCGGCGACACGACCTACGAGGAGTTCATCGCCACCGGCGATGCCGACTACGCCTGGGACTATCCGGCCGACGAATGGAACGCCGATCTCGCTCAACTACACCTCGGGCACGACCGGCAATCCCAAGGGCGTGGTCTACAGCCATCGCGGCGCCGCACTCTCGGCCTACGGCAACGCCACGCAATGGGCGCTGGGCATCCATCCGGTCTATCTCTGGACCCTGCCGATGTTCCACTGCAACGGCTGGTGCTTCCCGTGGACGCTGGCGCTGGTCGCCGGCACGCTCGGTCTGCCTGCGCCGCGCCAGCGCCGAGACGATCTACGACGCGCTGGCCGACCACGACGTCACGCACATGTGCGGCGCGCCCATCATCATGCAGTTCATCATCGGCGCCACGGCCGGAGAGCGCCGGCCGCTGTCGCGCAAGGTCGAGTTCATGACCGCCGCCGCGCCGCCGCCCGCCGCCGTGCTGGAGGCGCTGGAGAAGGAGAATTTCCGCGTCACCCACGTCTACGGCCTGACCGAGGTCTACGGCCCGGCGACGATCTGCTCGTGGCACGAGGACTGGGACGCGCTGCCGCGCGCACGAGCGCGCGCAGCTCAAGGCGCGCCAGGGCGTGCGCTATGCCGCCGAGGACGGCGTCACGGTGATGGATCCGACGACCATGAAGGAGGTGCCGCGCGACGGCGACGACCATGGGCGAGGTGATGTTCCGCGGCAATCTCGCCATGAAGGGCTACCTGAAGAACGCCAAGGCGACCGAGGAGGCGTTCGAGCACGGCTGGTTCCATTCCGGCGATCTCGGCGTGCTGCACGAGGACGGCTACATCGAGCTGCGCGACCGCTCCAAGGACATCATCATCTCGGGCGGCGAGAACATCTCGACCATCGAGGTCGAGGGCGTGATCATCGAGCACCCGGCGGTGGCCAACGCCGCCGTGGTCGCCAAGCCCGACGAGAAATGGGGCGAGACGCCCTGCGCCTTCGTCGATGCTGAAGCCCGGCGCCGCGGCCACGGCCGAGGAGATCGTCGCCCACTGCCGCGCCAACCTCGCCTCCTACAAGTGCCCGCGCTACGTGGTGTTCCGCGACCTGCCCATGACGTCGACAGGCAAGGTGCAGAAATTCGTGCTGCGCGAATGGGCGAAGGCGGTTTGAGCCCTCGGCGCTCCGCGCATGCGAGCCGGACACCATCGCGCCGCCATAATCCACGCGGCTATTTTCGCGCGCTGATATGGCCGGCGAAACCACGCTGATCGTCACGACGCGAAGCGGCGTGCGCCCCTGGGCGTGCGCGGCGAGCCGCTGCACAATGCCGCGCCGCAGCTGCGCCGCGTCGTGCGCCGCCGCCTGGGCGATGGCGCCGCCGACCTGCTGGCCGAGCCGCAGCTGCACGAGGACGGCAAGGCGATCGACTGGTACGCCGGCTGGCCGGGCGCCGGTGCAGCCCCTGTCGGCGCCTCGACCCGAGCGCGCGGCAGCGGTGCTGGCCGGCGTCGAGCGCACGCTGGCCGACATCCGCCGGCTGGGCGACACGCTCGCCAGCGCCGGGCCGCGCGAGGACATGGGCGTGGTCGGCACTTTCGCTGCAGCTCGCCGCCCGCGCGCCGGCCGAGTCCGTTCATCTTCATGGTGGGCGACCGGCCGGTCATCGTCTGCTGGGGCTACGAGAAGGAGGCGGCCGCGCGCTGCTGCCGCGTCACCTGCCGCGGCCGCCGGCCGCCCCGCCGAGCGCGCACGCCCGGTGCTCGAAGCGCCGCCGTCGGCGCCGCGCTGCCGGCGTCCGGCCGGCCGAGCACGATCATTCCCTGGGCGCGCACGCTCGCCGCCGCGCTGCCGCTGCTGCTCCTGCTGCTGGGCGGCGCCTGGCTGCTGCGCGAGCTGCCTGCCGGCCGATCCCGATCTGGCGCTGGCGACCCGCGAGGGACCGCCGGCGCCGCCGGCGCCGGAGCCGCGCGCCCGATCCGACGCCGGCGCTGAAGGCCGCCTTCTCCGACCGAGGAAGCGCGCGCGCGCGTGCTGAAGGTCGAGCTGTCGCTGATCGAGGCCGAGCTCAAGAAGCGCATCGCCGACTGCAAGCCGCCGGAAGCACCCGAAGCCGCCGCCGCAGGTCGCCGTCGCGCCGCCGCCGCCACCGCAGCCTGCCAAGCACCGCGCCTGCGCCGACGCCGCCGCCGCCGCCAAGCCGGCCCAACGACGATCGTCTGCGCCTGCCGTCGGCGCCCAGCCAACGACTACTCCTTCATGTCAGGGTTGCTGGCGCACCGATCCGTTCCGCCACGAGACGATGCAGATCGCAGCCCGGCGTGTCGTCCTACTGCTTCGACGCCAGCGGCAACGGCCAGCTCGAATGGCGGCGCGGGCGCACCGCCTGCCGCACGCGGGCGCAGTCGCGCTTCGACAGGCGCGATCCTCGCGCCTGCGCGACGGCGACACGACCTGCAACGACGGCTCGCGCTGGTACGCCGACCAGCTCGTCTGCCGTCGCGGCGCCGGACGATGTGGCAGCAATGCAGCGGCAGTCGCGCGGCGCGTTCGGTCCGGTCTCCTGGACGGTCAACCTGCACAAGCTGAACTGAGTCGCGCGGAGTCGTTCGCACGGCGACTGGCCGGTCTATGGCGCGCCGCGTCGGCGCGGTGGCGCCTGGCCCGCTGGGCCCGCCTCGGCGCGCGCGGCGCCGTGTTGGTGCGGTCGTACGTCGACGACTCGAGTCGGACGATCTCGTCCTTGATTTGCAGTTTTCGCTTCTTGAGGCTGCAGATCGCATCGTCGTCGGGATGCGGTCGGGTGTTCTCGTGGTGGATCGCTTGCTCAAGGGAAGCGTGCTTGGCCTTGAGCGCTTCGATGTGGTCCACGGTGCTCACGGGCGACCTCCGAGCTGGTTGCGGACGAGAAACTCTGACTCCGACATTGGCGAGGAGTCACGCCGAATCAAGCGCTCTCCACCGGCCTGTGCATAACGCGCTAAGATAGGTCAGCATGGCTGAACCATCGCGGCTCGTTGTCGGTATTTCCGGGGCTTCCGGCGTGATCTACGGCGTGCGCCTGCTGCAGGCGCTGAAAGAATTTTCCGGTGGAAACCCATCTGGTGATGACGCGCACGGCGGAAGTCACGCTGGCCCACGAGACCAGCATGAAAGTGGCGGAGGTGCGGCGGCTCGCCGATGTCGCCTATCGCGTCGACGATCTCGCCGCGGCCATCTCGAGCGGCTCGTTCCGCACCATGGGCATGATCGTGGCGCCGTGCTCGATGCGCAGCCTGGGCGAGATCGCCAACGGCATCACCTCCAACCTGCTGACCCGCGCCGCCGACGTGGTGCTGAAGGAGCGCCGCAGGCTGGTGCTGATGGCGCGCGAGACGCCGCTGCACGCCATCCATCTCCGGAACATGGCCGACGCTGGCGGAGATGGGCGCCATCATCGCCCCGCCGGTGCCCGCCTTCTACAACAAGCCCAAGACGCTCGACGACGTGATCGACCACACGGTCGGCCGCGTGCTCGACCTGTTCGATCTCGACACCGGCAAGGTCAAGCGCTGGAGCTGAACGCTGCGCCTTCCACGGCCGCGTGATCGAGGCAGTCGCCCTGTTGAGTCTTAGACCGACCGCGCGCGCTCGATCTCGTCGCGGCGCAGCATCGGAAAGGTCGCCTTCATCAGCGCCGCCACCGCGGCGCGGTCCTGGCGTCGGGCACGACGCCGAGGCAGACGGCGTAGACGCCGAGATTGCCGACCGCCGCGCGCAGCCGCTTTTCGATGCGGCCGGTCGCGGTCGGCCGGGCGGCGTGTGCAGGCTGGCGAGCTTGATCTGCTCGGCATGCTCGGCCGCGAGCTCGGCGTCGGCGACGCGGCGGCGCACGGCGTCGACGGTCTCGGGCAGCGCTTCCGGCCACGGCCGGTCCTTCAGCAGCCGCCGCACCTGGCGCAGCGGGCGCACGATCTCGGCCTGCCAGACGTCGCTTGCCTTGAGGATGGCGCGCAGCCGGTCGGCCGTCAGCGTCGGCCGGCCCGAGGCGCCGAGCCAGCAACAGAACAGCAATATGTTCACGTCGCAGCCGCGCCGCTCCTGCAGGTCGAGGCAGGCCTCGGCCACGCCCCTCGCCGGCATAGAGTTCCAGCGAGAAATTCCAGAACGGATGGGGCAGAAAATCCGACACCGGCGGACTTCGGGCGCTTCCCTTTGGGCGGGCGAAGGGGTACACGGCGCAGACGACGTGGCTAGCCCGCCTGGACGAGTGCGCCGAGCATGAGCAACCCGACTTCGATCCGCTGGACGCCGAGGCGATCAAGGCCAAGCTGGAAGCGTTGAAGAGCGAGCATCGCGACCTCGACGAGGTGATCGACCGCCTGCTCGAGAAGCCGCCCTTCGACCAGCTCCAGCTGCAGCGCCTGAAGAAGCGCAAGCTCGGGCTCAAGGACCAGATCCTCAAGCTGGAAAGCCAGTTGATTCCCGATATCATCGCCTGAGCATGGCCAAATCCTCCGCCAAACGCCGCCGCAAACCGGCTGGTCGGCCTGATCATGGGCAGCCAGTCGGACTGGGCGACCATGCGCCACGCCGCCGAGACCCTCGAAGCGCTGGGCGTGCCGTTCGAGGCCCGCATCGTCTCCGCCCATCGCACGCCCAAGCGCATGATGGCCTACGCCGCCGGCGCCGAGGCGCGCGGGCTGAAGGTGATCGTGGCCGGCGCCGGCGGCGCCGCCCACCTGCCCGGCATGACCGCGTCGATGACGCACGCTGCCGGTGCTGGGCGTGCCGGTCGAAAGCGCGGCGCTCAAGGGCCATGGACAGCCTTCTTTCCATCGTCCAGATGCCGGCCGGCATCCCGGTCGGGCACGCTCGCGATCGGTCGCGCCGGCGCCGATCAATGCAGCCTTGCTGGCCGCCAGCATCGTCGGTCTTGGCGATGCCAAGATCATGGCCGCAGCTGGAGCGCTGGCGGGCTCGCCAGACCGGCGCCGTGGCGCCGCGCGCCGTCGACGACGCCGACGACGCCGCATCGCTAGAGATGAGCCCAGCGAAGATCCTGCCGCCGGGTTCGACCATCGGCATCCTGGGCGGCGGCCAGCTTGGGCCGCATGACGGCCGCTGGCCGCGGCCCGGCTGGGCTATCGCTGCATCGTCTATGCGCCCGGACGAGCATTCGATCGCGGGCGACGTCGCGGCCGGCCATGTCAGCGGCGCCTACGACGACGCAGGCCGCCCTGGCCCGCTTCGCCAGCCAGGTCGACGTCATCACCTACGAGTTCGAGAACGTGCCCGAGGCCAGCCGTCGCCGACATGCCGGCGCCACAAGCCGGTGCGGCCCGGCGTGCAGCCGATCCACTTCGCCCAGCACCGGCTGCGCGAGAAGGCGTTCTTCCGCAAGCTCGGCATCGGCACCGCCGACTATCAGCCGATCGACGAGCGAGGCCGACATCGCCGCCGGCCGACCGGCGCTGCCCGGCATCCTCGAAGACCTGCACGCGAGGGCTATGACGGCAAGGGCCAGGTCCGCGTCGCCGATCGCGCCGGCGCTCGCCGCGGCCTGGCAGAAGCTCGGCGGCGCGACTGCGTCCTCGAGGCGCTGGTCGACTTCGCCGTGCGAGATCTCGGTCATCGTGGCGCGCGGCCTGGATGGCGCGACTCGCTGCTTCCCGATCGGCCTCGAACGACCATCGCGACGGCATCCTGCGCACCACGACCGTGCCGTCCGGCCTGCCGCGCCGGCACGCTGGCCACGGCCGAGCGCTTCGGCACCGAGCTGGCGCGCGGCCTCGACCTGGTCGGGCTGGTGGCGCTCGGAGATGTTCGTCGACCGGCGACGGCCGCGTGCTGGCCAACGAGATGGCGCCGCGGCCGCACAATTCAGGCCACTGGACGATCGACGCCTGCGCCACCAGCCAGTTCGAGCAGCTGGTGCGCGCGATCTGCGGCCTGCCGCTGGGGCCGGTCGACATGCTGGTGCCGTCGCGCATGGAAAACCTGATCGGCGACGAGGCCGACGACTGGCCGCGCTATCTCGCCGACCCGACGGCGCGGCTGCATCTCTACGGCAAGAGCCACGGCGCGGCCCGGCCGCAAGATGGGTCACGTCACCTTCTTGAAACGCGGTCCTGAGTCGGTCCGAGCCGGTCCACGACTTCACCTGGGCCTTCAGCTTCTCGATCTTCATGACGTCGTCGATGCGGCGGTCGAGGAAGCCCCAGGTCGCCTCGCTGCCCGGCGAGCGGTCGTTCAGCCAGTAGAGCAGGCGTCGAGGAGTAGACGCCGCGCCAGGGTCGCCGCGCTTGGTGTAGAAGTTGAAATCGGTGCTGGTGTCGCCGGCGGCGTACCACATGGCGTCGACCGTCCGGTAGAGAAGCCTCAGCGCCAGCCCTGCATTGAACGGCAGCGACAGCAGCGCCAGCGCGCGGCGCACCGCCTCGCGCTCGCCGGCATGGCGCTCCAGCCGGATGCGCACGGCGCTCTTGATGCGGTCGCGGATCTTCAGAGCTGGCAACGCCTTCCTTCTCCATGTCCTGCGACGGTGCAGCAGGTCGGCGCGCTTGCGCTGAGATAGGTCAGGACCTGGACCGGCCCGCCCGGGAACAGCCGGTCGGCCTCGCCCGCCGGCAGCTCCAGCCGGCGCGCGGCGGCCGACAGGGCCGCCCGGGTCCAGCCCTCGAACACGGCCTCGGCCGCCACGGCGTCGGCCAGACGGTCGCGCAGCGCGGCGTCGGGGTCGCCGCTTGCGGCGTTTCGGGGTATTTTCTGCGCTCATGGTGGGAAATATAGGCCTCCGGACCGGGGCTTCCACCCCTTTCCAACGGTTCTGCCCTGTGATACCTACGCCGCCTCCGAATTGCCCCCGGAGCCGTTTCCGGGGCGCCTTCTCATGCATGGAAGGAAGCGATCGAAGTGCAGGTTCTCGTTCGTGAAAACAACGTCGATCAGGCGCTGCGCGTCCTGAAGAAGAAGATGCAGCGCGAAGGGATCTTCCGCGAAATGAAGCTCCGCCGTAACTACGAGAAGCCCTCCGAGCGCCGCGCCCGCGAGCGCGCCGAGGCCATCCGCCGGACCCGCAAGCTGATGCGCAAGCGCATGGAGCGCGAGGGTTGCGTTAGTCCTCACTCCCGATCGAAAACCGAACGACGACCCTCGGCATTCCCGGGGCTTTGTTTGCCGCTTGCTTCCCGGCGGCTCGCCCAAGAGCTAGCCGGGCACACCGAACAAGACCGTCTCGTTCTGGTGGATCGTGTGATGGTCGAGATAGAACCGGTGGAAGCCGAGGTCGAGCCCGGCCAGGCAGCGCGGGATCGTCTCGATGTCCTGCGGGTTGTGGTAGAGGCCGATCGCGAGCTTTGGGCGGTTCCTGCGGATAGAAGCTCTCGGCGCCGCGCAGCAGGCGTCGAGCTCCGCGCCCTCGATATCCATCTTTGATGAAATACCACGCGCGGCAGGCCAAGCCTCGTCGACGGTCTCGTCGATGTCACCGTTTCCACCGTCGCCTTTGCACAGCGTGGGGCGGATATTTGTCGACGTCGTCGGTGACTCCGGCCGCCCGGTCCCCAGTCGACATAGTAGAGCTTGCGGCCCGACGACTGCCAGATCGGGCTTTCGACCAGGCGTACCCGCTCCTTCAGGTGGGGGTTGAGGTCCTGGGTGCAGCGGAACACGTCGAGGTTAGCCATGGGGAATGAAATTCGAAGGCCACGACGACCCCGGCGGACCCACCTCGGCGCGAAATACATCGCCGTTTCTGCCTCAGCAGCAGCCGGCATCGATCACGACGTCGCCGGCCTCCGCCTTACAATGCAAACGGCGCCCTGGTGATACGCCGTACTGCTTCTGCACGAACGTGTACGCCAGCCCGCAGGCGTGGCGTAGCAGGCGAGATCGTAGCCCAAGCGGCCTGAGATCGTGTGACCGCCAGGCGCAGATCCCAGAACTTGATGGGCAAGGGCGGCGCCCGTGTTCCCGGCGGTCCCGATATCGACTTCTGATGCCCCGCCGATGCGGCCAGGGCGCGTTGCGCGGCGTAGCCTGACCTTGTGATGACCGAGGATGCGGTAGGCCATCAGCTTGATCAGCAGCTCACGGATTCCCAGGTCGTGCAGCAGGCCGTAGAGAAACTCGCCGCAGCCCGCCTCACCCGAACCGATCCGCGATCTCGTGCTTCCGATACGCTCAACGGCGGCGGCTCTTCTCCCTGCTGTTCACGGTCCCAGTTGTCGTGGACATCCAGCCATCGGCTTTGCTCCAGTTTCTCCTGCTGGAGCGTCGATCGGTACGTAGTCACGGCGAGCTGCCAAACAGTCTTCGACCCCGACGAATAGAGCGCGGCCTGTCCATCCGTGGCGAAGTCGGAATGAAGATCCACGGCAACACGCAGAAAGCCCTGCTCGCCGCGGGCCTCCAACCTTGGCGGGTCGTCGTCGGACTCTAGAGGTCGGAGCATTGGGCGCGCGCTTTCATGAATTCCTCTGATCATGAGCAATGCCGCCCGGCAACGGACCGGCGCCTGGCAAGGCGCTAGGGGCGGCCTGGCGACGACGCAGGCCAGCGGCGCCTTGAAAGCGCTTCTCGGCAGGTCGATGCTGCTGGCAATGTGGTAGGGATAGCCTATGGCCGACGGTAAGAAACTGGACGCCGCTGCCAGCAAGACGCTTCTGCGTCCTGCCCTGGATTCACCCTACGTCGCCACCGATGGGCAGGCCGGGCTTTGCCCCATCTCGACCGGATCCGCTGATAGGGCCGAACGGCGGCTTGAACGTCCAGCGCGACAGCCTGCCGGATATCATTTCCACTCCCGGCAATGGACGAAACGCGGCACCGGCTGCTCGGAGGAGAAGCCGCTCGAGGCTGCACCGCTCTGTTACGATGCAGAGCGCCTCGGCGGATCGAGCCGTCGAACGCAGTATAACCACTACTGAAAGAGCGCGTACCGGGCTTGATGGATCGCATCCGGGACCGCTAGCGGAGAAGGCCGCCTACGAGAAACCGCTGTCGGCCGACTATCCGCTTCGGCAACCTCTGCAACCTGCGCTGCCAGATATCGCAATCCCGCACAACAGCACTGCAGATCGAGCGCGACTCCGGTGCTTGTCCAAGTGGAGCCACGCGCAATACCTGCGAATGGAGGGCCGCTATCCAGGGCGAATGGTACGCCGCACCGGAGCTTAGAGAGCGAGATTGCGGACTTCTCGTCGAATATCCAGTTCATCCATCTAGCGGGCGGCGAGCCGTCGATATCCAGGCCCGCGCACAAATGGCTGACGCGCTTGATCAAGCGGCGGCCAGGCCGCCGGCATAGAGTTGCGCGTGTTAACGAACCTGACAAACGTCAATTCCAAATTCCTCGATCTCGTCACGCAGTTCTGGTCAGCCGATGGTCTTCGCTGAGCATTGACGGATTCGGGCCACTCGAACGATTATTCGCGCTATCCCAGCCAGTGGCGGATCATCGACCGTAACGCCCACTCACCTCTGCGCGAGCTCGCCAAACGATCGAATCTCAGGTGTCATGTGACACCCGCCATCAGCGCCCACAACGCGCTGTCGATCGTGCATCTGTTCGGAGTGGGCGGCTGGCCTTGGCTTCGACGTCATCGCCAGTCATGTGCGGGGGTCGATGCAACTGGACTGCGCCCTGCTGCTGGCCGAGGCCCGCGCGCGCGCCGTGCAGCGGATGCGCGATTTCTCGACGGCGGCGGACAAGCCCGCATCCCCTACCAATCACAGCACGATCGAGAGCCTGTGCCGCTATCTCGAGAGGAGCCCGTCGATCCGGCCTACGCGGCAGCCTGCCTGGAGAAGTTCCACGCCTTCACCCATGAGGTCGACCGCGACCGGGGCCTGCGTTTCGAGGACTATGCCCCCGAAATGGCGCGGTTCCGGCTACCCTGGCTCGAATCACGTCACCCGATCGGCCATTGCACCGTGACGGGCCTTGCAGTCGAGGTAGGCCTTAGCCACCCGCAGCCGCTCGGCCGCCGGCTGGTTGGTTAAATGTCGCAGTATCGAGCTGCCCTTCTGGCTGAGCTTTGCACAAAGCCGGCGACAGAATTTTACCGACAACTTCGACCGCGACTTTCTGGGAGAGGAACCGCCGCCGCCCCCAAGCATATGGAAAAGCCAGCCGCTAGCGGACGCCGTGACGTACTACCTGCGGCCGAAACGATACTTCTCGCGCCGCCATGCAGCCGAGATCGCCCGTGTGAATTCTCTACGGGTCCTGGCCGATGAAGGCTCCCGCGAGCTTTAATCAAGCTGGATCGCCTACCGCATTCTCGGCCATCGCAAGGTCAAGCTGTCCAGGAACACGCCGCAGTACTGGCAGGGCATCAAGTCCATGCTTGACCCTGCAGATCGAACAGACGCCGTTGCTCACGTGGTCAAATTCTCGATCAGCACGCCGAGCTCGCCGCCTACGACCTGAAGCTCCCTGGGCTACGATCTCACCTGCTACGCTTCGGGTGACCGGCCTGGCGTGCGCCGTTCTGCAGAAGCAATACGAATATCATCGGGGCGACGTTCACTGTGGGCCGAGGCCGGCGACGTCGTGATCGACGCCGGCGCCTGCTGGGGCGAAACAACGCTCTACTTCGCCCACGAGGCCGGCCCGACAGGAGCCGTAGTGGCTTTCGAGTGCATCCCCAGCAACCTCGAGGCCTTTGGTCGAAACGTCGATCTCAACCTGCACCTGAAAGAACGGGTCCGCCTGGTCGCCAACCCGGTATGGGATCTGTCGGGCCGCAAGCTCCCTTATATCGACTGGGGCCCGGGCAGCCGTGTGATCGACGATATCGACAGGCTCTGCGATGGAACGGCCGAGACAGCGACGATCGACGAATCCCTGGACAGGCTGGGCCTGGCGCGCGTCGATTTCATAAAGATGGATGTCGAGGGCGCCGAGTTGGCGGCGCTGCGTGGCGCCGAGGCCTCCATACGCAAGCACCGGCCCAAGCTGGCGATCAGCGTCTATCACAGCCTCGAGGACATGGAGACGATCCCGCGCTACCTGGCCGGCCTCGACCTCGGCTATCGCTTCTGCCTCGATCACCACACGATCTACGGAAATGAGACCGTCCTATTTGGTGTGCCGAGCCAGAAAATCCCGTCACTTCACCCGATCGGCCAGCGCGCCATGCCGCGCCTTGCAGTCGAGATAGGCCTTCGCCACCCGCAGCCGAAACGGACGGCGACAGAGAAGCGCCGCCAAGAAAAAGGCAAGAAACAAAGGCTTTCGGCGTGGTGGGCGACAGGGATTGAACCTGTGACCCTGCCACGTCAAGGGAGTGCTCTACCTTCTCGGGAGACAGCACACGTCACCCATCACCTAACCTCCCTCCCCCTTGGCGGGGAGAGGAACATGAAATTCCACTCGCCGCCAGCGGCACCGCATTTGCGAGACTGCCGGCATGGCAACCAAATCAAAACGTCCCTACACCATCGTCCGCGGCGGCAAGCTTCTGGACATCGCCAAGCGCAAGGCGGTCCCCGTCGACATCCTGATCAAGGGCGACACCATCGCCGAGATCGGCCGGCCCGGCCTCGCCGCCCCGCCGGCGCCGCGGTGGTCGATGCCAGGAACCGGCTGATGCATCCCGGCCTGATCAACGCCCACACGCACGGGCCGGGCAATCTCGGCAAGGGCCTGGGCGACCTGCTGGTCGCTCGAGCTGCTGCTGACGGCCAGCCAATGGATCGGCGTCGGCCGCACGCTCGGAGGACAAGTACCTCTCGGCCATGATCGGCGCCTGCCGAGATGGTGCTGAAGGGCTGCACCGCCGCCTACGACCTCGCCGCCGAATTCCCGCTGCCCTCGGTCGACGGCCTGTCGGCCATGGCCAAGGCCTACGAGGAGGTCGGCATGCGCGCCGTGCTGGCGCCGATGGTGGCCGACCTCACCTTCTTCGAGGCGATTCCCGGCCTGATGGAGCGCCTGCCGCCGGCGCTGCAGAAGGAGGTCGAGAGCTTCCGCTACGCGCCGTGGAAGGCGACCGACCAAGCAGATGAAGCAAGGCGCTGCAGAAGTGGCCGTTCGAGAAGGTCATGCTCGGCGCGTGGCGCCGACCATCCCGCACCATTGCAGCGACGCCTTCCTGATCGCCTGCCGCGACCTCGCGCGCGAGTACGACGTCGGCATCCACAGCCACGTCGCCGAATCCAAGGTCCAGGTGATCGCGGGCTACCAGCGCTACGGCACGCTCGCTCGCCGCCCACATGGACGAGCTCGGCCTGGTCAACGACGCGCTTCACCGTGGCGCACGGCGTGTGGCTCGACGACGACGACATGAAGCGGCTGGGCGACCGCGGCGCCTCGGTGGCGCACAATCCCGGCTCCAACATGCGGCTGGGCAACGGGCTGGCCGACGTGCGCGGCATGCTGAACGCGCAAGGTCAATGTCGGCGTCGGCACCGACGGCGCCAGCTGCTCGGACAATCAGAACATGTACGAGGCGATGCGGCTGGCCTCGCTTCGCCTCCAAGGTGCAGGGACCCGGACGGCAGCGCTGGCTCACCACCGACGAGGCGCTGCGCGCCGCCACCGAGGCAGCGCCCGCGCGCTCGGCCTGCACAAGCAGATCGGCAGGATCGCGCCGGGCTACAAGGCCGACATCGTCTTCCTCGACCTGCACCACATCAACTGGATCCCGACCAACGATCCGGTGAACGCGCTCGGTCCATACCGAGGACGGCAGCGCCGTGCATTCGGTGATGATCGGCGGCCGCATGATCGTCGAGGACCGCAAGCTCCTCACGGTCGACCTCTGCAGCCCTGGCCGCCAAGGCCGAAGAGTCGCGCGTGCGGCGGGAGAAGATCACCGCGCCGGCGAAGAAGCTCTACGACGCGGCTGGAGAAGGTCGTCGGCACCTTCTGCCCCGGCCTGCCAAGGCACCGCTGCATATCCATCGCTACGGCGCGAGCCATCACGCTCACTGAGCCGAGCAGCGTCAGGATCGCTTGCTTCCAGCTCGGGCACGTCGGTCACGACGGCATCGGGCGTCTCGGCCGGCGCTGCGCGGTTGCTGGCGGCGGTGGCGGCCGCCGCGGAGCTGGATCGCCGCCATGCCGAGCGCCTTGCGCCGGCGCGATGTCGTTGTCGATGCGGTCGCCCACCATGATGCAGGCGCGCGGTCGGCACGCCCAGCGCTTCGGCCGCCGCCGGAAGGCGCGCGGGTCGGGCTTGCGGAGGCCGGTGAGCGCGCTCAGGCCATGATGACGCGAACAGGTCGCCGATGCCGGCGCGTCGAGCCGCTCGCGCGCCGCTGCCGGCTGGTTGGCGACGATGCCGAGCTTGAGCCCGCGCTCGCCGAGGCGGCGCAGCGGCCGTCGATCTCGGGCCGCAGCTGGAAGACATCGAGGTCGCCGCGCCATGGCGCGCACACGCGCTGGCGCACGCGCTCGGTCGCCGCGGATCGCCGCCGCACAGATCTCTCGATCATGTGGGCGTAGGCGTCGGGCGCGAAGGCCGCGACCGCCGCCTCCGACGCCTCGTCGATCATCGCCTGGATCGACGCGGATGCCCTCCATGCCCGCAGGCCGAGGCGATGGCGCCGTCGACCGCGATCTCCCAGGCGAATTCAGGTCGAGCGGACCGCCGACGTCGAAGAGACTGCGCGATATCGCACTGGCGTCACACCGACGTAGCGAAGGGCCTCTATGGCCGCAGGAGCGCCGCTGCGCTCGGCGATGACAGCTTTGCGCTAGTGCGCCAAACCTTCCAGCGCCTTGACGATGTTCTCGCACATCACCTTGGCGTCGGCGAACAGCATCATGGTGTTGTCGCGGAAGAACAGCTCGTTGTCGACGCCGGCATAGCCCGAGGCCATGCCGCGCTTGACGAACAGCACGGTCTGCGCCTTCTCGACGTCGAGGATCGGCATGCCGTAGATCGGCGCTCGTCGGGTCGGTCTTGGCCGCCGGATTGGTGACGTCGTTGGCGCCGATCACGAAGGCCACGTCGGTCGAGGCGAAGTCGCGGTTGATGTCGTCGAGCTCGAAGACCTCGTCGTAGGGCACGTTGGCTTCGGCCAGCAGCACGTTCATGTGGCCCGGCATGCGGCCGGCCACCGGATGGATGGCGTAGCGCACCTGCACGCCGCTCTTCTTCAGGATGTCGGCCATCTCGCGCAGCGCGTGCTGGGCCTGCGCCACCGCCATGCCGTAGCCCGGCACGATGATCACCGAGCTGGCGTTCTTCATCAGGAAGGCGCGCGTCCTCGGCCGAGCCCGCCTTGACCGGCTTGTCGGTCTTGGCGTGCGCCGCGCCCGCCGCCGAGCTGTCGGTGCCGAAGCCGCCCAGGATCACGTTGAAGATCGAGCGGTTCATGCCCTTGCACATGATGTAGCTCAGGATCGCGCCCGACGAGCCGACCAGCGCGCCGGTCACGATCAGCGCGGTGTTGCCGAGCGTGAAGCCGATGCCGGCCGCCGCCCATCCCGAATAGGAGTTGAGCATCGACACCACGACCGGCATGTCGGCGCCGCCGATCGGCAGGATGAGCAGGAAGCCCAGCGCCAGCGACAGCACGATCAGCAGCGATGAAGGTGATCGGATGGCCGCGCATGGCGAACCACACCAGCAGCACCACCAGCGCGATGCCGAGCAGGGCGTTGAGCGGATGCTGGCCGCGGAAGACCAGCGGCGCGCCCGAGACCAGGCCCTGCAGCTTGGCGAAGGCCACGATCGAGCCGGTGAAGGTGATGGCGCCGATGATGGTGCCCAGCCCCATCTCGATCAGGCTCTGCGTCTTGATGTGGCCCGGCGCGCCGATGCCGAAGGCGTCGGGCGAGACGAAGGCCGCCGCCGCCACGAACACCGCCGCGAGGCCGACCAGCGAATGGAAGGCCGCGACGAGCTGCGGCAGGGCCGTCATGTGGATGCGCAGCGCGACGACGCGCGCCGATCGCGCCGCCGACGACCAGACCGCCGACGATCAGCCACGGCGAGACGACGCCCGGTGTCGCGACGGTGACGCCGATCGCCACCACCATGCCGACGATGCCGTAGAGGTTGCCCTGGCGCGACGTCACGGGAGAGCTGAGCCCGCGCAGCGCCATGATGAAGCAGATGGCCGCGATCAGATAGCCGTAGGCGGCCAGTTCCTGGGTGATCATTCCCTTGCGTCCCCCGCCCGCTTACTTCTTGACCGGCTTCTTCTTGAACATCGACAGCATGCGGTGCGTGACGATGAAGCCGCCGAAGATGTTGACGGCGGCGAGCGCCACGGCGATGGCGCCGAACAGCTGCGCCGGCCCCAGGCCCTCGAGGCCGGCCGCCAGCAGCGCGCCGACGATGATCACCGACGAGATGGCGTTGGTGACGGCCATCAGCGGCGAATGCAGCGCCGGCGTCACCCGCCACACCACGTAGTAGCCGACGAAGCAGGCCAGCGCGAAGATGGTGAGCAGCGAGACGAACGGCATGTGGCCGTCCGGCAGCGCCAGCGTGCCTTGCGCGGCCAGGTCGGTGATCTGCTGCGCCACGCCCTTGAGGTCGGTGGCCGAGCGACTGCGCCTGGGTCGCGAGTTTGGCGGCTTCGCCGGCAAGTTTGTCGTCCATTGGACCGCTCCTAGGTCTGGCTGAGCGAGGGATGCACGATCTGGCCGTTCCGCGTCACCAGCGTGCCCTTCACGACCTCGTCGCTGGGGTCGATCTTCAGCGCCTTGGTCTCCTTGTCGACCATCGGCGTGATGAAGTTCAGGAGATTGCGCGCGAACAGCGAGGAGGTGTCGGTCGGCAGCTCGGCCGCGCAGGTTGGCCGGACCGATGATCTTCACGCCGTACTTCTCGACGATCTTGCCGTACTCGGAGAGCGGGCAGTTGCCGCCCTGCTCGACCGCCATGTCGACGATCACCGAGCCGGGCTTCATGGTCTTCACCATGTCCTCGCTCACCAGCACCGGCGCCTTGCGGCCGGGGATGAGCGCGGTGGTGATCACGATGTCCTGCGTCGTGATGTGCTCGGCGACCAGCGCCGCCTGCTTGGCGCGATACTCCGCGCTCATCTCCTTGGCGTAGCCGGCCGGCCGTCTCGGCCGCCTTGAACTCCTCGTCCTCGACGGCGACGAACTTGGCGCCGAGCGACTGCACCTGCTCCTTGGTCGCGGGCCGCACGTCGGTCGCCGTCACGATCGCGCCCAGCCGGCGCGCCGTGGCGATCGCCTGCAGGCCCGCCACGCCCACGCCCATGATGAAAGCGCGCGACGGCGCCAGCGTGCCGCCCGGCGTCATCATCTGCGGCAAGATGCGGCCGAAGTTGTTGGCCGCCAGCAGCACCGCCTTGTAGCCCGCGAGATTGGCCTGCGAGGACAGGATATCCATCGACTGCGCGCGCGTGATGCGCGGGATCAGCTCGAGCGCAAACGACGTCACGCCCTTGGCGGCCAGCGCCTGCACCAGCTCGCTGTTGGTGAGCGCGCCGAGCGGCGACATCAGCACCTGGCCCGCACGCAACAGGCCGATCTCGTCCGACGCCCTCGGTCGCCGACATCGGCCGCTGGATCTTGAACACGATGTCGGCCGCCGCTACGGCCGACGGCGGCATCCGGCACGATCAGTTGCACCGGCATCGCTATAGGCCTGGTCGGTATAGGCCGCCGCCGCGCCCGCCCCGGCCTCGATCACGATCTCTTCCACGCCCAGCGCCTTCAGCTTCTTGACGGTCTCGGGGGTCGCGGCCACGCGGGTCTCATGCGGCCGACGTTCTTTGAGAATGGCGATTTTCATGGAGCGCTTGGGTCGGTTGGAGACGCGGAGGAACAGTTTGTGCGGCGCACCTTGCACAGCGCCCCGTTCTTTGCCAAGGCGCGTTTTTCGCCGCGTGGCAGCAGCACAAGGCGATTTACGACGCCATGCGCGGCCGCGTCATACTGCACGACATGGCCCAGCGTCCCGTCATCCTCACCGGCTTCCACTTCACCAGGATCGCGCTCGCGGCGCTCTCCGAGAGCTACGAGATCGCCGGACATATGGACAAGCCCGACCCGGCGCTGGTGCCGCCGGCCGCCCAGCCGCACGTGCAGGCGCTGGTGACGACCGGCAGCGTCGGCGCGTCGGATGCGCTGATGGCGTCCATGCCGCGGCTGTCGCTGATCTGCTGCTACGGCACGGGCTACGAGCGCATCGACCTCGACGCCGCCCGCAAGCGCAACATCATGGTGACGCACGGCGCCGACGCCAACGCGCCCGACGTCGCCGAGATGGCGTTCGGCATCCTGCTCGCCTCGACGCGACGGATCGTGCGCGCCGACAAGATGATCCGCCGCGGCGACTGGACCAAGCGCATCCCCAACCGGTTCGGCGCCATCGCCGGCCTGACCGGCGGCAAGCTCGGCATCCTCGGCCTGGGCGCCATCGGCATGGAGTTCGCCAAGCGCGCCAAGGGCTTCGACGTCGAGATCGGCTACTGCAACAGGAACAAGCGCAGCGACGTCGACTATGCCTATTTCCCCAACGTGATGGCGCTGGCGACGCTGGGCCGACTACCTGATCGTCTGCCTGCGCTCGGACGCCTCCAACCGGCACATCATCAATGCCGAGGTGCTGAAGGCGCTCGGCCCGCGCGGCCACCTGGTGAACATCAGCCGCGGCTGGGCGGTCGACGAGGCGGCGCTGGCCGACGCGTTGCGCAACAACGTGATCGAGGGCGCTGCGCTCGACGTCTTCGACGAGGAGCCGTACGAGCGCCAGGAGCTGCTGCCGTTCGAGAACCTGGTGATGACGCCGCATTTCGGCGGCGGCACCGAGCACGCCCAGCGCCGCATGACCTCGCTGGTGCGCCAGAACCTCGACGCACCACTTCGCCGGCAAGCCGCGTGGTCTCGCCGCTCCCCGAGCTGCGCGACATGGCGGCAATTCCGGACGGGTCGACTCTCGATAGCGACTCTTACTTGGCGGTCGACCCTCGCGCGCCCTCTTCGCCATGCCGGTCCACACGTCGTAGTAGGCGCGCAGCGCCGACGGATAGCGGCGCAGTTCGGTGAAGACGCTGTAGGGCGTATCGACGTCGCGGGCTTCCAGGCCCCAGGCCTCGATGCCTGCGTGGCGGGCGATGAACAGCGCGCGGTCGAGGTGGAAGCGCTGCGAGACGATCACGATCCGCTTCTGGCCGTAGACATCGCGGGCGCGCAGCACCGAGTCCCAGGTGCGGTAGCCCGCCGGATCGCGATAGATCGCGTCGGCCGGCACGCCGCGCTCGATCAGGCCGGCGCGCATCGCCGTCGGCTCCTCGCCGCTGCCGCTGGCGATGAAGATATTTGACCTTGCCCGCCTTCCACAGCGCCGCCGCGGCATCGAGACGATAGACGAAGTAGCGGTTGGGTCCGCCCTCGGGTCCGATCGGCGCCGTGCCCAGCACCAGCGCCGCCTCGGCGGCAGGCACCTTGGCGACGTCGGAGAACGACCAGGCCTCGGCCATCTGGTCGAGCCGGCGTTCGGCGCAGCCATGCCAGCAAGGCCACGGCGAGCGCCACAGCGCCCACGACGAAAGAGCGCGAACAGGATCAGCCGCATGCCGCGCGCCTTGATCGGCATCGAGGCCGCGTCTGTACATCGACATCGATGCCGCGTCTGTCCACCGCCGAAGCCACGGTCGAATCCCTCCTGCGCCATGGCCTCGACACGGTCTACGCCCTGCCCGGCCTGCACAACGATCCGCTGTTCGACGCCTTCTACCATGCGCGCCGATCGGCTGCGCGTGATCCATCCGCGCCACGAGCAGACGGCGGCCTACATGGCGCTGGGCGCAGCGCTGGCCACCGGCAAGCCGCAGGCCTTCGCCGTGGTGCCCGGTCCCGGCCTGCTCGAATGCGGGCGCGGCGCTCCTCACCGCCTACGGCATGAACGCGCCGGTGATCGGCCTGATCGGCCAGATCCCGCAGGCCGACATCGACAAGGGCCACGGCCATCTGCACGAGATCCACGACCAGCTCGGGCCTGATGCGCCACATCACCAAATGGGCTGAGCGCATCAGCAGCCCGCAGGAGGCGCCGACGCTGGTATCGCAGGCGATCTGGCACGCGACCTCGGGCCGGCCGCGGCCGGTGGCGCTGGAATGCGCGCTCGACACCTGGGCCAAGCGCGCCGAAGTGACCTTGCCCGACGGCCCGCTGCCGCTGCCGCCGGAGTCGATCGACGACGAGGCGATCACCGCGGCGGCCAAGATCCTGGGCGCGGCCGAACGGCCGATCATCGTGGTCGGCGGCGGCGCGCTCGACGCCGGCGCCGAGGTGATCAAGCTCGCCGAGATGCTCGAGGCGCCGGTCAGCTCCTACCGGCGCGGCCGCGGCGTCGTGCCGAGCTCGCACCGGCTGGCCGTCGACATGCCGGTCGGCCATCGCCTGTGGAAGGACGCCGACGCCGTGCTGGCCATCGGCACGCGCTTCTTCATCCAGAACGGCAGCTGGGGCATCGATCCAACCTGAAGGTCGTGCGGCTCGACATCGATCCCGACGAGCACGACCGCCTGCGCAAGCCCGACGTGGCGCTGGTCGGCGACGCCGCGCCGCAGCTGCGCGCCCTGATCGCGGCCCTGCCCAGGCACAATCGGCCGCGCCACTCGCGCGCCCAGGAACTGAAGGCCATCGCGCCTGGCTCAGCCGAGCGGCTGTCGCGGCTCGAACCGCAGGTGTCGTTCCTGAAGGCGATCCGCGCCGCGCTGCCCGAGGACGGCATCTTCGTCGACGAGGTCTCGCAGATCGGCTTCGCCTCGCGCGTGGCGCTGCCGATCGAGAAGCCGCGCACGTTCCTGTCGCCCGGCTACCAGGACAATCTCGGCTGGGGCTTCGGCACCGCGCTGGGCGCCAAGGCCGCGATGCCGCGACAGGAAGGTGCTGGCGATCGCGGGCGACGGCGGCTTCATGTACCAGGTGGGCGAGCTCGCCACCGCGGCGCGCCACAACCTCGCCGTCGTGGTCGTGGTGTTCGACAACGGCGCCTTCGGCAACGTGAAGCGCATCCAGCAGGAGCGCTACGGCAACCGCCTGATCGCCTCGGACCTGCAGAACCCGGATTTCGCGCAAGCTCGCCGACAGCTTCGGCATCGCGAGCTTCAAGGCGCACGACGCCCAGCAGCTCGAGGACGCGCCTGCACAAGGCCTTCGCGCTGAACGCCCCGGCTCTGGTCTGGGTCCCGCACGGCGACGTGCCGAGCCCGTGGGACATGATCATGATGCCGAAGGTGAGGAGGTGACACCAACAGTGTCATCCCGAGGCCGAAGGCCGAGGGACCTCTAAGGCGCACAGGAATGCGTCCCTCGCTGCGCTCGGGATGACAATCTTTCCGGTGCGACGGGTCAGGCGAGATTATCGAGGACTTCCCGAAACCCCGTCCTGCAGACGAAGCCCAGCTTCCGCCTGGCCTTGCCGGCGTCGTAGACGCGGTCGATCGGAGTCGAACATCGTCCAGCCGCGCTTGCCGTATTTCTCGCGATAGTCCGGGAAGTAGCGCGCCACCGACCGACGGCGCGTCGGCGATCAGCGCGCGGCAGTCGGCCGGCGAGAACGGCGTCATCGCCGAGATGATGAAGGTGTCGAAGCCCAGCTCCTGCGCCTTGGCCAGCGCCACGACATGGGCCTCGGCGGCGTCCTCGACCGTCAGCCGGCGGAACAGGAACTCGTTGGCCTTGGTGTTCTCGCCCGACTGGGCGATGGCGTGCGCCATGTCGTCCTCCTCGGGGAAGAAGCGCGAGGTGCGCAGGATCAGGATCGGCAGCCTGTGCAGATGGTGGAACAGCCGGCACAGCTCCTCGGCGGCGCGCTTGGTGACGCCGTAGATGTTGCGCGGCTCGAGCGGCGCCATGGTCTCGTCGATCCAGATCGCCTCCCTGGCGCCGCCCGCTCTGCCGTCGCGGATCTTCTGCGAGATCATCAGCGAGGTGGTCGAGGTGAAGACGAAGCGGTCGACCTTCGAGCCCGGCGCCACCGCCTCCTCGAGAAGGTTGAGCGTGCCCTGCACGTTCACCGCCACGAACTCCGAATTGTCGTGGGTCTCGATGTGCGGCTTGTGGCGCGCCGCGGCGTGCACGATGGCGTCGATGCCGTTGTCGCGGATGATCCGACGCACCGAGCGCGCGGTCGACCACCGAGCCCACGATCTCCGTCGTCGGCCCGCGCGTCAGGGTCGAGGCCCACCACCTTGTGGCCATCGCGCGCAAGCCGCGGCACCAGGGTCTGGCCGAGCCAGCCCGATGATCCCGTCACCAGGATATTCACGCGAGACCCGCTTCCTTCAGCGGCAAGCGTCCTGCGCGCGCCGCCAGCGCCTCGACGTCGAAGCCCTCGATCAGGCTCTCGAACAGCCGGTGCCAGTTGATCGAGGCGCGCAGGTGGATGAACACGGCGCCGAGCCCGATGGCGGCGCGGTCCATGAACACGAACTCGCGCGGCGGCGCGCACGCCGCCCATGCGGCGCAGCTCGCCGAACACGTTCTGCGCCATCTCGCGGCCGTGGCCTTCCGACCATGCCCTCGGTCAGGCGGCGCGGCCGGTCGTCCATCAGCGGGCCGTAGAGGAAGGCGGCCCAGCGGTTCAGCACGGCGATCATCTCGCGCGTCAGGCCGGCAAAGCCCCAGTCCTCGTAGGCCGCCACGGCGCGGTCGCGGTCGTCGGTCATCAGCGCGCGATAGAGCTCGATCGAGCCGCGCACGAAGCGCGGCGGGAAGATGCGCACGCAGCCGAAATCCATCAGGTTCACCGAACCGTCGGGCCGCACCGTGTAGTTGCCGAGATGCGGATCGCCGTGGATCACGCCGTAGAGATAGAACGGCACGTACCAGGCGCGGAACATGTTGATGGCGAGCCGGTCGCTTGTCGTCCTGCGGATGGGCTCTTCCAGTTGAGCAGCGGCTCGCCGTCGCAGCCAGGTCATGGTGAGCAGCCGGTCGGTCGAGTGCGACGGCACGACCTCGGGCACATGGACGTCGGGCTCGTCGCGCAGCATGTGGCGATAGAGCGCCACGTGCCTGGCCTCGCGCGCGATAGTCCAGCTCCTCGCGCAGGCGCGTGGTGATCTCGGCATGGATCTCGTCGGTGCGGATGGCGGGATCGAAGCGCTGGCCGACCGCGAACACGAGTTTCAGCTGGTTGAGGTCGGCTTCCAGCGCCGACGCCATGTCGGGATACTGCAGCTTGCAGGCGACCTCGCATGCCGTCCTGCAGCGTCGCGCGCGATGGACCTGGCCCAGCGAGGCGGCGAACGAGGCCTCCTTGCTCGAACCTGGCGAACTTCGATTGCCAGTCGGGCCCCAGCTCGGTCGCCATGCGGCGGCGCACGAAGGCCCAGCCCATGGCCGGCGCGTTGGCCTGCAGCTGCGCCAGCTCGCGGGCATATTCCGGCGGCAGCGCGTCGGGGATGGTGGCGATCAGCTGGGCCGCCTTCATCAGCGGGCCCCTTCAGGCCGCCGAGCGCCGCCCTGAGGTCCGGCGGCGTGCTTGTCGCGGTCGAGCGTCGCAGCCGAGATAGCGCTGGCCCGCCAGCTTGGCCGCCAGCCCGCCGACCGAGGCGCCGACCTTGGCGTAGCGGCCGAGCCGGCCGCCCGAGAGAGTCGCCTCGTCGTCGTCTGCCGATGCCTACAGAACTTTCGAGTTCGTCGACGAAGCCCGAGATGACGCCCAGCCCCTTGATCCCAGAAGGCGGGATCGGAGGCGTCGAGGCCGAACGGCGCCAGCAGCTCCTTGTGGCGCTTCATGCCGCCCGCCTTCAGCATGTCGAGGTACTTGGCCTGAAAGTCCTGCTGGCCGGACTGGTAGGCGGCGTAGAGCGAGTTCACCAGGCAGTCGCCGAAGGCGTAGGCGTAGACGTAGAACGGCGAATGGATGAAGTGCGCCGATGTAGGACCAGTAGATACCTGTACTCGTCGTCGAAGGTGAAGGCCGGCCCCAGGCTCTCGCTCTGCACCGCCATCCAGATCTCGCCGATCGCGTCGGGCGTCAGCTCGCCCTCGCGCCGCGCCATCGTGCAGGCGCGATCTCGAAATCGTAGAAGGCGATCTGGCGCACCACCGTGTTCAGCATGTCCTCGACCTTGCCGGCGAGCATCGCCTTGCGCGTCGACTTGTCGGTCGCGCGCGACTTGAGCAGCGACTGGAAGGTCAGCATCTCGCCGAACACCGAGGCGGTCTCGGCCAGGCGTCAGCGGCGTGTCGGCCATCAGCGCGCCCTGCCGCGCCGCCAGCACCTGGTGCACGCCGTGGCCCAGCTCGTGCGCCAGGGTCATGACGTCGCGCACCTTGCCCTGGTAGTTGAGCAGCAGATAGGGATGCGCCGACGGCACGGTCGGGATGGGCGAAGGCGCCCGGCGACTTGCCGGGCCGCGCCGGCGCATCGATCCAGCCCGTGCCGAAGAACTTCCGGCCGACGTCCGCCAGCTCGGGCGAGAAGGCGCGATAGGCGTCGAGCACGGTCTTCTCGCGCCTCGTTCCACGGGATGGTGCGGTCGTCGTCGCTCGGGCAGCGGCGCGTTGCGGTCCCAGTACGGCATCTTGTCGACGCCGAACCACCTGGCCTTGAGCTTGTAGTAGCGGTGCGCCAGCCGCGGATAGGCCGCCTTCACCGCCGAGGCGAGCGCGTCGACCACCTCGTCCTCGACCACGTTGCCGAGGTTCATCGCGCGACTGCGGGCGCGGATACTTGCGCCAGCGGTCCTCGATCTCCTTGTCCTTGGCCAGCGTGTTGGTGACCAGCGAGAAGACCGCGATATTGTCGCCCTGCACCTTGCCGAACGACTTGGCGGCGTCCTTGCGCACCGCGGCGTCCTTGCTCGAGAGCTTGTCGAGGATCTGCGGTTCGGTCAGCATCTCGTTGCGGAAGGGATAGCGCAGCCGCGCGATGGTCTCGTCGAACAGGCGCGACCAGGCGGCGCGGCCGACGACGTATTTCTCGTGCAGCGCCTTCTCCAGCTCGTCGGAGAGCTGGTGCGGCCGGAAGACCCGGAGATCGCGCAGCCACGGGCCGTACTTGGCCAGCGCCGGGTCCTTCTGCTTGGCCGCCAGGTCGGCATCGTCGAGCTTGTTGATCTCCAGCCGGAAGAACACCAGCTTGGTGCCGATGTCGGTCAGCGCCTCGGGAGACGTTCTGGGAGAAGCGGCCGCGCTCGGGATCGGCCATGTCCTGCGCATAATAAAGCGAGGCGTAGGAGCCGATGCGGCCCATCAGGTCGCTCAGCGCCTCGAATCTGGCGACCGCCGCGCCCAGCGCCTGGCCGTCGAGCGCCCGCCACCTTGCCTTCATAGGCCTTGGCGAAGGCTCGGCATCGGCGGCGGCGCGCTTGAGGTCGGCGTCGAGATCGGACCCGGTCGGGCTGGAATAGAGGTCGCGCGAGGTTCCAGGTCGGCAGCTCGCCCAGCATCGCGTTCATACTGCTAACTCCTGGAACCTTGCCGATATCGGGGTCAGCTGCGATGGCGTCAAGGAACGGGCCGATCAACAGGGCGGCAAAAGGCTCGATCTTCGCCGGATCGCTTCTCCTTGTAGTGCCCGGCGGCATCGAGCAGGTTCATGGTCCCGAGCACGCGGCCTGCATAAACCACCGGCACGTTGATGGCCGATTCGCAGCCCAGCGAGCGGATCAGCTCGTGATCGAAGAACGCCCATTTGACGTCCTCGTAGGTGAAGCCGACCCAGGCGCGGCGCTCGCCGATCACGCGCTTGTGCCAGTCGCTCTCCGTCACCGGCTTGTAGCCGCCGACGGGATATTCCTTGGGCATGTTGGTGTAGAGCCGCTTCACCGCGCTTGCCGTCCGGCGCCACGTAGAGAAGCGTGAACAGCTTGTGGCCCGACCGTTTCGGCGAGCGCCTGGTCGACCGCCTTGAACAGGCATCCGGCGGGCCGGGCTGGCGCAGCGCGGCGAGGCAGGATCTCGAAAGGCGTCATGACGATGCTCCTCGGGCGGGACGCGGTGCGGGCGGGATGCGTTCGGGCAGCACGCCCGACGGGTTTCAGCCTCAGCACCAGGATGAGGGCGACGGCGATCAGACAGTTCCTTGAGCGCGGCGCGTTGCACCGCCGTGACGGCCGGGATCCATCTCGACGAAGAAGCGCGAGGATTCCAGCAGCGTCATCACCAGGTAGGCGCCGAGCAGCGCGCCGGCCGGCCGGCCCGTGCCGCCCGAGGCCACGGCCAGGAAGATGTAGACCGTGATCAGCGGCAGGAAGAGGTCGGGCGCGATGTAGGACGTGAAATGGCCGTAGAGCGCGCCGGCCGAGGCCGGCGATGGCGGCCGACAAGCGCGAAGGCCTCGGTCTTGAAGCGCAGCACCGGCTTGCCGGCGACCTGCGCCACCTGGGCGTCCTCGCGGATGGCGCGCAGCGCGCGGCCGTAGGGCGAGCGGTCGATGCGGCGCACCACGAAGAACACGATCGCGAGGCACGCGACCACGATCAGGAAATAGACGGCGTTGAAGTCATGGCCGAGCGCGGCCTTCCACGGGCCGGGGATGCCCGAGATGCCGTCGGTGCCGCGGGTCAGCCAGATCTCGTTGGCGGCGACGAGGCGCACCGACTTCGGCGAAGCCCAGGGTGACGATGGCGAGATAATCCTCGCGCAGCCGCGTGGTCGAGAGCGTGACGACCAGTCCGGCCACAGCCGCCCGCGACCAGCGCCACCAGCCAGCCGGCGGCGATCGGCGCATGGCCCGCCGTCGTCGCCAGCGCCGAGGCATAGGCGCCGACGGCGAAGAAGCCCGCCAGGCCGAGATTGACCATGCCCGCCCCGCCCCAGATCAGGTTGAGGCTGAGCGCCAGCAGCCCGTAGATGCCGCCGACCGTGGCGATGAAGAGGAGGTAGCTCAGCATTGCTAGAAAGCCCGCTCGCCCAGCAGGCCCGCGCGGCCGCAGCGTGAGCACGCATCAGGATGGCGACGAAGCCCACGGCGGCGCGGTACTGCGAGCCCACGACCAGCACCGACAGTTCCTCGGCCATGCCGATCAGGAAGGCGCCCAGCACGGCGCCCGGCGCGCTGCCCAGCCCGCCCAGCACGGCGGCGGCGAACGATCGACAGCAGGATGCGCGTGCCGGTCAGCGGATCGATCCGAGCTGTCGAGCCCCAGCAGCATGCCGCCGACGCCGACCAGCCCCATGCCGACGAAGCTCGCCATCATGGCGACCCTCTCCGGCCGGATGCCCTTGAGCGCCGCCAGCTCGGGATTGTCGGCCGAGGCGCGCATGGCCTTGCCGATGCGGGTGAAGGCCGAGCGCCGCGAACACCGCCAGCATCGAGGCGAGCGCCAGCGCCATGGTCTCGAGCTGCTGCGGGCTGACGCGGATGTCGCCGAGATGCGCATGTCGCGCGCGATCGGCCGGTCAGTAGCCGCGCGGCTCGTTGCCGAAGCCGCAGCCGCACGACGTTCTCCAGCACCAGCCCGGCGTGGCGATCGAGGCGATGGCCGCCGGCAGCGCGCCCTGCCTGACCAGCGGCAGGTGCGCCACCTTGTCGAAGAACAGACCGGCCGCACCGGCCACGGCGAAGGCCACGGCCAGCGAGCCCGCCATCTGCAGGCCCGCGCCATAGGCCGGGTAGCCCGCGAAGGCGCCGAGCGTGGCCACGCCCGACACCGAGAAGTTGGGAAAGCGCAGCACGGCGAACATCGCCGTGAAGCCGATAGCGGGCACCGCCAGCAAGCGTGCCCGACACCAGCCCGTTCACCAGCGCCTGGAGAACGATCATTCGCTGCGGTGGCGCGCCCCCAGCAAGATCGCGCGACCTTCACCAGGGTGAACTTGCCGGCCTTGATCTGCTCGTAGCGGAACTTGCAGTCGAGGATGTCGCCCTTGTCGTCGAAGTCGCAGGGCCCGCACGCGCCCGGTGTAGTCGACCTTCTCGCCCGCCGCGATCGCCTTGATGCCGTCGACGGCGTTGTCGACCGACTTGCCGCCGCCCTGGCGTCACCTTGCGGATGTTGTCCTTGATCGCCTCGCCGGTCGACGCCTTGGCGAGCGCCACGCTCATCAGGACCATGTTGATGTGGTCGTAGACCTGGCAGGTGTAGGGATCGGGATTGGCCGAGCCGACAGCGGCCTTGACCTGCTCGTAGGCCGTGCTGCCCTCGGCCGGCGACGGCGCGAAGGTGTAGACGCCCTCGACCACCTCCGGCTGGCCGATCTGGTCGACCAGCTTCTGGTTGATCGAGTAGGCGAAGCCCAGGATCTTGCCCTTGAAGCCCGCGCGGTAGAGGTCCTTCAGCAACACGATCGATGTCGGGCGTGTAGCCGTTGGCCAGGATCACGTCGGGGCTGGCGCGCAGCGCCTGGTCGACCTCGGTGCGGTAGGTCGTCTTCTTGTCGTCGTAGATCAGGCTCTGATGGGTGGCGCCGCCCTTGGGCAGCACCGGCGTTCAGGATGTCGAAGGTCGACTGGGTGAACGGCGTCTGCGGGATCATGGTGAAGACCTTCTTGGCGCCCAGCGACAGGATGAACTCGCCGACCCGCGTCACCTGCAGCGTCGAGGTTGGGCTGGGTGCGGATCAGGATAGCCCTGGTGCGGCAGCAGCGTGATCAGATCGGCGCCCGACACGGTGCAGCAGGAAGGTCTTGCTCTCCCAGCACAGCGGCGCCACCGCCGTGGTCACCGACGAGGCCCAGGTGCCCATGATGGCCGACGACCTTGTCGACGTCGATCAGCTTGCGCGCGGCGCGCACGCCGGCTTCGGGACTGGTCTGGTCGTCCTCGCTCGACCAGCACGACCTGCGCTGCCCAGCACGCCGCCCGCCTTGTTGACCTCCTCGACCACCGAGGCCGCGACCTTGGCCATCACCGGCCCGTAGGAGCCGCCCGCGCCGGTGAGCGGCGTCAGGGTGGCGAGCTTGATCGGTCGGTCACGCTTCTGCGCGCGCAGCACGGCCGGGCTTGCAAGGCGGCGACGCCGCCTGCCAGCGCGGCACGGCGGCCGATACGGATCCTGTTCATGTGACGTCCCCATTCCCTCGTTCGATGGCCTCGAGCACTAGGCGCGGCGCTGCCGCCGAGAAAGAGATCGCGCACCGTCGGATCGGCGGCGAGGTCGGCCGCCCGTCCCTTCGCGCTCCGGCCGGCCCTGCACCAGCACGTAGGCGCGCGCCGCCACCGACAGCGCCTCGAGCGCGTTCTGCTCGACCATCAGGATCGCCACGCCCCGATCGGTTGAGCGCAAGGATCGTGCCGAACAGCTCCTCCGCCGCGCGCGGACTGAGGCCCGCCGTCGGCTCGTCGAGCAGCAGCAGGTCGGGCGCGTTCATCAGCGCGATCGCCATGGCCAGGATCTGGCGCTGGCCGCCGCTCAAGGTGCGCGCGCCGCGCGGCGCTTGTCGGCCAGCATGGGAAAGCGCTCGGTAGAGCTCGGCCATGCGCTGCCTGGCATGGGCGCGCGTCGATATAGCCGCCCATCTCGAGGTTCTCGGCGCACGCTCATCGTGCCGAACACGTTGCGCTCCTGCGGCACGAAGGAGAGTCCGGCGCGGCTGATCTCGGGCGCCGCCCAACCGGCGATCTCGCGATCCTTGAAGCGCACGCTGCCGCCGCTCGGCCGCAGCAGGCCCGCCACCAGCTTGAGCAGGGTCGACTTGCCTGCGCCGTTGGGGCCGATCAGGCGCGACGATCTCGCCCGCCGCCACCGTGAGGTCGGCGCCCTTCACGATCTCGTCGGCCGCCGCGTAGCCGCCGCGCAGGCCGGAGATCTCCAGAAGCTCATGCCGCGCTCTCATGCCGCTCGCCGCCCGAGATAGGCCTCGCGCACGCGATGGTCGGCGCGCACCTCGTCGAACGTGCCCTGCGTCAGCACCTGGCCCTCGGCCATGACGATCACCGGATCGCACAGGTGGGCGATGAAGCCCATGTCGTGCTCGATCAGCAGCACGGTGATGCCGCGCCGCGGCAGCTCGAGCAGCCGCTCGCCGATCTCGTTCTGCAGGGTCGGATTGACGCCGGCGGTCGGCTCGTCGAGCAGCACCAGCCGCGGCTCGGCCATCAGCGCGCGGCCGATCTCCAGAAGCTTCTTCTGGCCGCCCGACAGCGCGGTCGCCGGATTGTCGATCAGGTGGTCGAGCCGCAGGAGCGCGCCGTCTGCCACGCCCGCTCGGCCAGCTCCGCCTCGCGCTCGCGCGCCGCCCGCGTGCCGACGATCGCCTGCCACAGGCTCTCGCCCGGCTGGTCGCGGCCATAGAGCATGAGATGCTGGAACACCGAGAGCCTGGGAAAGCCGCGCGCCACCTGGAAGGTGCGCACCAGCCCGCGCCGGCTGACGGCGTCGGGCGCCAGCCCGGCGATCTCCCGCCCGTCGAAGCGGATCGAGCCTGCATCCGGCGGCACCAGGCCCGAGACCACGTTGAACAGCGTCGTCTTGCCGGCGCCATTGGGCCCGATCAGCCCGGTGATGCCGCCCGCCGCCACGGCGAGAGTCGACGCCGCGCAGCTACGTCGAGGCCGTAGAAAGCGCGGCGCGGGTTCTTGAGTTCGAGCAGGTGCCGTCCTATCCGTCATCGGTGGGTCAGTCACAGCCGATTGTACGCTCTTGAACCAGTCTACAAACAGCGGGATGCCCCTCTTCCACCGAGACTTTGGGCGTCCAGCCGAAATCCGCGCGTGGTGTCGGAGATGTCGGCGGCGGTCTCCTGCGCATGTCGAACGGGATCGCCGGGCTTGAGCTCGATCTTGGCCTCGCGGCCCGAGCGCCTTCTCGAACAGCGCGATGCACGGCCACGATGTCCTCGCTGCTGGCGCGCGCCCAGATTGTAGAGCCGGTGGCCGGCCGCTCGTCGGCGGGCTTGTCGAGCACGGCCAGCGTGCCGGCCACGATGTCGTCGATGCGTAGCTGTAGTCGCGCTTCACGAAGCCCAGATGATAGAGCTCGATGGTGCGGCCCTCGTGGATCGCCTTGGCGAAGATGTGCGGCGACATGTCGGGCCGGCCCCATGGTCCGTAGACCGTGAAATAGCGCAGGCCGGTGGCCTTGAGCCCGAACAGGTGGGCGTAGCGTCTCGCTCATCAGCTCGTCGCGCGCGCTTGGTGGCGGCATAGAGCGACACCGGCTGGTCGACCCGGTCGCCGGTCGCGAAGGGCAGCTTGCGGTTGCCGCCATAGACCGACGAGGACGACGCATAGACGAAGTGCTTCAGGCCCGGCAGCCGCTCGCGCCAGCTCGAGCATCACCAGATGGCCCATGACGTTGGTCTGCACGTAGACATAGGGATCGACCAGCGAGTGCCGCACGCCGGGCTGGGCCGCCAGGTGGACGATGCGGTCGAGGTCGCGGTGCTGGTCGGCCAGCGCCAGCATGGCTTCGCGGTCCGGAAATGTCGGCCTCGAGGAAGGTGAAACCCTTGTCCTCGCGCAACGGCTTCAGCCGGGCGAACTTCAGGACCGGGATCGTAGTAGTCGCTGAAATTGTCGATGCCGACCACCGCCTCGCCGCGCGCCAGCAGGGCGCGGGCGACGTGCGATGCCGATGAAAGCCGGCGGCGCCGGTGACGAGGACGGACATGACACAGGGCTGAGCTACTGAAATACGTTGCGGAAAATCAATGCGCGGCACGCTTACAACGTTTCGTTCCCGGACGGAACACCTGAAACGCCGCGCAAGCCGCTGCCTGCCGCCGCCATCCTTGAAAGCGTCTTTTTGCGCTCCGCCGCGCGTTCCAGATTGCAAGCGCGCAACATTCTGTCGCTACCGTGCCTATATAGACGTGTCAGGGAGGTTGCCATGCCCGTCGCGGTGACCCTGGACGACAAATACCTGCTGGAAGCGGCCGGGTCTACCTGACCGGCACGCAGGCGCTGGTGCGCCTGCCGATGATGCAGCGCCAGCGCGACCTCGCCGCCGGCCTCAACACCGGCCGGCTACATCTCCGGCTATCGCGGCTCGCCGCTCGGCGGCTTCGACCAGGCGCTGTGGCAGGCCAAGCGCTTCATCAAGAAGAACCACATCGAGTTCCAGCCCGGCGTCAACGAGGACCTGGCCGCCACCGCGCCTGTGGGGCACCCAGCAGATCCACCTCTATCCCGGCGCCGCGGTACGACGGCGTGTTCGGCATGTGGTACGGCAAGGGCCCGGGCGTCGACCGCTCGCGGCGACGTCCTGAAGCACGCCAACTATGCCGGCACGTCCAAGCACGGCGGCGTGCGTGGCGCTGGCCGGCGACGACCACATGGCCAAGTCCTCGACGACGGCCCACCAGAGCGAGCCCGCCTTCATGGCCGCCGGCATCCCGGTGCTCCATCCGCGCCAGCGTCCAGGAATATCTCGATTTCGGCCTGCATGCCTTCGCGATGTCGCGCTACTCGGGCCTGTGGGTCGCCTTCAAGGTGCTGAGCGAGACGGTCGATTCCTCGGCCTCGGTCCATGTCGATCCGCACCGGGTCGAGATCCACACCCCGACCGACTTCATCCTGCCGCCCGACGGCGTGCATATCCGCTGGCCCGACGACTGGCTGGGCCAGGAGCGCCGCGTCATCACCGTCAAGCAGCCGGCGGCGCTCGCCTACTGGCGCGCCAACAAGCTCGACAGGCTGATGATGGGCCGGCCCGACGCGCGCTTCGGCATCGTCACCGTCGGCAAGTCCTATCTCGACGTCCGCCAGGCGCTCGACGAGCTCGGCATCGACGACGCCGAGGCCGAGCGGCTGGGCCTCGCCGTCTACAAGGTCGGCCTGGTCGTGGCCGCTCGAGACCGAGGGCGCGATCGTCCTTCGCCCGAGGGCAAGCGCGAGATCCTGGTGGTCGAGGAGAAGCGGCCGCTGATCGAGCAGCAGCTCAAAGGAGGCGCTGTTCAACGCGCCGGCCGACCGCCGGCCCGTCGTCGTCGGCAAGACCGACGAGCGCGGCCAGAAGCTCCTGAAGATCGGACGGCGAGCTCACGCCCTTCGAGATCGCCTCGGCGATCGTCGCGCCGCTTCGGCCTCGACGGCGTTCAGCGCGCACACCAAGCAGCGCTTCGACGCTGCTGAAGCGCACGCGCCGGCGCGCCAGGTGCGCAACGAGTCCGGCATGGCGCGCGTGCCCTATTTCTGCTCCGGCTGCCCGCACAACAGCTCGACCAAGGTGCCCGGAAGGCTCGATGGCGATGGCCGGCATCGGCTGCCATACGCTGGCCATCGGCATGGAGCGCAACACCAAGACCTTCACCCACATGGGCGCCGAGGGCGCGCCGTGGGTCGGCGCCAGCCACTTCACCGACATGCCGCACGTCTTCCAGAACCTGGGCGACGGCACCTATTTCCATTCCGGCTATCTGGCGATCCGCCAGGCCGTCGCCACCAGCACCAACATCACCTACAAGATCCTCTACAACGACGCCGTCGCCATGACCGGCGGCCAGCCGCACGACGGCGACGTCACATCCCTGGACGATCAGCCAGCAGGTCCATGCCGAGGGCGTGCGCCGCATCGCGCTGGTGAGCGACGATCCGCACAAATATCCGGTCGGCACCGAATGGGCGCCGGGCGTCACCTTCCATCACCGCGACGAGCTCGACGAGGTGCAGCGCGAGCTGCGCGAGTGGCAGGGCGTCTCGGTGCTGATCTACGACCAGACCTGCGCCGCCGAGAAGCGCCGCCGCCGCAAGCGCGGCACCTATCCCGATCCCGCCAAGCGCGTGTTCATCAACCAGGCGGTGTGCGAGGGCTGCGGCGACTGCTCGGTCGCAGTCGAACTGCCTGTCGGTCGACGCCGGTCGAGACCGAGTTCGGCACGCAAGCGCGCCATCGACCAGTCGTCCTGCAACAAGGACTTCTCCTGCCTCAACGGCTTCTGCCCGAGCTTCGTCACCGATCGAAGGCGGCGGCGTCCGCAAGGGCAAGGCCGACAACGAAGCCGGCGTGCGCGCACGACCGAGCCGCCGCTGCCGCCCGCCCCGTCGCTGCCGTCGGTCGCCGACAAGCCCTATGGCGTGCTGATCACCGGCATCGGCGGCACCGGCGTGGTCACCATCGGCGCCATCATGGGCATGGCCGCCCACATCGAAGGCAAGGGCGCCACCGTGCTCGACCAGCTCGGCATGGCGCAGAAGGGCGGCGCCGTGATCAGCCATGTCGCGCATCGGCGCCACGCCCGGAGGCGCTGCACGCCGTGCGCCTGGGCGCCGGCGGCGCCAACCTGCTGCTGGGCTGCGACCTGGTCGTGAGCGCGAGCGCCGATGCGCTGGCCGGCTCGAGCCCGGCATCTCGCGCGCCGTGGTCAACACGCACGAGACCATCACCGGCGAGTTCACCCGCCATCCCGACCTCGCCTTCCCGAGCGCACACGCTCGAAGCTGTCGATCGAGGCGGCGGCCGGCGCCGAGGCCTGCGACTTCCTCGATGCGACCAGGCATCGCCACCGGCGCTGATGGGCGATTCGATCGCCACCAACATGTTCATGCTGGGCTACGCCTACCAGAAGGGCCTGATCCCGATCGGCCACGAAGCGATCGAGCGCGCCATCGAGCTCAACGCGCACGGCCGTGCCAGATGAACCTGGCGGCCTTCCGCTGGGGCCGCCGCGCCGGCCGCGACCGCGCGAGCGTCGACAGGCTGGTGGCGCCCGCCGACGACAAGGTCGTGCCGCTTCCGCGGACCTGCCGACGCACGCTCGACGAGATCGTGGCGGCGCGCGTGAAGCATCTCACCGGCTACCAGAACGCCGACGCTCGGCCCGGCGTTACCGAGGCGTGCGCAAGGTCGAAAGGTCCAGCGCGGCCGCACACAGAACGTCGGGCGTGGACACGCGCTCGCCGAAGCAGTGGCGCGCAACTACGCCAAGCTGCTGGCCTACAAGGACGAGTACGAAGTGGCGCGGCTCCACGCCGACACGGCCTTCCAGGCGCAGCTCAGCCAGCAGTTCGAGG
>ERZ1370068.4865-contig-3916_pt1 | contig 55336 bp, 58 predicted proteins | sample MGYA00561227_ERZ1370068 | MGnify/ENA primary metagenome ERZ1370068 (study PRJEB38410, sample SAMEA6850437) | metagenome | study: Metagenomic assessment of the ecological functions of the soil: analysis of the soil microbiota associated with the... | reverse complement strand
TATACTTCCGTTCAGTTACGTATTGCTAAGGCTATCGCGACCCGGGCTGCGACGGCTCTTACAGCTGCCACGCCACTACCGGCGCCGCGCTGATGCGGCTGATCCTCACCAAGGGGCGGCTGCGCGGACGAAGCCCGTCGCGAGCCGGCAGGACTTGCGGATCCTCCGCCGCGCGCGCTGGACGTGCAGCTCCGCAGCGCCTCGCCGGCGCGCGCCTGGACGACGGTCTCGTTGCTGCCGAGACGGCGCGCTGCCGGCCAGCGGTCAACGCAACCGCTGACGCGGTCACGTTCGCGCTCGTCCACAAGCATCTCGCCGAGCACAGGCAGCGACACGTGCCGTCGGCTGGACGATCCTTGCGACGCAGATTCGCGATCTCCTACGACGACCTCCGCATGCTGCCGGACGCCCGTGCGCTGAGTCCGGCGCGGCGTGGATCCGCAGTCGGCCGCGGCTCGAAGCGAGATCGTGACGCAAGCAGCAGGGCGAGCGCGGCGTGCGGATCACGCCGTACTTGAGCGCGTAATACAGGCGACGATTGCGACGCTTCAGTCGGCGCACCGCCAGATGCAGCGGTAGATGCTCGCGATCGCACGGTTCAGCCCGGCCGATCGTGCTCGCTCTGCCTCGTTCTTCGAGGCCGCTGCCGGCGCTGATGCGACGAATGACGAAGCGATTGATCGCTGCGGGGATGCGCCTGCAGCGGGCGCTCGACGTCGCAGAAGAGGATGATGCGCCAGGTATCCGTGTCGTTCTCGACCCAGTGCACGAAGTTGTCTCGCCGAAGAGCACGCCCTCGCCATCGTGCCAGGGAGCTGCGAGGGCCACGCCAGACGGATACCATGCTGCGGTCGAACCGCGGTAGCCGAGTGTCCACGGTCTGACCGAAGGCACAACCGGTTGAACGGTGGGACCTTCGAGCGTACGTGGACCACACATGGCGACCGCCCGCTCGAGGGACACCGACGCGTTTCGAGGATTCGCCCGATCAGAGACGCCCGCTTCTTCCGCGCGCTCGCGAACAACCAGGGATCGCGACTGGTTCGAGATGCACCGCGACGAATACGAGCGCGGCGGCCTCCGCGCCGATGAAGGCGCTGCTGGCGGAGGTCCGCGAGGCGCATCGACGGGCTCTTCCGCACCATCCCCTGGCCGAGCCGAAGGTCTTCCGCATCCATCGCGACGCGCTTCTCGAAGGACAAGTCGCCGTATAAGACGCACATCGGCGGCTTCATCGGCATCGACGGCGGCGGCCGCGGCCCAGGTGCGGTCGCACCGCTCTACGTGCATCTCGGTGGCGGCGAGCGATTCGTCGCCGCCGGCCACTACATGATGGACGGGCCGCAGCTCTGCGCTTTCGCGCGCGGCCGTGCTGGACGACCGCCGCGGCCCCAGCTCGCGACGGCGCGCTGTCAGACTCCAGCGGGCCGGCTTCGAGCCGGGCTCGCACGAGGTCCTGAAGAAGGTCCCCGCGGCGTCGACCCGGCAATCCGCGTGCGGACCTGTTGCGCCGCAAAGGGCTGCGATCGTGTCACTATCCGATGCTCCCGGCCGGGTCGCTGATCGACGCGCAAGCTCGTCGACTGGCTCGTGCGCCACGCAGGCGCGTCGTCCCAGTCGTCGAGTGGCTGGCGGCGCTCGAAGACTAGCGACCCGTCATCGTCGACGACGCCGAGTGACGCGCGTCACCTGAGCGGCGGTGGGCGGGCGCCGGGCGCGGTCCGCCGCGGCGCCTCCTCGAGCCGCGCGAGGCCTGCCCGAGTCTCACGCTACCGTCACCCAGCGGCGAGAGCCGAAAGCCCGCCGGACCGCGCCCGGCGCCCGCCCGCCGCCGCGCCCCTACTTCTGTCGCTCGGCTCATGCAGCCCGCACTCGCGCTTCAAACCGAAGAAGCGCGTCTCCTCCTCCGCCATGCCGTCCGTCAGCTTGTGCCGACGTGTGCCAGTCGCCGATCGACGAGATAGCCCTGCTCCCAGAGCGGGTGGTACGGCAGGTCGTAGCGCGTCAGGTAGTCGTAGACGTGCTTGTCGTTCCAGTCGACGATCGGGTGCACCTTCAGGTAGCCGTCCTGGATGCCGAGGACGTTCAGCGTCGCGTCGCGTCGAGGCCTGCGAGCGCCGGAGGCCGACGATCCAGCCGCGCGCGTCGAGCTCGTCGAGGCGCGCTGCATCGGCTCGACCTTGTTCATGCGGTTGTACGCGCTCGATGCCGTCGAGGCCTTGCTCCCAGAGCTTGCCCGCAGCGCGCCTCCTGCCAGGCCGGGCTCAGCGCGAGCCGGTAGACCTTGAGGTTGAGGCTGCAGCCGCTCGGTGAGCTCGTCGATGAAGCGGTAGGTCTCCGGGAAGAGGTAGCCCGTGTCGACGAGGACGACCGGGATCTCAGGCCACTGGCGGGTCACCAGGTGGAGGCAGGACGGCCGCCTGCGCGCCGAAGCTCGACGAGAGGACGATGCTCGAGCCGCAGCCGGTCGAGCGCGCCCACGCGACGCGCTGCTCCGCCGACCACGCGGCTCCGGCTCTGGCGATTCGCGCCCTCGGGTCAAATGGTTTTACGACGTCGATCTCCGGGGTCTAAGCCGGGTCAGCGTTACGGCCGGCACGGCGGACGAGGTCAAAGGCTCGCCGCGCGGCATCGACTGCAGGTCGGGGCTGCGAGGCGTCGATTGGTAGCGGTTGATTGAGCGCCGGCGGCGATGCCGCGCCGATGGTGCACCGGTTGGGAGGTCGCTTCACTGATGCTCCAGCGGCGCCGGGGTGCGCGCAGATGATCTCGCAGGACGCCGCCGACCTGCGGCAGCACGCGATGGCGATACGCGACCCCCTCCGAGCACCTGCGTCGGCTGGGCCTGGCTCCCGCGTCCTTGCGGACCGCGGATGTGGCGAAGTAGAGACCCGCGCTCGCATGAGGCTCTTCGCGATCCTGGTCGCCCTGGCTCTCGTCAGCGCCCCGCACGCCGGCGCTTCGCGCTGCAGCGCCCCATCCGCGACGGACACGGGATCCACGTCGTGTCGACGAGCGACGCTCGATCGCGCGACAGCTCGCCGTGCGCGTGCGCACCGAACGCCCTCCAGCATCCGGTCGACGTCCGCATCCTGCTGCCCGACGGCTACGACGCGTACGCAGCAGCGCCGCTATCCCGTCCTGTACCTCTTCCACGGCACCAGCGGCCGGGCGTCCGGACTGGGTGAACTCCGGGAACGCCGTGGAAACCACCGCCGAGCTGCCGATGATCGTCGTCATGCCCGACGCCGGGCTTCAACGGCGACGGCGGCGGCTGGTTCGCCGAACTGGTTCAACGGCGGCGCCGGCGGGCAGCCGATGTGGGAGACGTTCCACGTCGAGCAGGTGATCCCCTGGATCGACGCCAACCTGCGCACGATCGACGTGCGCGCACGGGGCGCGCCGTGGCCGGGCTCTCGCAGGGCGGCTTCGGCGCGCTCAGCTATGCGGCGCGCCACCCCGACATGTTCACGTCGGTCGCCTCGTTCTCCGGCGGCTGCGTGATCGACCGCGACCCGCGGGCGATCGCGATCGCCGACGCTCGATCATCCAGTACACGACGACGGCGCTCAGCGGCGTCGCCGATCCCGACGCGATCTTCGGCCCGCGCGCGCACCGAGGAGCTCAACTGGCAAGCGCACGATCCGGGCACGCTGGTGACCGAACCTGCGCGGCATGCAGATCGGGCTCTGGACCGGCGACGGCGACCCGGGCCGCTCGACCCCGACTCCGCTCGACCCCGGGCGCGAGCGCGATCGAGGTGATCACGTTCGGCGCGACGCAGCTCTTCCGACGGCTACCTGAACTCGAGGCCGGCATCCGCCACGACGTACCACCTACTACGGCGGCGGCACGCACATCTTCCGAATACTGGGCCCGCGATCTGGCGGAAGTACGTGCGGCCGCGCTGCTGCGACAGTTCCGCCACCCTCCGCGCGCGGCCGCGCTCGGTCGGCTATCTCGCTCGACCGACGACCGCTGGCAGCGGTGGGGCTGGGACGTCGACGCTCGATCGTCCCGCAGCCCGCGTTCAGCCACCTTGAGCGTCGCGCGGGCCCGCGCGGGTTCATGCCTCAGGCACCGGAACGGCGCGCGGCGTGCGGACGCCGAAGCTCTACCGGCCCGGACGCGCGCTGCGCGTCACGATGCGCAGCGTCCAGCGCGGGCGACGTTGCGCCGCGACGTGACCGTCGGGTCGCAGCGGACGCCTGCGCATCGCCGTGCCGCTGAGCGACAGCGCCGACCCAGGCTGACGCGTGTTCCGCATCCGTCCGTCGTCGCCCGCGCGATGACGACGCCGCGCCACCACGGCGACTGCCAGCGAAATCTACCAGCCGAGACCCGTGACCAGCACCGCCGCCGCGCCGTGGACACGCTCGCCTGCCTTCGACGCGAGGAAGACGTGAGCGTCGGCAGAAGGCACGCGTCAGGGCGGGACCCGTCGGCTGGGCGAGATCCGCGCTCGGCATCGCCGCGCGGTTCTGCCGGGCGTATCGGCGAACGTCGTCGACATCACGCGGATGAAGCGTTGATGCCCTTCTCGCGGGCTCCGCCGACATCGCTTCCGTCAGGCGGATCGCCGCGCTCGCTTGGCGGCGCAGTAGGCGCCCATCTGCGCCAAACGCCCGCTACCGCGCCGGAGTACGCGCCCACGTTGACGATCCGCCCGCCGCGGGCCGCGATCATGTGCGTAGCACCACGGCGCGGACAGCGCCGAGCAGCGATGCGCGTTGATGCGGCGCGCGCGTGATGCCGATGAGAAACTCCCGCGTGGCATCCGACGTCTCCGTGCACCGCCTCGCCCATGCGGAAGCCGCCGGTCAGGTTGCAGAGCACGTCGGCGCGAAGCCCGAATCGCTCGACCGCCTGCTTGGCGACGCGATCGGTCTCGCGACTGGTCGAGCAGATCTGGTCGCGCCAGGTACGCTCGTCGCTCGTCCTCGCCCGCCAGACACTTGCTCGAGGACGATCCCGCCGCTGATCGAGGGACAGGCTGGCGCCGCGCGCCGCCATCGGAAATCGTCGCGGGCGACCGCCCGACCGAGGTTGCCGGCAGCGCCGGTGACGATGACGGCTACGATTGCGCGAGATCCATGCGACCCCTTCCTCTCCCGACGCGGGCGTCTCGGTTCGCAAGACCCGACCGAACACCGCAGCGCACGCGCCGCCTGCCAGGGCCGCCGCCGGATCAGGGGGTGCCGAGCGCGCCCGCCACGCGACGTGCTGGTCCGGTCGCACGAGGGCGCGCATGACACGGCAGCGTGTTCACCCTACTCGTTGATCCGCCCGGCGCGGCTCCGGCGCCTCCACGACCTCCGCGCGGCTGGTCGGCCTGCACCCTCGCCACGGGCTTTGGCGGCTACCACCGTCCGGAGCCCACTCCGCCGGGGTAGTCGACCTGCGGCCCAGGTAGTCGCAGACCGAATCGCCGAAGGCGTAGAGCCACGAGCGGTCGCGCGACTCGACGCCAGCGATCGACCTCGTCGAAGCGCTCCTTCAGATCGCTGGCGGGTCGCCGCCGCGTGCCGCCTCCAGATAGGTGTGTCGCGACCCCGTCCTCGATGATCGCAGCACGCATGAGGAGCTGCTCGCCGGTGAGCGCCTCCGACGTCGGATACGGTCAAGTACTGCGACGCGAGCATCGTATCCGGTGCGAAGAGGCCCTGGCGCGTTCGTGAATGTCGGGTGCCTTCAGGCATCGTCGACGGTACATAACCACAATTCGGTAGCCCGTCGCGGTCCGCATCGTGTTGGGAGGCGCGGTTGCGGCAGCATGTCCCACCTGCGAGAGACGGTCGCAACGTCGATGCGCGGTCTCCGCGTCTCCGACCTCAAGTTCGCGCTCAAGCAGTTCGATTGGGTTCAGGGCGTGGCGGACCGCTTCGACCTGGTCGTGTTCGCCGGCGACTCGCTGGACATCTCCTCGATGGTCCCGCGTCGAGGCGCAGATCGTGGTCGTCTCGAAGTACCTCCGGCGCGCGGCCGAGCGGACGCGGGTCATCGCGAGCTCCGGGAACCACGACCTCGACGCCCACGGCACGGCCGACGAGAAGGTCGCCGCCTGGCTTGCGCGCGGCGGATGCGCGGCGCTGCTCACCGACGGCGAGTACGTCGAGATCGACGACGTCTCGATCACCGTCTGCCCATGGTGGGACGGGCCGCATGCGTGCGCCGAGGTCAGGCGGCAGCTCGCCCGCGACGCCGCGCGCCGGCGTCCGTACTGGATCTGGGTCTACCACGCGCCGCCGGACGCCTCGCCGACGAGCTGGACCGGGCACGAGCACTACGGCGATGTCGAGCTCATGCGCTGGGTGCGCGAGCATCAACCGGACTTGGTACTGACCGGCCCGTGCACCAGTCGCCGTTTCGACGCGGCGGCTCCTGGGTGGACCGCATCGGCGAGACCTGGGTCTTCAACGCCGGTCACGAGATGGCGCCCACCCCGCCCCGTGTCGTCCTTCGACACGGTCGCGAAGACGGCCGAGTGGTCGTCGCTCGCCGGGCGCGAGATCGTGAGCTCGACGAGCCGTTCGTGCGGCCCGTCGCCGCCGTCATTCCGTCGTAGGCTCCGGGCAGCGCCGAGGCCACGCCGGCGGCCGCAGGCCCTGATGGTGGACGAGGCTCTGAGCACCTCGTCCACCATCGCGAGATGATCGCCGCTCCCCTCGAACTGCCGCTTCAAGTCCACGAGGTAGCCGCGTGGCGAAGTTGAGCCGGCGGGCGAGGAGGCGCGACAGCTCGAAGGCGATCGCCGGATTCGCGTGCAGGAAGCCGAGCGGATCGCCGGCGACTGCAGGGTCGACAGCTCGAGCGCCCGGACCGTGGCTGTGTGCGGGTCTCGAGCAGGACCGACATTTCGCCGAAGAGCGCCCGGCTCCGCGCACCTCGACGATGCTGCACGTCGCCCTTACCACCTCGCACGGCGCCGTCACGAGGACGTACAGCACGTCGGCCGGCGTGCCCTCGGCAGGATCGTCTCGCCCGCGGCGAAGGTGCGGGTCGGGAGGTCGTGGCATCGAGGTGCAGCGATCGAGTGGCATGCACGCAGTGTCGTCGGCGCGCCGCGCTCAGTCCATCGACGGAGCACCCGCGCTCAGCGCCCGATCACGCGACCCGGGAGGCGGCTGGTCGGCGCACCCTCGCGCATGATGACCTCGGCCGCTCACGAGCGTCGCCACGCAGCCTGTCGGCGCGCTGCACGACGCCGCCGGGCGCCGGCTCGGCAGATCGAAGGCCATCTCGGGAAGACGGAGCTGGAGGCGGTCGAGGTCGATCAGGTTCAGGTCCGCCTTCGAGACCCGGGCCGGATGACACCGCGATCGTGGAGACCGTAGAGCGCGGCGGGATCGTGCGTGAGCGCCCGGACCGCGGTCTCGAGCGGGATGCGCGGACCCGCGACGCCGATCGCGTACCCAGTGCGTCAGCATGAACGTCGTCATGCTGGCGTCGCAGACGATGCCGCAGTGGGCGCCGCCGTCGCCGAGGCCGAGCACCGGAGCGCGGGTGGAGGATCATCTCGCGGATCGGCTCGGCCGTGCAGCCGGCATAGTTGAGGATGGGAAAGAAGAGCAGCTCGCGGCCGTCGTGACGCGAGCATGAGGTCGTAGAGCACTGCCTCCGGCGTCGCGATGCCCTCGCGCGCCGCGATCGGCCGCGACGCTCGCGTCGGCGGCGGCTCGTAGTCCGGCGGATCGCCGAGCGGGAACAGGCGCGCATACATCGCCGGCCCCGAGCAGCGCCGCGAGCGTTCCCGGCGCCGGGTCGACCGCCGATCGCTCGGCGAGGATGCGGGCGCGCACCTCGGGCTCGCGGAGGTGACCGATCCGCTCGGCGAGCGGCAAGCGCGCGAGCTCGCGATAGGTCGGCCGCGTCGGCGAACGGGTTCACGCGCGACTGATGACCGGCCAGCATCCCGAACGGACGCGCCGCAACCTGCGGGACGAGGTTCGCGCCCTGCCCCGCGGCCTCGTCGGCGAGCGCGAGCAGCCGCCGCCATGCCTCGGGCTCGTCGTCGCTCTGCATGAGGAGGAAGCTCACGGGACGCTCCGATCGCGGCCGAGAGCCGCGCCATCCATCCGACCTCGGCTTCGGCCGCGCCGCGTCGGATCGCCCGCCGTGCGGCCGCCGACGCCCGCCTCGCGCCACCTCGAAGACGCCGCGACCGACGTCGGCGAGCGCTCGGCCGATGCCGCAGAGCTCGTCCTCGCCGGCGAACGTGCCCGGCACCGGACGGCCGTCGACGCCGCGATGCCCGACCGTCCGCGAGGTCGTGAAGCCGAGCGCGCCCGCCTCGAGCGCCTCGCGCACGAGACGCGCCATGCGCGGCGATGTCGTCCGGCGTCGCGGGCTCGTTCGCCGCGCCGCGCTCGCCCATCGACGTAGGCGCGCAGCGCGCCGTGCGGGACCTGCGTGCCGACGTCGAGCGCGCGCGGCATGCGCGCGAGCGCGTCCAGGTACTCCGGGAACGTCTCCCAGTCCCAGCGCGATGCCCGGCCGAGAGCGCCGCGCCGGGGATGTCCTCGACGCCTTCCATGAGCCCGATCAGCCAGTCGTGCTGGTCGCGGCGCGCGGGCGCGAAGCCCGACGCCGCAGTTGCCGATGACGACGGTCGTGACGCCGTGCCAGCGACGACGGCGCGAGCTCGGCGTCCCAGGTCGCCTGCGCCGTCGTAGTGCGTGTGGACGTCGACGAAGCCGGGCGTCACGAGGAGCCCGCGGGCATCGAGCGTCTCGCGCGCCCGGTCCGCGACGTCGCCGACGGCGGCGATGCGCGCCCCGTCGATCGGCGACGTCGGCGATGCGCGCCGGCGCACCCGTGCCGTCGACTACCGTGCCGCCGCGGATGACGAGGTCGTGCACCCGTCCCTCTAGGAGCGCCGGCCCGCCGTCGGTCAACGCGTCGCTGGACAGCGCCAGGCGCGGGCGGGGCAAGGTCGCGCCGTGCAGGACCACTCGTTCTCGTTCGAGGTCGACGCGACCCCGCAGGAGATCTGGGCGCTCTTCTGGCGACGCCGTGCGCGCGTCGTCCGAGCACGGCGACGTCCGCATCGAGTACCTCCACTGGGGCGACGACACGGGCGAGGGCCGCATCCGCCACTGCCACTTTCGCGTGCCGCGCTATCTCTCGTCCGGCGGCGTCGGACGCTCGTGGGAGTGGCTCACCGAGGTGAAGCCCGTGCGAGTCCTGGCGCTACGACGCCATCGGCAAGCCGCTCTGGTCGCGGGCGACGGGCTGGACGCGGCTCGAGGACCTGGGCGACGGCCGCACGCGCGTGCACTTCCGCGAGACCTACGAGGCGTTCAACCCGATCCTGCGCGCGCTCCTCGAGCGGCGGCGTCCATCGCTTCATCTCGAAGGACAACGATCGCATCATGAAGTCGGCGATCGAGAAGGGCGTCGCGGCGATGACGGCGCGGCGCGGCGCTGACGGGAGGCGAGGCATGGACCCCGACGAGAAGATCCGACGCTGGTTCTTTCCGCTCTCACGCCGCGACACGACGCTCGGCGCCGCGCCGCACGGGACCTCGAGGCGATCGGCGTCGCGCAAGCGGACGTGCCGTTCGTCGTGCAGCTCGTCGAGAATCCCCGCTACGATCTCCCCGGCTTCGACGTGTTCCACGGGGCCACGACGCTGCAGACCACGACTACATCCACATCGTCCTCGGTCGCGGCCTCCTGCCGAAGGACGAGTCGTTCGTCATCGGCTTCACCATGGGCAGCACGGATCGTGTCTCGACGACCGAGGAGCAGCTCTACGCGATCTTCTCGAAGTATCTCTATCCGAAGGACTACCGGCGCACCGACGACGACCTTCGCGTCTTCCGCGACGCCGTCAAGCTCGGATACGTCTCGGCGTGCCGATCGCTCGCGCCGATCGACTTCGCCCGGTACCTCGACTGGCCGTGTGGGCGCGATCCGCGACGACCTCAGGTCTCGAGGAGGACCTCCTGCGGGCCTACTATGCGATCGAGAAGCGCCGGCGTTTCCGCGGGCGTTCGAGAGCCAGCGCCTGCTCGAGTGACCGAATGGCATCTTCCGGGTCGGGGGAGAAAGTAGACCACGATGACGAGCGAGCACTTCGACGTCCTGGTCGTCGGCGCCGGGATCTCCGGCATCGGCGCCGGCTACCACCTGCAGCGGAGCTGCCCCGACCGCACCTTACGCGATCCTCGAGGCGCGCGACGACATCGGCGGCACGTGGGACCTCTTCCGCTATCCCGGCATCCGCTCGGACTCCGACATGTACACGCTGGGCTATTCGTTCAAGCCCTGGACGAGTCCCAAGGCCATCGCCGACGGGCCGTCGATCCTCGCGTACCTCCGCGAGACGGCGCGCGAGCACGGCATCGATCGGAAGATCCGGTTCGGCCATCGCGTCGAAGCGGGCGTCGTGGTCGTCGGACGAGCGCGCGGTGGACGGTCGAGGTCGAGCGCGGCGAGCGGCGAGGTCGTGCGCTTCACCTGCAACTTCCTCTTCATGTGCAGCGGCTACTACGACTACGCGGCGGGCTACACGCCGGAGTTCCTGGCATCGAGCGCTTCAGCGGACGCGATCGTGCACCCGCAGCAAGTGGACCGAGGACCTCGACTACGCGGGCAAGCGCGTGGTCGTGATCGGCAGCGGCGCGACGGCCGTGACGCTCGTGCCGGCGATGGCGAAGAAGGCCGCGCACGTCACGATGCTGCAGCGGTCGCCGACGTACATCGTCTCGCTGCCGGGCGAGGACAAGCTCGCGAACGGGCTCCGTCGCTCCTGCCCGCGCGCGTCGCCTACGGCATCACGCGCTGGAAGAACGTGCTCTTGAGCCTCTGGTTCTACCGCTTCTGCCGGCGGAACCCGACGCGCGCCCGCGCGCATCATCAACCAGTGGCTCACGAAGGAGCTCGGCCCCGGCTACGACCTCTCGACGCACTTCAACCCGCGCTACAACCCGTGGGAGCAGCGCGTCTGCCTGGTGCCCGACAGCGACCTGTTCCAGGCCATGCGCGCGAGGACCGCGCGTCGATCGTCACCGATCAGATCGAGACCTTCACCGAGAAGGGCCTGAAGCTCCGCTCGGGCGCGGAGCTCGAGGCCGACATCATCGTGACGGCGACGGGGCTCGAACCTCGTCTGCTCCTGGGCGGGCTCGAAGCGACCGTCGACGGCGTCCGCGTCGATTTCTCGAAGACCTACAACTACAAGGGCATGATGTTCAGCGACGTGCCGAACCTGGCCCTCGCGGTCGGCTACACGAACGCGTCGTGGACGCTCAAGGCCGGAGCTCATCTGCCAGTACGTCTGCCGGCTCCTCAACCACATGACAGCGACGGGCACCCGCCAGTGCACGCCGCGACTGTCGCGAGGCGAGCCATCGAGCGAAGCGCCGTTCCTCGACCTCACGTCCGGCTACGTGCAGCGCTCGATCCACCTGTTCCCGAAGCAGGGCGCGAAGATGCCGTGGCGAGCTCCACCAGAACTACGCGCGCGACCTCGTGATGCTGCAGCGCGGGAACCGTCGAGGACGGCGTGATGGAGTTCTCGAATCCGGCGCCGGCGGCACGGCGCGAGGAAGACGCGCGCGTGGTGGCGGCGGGCTGACGACGCTCAGTTCGCCCAGGTCACGTACTCGTCGTCGGGCTTCGGCGGCACGCCGAGCGGACGGTCGACCGGGATCGGCGCCTCGATCAGCGACGGCCAGATCGGCTGCACCATCTGCTGCTCGTGCTCGGAGAGGACGGCCGGACAGCTCGGCCACCTTGTCGAGCCGCGACGGCCGCGAGATTGCGTCGCTCGGTCGGGTCGCTCGTCAGGTCGTAGAGCCACTGTCTTCGGCGGGCGGTCGTGCACCTGGAGCTTCCAGCCGTCGACGAGGATGCTGCGATACGGACCCGATCGCCAGAAGATGGCGCGTGCGGACGGCCCTGCGCCTCGCCGCGCGCAAGCTTCACGAGATCGACTGCCGTCCATGACGCGATCGCTCGGCAGCGGCGCCCCGGCCGCGGCCGCCGCGGTCGCGAAGACGTCGACGTGCGCGACCGGCGCGTCGACTCGCTCGCCGCGCGGCAGGCCGCGCCGGCCACTTGGCGAAGAACGGCGTGTGGATCCCTCCCTCGAAGAACGTCATCTTCCAGCCGCGATACGGCTGGTTGATGTCCGGCAGGCCGATGTAGTGCGCGCCGCCGTTGTCGCTCGTGAAGATGACGAGCGTGTTCGTTCGTCGAGCCCGTTCGCCCGGAGCGCGTCCAGCACCACGCCCGACCCCGCGGTCGAGGGCGCGGATCATCGCCGCCGTAGACGCGCAGCGTGTGGTTCTCGATCTGCGGTAGCGCGTCGTAGTCGGCCTGCGGAGCGCCTGCAGCGGCGTGTGCGGCGCGTTGAACGCGAGGTAGAGGAAGAACGGCCGGTTCGTGTTCGCGGCGATCGCGCCGCGCCGCCTCGGCTGCGAGGTAGTCCGTCATGTAGGCGGCGGGCGTGAAGCGCGGGCCGTCGTCCTTGCGGACGTTGAACGAGAGGTTCGCCCACAGGAACGGGTCGATCGGGTCGAAGTCCTGGCTGCGCGTTCACGGCCGCCGGATCGTCCTTCGGGAGGTACATCGCGGCGCCCTGCAGGAAGCCCGAGATATTCGTCGAAGCCCGCGCTCGGTCGGGCACATCCCCTGCGCCTCGCCGAGGTGCCACTTGCCGAGCCCGAGCGTGCGGTAGCCGCGCGTGCCGGAGCAGCTCGCGCGATCGTGATCTCCGTCGCCGGCAGGCCCTGCTGCTGGATCGGTGGCACCTCGGCCTCGCGGTCGGCGAAGTACGTCGGCGGCATCGGGATCGTTCCGCTGGAGATACGACGACGAGCCGCATGAACTGCTTCGGCGCCGGCGTGAACTCGAAGCCGAAGCGCGTCGGATAGCGGCCGGTCATGATCGCCGCGCGCGACGGCGCGCAGGTCGCGTTGCCGGCGTAGCCGTGCGTGAACTCGACGCCGTCGCGGGCGATCGAGTCGATGCGCGGCGTCGGCACCGCGCCGTGCGCGACGCCGCCGCCCGCCGAACGTGAGGTCGTTGTAGCCGAGGTCGTCGGCGAGGATGACGATGATGTTGGGTGGGCGTTGGCTGGGTGGTGCGGTCGGCGCGTCGGGGCCGGGCTGCCAGGTGACGGCGGTCGTGGGACCGATGGGATCGCGCCAGCGATCGAGCATGCCTGGGAGGGCAGCAAGATTGCGCCGCCCCACTGCCACACGAGCACGCCGCCGAGCACGAGCGTCGCGAGCAGCGCCCGCAGAGCCCGCCGGATCATCGACGCGTCCGTCCAGTCTGTCGCCATCGGAGCGACCTTTATGCCACCGATGGCGGGTTCTCGAACCCGCGTCTCGTCAGGCCGTGAAGCCGCCGTCGATCGTCAAGCTGGCGCCGGTGATGAACCCGGCTTCGGGGCCGGCGAGGTAGGCGACCATCGCGGCGATCTCGTCGGGCGTGCCGTAGCGCGGTAGCGCCATCAGCTTCTTCAGCGCTCTCGGCGAAGTCGCCCGTTGCCGGATTCATGTCGGTGTCGACGGGGCCCGGCTGGACGTTGTTGATCGTGATGCCGCGCGGGCCGAGGTCGCGCGCGAGGCCTTTCACCAGCCCTTGCAACGCCGACTTGCTCATCGCGTAGCGCCGCGCCGCCCGCGAACGGCATGCGCTCGGCATTGCAGCTGCCGATGCTGATGATGCGTCCACCGTCGCGCATGTGCCGGATCGCGGCCTGGGTCGCGACGAACACGGCGCGGACGTTGATCGCAACAGGTCCGGTCGAAATCCTCGAGCGTGAACCGCGTCGATCGGCGCCATCGTCGCGATGCCGGCATTGTTGACGAGGATGTCGATGCCGCCGAGCTCGTCTCGCCGTCCGCTCGACCGCCGCGGCGACGGCCTTCGGATCGGCGCTGTCGGCTTGAATGGCCACGGCGCGCACGCCGAGCTCCTCGCCGCCGCCGCAATCTTGCGTGGCCTCGTCGGGCTTGCTGACGTACGTGAGCGCCACGTGCGCGCCCTCGCGAGCGAGCCGTTTGACGATGGCCGCGTCGATGCGCGGCTACCGCCGGTGACGAGGGCACGCTTGTCGCGCAGGGTTGGGTTCATGATCGGTCCTCCTCCGGAGACTATCTCGCCTCACGTGCGCCGCTACAACGCTGCGCGCCGGGAACTCGGGATCGTAACGCAGGTCAGAGGGAAGCGGCCACGTCGGACACCGCCGCGGCCGGATCCGAATCGGACGACGGATCGAGGCGACCGACCAACGGCGGGCCTCCGTTCGAGGCCTTGACTGCGGCGGCCGTCGTCGTGCAGGAGCAGGACATGATCGCCCCGATTCTCGCCCTCGTCGCCTGGACCTTCGTGATGTGGTTCTGGATGTACGCGACTCGCATCCCGGCCATACAGAGGGCCCAGGTCGACATGAAGGAGCTCTCCCGCACCGGCGCCAAGCTCGACTTGCCACCGGAGGTGGCCCGCGTCGCGGACAACTAGCAACCACCTCCACGAGCAGCCGACGATCTTCTACGCGCTGGCGCTCGCGACACAGTCTCGCCGGGGCGGCGGACGGCGTCGCCGTCGCCCTCGCCTGGACGTACATGTGGCGTCACGCGTCGTCCACTCGCTCGTACAAGCAACGAGGAACGTGATTCCCGTCCGCTTCGCGATGTTCGCGATCGGGTCGCTGGTCCTGATGGTGTTGCTCGCTGCGGACGGCGTTGAAGATCGCTTGACACACGCGCGATCGAAGGGCTGGCCGCAATCAAACGTGGTCCGCCGAGATCGGTTCCAGAGGCGGCGATCTCGCGTGATCCCTTTGGTGGGTCGTGCATCTCGGCGGCGCCGGCAGCGATCACTGCTCGCGCCGATTCCAGGTCGAAGACGTTGAAGCCGCCGAGCGCCGGCACCGCCTTCAAGGCCGTCGTCCGCGGGCCGCCGCCGTCGTCCCGACTATCTCGCCCTCCCGGTCTGCTACAACGTCCCGCAGTCGGGACCAGAATTCCACGCGCGAGGAGAACGGCATGACGGATCGAGAGCTCCAGGATGAGGTTCGGCAGCTCACGCAGCGAGTGAAGCTCGCCGAAGAAGTCATCCGTCAGGTCGAGGATGACGCGCTGATTCCCCCGGGGCGCTCGCCGCATGGGGACGCTACCGCGCGCAGTACCCACGCGAGAACGCGTGAGCGCTCCAGTCTGCGAGGAAGAGCCGCAGGAGACGGACCGACGCGTTGCCGAAGTTCCTCGTGACGACGGATCAGTGATCGTCGCTGAGCGCCCGCCTTGCGACGCCGCCGTCGTCCGCGCGGCCGTCGGAAACGCCCGGCTGTGCATCCCACGCCCGGCAGTGGGTACTCGCCGCGACGATCCTCGGATCGAGCCTCGCCTTCATGATGGCGTCGATCATCAACGTGGCGCTGCCCGCGATCCAGGCGACGTACCGCGCCACGCGTCGTCGAGATGCAGTGGGTCGCCAGCGCCTACACCATCTTGCTCGCAGCCCTGACGCTCACGGGCGGTGCCGTCGGCGATCGCTTCGGACGCCGGCGCGTGTTCCAGGCCGGCGTCGCGGCCCTCGCGCTGGCCTCGGTCGCAGGGAGCCTCGCGCCGAACGCTGCGCAGCCTCATCGCAGCGCGCGCGGCGCAGGAGCTCGCCGCCGCCCTTCTCGTGCCGAACAGCCTGGCGCTGCTGAGCGGCGCCTTCCCGCGCGACGGAGCGCGGGGCCGCCATCGGGACGTGGTCCGCGGCGACGTCGCTCGTCGGGGCGGTGAGCCCGATGCTCGGCGGCTGGTTCGTCGACGCCGGATCGTGGCGCGTCGCGTTCGCGACCATCGTGCCGGTGGCGCTGCTGACGCTCGCGGTCGCGGCGCGCCGTGTTCCGAATCCGCCCGTGATGCGCCGCGCAGCCGCGGTCGACTGGCTCGGTTGCCGCTTTGGCGACCGCCGGCTCTTCGGCGTCGTCAGCGGGATCATCGCGCTCGGGTCGAGTCCGATGTCGATGTTCGCGCTGGTCGCGGGCACCGCGGCCCTGATCGCGTTCGTCCTCCACGAGCGTCGGACGGCGTCGCCCGATGATCCCGCCCGCCCTGTTCGCGTCCCGCAGCTTCGTGGGCGTCAACCTGCTCACGTTGCTGCTGTACTCGGCGTCACGGGCGCCTTCTTCGTGCTTGCCGTTCAACCTGGTCCAGGTGCAGCACTACTGAGCACGGCCACCGGGGCCGCGTTCCTGCCGTTCGCGCTCCTCGTGGGCCTGCTTGTCGCCACGCGTCGGCGCGCTCGGCGATCGGATCGGCGCGCGGCCGCTCCTGGTGGCCGGGCCGACGATCACCGCGCTCGGACTGCGCCAGCTTCGCGCTGCCGGGCATCGGCGGGCCCGTACTGGGCGACCTTCCTCGCGCCGATGCTCCTCACCGGCTTCGGCATGGCACTGACCGTGGCGCCCCTCACGACGAGCGGTCCTCGGCTCCGGTCGACACCGGCCGAGGCGGGCATCGCGTCCGGCGTGAACAACACGGTCGCGCGCATGGGAACGGTGCTGGCGGTCGCCGTCGTCGGAGTCGTGGCCGTGGCGCTCTACGGCAGTGCCCTCGAACATCGACTGGCCGCGCGCCGACGTTCCTGACGACGTCGCGCGCGCCTCGTGTCCGAGCGGCGAAGCCTGGCGGACGTCACCATCCCGGAGTCGGTCGCCGCAGGCGGAACGCGCGCGGCTGGACAGCGATCGTCAGCGACGCCTTCCTCGACCGGCTTCCGCGGCGCGGTTCTTCTCTGCGCGGCGCTCGTCGCTCGTCGGTGCCGCGCTCGCCGACCGCGACGATCGGGGCGATCGACTCGACGGCCGCGAACGAAGGCGACGAGACCACGCCGCACGTGCGAGCACTGCCGATCGCATCGCCGAACGCGCGCCGCGCGAGCCGCGGATGCGAAGAGTGTCTGCGTGACGGGCGATACCTGGGTGCATCTCCGCGTCTGCCTCACGTGCGGGCAGGTCGGCTGCTGCGACTCGTCGAAGAACCGGCACGCGACGAAGCACTTCTGGGCGAGCCAGCATCCCATCGTTCGGCTCGCTCGAGCCGGGGAGACGTGGCGGTGGTGCTACATCGACGAGGTCGTGGCGTGAGCGGCTGCGGCCTCTTCGCTTCGGCGTGCCAGACCACATCCTGCTTGACGACTACGACGCGCATGGGCGTAGGCCCGGTCGGATGCCGGCTGGCGCCCTCGAACGCGTGCGTGACCTCCTGTGTCGGCGCGAGGTCGAAGAGGTGTCGTCGATCGAGCACGCGCGCACGGCTCGAGTCGTTCGCGACGCTCATCGAGCCCGTTCCAGGCATCCGACTCGAACCGGCACGCGTGAACGGTGTGCCGTGCGAATGGCTGTCGGCGCCGGGTCTCCGCACTGGACGGCGTTCTGCTCTATTGCCATGGGGCGGCTACGGGCTTGGGCTCGCTCTCGACGCACCGTGCGCTCGTCTCTGCGCCTGTCCGAGGCGACCGGCCTTCGCGCTCTCACCGTCGGCTACCGGCTCGCGCCGGAGCACCCCTTCCCCGCCGCGGTCGACGACGCCGTCGCGGCATATCGTGGAGCTCGTCCGTGACGGCGTACCACCAGAGCGCGTCGTGCTCGCGGGCGACTCGGCGGGCGGCGGCCTCGCGATCGCGACGATGCTCGGCGCTACGTGACGCCGGCTGCGCGCTGCCGGCCGCGGCGGTGTGCCTGTCGCCGTGGGTGGACCTCGACGTCGCTGCGGACGCCGGGCCTTCGGCCGGCAGCGGAGACCCGATGATCAATCGCGAGGAGCTCCGCTTGATGGCGGCGCTCTACCTGGCCGGGGCCGACCCCGATCGCCGCTCGCGTCGCCGCTGCACGCAGATTTGCGCGGGCTCCCTCCGCTGTTGGTGCAGGTCGGGACCGCCGAGAACGTTGCTCGACGACTCGCTCCGCCTGGCCGCTCGCGTCGGCATGGCGGGAGGTGACGTCGTGCTCCAGCAGTGGCCGGACGATGATGCACGTCTGGCACGCGTTCGCGCCGCTGCTCTCCGAAGCGAGCGACGCGATCGCCGCCGTCGGCGCTTGGGTGCGACGCGCCTGCGACGCGTCGGCTAGGCGGCGGCGGGGGCTGAGCGGCATCCGGGGCGGTCGCCGTCGCAGCGCGGGCAAGCTGATCCGATCCGTCTTCGGCGTCCGGCTTCCCGTCGTGCGCCATGCGGGCGGAGGGAGGCGGGCCACGTGCTCGGACGACGGGCCGATCGCGGGGAAGCCGAGCGCCTCGGCGATCCGTCGCCGCGCTGGCGCGGCGAGATCCCGTCGGGCCATGGTCCGCGCTCTGATCGGGGCCGCGAACGTGAGCCGCGCGGCGAGCGCCGGGCTCGCGAGCGATGCGCACGAGGGGAATCGACGAAGGTCATGTCGTCGACGAACGCGGCCGCGGGATTCGCACTGTCGTCCGCCCGTGGGTAGCGGATGGCGACCGGCTGCACGCTGACGCCGGCTTCGATCGCCGCCTCGAAGAGGGCCGCGTAGAAACGGCCGAGCGTACGGCCGTCGGTCGTGGTGCCCTCGGAAACACCGCGACCGACTGGCCGGCGGCGAGCGCGGCGGCGACGCGCGCCTTCACCCGCGCGGCGTCGCGGAGGCTGGCGCGCTCGAGGAAGAACGTATCGAAGCCCGCGGCGATCGCGCCGCACACCGGCCAGCGCCGCGTCTCGGCCTTGGCGACGAAGCGCGACGGACAGACCGCTGTTCAATATCTGTACGTCGAGCCACGAGACATGGTTGGCGACGAGAAGGAGCGGACGGCCGTCCGGCACGCCGCCGCGAAGGTCCAGCCGCACGCCGATCACGCGCAACAGCTCGCTCGACAGCCACGCCGCGAGGCGCCGCCGGCGATCCGAGCTCAAGAACGGGGCGACGAGTCGGGCGACCGCCCAGACACGAGACGAACGCGCCGACGATTCGGCCGAGCCGGCGCGCGACGGCGAGCGTCGTCGTCATGCCGCGCGGTCGAAGCGATCGGCGAACCGTCGGGCGAGCCGTTGCATCGGCAGCACCATGACGACGTCCGCGGTTCGGAACGCCTGGTCCCACGCCGGTGGTCCGCACACCGCCGCTCCCATACGCAGGTAGCCGCGCACCAGCGGCGGTAGCGGGATCCTGCTCAGCGGGATTCGCGCCGTCGAGCGGCAGCGGCCGGTGACGGCGTCACCTGCCACTCACGCGGCGCCCCATGATCTCTCAGGAGTCGCGCACAGGCGTCCGCCGCGTACCCGGTATCGTTCGCCGGCAGGCTCGCGCATCCCATCACGTGCTCGCAGCCGCTCGTGCGGAGATGGGCGGCGAGACCGGCCCACAAGAGCGCGAGCACGCTGCCGTTCGAAAGCGCGGGTCGATGCACGCCCGGCCGACCTCGACCAATCCGGGCAGCTCCGACCAGTCGACCGAGATCGAACTCGGTCGCGGTGTAGGAACCCTCCCGCGCGCGCCGCACGCCCGCGGGAAGGATTCGGTAGGTGCCCACGACGTCGCCCGACGTCGCCTCCCGGACCAGGAGGTGATCGCAGAACGGATCGAAGGCGTCCCGATCGAGCCCCGACGCCGCGCTGGGCAGTACCGCGCCCAGCTCTTCGCCGAATACTCGGAAGCGGAGACGCTGCGCCGCCTCCACCTCCCGCGGCTCCCGCGCGATCGCGATCTCGAGCGGTGCCGCACCGACATCCGATTTGACCTCGCGATGGATCGTCATGCCGTCATTGTCCGGACGGCACGGCACGAGGTCGAGCGGTTATCGTATTCCTAGCTTTGTGCTCGATGTGAATTCCCGACGACGCCATGCGGGGTGCGTACAACTCTGCACCGTAGTGTTGCAGCCCGATGTCGGCGCGCAGACAGCCGCGTCACGGGCACTCGGCGACGTCGACCCGAATCGTACGACCCGCGAGCCGGGCCCGTAGCACCATCAGTGTCCGCATCGTACGTCCACTCGCTCGTCGGCCGCGGGGCGTCCGTTCACGCGGACCGTGCACGGCACGAACGGCGTCATGAGCGTCCCGAGCGACGCTTCGAGCATCCACTGCGATCGTCGCTCCGCGCGAACGACGAGCGTCCAGTGTCCCGGCGTCTCCTCCGAACGCCATCGCCCGTGCTCGGCGAACTCACCCGTTCTCGCACCGCGCGGAAACGCGAGGAGATGGATCGCGTCGGTGCGGTCGGCGAGGCGCACGAGGCCCGGCATCCCCGCACCGTACTCGGTCAGCGTGTCGACGTCCGCCGACAGGAGCGCGAGCACGGCGCCCGCGCGCACGAAGAGCGGCAGCTCGTCGAGCGGCGCCGGCACCGAGTGCATCGCACGCCCCGCGAGCACCTGGCCGCCTTGCAGCACGAACGCCCCGTCGGCCGACGAGAAGCGCGACCGCTCTCCAGAAGTCGACCCACTCGCCGTCGGGAAGGTAGGCGTCGCGCACGGTCACGCCGGGCGCGCAGCACCGGCGCGACCAGCAGATCGGATCGAAGAGGAACTCGTCGGCGACGTCGCGGGCGACCGCGTCGTCGGGATTCTCCAGGACGAGGTGCCGCATGATCGGCAGCCCCGTACGACGGTACTCGCGGTCGGCCGCCACGATGTAGGGATAGAGCTGCGTGCGGAGCTTCGTGTAGCGTCGCCAGTTCGCGAGCTGATCCGGATCGTCCACTTGCGGCCGGGCGTACGCCGGGATCGCGATGCCGTCGCGCTCGGTGCGCATGACGCCGGAGACGGCACCGAGCTGCACCCACCGAGTCAGGAGCTCGCCGGTCAGATGCCCGCCCACGAGCGAGAAGAAGCCACCGATGTCCGAGCCCCATCGCGACACGCCCGAGAGGCCCATGCCGAGCCCGTTCTTCACGACCGACGCGAGCCCGTCGAAATCCCACGCCGTCGTCGGATCGCCGCCCCAGACCACTTGCGCGCAGCGGCGCCGCACCCGTCCAGCCCGAGCGCTGGAAGCGGACGAGCGGACGGCGCTGGCGCCGCGCGAAGTCGTACGCCGCACAGTGATAGTCGGTCGGATAGCGGTTGTGCGTGGCGGCGGCGTCGCGCCCGTCCTTCGTGCGGGAATCGAGCGGCGTGTACTCGCCGAAGTCCTCCATCCAGCCGTCGTGACCGTCGTCGACGGCCAGCGCGAGCAACGACGCGTATGCACGCCGTCCTGCGGGCGCGCTGAAGTCGAACTGGCCGACGTCGAAGAACCGCGACGTGAAGTACTGATACACGTACGGAAGCCCGTCCGCGGTCATCGTGAGCGCGCCGGCGCGAGCCGCGTCGTCGAACGCCGGCTCGTAGGAGCGGCAGATCATCGGATTGAAGTACGTCGTGATGGCGTAGCCGAGCGCGTGCGCAGCGCGCGTGCGCGCCGGCTCGTTCGAGCGGTCGCCTCCGCACGGCAGGTAGTGCAGGTACGTCTGCGACACCGAGACCGGGACGTCGCCGTCGCGGAATTGCTGCAGCGCCGTCGCCCTGGTACCAGGGACCGAACACCCACGGCGCCGCGGGCGCCGGCTGCCGACCGACGGCCGCGGTGAAGCGCGCGAGCGCGTCCGCCGGCCGTGGCCCGGCGAAGACACGGAAGCGAAACGCGCTCGGACCGCGGCGGCACCGGCAGGCCTTCCGGTGCACCCACGACCTCGATCGCTCCAGGCATCCGGGCGGTCGGGAACGGCGAGCGCGTGATAGACGGTCTGCGTCGCCGTCGACGAGGACGCCGTAGCCGCGGCTCGAGAGCAGCCAGGGCATCGGAAAATACGTCGCGTCGTCGCGGGCGCGAAACCCGGGCGGCGGCAGGATGAGCTTCGATGAGCGGACGATCGGCGGCGATCCACGGACCGTCGGAGACGTAGCTCTCGACGCGAGCGCCGCGGTGCTCGACCGCGTCGCCGCGCGCTCACCGAGTCCGTAGAACCGTTCGTCGGGCGTCGCAGCGAACGCGGCGCCCCATCCGACGACGTCGTCGGCACCGTCCGGGAAGGACGCCTCGACCGCGACGACACCCCTTCCCCGCCGACCGCATGCGGAGCGCGATCGTGCGACCTCCGGCGTCGTCGGTCCGGAGGACGGCACGCAACGCCGCGCGCGTTCGACGCACCGTCGCGACGGCTGTCGCATGGATCCAGCCGTCGGCAGTGCGCACCGACAGCGCGGCGGGTCCCGCGACTCCGACCCCGGAGGCGGAGGTGAGCACGGGTACGCCTGTCCCGTCGTCGAACGAAAGCGCGAACGGTTGATCGCTCACGTCGCCTTCGAGCGACGCCGCCGTGCTCGCACGCGCCAAGAGCACGGCGGCCACGACCGCCAGGTGACGGGTCATCCGTACCTCTACATACGCGATGTTCGGCTCGCCAGGTCGTGTCATGACGGACCACCGGCGTCGCGCGACGCCTCCGCTCGTAGGCCGGAGTCGCGAGGCGGGTTGTTCGCGAGTCCCCCGCAGTAGTAGATGACGAACCCCAGTCGGAGAATCTCCCCGATGGACCTCATGACCGAAGCACCCGCATCTCCACCGTCGATGCCGACGCCCGTACGACGGACGGCGTGGTCATCCCGCCGATCGACGACGTCGGCGCGACGAGCGGCGCGGGATCGTCGCCGGCTCCCGAGGTCCGCGATCTTCCGCCGGGGATGTTCCCTCAACCGGAGCTCACCTGGCTCTCGTTCAACCGTCGGCGTGCTGTTCGAGGCGCAGATCGCGTGCGAACCCGTTGCTCGAGCGGCTCAAGTTCCTCGCGATCACGGCGTCCAACCTCGACGAGTTCGTCATGAAGCGCGTCGGCGGGCTGAAGCAGCAGGTCGCCGGGACGTCCACCAGCTCACGGTCGACGGCCGCACGCCGCAGCAGCAGATCACCGAGTGCTACGCGGAGATCCGCCAGCAGGAGCTGATGCAGCGAGGCTCTCGGCGGAGCTGCCTTCGAGAGCTCCATGCGAACGACATCCGCATCCGCTCGTACGACGCGCTGACGCCGGCAGACCAGAAGGCCGCTGCGCGAGGACTACTGCGCGAACGTCTTCCCGCTGGTCACGCCGCTCGCGATCGACCCGGCGCATCCGTTCCCGTTCATCTCGAACCTCTCGCTCAACCTGCTCGTCACGCTGCACTACCCGAACGACACCGAGCCGCTGCTCGCCCGGGTCAAGGTGCCCGGTCGGGACGGGCATTCCCGCGCTTCCTGCGCGTCGGCAGCGGACGGCACGTTCGTCCCGCTCGAAGAGGTGATCGCCCACAACCTCGACCTGCTGTTCCCGGCGATGGACGTCGACCTCGTGCGAGCTCTTCCGCGTCACCCGCAACGCCAACACCGAGCGCGACGAGGAGGAAGCCGACGACCTGCTGGCGCCTGATCGAGTCCGAGCTCCGCGACCGCCGCGTGGCGCCCGACCGTGCGCCTCGAGGTGGCGTCGGCGATGAACACGTCCACTGCGCGGCATGCTCGCCGCCGAGCTCGGCCTCGACGAGCGCGCCGACGTGTTCGAAGTGGACGGCCTGCTGGCGCTGCGCGACCTGATGGAGCTGTCGCGCGCTCGATCGCCCGGCGCTCCGCGATCCGCCGCACCATCCGGTCGACCATCCGCGGCTGCACGACACGCGGCGAAACGTCTTCCACATCCTCCGCGACGCCGGCTCGATCCTGCTGCAGCACCCCTACGAGTCGTTCGCGACCTCGGTCGAGCGCATTCTCCGCGAGGCGAGCGAGGATCCGAAGGTCCGCGCCATCAAGATGACGCTCTACCGCACGTCGAGCGACTCCAAGATGCTCGACTACCTCGTGCGACGCCGCCCGCAACGGCAAGCAGGTCGCCGTCGTCGTCGAGCTGAAGGCGCGCTTCGACGAGGCGGCCAACATCCAGTTCGCGAGCCGCCTCGAGGACGTCGGCATCCACGTCACCTACGGCGTGCGTCGGCCTGAAGACGCACTGCAAGGTGATCCTCGTCATCCGGCAGGACTTCGACGGGCTGCGCCGCTACGCGCACATCGGCACCGGCAACTACCACCCGGCACGGCGCGCGCATCTACGGCGACTTCGGCCTCGCTGACGTGCGACGACGGCGATCGGGCAGGACCTCACCGAGCTCTTCAACTACCTCACGACCGGCTACCGGCCGAAGCGCGCGTACCGGAAGCTCCTGCCCGGCGCCGACGCTGCTCAAGAAGGCGCTCGCTGGCGAAGATCGAGCGCGAGATCGCGCACCACGCCGGACGCGCCGCCCGGCCTGATCCAGATGAAGATGAACGCGCTCGAGGACGCCGACGTCACGCGCGGCGCTCTATCGCGCGTCGCAGTGCCGGCGTGCGCGTCGACCTGATCGTGCGCGACACGTGCCGGCTGCGGCCCGGGCGTCGCGGGCATCTCGGAGCACGTCCGCGTCGTCAGCATCGTCGGCCGGTTCCTCGAGCACGGCCGCGATCTACTACTTCCGCAACGGCGGCGACGAGGAGTACTTCATCGGCTCGGCCGACTGCATGAAGCGCAACCTCGAGAGCCGCGTCGAGGTCGTCGTGCCCGGTCGAGGATCCGGCCCTTCGAAGAACTCTCGCGCGAGGTGCTCGACACGCAGCTCGACGCCGCCCAGTCGGCGCGTGGGACATGCAGCCGCGACGGAAGCTATCGCCGTCGCGAAGGCGGTCCGGACGCGAGCAGCTCAGCAGCTGCTCGTCGAGCTAGCCGAGAAGCGGCAGCAAGGAGCGCGACGCGCCGGCGCCGTCGGAGGCCGAAGAGCTCGCGCGCCGGCCGATTCGCTGATCGGAACGCCGGGTTTCGCTATCCGGCGTGGCCGGCGGCCGAGAGCCGGCGGTCGAGATCGAAGGCGGCGCTGATGAGCGCCAGGTGCGTGAACGCCTGCGGGAAGTTGCCGAGGTGCTGCGCCTGCGGGCCCGAGCTCCTCGCCGTACAACCCCAGGTGATTGGCGTAGCCGAGCATCTTCTCGAAGAAGAACCGCGCCTTGTGCGAGGTCGCCCATGCGGGAGAGGCACTCGACGTACCAGAAGGAGCACATCGAGAAGGTGCCTTCCTCGCCCGTGAGCCCGTCGGAGAATCCGCCGCGCGAGGCGATAGCGATAGACCAGCGAGTCGCTCACCAGCTCGCGCTCGATCGCGCGCAGCGTCGAGATCCACCGCGGGTCGGTCGGGGACACGAAGCGGACGAGCGGCATCAGCAGCGCCGCGGCGTCGAGCGTGGTGGCGCCGACGTGCTGGATGAACGCGCGCCGCGTCGGGTCCCAGAAGCGGGTGAAGACGTCGCTGGTAGATCGTGTCCCGCGTCTCGTGCCAGCGCGCCAGCGGGGCGGGGAACGAGCGCTTGGTGGCGAGCCGGATGGCGCGATCGATGGCCACCCAGCACATCACCCGCGAGTAGAGGAACTCCTGCCGTCCGCCGCGCACCTCCCAGATGCCCTCGTCCGGCCGGCGCCAGTTCGCGCAGACCCAGTCGATCAGCCGCACGACGTTCGTCCAGGCGTCGTACCCGATGGGAGAGCCGTACTTGTCGTACAGGTAGACCGAGTCCATCAGCTCGCCGTAGATGTCGAGCTGGAGGTGGTCGAAGGCGGCGTTGCCGACGCGGACCGGCCGCGACCCCATGTAGCCCTCGAGGTGGGGCAGGACCTCCTCGGGCAGCGCGTGACGGCCGTCGAGCCCGTACATGATCTGGAGCGAGCCGTCGGGCTCGAGCTCGCGCAGCGCGCCATCATCCCAGCGCATGAAGGCGGCCGCCTCGTCGCGTGTAGCCGAGGCGCATGAGCCCGTAGAGCGTGAACGACGAGTCGCGGATCCAGGTGTAGCGATAGTCCCAGTTGCGCACGCCTCCGATCGTCTCGGGCAGACCGAAGGTCGGCGCGGCGACGATCGAGCCGTGCTGCCGCGAGGTGAGCAGCTTCAGCGTCAGCGCCGAGCGGTTCACCATCTCGCGCCAGCGGCCCCGTAGGTGCTGCGCGCGACCCAGCGGCGCCAGAAGTTCACCGTCTGCTTGAAGGCGTCGCTCTCGTAGTCGGGCTGCTCCGAGCGCGACGGCTCTCGCGCGAGCACCACCTCGAGGACGAACCAGGCCGAGGTGTCGGCGCCGAGCGTGAACTCGGCCAGGGCCGCGCCGTTCTCGAGACGCATCGGGACCGACGACCGCAGGCGCAGCACGAGCTCGCCGTCGCCAGACCGCCCGAGGAAGAGCACCTCGGTGTCGCTCCGACGCTCGGCCGTGTGCGTGGCGCGCGCATAGTCGAAGCGCGGATCGCAGCGCATCTGGAAGCGCACCTCGCCGCGCACCGTCTTCGCCCGCCGCACCAGGGTGTGCGCCTGCCCCGCGTCTTCCACCGGCATGAAGTCGGACACCTCGGCGACGCCGTCGGCGTCGAGGAACCGCGTCAGCAGCACGTTGGTGTCGGGGAGATAGAGCTGCTTGCGCGCGGCGCCGTCGAGGAGCGGCGCGATCTGGAAGCGTCCGCCGCGCTCCGCGTCGACGAGGGCCGCGAAGACCGACGGCGAGTCGAAGTGCGGCAGGCAGAGGAAGTCGATCGATCCGTCCATGCCCACCAGGGCGACGGTGTAGAGGTCGCCGATGATGCCGTATTCGCCGATGGGTGCGTAGCGAGTGGCCATGCGCCCAAAGCGTAGCACGCTCGCGAACACGAACCCCCGACACCCCCGAGCGACCTCCCCACGCGCCGAAGGGCCGCCCGCCCGATCGACGGGCGGCCCGGGCGTCGGCGCCTACCGATGGCATTTCGGTATGCCGGTGCCTCAGCGGTCGTCAGCGTCGCGGCCAGTAGAGGCCGGGACGGCGGGGCTCACGGGGACGCGTGTGCCGGTCAGAATCCAGGCGCGCTGGCTGGGAGCGAAGCGTGGCGCCAGCAACCCATCGTTGATCTCCCGCGTCACGGCGAAGCGGTTGAATGCAGGCGGCGTGAGGAACAAGCGGGTGTTGTCCTGGAAGCCGTCCGATGCCGTGTCGATGTCGCCTTCGACGGCCGAGATGATGCCGTCGCCGTTCTGGTCCACTCGGGCGACCTCGGCCGCGTACGCATCGAAGAGCCGGCGCTCCAGGTTCGTAGCGCTCGGTTCGAACGACGCCGGTCTCTCGTAGACATCCAGAAAGACTTCGTTGGCCAGGCCGCTTGGAATACCCCGCTGCCGGAACTCCCGCTGGGCATCATTGGTGTCGCTATCGAACTTGTCGGGGTCTCTCGGCAGGTTCGGATTGTCGCCGAACACATTGGCCATGTTCTTGATGCCGCTGGGTCCCGAGCCGGGCACGATCGACTGGAGCAAGCCGATCTCGCCGTCCTCGAACGTGTCAGGCGCCTGCCCGAAGTCATCCGGGAAGCCGCCCGTGAAGGGGAGCTCATAGAGAGGGATGGATCCAGTTCGTTCCTGGTAGTTGAACTCCCAGTATGCGTGCACGTCGGCCTGCTGCATGGCGTTGTATGCGCCCATACTCACCTGAAGGGGCACGACGTTCGTCTGCACGTCGGGAAAGTGATCCGACACACTCGGGAAGTGCACGGCCTGGCCATCCATCGTGAAGACATTCCCCGGAACGTTGTTCCCTGTACCCATGGCCGCCAACGCGGCCGCGTCGGCCACCGTGATCGTGCCGAACGTCGCCGCGCCCGTGCCGTCCGACCGCGGCGGGGCGATGTTCGGTACGGTCAGGTCGTGGATCATCCACCCCTCGTACCAGCCGCTCTCGTTGTTGATGACGAACAGCGGATCGATGTCGGTGAAGACATCGATGAAGGCGTTCGGATCGTTGGGATCGGTGGGCAGGCCAGGCTTGGGCTCGAGGACGAGACGGACCGTGCCGATCGTCGGCTGTCCACAATCGGCCCCGGTTACCGACAGCTCTACCTGCATCGTTGACTCCCGGGATGAGCGTTGTGAACACGTTCGGTTCGAACCCGGTCGTATCCAGGAGATAGTATTGGAACAGCTGGCTCGGCGGATCGGCCTCGTTGAATACCTGCAGGGGCAACACGCTATGGGGTCGTCCGGCAAGTTGAACGAGCCGCGTCTTTGAGCGGGGCCGGCAGCGTTTCGGATGTCATCCGCGCTTGGCCACCGTCTTCATGTCTTGTTTTGCTCGCGGGTTTGGGTGGCAGGGCGGCGGTGGTTGGATCCCCATGGTATCGGCCTTCACTTGGCGTGCGCGGGAAGGGTCGCGAGACCCACGATCGCCAACTATGGAAACCCAAGCGATGATGCTTGCTGCGCGCTTGGTCTTCGCTTCATCTGATGGTCGGTGTGTCATATTTCTCCTTCGAGACGTTGTTAGTTGTGCGGCGAACCGCGATCGCTAGTGCACTACACCGGCCGGCCCGGTGCACTGCTCGTGTGACGTCCTGGCGCCGGACGCGGCGCCGCCTATGGCAGCCAGGCACGTCGCGACGAGCACGGGTTGCAGCACAGACTGTTTCATAGATGATCTCCCACTCCATTCGTGGTCTTCGCTTTCGGTCCCGGCTCTCATACGCGTGCCGGTACGCCGCGCCCGCGCGGCCCGGCGGTCGAGCCCGAGCCCGTACGCTCCCTGCGACTCTCCCGCTGGAGAAAGAACCCAGTCCCCACGCCGACGTACACCATGTCGTTCACGACCGCCGGGCCCGACGTGGATTTGCGCCTCCGAGGTCGAGCTTTCGGAGCAGCGCACCCGTCCCGGCATCGAACGCCCGAAGCTGACGCGAGCTGTCGCCCACGAAGTACACGCCGCCTGCGATCCCGGCGGGCCGAAGCTGAACACATTGCACTCCGTCGGCGGACACTGCCACGCGACGGCGCCGTTCGTGGCGTCGAGGGCGAAGATGTACGGCGGCCCGGTGAAGGTGGCGGCGTAGATCTTCCGAACGCGACGCCCGTCGACGCGACTGAATCGCCGCGCCCTCGCCTCCCGCCACCACCGCTTGCTGCCAGACGAGGAGCGCCGGTGTCCTGATCGACGGTGTAGTAGACGCCGTTCTTGCTCCCGACCCCGACGACGGTCGCTTGGCGTCGTGCCGCCGGGTATGGTGAACAGGTTGGGCGATGAGATGAAGTCGAGGTCCCCGAGATTCCCGTTCGGGATCGGCGAGAAATCCCACCGCAGCGCGCCCGTCTCGGCATCGAGTGCAACCAGCGAGTTGGAGAAGCCGGTGTTGCCTGCGCCGATGCAGTCGCCAAAGTCGACGTACACCGCGCCTCGCCCGGCGTCGATCGCTGCCGATGACGTCAGGCCGCTACCCAACGGCTCGCTGACACGCTCGCCGGTGCCGTGCAGTCGGCGTCCGACGCGCAGAGCAGGCTCTGCGCTCTGCTCTCCGGAGCCGGATCGACACACCAGGAAGGGCACACAGCTGCTGCCCGAGCAGTCGGCGTCCGTCGTGCAGGCGTTGCCGCGTATCGGTCCCACAGATGCGCTCGGGGAGCGTGGTCGAACCGCCAGACCTCGGCGCCCGTCGCGGCATCCAGCGCCATGACGGTCCCGCGGACGCAGGGGGCATCGCGATGCGACGACTTCCCGACGTAGACCTTGCCGTCGAAGACGGCGGGCGAGGACCAGCACGTGCGCGCCCTCGACGTCTCGGGTCGGGGTTTCCGACGGAGTGCTTCCACTTGAGCGCTCCCGTGAGCGCGTCGAGCGCGTACACGTTCGCGTCGGCGGCCCCGAAGTAGACGACGCCGTCGACGACCGCCGCGGAGGACTGGATCCCAGGAAAGCCACCCCGATCCTCCGGATTGCGGATCGTTGATGTCGAACGTCCACAGCGGCTGACCCGAGAAGGCGTCGAGGGCATACATCGTGCCGTTCCACGCGCCGACGTACACGACACCGTCCACCGACCGACGGTGTTGCCGATCACGAATGCCATTCCGCTGCCGGTCGAGAAGAACCACTGGACATCCAGCTGCGAGACGGTGGCGGCGTTGATCAGTCCGCTCCTCGGGGTTGAAACGCGTTTCGCGTGAGATCGAAGCCGTAGCTGGACCAGTCCACCGGGGCAGGACACGACGCCGGTGCCGGCGAGGTGCGTCGCGGTGAATCTTTGGCTCACGTGGAACTTCGCCCGGTCACCGAACGCGAGACAGTAGCGCGTGGCGCCCGTGCGCAGCACGACGCTCCACAGGATCCGGATTCGTCGACAGCGTTGCCGTGAACGCGCCCTCGACCCGTATCCTGCGGCCTGGCACCACCGTGACTCGGTTGATCGGCCCCGTCTTGCTCGTGAACCGGTAGCCCTTGTTCTGACCTGGAGCCCCGATCGTCCTGCCAGCCAGCCGGCGGGCAGGTTGTACGTACTGTCGAAGCGATCACCCGTGGTCGTGAGGACGCGAAGGCTGCCGCCGAACTGCGTGGGATCGTCTGCGCTCCCGTTACCGCCCCCGAGCGTGATCGTCGGGTCTTTCGAGAGCGCGAAGAGGCGTCCCATCGGCCGCCGCGGGGCTGGCGCGTTCAGCGACGAGCCGCTCGCCGATGATCGGCTGCTCGTCTCCGGACGTGCACTCGCCGCAGCGGTCGTCCTCGCACAGAGCGCAGCGGAGAGGCCGACCAGCGAGGCACATGATTCTCAGATTGATGCGCAGCATGACGATCGTCCTCCGTCGGCGCGGCGCTACTGCACCGTGATGGTGCCGGTCATGCCGAGCGAGAAGTGGACCGAGCAGTAGTACGGGAACGTACCCGGCCTGCGTGAACGTGTGCTCGAAGGTGAACCCCTTGCTCGAGAGCGGGGGATTGTCACACCCCGTGTTGGACGGGGAGCAGAACTGGTTGTCCGCGTTCCCGTCGGTCCCGCTCACGACGCTGTGACCGGAGCTCATCCACACCCAGCGCACGGTGTCACCGACGTTGATGGTGAGATCGCGCGGGCGTGAACACCAGCGCCCCGCCGTCGCCGACCATGACGGTGTGTGTCTGGCCACCGGCAGCGTGGCATCGTCGTCGGCGTCGTGGTGCCGCCGGCGGGCGTGGTCGTGGTCGTCGTCGCTCCCGCCGCGGCGGGCTCGATGCTTCCGAAGAGCCCGTGCGACCCGTGCTCGGGACCGGCCGTGAAGTAGAGGGTGTTCGTCGGTCCGGCCGGGCCGCCGTTGCCGAACGACAGGCCCCACAGCCCGTCGATCTTGAGCAGCTTGCCGTTCGAGCCCTTCAGCGGACCGTGGAGCTTCCAGCGGCCGTTCGACTGCTGCTGATAGGCGTGGATCATCCCGTTGCCGAAGTTGCCCACCAGCAGATCGCCACTGAAGGCGCCGAAGTCGGACGGCGCGAGCGCCAATCCCCAGGGCGCGTTCGAGGGCGCCCTTGCTGGCGACGCGCGCCATGAGGTTCCCGCTCGTGTCGAACATGTCGACGAAGCCGTGCCCGGCCCCGGGGACGTCGTTCACCTTGGCTTTGTCCTGCCTCGCGTACGTGACGAAGATCGCGCCGTTGATGTTCTGGATGCCGTGGGGCGCGTAGCGGCGCGGGATCTTCTCGTCGACGAACGCACCTGGCGTGCTCACCAGGTTGAAGCTGCTGTCGAAGACGTCGACGCGGGCGTTGTGGAAGTCGGTGGCATAGAGCTGGTCGCCGGCGGCCGTCGAGGCGATCGCGAGACCCTTGTAGATCGCACCCACGCCGGAGCGGTCGACGCCGGTGAGCGCCTGCGTCGCGGCCGGCGGAGGGACGGCCTGGTTCCAGCCGCTGATGACGCCGCTCTCGGTGGCTGAAGATGAACGTCGCCGGCCCCGAGTGCGTGCCGTCGCTGACCACGAACCCGCTCCCGCCGTTGAAGACGATGCCGGTGGGTGCCCCTGGCACCGTGACCACGAGTGGGAGGACGGCGCCGGTTCCGTCGTAGAGCGTCGACGTGTTCGTGTGGTTGTTGGATACCCACCACGGCGTGGAGGGCCCGGCGACCAGACCCCAGCCGTTCACCAGGTTCGGATCGACCTGTGCGGCCCTCCCCGGCCACGTCGCCGACGAGCTTGGTCACCGTGTAGGGCGCTCGACGCAGCCGGCGACGTGCCGCCCGATCCACCCGCTCTCCACCACCCGTCCCTCCGCCTCCGGGGCGCTCCGCCCCCGCCGTACTGCGCGCTGCCCGTGCCCGCGACGGCGAGCAGCAGCACGCCGATGACACTCGGCACAGCGATTCGTCTCGATACCTTGCTCATCATTGACTCCTTGTTCTGGCGACCGACCGTCGCGTCGAAGTGAGCGACGGTCCCACCCGACGGGCGTGAAATTCGAGCGCACAAGTCCGTGCGGCGGACGTGACTCGGCGAGGCGCGATCGGGCGAGGCGCGATCGGGCGCGGCGCTCTAGGTCGCGGAAGCCAGGAGGCGCTCGGTCAGCTCGTGATGGCGCGGCATACCGAAGCGTCCGTAGAGGTCTGCCGCTTCGCCGAGCAGCGACCGGGCGATCGCCCGGTCGCCCGGCGCAGCACGGTCGAGGAGCATCATCGCTCGGAAGCGACGGATCTCGAGCTGCTCGAGCCGATACGGGAACGCGTCGGCCTCGCTGCGACGCCACCTCGAAGTGATGCTCGGCGGCCGTCCAGTCGCCGGCCGCGGCAGCGGCGACACCCGCGGCGGTGCGGACGAAACGGGGGCGCGGTCCAGGTCCAGACCGCGCCCGTGGCGAGATGCTCGAGCGCGAGGCCATGGCAGCGCGGCGGCTCGCTGGCGTTCACCCAGCACGACGAAGCCCTCGATCATCTGCAGGAGCATGATCCACGCTCCCGCGGGGTTGGGCCCGCCGGCGGAGGGCGGGACACCCAGGCGCCTCGTCCAGGAGCGCGAGGGCGCCGGTCCGGTCCCCGAGAGATAGGCACGCTGCCGGAAGAGGGCGCCGACGATGGCTCCCTGACCGGCGCTCGGGAACGAGGATCGGTAGGCGTCCTCGGCCTCCGAGGACGCGAGGTTCCACTCGCCACGCAGGAAGTGAACGAGGCTCAGCTGTGCGAGGGACAAGCCCGCCAGGCGGCCGGGCTGCACGTTCGATGGCCAGTGGAGCTGCCCGATGGGCTGGACGGACGACGTTGCGGACTCCGCGATGCGCCCCGCGTCGAGCGTGGAGCTGAGCGACTCCTCCAGTCGGGCGAGATCGAAGTCCTTCCCGAACTGCATCCAGGCGCGCATCTGAACGCAGCTCACGATCGCCTCCGGTTGCGCGATCTCGTCGGTGAGCGGCTCCAGGCGTTCCGCGATCCGCGCGGCCTCCACGGGAGCGCCCCCAGGAGGGAGAGCGCCTGCTCCATCCACGTCAGGCGCCAGCTTTCGACCGCCGGCGGGTAGGGCTGGGTGATCGCCTCCTTGGCCGCGCGGGCGTCGGCGAGCGCGTCCTCGAGCCGGAAGAAGTAGTAGTGGAAGACCGCCCGGTCCGAGAGGACGCGCACCATCAGCGCCGGGTCGCCGAGCTCCTTCCGCGAGGGCCATCGCCTCCGATGAACCCGTCCCGAGCGACCTCGTACCCGCCCGCGGCCGCCGTGATCAGGGCGACCTGGCAGAGCAGGCGGACGCGATAGCGCCCGCTCGCCTTCCAGGAGCGACAGGCCGCGACTCGCGACCTTGATCACCTTGCGATAGCGACGAGCCCACATGAGGCCGTCCGTCAGGTCCGTGAAGCTCCGCCCGATGAGCTCGCGATCGCCGGTCGCGACGTAGGTCTCGATCGCTTCGCTGCCGTGGGCGAGCGCCTCGTCGACCGCGTCCCAGGCCGTGGTCGGCGGTGGCCATGGCCGACAGGATCTCGGCCCGCACCGTCGGCGTCAGTCCTCGTGGCGGGCGAGCGCCGATTCGAATGCGCGGTGTGCCTCCTCGAACGCCGAGCGCGCCTCGAGCTGCCGCCTTCCCGGCGCGCATCGAGCGCCGTTGCCAGCTCGCGCCGGTCGGCGAAGGCGCCGGCCTTGAGCAGGTGGTCGGCGATCTCGCCCGCACGTTCGTCGGCGGCGCGGGGATGGAGCTGCTCGATCGCACGTGCGACGCGCACGTGGAGCCGCCGGCGACGCGGTGCCGCCGTCCTGTGGCAGGAGGCGTCTGACGCACGAGCTCGTGCGCGAAGGCGATAGCGGCGTCTCGGGGCCTTCGGCGCTCGACACGATCAGCCCCATCCGCTGCGCCTTCTCGATGACGTCGCAGAGCTCGTCGACGTCGACCCGGTCGAGGAGCGATTGGACGAGCTCGAAGCTGAAGCTCCGGCCGATCACCGCGGCGGCCGCCAGAACCTTCCGCTCGCGCTCCTCCAGGCGGTCGAGTCGCCGGCCGATGACCAGTCGGACGTTCTCCGGGACGTCGGTCTCGCCGATGGTGATGTCCGCGCAGAGCTCCCCGGCCGCGTCGAAGACCCTGCCGTCCTCGACGAGGTGCCTGTACACTTCCTCGACGAAGAAGGGGTTCCCTCGGTCTCGTCGTAGAGGAGGCTCACCAGACGGTCCAGCCGGCGCGCGGGGATCGAGCGCCTGCAGCATCTGGGCAACCTCGTCGCGGGAGAGGCCGCCGAGCTTCAGCGGTCGCATCACCCATCCGGATGAGCTCTTCGAGCATCCCGAGGAGCGCCGGATTCTCCTCGCCGGACCCCGCCCGGAACGTCCCGATGATCACGACGGGCAGCTGGGCGACGTCGATGTGCAAGGTGGACGAGCAGAGACAGCGTGGATTCGTCGGCCCAGTGGAGGTCCTCGACGACGTAGAGGCTGGGGACGAACGCGGGCCGAACGCGCGAGCGCCTCCGAGAAGCTCTGGAACAGATGGCGACGGCGCTGCTGCGGAGGCAGCTCCCGCGGCTCCGGAAGATCGGGGAAGACCCGCCGCAGACGCGGCGCGATCTGCGCGAGCTCGGCCGCATTGTCGCCGATCGACCGACGGTAGTCGTCGAGGCTCGCCGCCTGCGCGAGGCTGCCTTCGACGATCTCCGCGAAGGGCAGGTAGGGAAACGGCTCGTCGCGCTCGTAGCAGTGCCCGACGAGTACCTGGAAGCCCTCGCGCGCGGCGTCGTCGGCCATCTCCATCGCGAGACGCGTCTTTGCCGACGCCCGGTCCGCCAGCGAGCATCACCACCGATCCCTGTCCCTCGATGGCACGCGCGATGGCTGCCCGAATCGTGCCACGTTCGGGTTCCCGTCCGACGAACCGCGTGCGTTCGGCGAAGGAGAAGCGCGACACGCCGAGCACCGCCGGACGCACGTCCGCGGATCCGTTCCAGCGTCCGGCAAGGGCATCGGCGCCTGCCCGACTCGGAGTCGGTTGAGCCGAGTTCTCCCACGCGATCGGGACGATCGGGATCCTGCTGCGTAGACGCAGAACACGCCCGTCCGGATGCACCGCGACAGCAGGTCCCCCGAGCGCGGCATCGTTCTCGCGCGATGCGATCGATCACGGCGCGGATCGTCTTCGTGACGCTCTGACGTGCCTCGTTCGGAAGCAGACACGGCACGCCGGCTCCGGCCGTGCAGTCCCACGGCGCGCGACAGCTCACTCGTGAGGAAGTCGAGTGTCCCGCTCGACGATCTCGGCACGTTCGACCTGGCCGAGCGCCTTGGCGGCGTCGAGCTCTTCGCGCAGCTCGGTGACCCGGCGCCGGTATGCCGCCTTGGCCTGGTCATCGAGCACCTCGCCCGCATCGTCTGACGTGACGACGTGGATGCAAGCCGCTTCCAGCTCCGCATCGGCCCGCGCGAATTCGTCGTCCTGGCGGTGGTGCGCGATGCACTCCAACGAGATCGAGCGCGTGAAACTCCGTCGCGGGATGACGGAGCAGATGGGCGAGGTACGCGAAGCCCTTCGCGTCCTTCAGTCGAAGGACGCGCCTCCTCCAGGCCGACCGTTCAATACTCGCCGTCCTTCCGGAGGATGCCCCGTGAAGGACGGCGTCGCATGTGGCCGACCGAGGGGGCCGCCTCGCCGGGACCGCGGCGCGGCGGCACGCGCTCGAGCGGATGCTGCTGCGTTGATGAAGCGCGCGCCGCATCGACGCCCTGACGGGCGCATCAGGGCATTAGGGCTCGTGTTTCGCCTTCAGGATTTCGGCAGCACGTTCCCCCTCGAGAGCACGACCTCGTTGGCATCTCGCGCGTCATGCGTAGCTCCATCGCGGTCACGGTTTCGTCGATGCCGTACGTGGAGCAACAGTCGTGCCCGGAGATGGCGATCTCACCTGGGCGCGTGATGGAAGCTGGTGGCCCTGGTCGCCCAAATCCCGGCACCACGCCGACGCGCGTCGGCACTCGTGCGGAGACGGCCTACCCGTTCGTCGATGATGATGATCCCACGGGGTTCTAGGCCGGCCTCGACGACGCGCGGCGAGCTTTGCAGAGGCCGTTCGCCACCCAATCTCGTCGTCGGCCGGCGACACTGGAGGCAGTCCATCGTGCACGGCGAGGATTTCGGTCCCGCCGCCTGCGTCGGCGAGCGTGATCGTGATCGTCATCTCGCCGCGCAGGGCGAGATCGGCCGTTTCGAATCCACCACTTCGACGACCCGCTCGTTCGGCACGCGCTTCACGAAACGGCCGCGATACGTATCGGTGTGGGCGGTCGTCTTGCCCACTCCGGTCGGAGCGTCATACGTGAGCGAGATCCTGAACCTGCCACCCTCGCGGCTCTCGAACGCATGCACGTGGCTGGTCATGCCGTCCGGGACTCTCCCACTTGGCGATCACGCATCCGCATCGACGAGCGCGCCCGGTAGACGCCGCCGCGCGCGGCACTCGCACGTGACGACTGGCGCGTGTCGACCTCGCGCCCGAAAGCGTTGACGCGCGCCGGCAGAGCCGAGCAAACAAAAGCACACCATGCTCCCCGGCTGCCGCATCCGGCGCGCCAGTCCCTGACGCCGAAACGACTTGGATCGGCCACCGTGCGCGACTATCGTCCCGTCGACATTGATCGCGGCGTCAGACATGCCGGGACACAAGTGAGAAAGAAGATACTCGCCATCTCCGGCAGCTTGCGGGCCCACTCATCGAATGCAGCGCTGCTCCGCTTCGCGGCTCGATTGGCGTCCAATCGCCCTGCCGAGTTCACGTTCTGCGACGAGCTTCTGGGTGAGCTGCCGCTGCTTCAATCCCGATCTCGATGCAGAGGGCGCGCGTCCCACCGCCGGCGAGTCGAGGAGTTCCGCGCCCTCCTCCGAGCGGCCGGAGGGCGTGCTTCTCTCCGCTCCAGAGTACGCGCGACGGGGTACCGGGCGCGCTCAAGAACGCACTCGACTGGATCGTTTCGAGCGGCGAGCTGGAAGGCAAGCCGGTCGGCCTGATCGTGGCGTCGCCCGGCGGTGGCGACTTTTGCGATGGCGGCGCTGACGCCCACCCTCGAAGTGATGGGCGCGAAGGTCCTCATCGGAGCGTCCGCTTCCCCTCGCGCACCGGCAGATCGACGAGAACGGCAACGTGTCCAGCTCCCAGGTCGTCGCAGAGCTCGAGAGAACCATCGCCGCGCTCGTCGCCGGGATCTGACGGCCGTGCAGCGGGCGCGAGCGGACGCTGGTACCGACTCCGCACGCGGGCTCCGTCTTCGGATCGGCTTCGTGCTGGCGGAGCTGCGCGTGCGCAGCTTGGCGACCTGTCCCTCGGCGGTGACCGCGAGGGTGTGCTCGAGTCTCGGAGGGTCGGGCTCTTCTCCAGTCGCTGCAGACCGCGCCGCGAGTGAACGTACCCCCCGCTACGCCCATGCGTGGCAGCCGCCGACGTCTTGATCTGGGACAACGCCTCCGTCCAACACCGAGCGAGCAGCGACTTTCGGTGGGCGAGCCGCGCCGCTTCTGGCGCTACATGATCTCAGGTTCCAAGCCCGTCGGCATGTCCGCGACGACGGCCTGAGACCGAGGCGCGCGCCCGGGCGACGACGGTCGTCATCGACGCGACACGAGACGGAAGATCGGTAACCCAGGCGCGATGGCTCCGCAGCTGTTCCGCGGAAGCGTCACGTCCGGACGCCTTCGAAAGAAGCGTCCCACCTCGAACCACCATTCGCGCCGGTGCGATCTCATGGCGGCTCTGCTGGACGGCGTCAGGAGCCTGCGCGTCGCCGACGAGACGCTCGAGGTTCTCCGCGCAAGGAGCCGACACGGCGGCGGAGTCCTTGCCCAGCCGCCTGAGGATCGCCCCGAGGTTCCGCGCGATCTTGCGCAACGCAGCCGCACGCGCCGCGGGCCTGGACGCCTGGGTGGCCTTGACCAGCAATGCCTCCGCGTTCGCGACGCGCTTCGCGATCAGCGCGCTGGTCTTCGCGTCGATCTCACCGGGTCTGCACACGTCGGCGGCACCGAGTTGTCCGCAACCGGCACGCGAGCCCGTCGGTGCCGGCAGGGGGCGTCGACACGCAGCCGCGCACGGGGTCGCAGACGTCGACCGTGCAGGCGTCGTCGTCGGCGCACTCGGCGTCGCTGGTGCACGGCGGCGCCGCGAGGGTCGACGTGGTGGTCGAGCTGGTGGACGTCGTGGTGGACGTCGGCGCGGTGCTCGACGTGGAGGTCGAGGTGCTGGACGTCGTGCGTGGTCGTCGGGCGAGTGGTCGACGTGGACGTCGAGCTGCTGGACGTCGTGGTGGTCGTCGGGCGAGTGGTCGACGTGGACGTCGACGTGCTGGACGTCGTGGTGGTCGTCGGGCGAGTGGTCGACGTGGACGTCGAGCTGGTGGACGTCGTGGTGGTCGTCGGGCGAGTGGTCGACGTGGACGTCGAGCTGGTGGACGTCGTGGTGGTCGTCGGGCGGGTGGTCGACGTGGACGTCGACGCTGGTGGACGTCGTGGTGGTCGTCGGGCGAGTGGTCGACGTCGGAGGTCGAGCTGGTGGACGTCGTGGTGGTCGTCGGGCGGGTGGTCGACGTGCGAGGTCGAGCTGGTGGACGTCGTGGTGGTCGTCGGGCGGCGGTGGTCGACGTGGAGGACGTCGTGGTGGTCGTCGGGCGCGTGGTCGACGTGGTGGATGTCGCGGCGGATGCAGCGCGTCGATGCGGCCGAAGCCGCTCGCGTCGTCGAACCCGGGTGCCCCGATGTCGACGGCGCCCCGTGTGAGCGCCGCCTGCACCTCCGCGGGCGTCAGCGTCGGGTCCTGGTCGAGGAGCAGCGCAGCGACGCCTGCCGAATGCGGCGCGGCCGCCGACGTGCCGAAGAACGCGCAGAAGGGCGGGCAGGCCGGGAAGCCGCCGGCGTTCGAGATCGCGACGCCGTCGAACGCGACGAGATCGGGCTTGGCGCGGATCTCGAGCGTCGGGAAATCGATGCGCGCGGGTCCGTGCGAGCTGAACGAACTCGACGTCGTCGAGGCCGGGATCGCTGACGTCGACGGCGCCGACGGCGACCACCGATGGCAGCGCCGCATGCCCGAAGATGCTGCCGGCGGCGGTGCCGTGCTCGAGCGAGGCCGCGCCCAGGCAGAACAGCTCGAGGCCGGCGCGGCGCGCCCGCAAACCGCTGGACGAGGACGTTCGCGAGCTGGTTCGGTGTTGGTCTGGTTCACGACCGAGACCAGCTCGATCGGATCCTGTGCGCCGTCCTGCGGGTCGATGCTCTGCGCGACGAGGTTCAGGTTGGCGTCGAGCAGGACGAGGTCGTAGTCGTCGGCGGCGGCGCCGAACGGATCGTTCCACTGCAGAATGCAGGTGAGCGTCCCGCCCGGCGGCACGACGACCCCGTCGAATCGTGTCGCCTCCGCCGGCCGCGAAGTCGTGGACTTGCCCGTTCGACCCCGCGGCGGGGAAGAAGTCCTGCTCGACGTGCTCTGCGGCTTCGTTGCCGGCGGAGGAATGATACGAAACTCCGGCCGTCACCGCGGCGTCGACGGCCTGCGGCCACGGGACCATCCTCGAAGAACGGCTCGCCGAAGAAGCCCAGGTCGTCGACGATCACGTTCGGCGCCGGCGTCGGTCGAGGCACTGGACCGCGTCGATCATGTCGAGGCTGCTCGCCGGCCCGCTGAAGAGCAGCTTCGCGCCCGGCGCGACGTCGTGCACGATCTCGAGGAGCGCAGTGCCTTCGTCGCCGGCGCCCTGCTGGCAGCGGGCGTCGTTCGGGACCACCACGTCGGGGAGATCGTTCGTGGCCTGCGCCTCGCTGCAGGCTGTCGATGCCGTCGGAGATGACGCCGACGGTCACGCCGTTTCCGTCGAGGCCCTGGGCACGGAGCAGGTCGGCACGGCTCGCCGCGTCGCCCTGCGTCGTGACGCTACCCGCGCGGACGCACGGCCCGATCGACGCTCCGGATCGCGCGCACCCACGAGAACCCGGCGAGCGTCTCGAGGGCGCTCGCGTCGACGCGCGCCTGCACGCGGCCGTGCGCCATCTCGATGCGCTCGATCGACACGCCCGCCTGCTGCAGCTTCTGCAGCTCGGCGGCGCCGAGCGGGGAGCAATCGAGGTACACGTGCAGACTCCCGTCGGCGGCGAGCGGCGGCGGCGCGGCCACGAGCCCGCCGGTCGAGGGCGCCGCCGTCGCGGAAGGAATGAAGCCGGGAGCTGATCTTGCCCTCGTTCGGCTTCGATGCGCGTGCCGCGCGGATGTCGTGGAGCGTGCCGAGCACGCGATCGAGCGCGGCTTGCCCAGGTGATTGCGCCGAGGCGACCGACGCGCACATGAGAGCGATCGAGATGACCGTAAGGTGACGTTTCATTGAGTCCTCGAATTGCTGAACCGCGGCGACCGCGGTCGGGTGGTGACGTGTCTGTACGCGCGACCGGTGTCGCGCGGATGCGCGTGTGTCGCGCGGGCGCACGAAAGCGCGATTGGAGGCCGGCGGGCCGCATCTCTCGAGACGCGGCCCGCCGGTGCCGAACTCCGGGGGGGAGACGGGCTCTGGCCGGGGATCAGCGTGGCATGGCATGCCCCGCGTGCTCGCTCACGGACACGCGAACTTCGGACGCGATGGTTGAAGTCGGTCGTGTAGATGCTGCCACCGGGACCCGCGGCGACGCCGAGCACGGAGTTGAACTGCCCGTCCCCGGTTGCCGAGGCTCCCCATTCGGTGACGAACGTGCCGTCGTTCGTGAACTTCTGGATCCGGTCGACGTCGGCGACGAAGACGTTGCCGTTGGCGTCCACCGCGATGCTCTCGGCGTCGCTGAATTGTCCGGCGCCGAGGCCGAGGCTGCCCCACTTGGTGAGGAAGGTGCCCGGTGTTCGTGAACTTCTGGATGCGGTGGTTGAAGTGATCGACCACGAACACGTTCAGGCTGCCGTCCACGGCGACGGCAACGGGGATCGCGAACTGACCGTCTGCCGTACCGGCGCTGCCCCACTTGGTGAGGAAGGTGCCGGTGTTCGTGAACTTCTGGATGCGGTTGTTCAAGCCGTCGGCGACGAACACGTTCCCGTTCGCGTCGACCGCCACACCACCCGGGCCGGAGAACTGCCCGTCACCCGCGCCGGAGCTCTCCAGGCGGTGAGGAAGGTTCCGTCATTCGTGAACTTCTGGATGCGGTCGGCGCCGGCGTCGGCGACGAAGACGTTGCCCGCCCCGTCCACCGCGACGGCCTGGGGGTCCACGAACTGTCCCGCGCCGACGCCGGGACTGCCCCACGCGGTGAGGAAGGTGCCATCGCCGGTGAACTTCTGGATGCGGCTGAAGTTCGCACCGGTAGCGAAGCTGCCCGCATCGGGAACGAAGACGTTGCCGTGCGGCGTCCACCGCGAGCAGCTCCGGGATCGTCGAACTGGCCGTTGCCGCTCCCGAGGCTTCCCCACTTGGTGACGAACGTGCCGCAGGCCACGGTCGCCATCGTCGTGCTGGTCGTCGTCGAGCCGACCACCGTCGTCGAGCTGGTGCTCGACGTCGCGCCTGGCGACCGTCGTCGAGCTACGTGCTCGACGTGACTGCGTCGTGGGTGGAGGTGGTCGTCGGAGCCGCCGGCAACGCGCTCGTCACGTCGGCGACGAAGGTATCCACGATCGCTGCGAGCGCCCGGCAGTCCACGATCGTGCGACAATCGTCCCTTGCTCTCGCTCTTTGCGCACGCCGAGGCGAACCTCGTCGTACACGCGGCGATGCAGAGCTCGTCCACCACCACGCTCCTTTCGCAGCGGCCTTGGCCTGGCATCCGAGCTCGCAGGCATCGTCCTTGCCCGCCGCCTTGAAGCTCCCGGCGAGTGCACTTGCTGGCGTCGCCGTCGAGGCCGAGCGTCGCCTCGAGATCGGCGGCGTGAGCGTCGACGATCGGCACCGATCGTCGCGACGTCGTCCCTCGTGATGCAGGCGCCGTCGGCCATCTTCTCGGCCTTGCCCCACGCCGTCACGAAGCGGGTTCTCGCCTTCGCCGTGCAGGCTCGGATCGACGGCGACGCCGCGTGCGACCGCCCTCGCGTCGCACGCGGTGAGGGCCGCGATCTCCCTGCCGACGAGCTTCCGCTTGGTGGCCGTGCACTTCTGGGCGGCGGTGGCCTTGCGCGCGTCGGCCGAGCCGACCACCAGCGCCGCCGAGAGCACCCAGAAGACGAGAGCGACCCGACGATGGCGCGGGGCCTGCGACATGCTTCGTGTGTTCATGCTTTCGTTCTTCTTCCTCGCCCCTGAAGGGGGGTCTCGGCCGTCGAGCAGCGGCGGTTTCCGGAAGAACCCTCGCGCGCTCCCCGCGAGGGCGCCCTCGACTCATTCGCGCTGGGGCACGGCGGTGAGCACGCTCGTCACGAACGCGACGCAGCTCGGCGAGCGAGCCGAAGTGCCCGACGCGTCCGGAGGTGATGTGCTCGGCGCGACCCGCCATCCGTCGGGGAGGCCGTGTGCGGCTGTCGAGCTGCAGCACGAATGCTCGGCTCGGGTGGCAGGTCGACCGCGGACGGCGTGGACAGCCGGCGCCCAGGGAACCAACCGCTTTTTTCGTCCGCCGCACGCGCCGGACGATAGGTGCGCGGCACCGCCTCACACGATGGAACGGTCGTCAGATTACGGTTAGAACGCGGTGAGGAAGCGGTTCGCCCGCGCGGCGATGGACGCAGATCGACACCTCACGTTCGAGGGCTTCTCGCTGGATCTCGCCAACGAACGGCTCGTGTGCGACGGCGAGGTGGTCGCGCTCGACGCCGAAGGCGTTCGCGGTCCTGCGACGCCTGGTCGAGGGTGGCGGCAAGCTCGTCACGAAGGCGGAGCTGCTGCGAGCCGGCTGGGCGGATACGCACGTCACCGACGGCGTCATCAAGCTGAGCATCCTGGAGATCCGCCGCGCGTTGGGCGACGACTCGAGCGCGCCGCGATTCATCGAGACGGTGCCGCGGCGCGGGATATCGCCTCATCGCCGCGCGCAGCCGGACGCCAAAGGCCGCGTGCGCGGAACGATCCGCGCGCGCGCGCCTGATCGGGCGCGCGGGCCTGCTGGCGGAGCTCGACGCACGGCTCGAAGCGCGCGGCGCGGCGAGCGCCAGCTCGTGTTCCTCAGCGGAGAAGCCGGCATCGGCAAAACCACCGTGCTCGACGCCTTCGCGGCGCGCGTGGCAGCCGAGCCGGACGTGATGATCGCGCACGGCGCGTGCGTCGAGCACTACGGCGGCGCGGAGGCCTACCTGCCGGTTCTCGAGGCGCTTGGACGCCTGCTTCGCGAGCCCGGGAGCGCCGAGCGCACGATCCGCCTTCGAGCGATATGCGCCGACGTGGATCGTTCAACTGCCGTGGCGTCCTGACGCGCGCGACGATCGCGAGACGCTGCCGGCGCGACCTGCTCGGCGTCACGAAGGAGCGCATGCTGCGCGAGATGGCGGAAGCGCTCGAGGTGCTGACCGCGGAGACGCCGCTCGTCCTCGTGCTCGAGGACCTGCACTGGAGCGACCACTCGACGCTCGATCTCCTCCGGATGCTCGGACGCCGCGGCCGAACCGGCGCGGCTGCTGGTCCTCGGCGAGCTATCGGCCGGTGGACGCCATCATCACCGGCCATCCGCTGCGCGCGGTCACCCAGGAGCTTCGGCTGCGACGTCAGGGCGAGAGCTCGCGCTCGCGTTTCTGCGCGAGGCGGACGTCGCGGCGTACCTGGCGCAGCGGTTCGGCGACTCGGCCGTTCCTGCCGGAGCTCGCCGCGGCCGTGCACCGGCGGACGGACGGCAACCCGCTCTTCATGGTCCGGGTGGTCGACGAGCTCGTCGCGCTCGGCGTGATCTCCGAGGAGCAGGGCGGATGGCGACTGGTGAAGCCGCTCGCCGAGACCGCCGGCGCGGTCCCCGGAGAGCCTGCGTCAGCTGATCGAGAATCCAGATCGCGCGCCTGAGCCCCGAGGCGCAGCGGCTCCTCGAGGTGGGCAGCGTCCTCGGCGGCGAATTCACCGTGCCGTCGGTCGCGGCCGGCCTCGACGCGCGATCCGGTCGCGGTGGAGGACCTCTGCGACGAGCTCGCTCGGCACGGCCAGTTCCTCGCGCGGTCGCCCGCTGTTCACGCGGCCCCGACGGGACGGCGGTCGCCCGCTACCGCTTCACCCACAGCCTGTATCCGCAGGCCCTCGTCGAGCGCGTGAGCGCAGGACGCCGCATGCGGCTCCACCAACGACTCGGGAATGGCTCGAGCAGACCTACGGCGCCCACGCCGGCGTGATCGAAACGCAGATGGCGCGCCACTTCGAGGAAGCGCGCGACTATCGACGGCGCGATCGCGCACCTCCGGCGTGCCGCCGACCACGACCTCCGGCGTTGGGCCTATCAGGAAGCCGTCGCACGGCTCGAGCACGCCGTCGCGCTCGCCGAGCGCCTCTCCGCGTCCGACGCCGACGCGGTGTATCCGCTCCTGCTCGATCAGCTCGGTGTCGTGCTGCGCGTCCTCGACGACGTTCCGCGTGCTCTGCGGATCGTCGACGCGTTGACGGCAGTGGGCGCGCAAGCGCGGCGACGTCGCGTGGGAGGCAGAGCCGCGCTCCGTCGCGCCAGCGTGCTGTACTGGACGAAGCCCGATGCGAGCCGCGCTGCCTCGATGGACGCGCTGCGACTCGGCGAACGCGCCGGCGATGAGCTGTTGCGCGCCCATGCGCGAAGCCACGCGGCGTACTGGCAACTCCATCTTCACGGTTGCCGCATGCACGGACGTCCAGATGGCGGAGGAGGCGGTGACTGCAGGCGGCTGCCGCGGGCGATCGCGAGGTCCTCCTGTACACCATGGCGATCCTCGTCGCTCCTGCAGTCCGCTCGCTCAGGAGTATCGGACGGCGACGCGAACGACGGGCGACGGCATCGAGATCGCCCGCGACGCCGGCGATGCGTACACGTACCTCTGGTTTCTGTACATGCAGGTCGAGGCGCTCGTGCACCTGGGAGAGTGGGGCGCGGCGCTCGTCGCGATCGACAACGGCGTGCAACATGGCGACACAGATCGGGAATTTCGATGTGGTCAGCCTCTTCGGCTCACAGGCGGCTTCCTGCATGGTCGTGCGCATGACTTCTCCGGAGCCGCCGCCCTCGCGCGCGATGCGCTACGGCGCGAGTCGCTGACCGCCGGCGCTCGTCAGAATGCGGCATCTCGAGCTCGCATTCGCGCAGCTCGGCCTCGGCGAGCCTCGACGAGGTGCACGCGCTGTTCACGGCGCCGGACCTCGCATGGCCGGCCGAAGCCGGCGCCATGCCGTGGTCCGCGCAGCTTCGTCTTCGCGAGGGGCCTTGCGGAGGTGGCTCGCACGCGGCGACGCTGAAGCGTGCTCGCGGTGAGGCTCGCGCGCTTCAGACGCTCGCGGCGTCCGCGGGACGAGCCCGCATCGCGCGCACGCGCCGCATGCGCTCCTCGGTGAGATCGCGCTGCAGGCGGGGCAACTCTCGGAGGCCGAGACCCCGCTGCAGGAAGCACTCGCAGCCGTCGAGGGGTGCGAGTGCCCTCTCGTCGAATGGCGCGTCGCCGCCGGCGTCGCGCGCCTCTACGAGCGGCGCACGACGCAGCGCGCATCGGCCGAGACGGCTCGAGCGCGGAGCGCCGCGGTCGTCACCTGGCTCGCCGACTCCTTACCCAGCGGGTCACGATCTTCGGCGATCGTTCCTCGGTGCTTCTGCGGTGCGCGAGGTGCTGGATCGCGCGGGCAGAGCGAGAGCGGGGCCGCGCGTAGTCGTCCCCCTACCCGACCCGAGGCTCAGGCGCCCGCAACCGCCAGGATGCGGATCGCCGCCGCATCCCGCTCGGAGAGCGTGTCGGCGTTGATCACGACGTCGTAGTGTACTGGCAGCTCTTCGCGGACGTCGTAGAAAGTCCGGAGATAGCGCGCGCGCGCCGCTCGTCCGAGCTCGTGACCATCTGCTCCGATCCCGTCCTCGGGCAACAACTGCACGAGCCGCCACGCGCACGGACCTTGGGCGTGGCAGTGACGAAGACGCGCAGGACGTCAGGTTGTGCCCCGATCGGCGAACGAGCTGCGGCGTGCGCCACCATGACGACGTCGCCACGTCGAGCCGTCTCCCGGATCGCGTCTCGCGTGGATGAGGGCCCGAAGATCCTCGCGGCCCAGATCGTCGGGGCTCAGGGCCGGCGACGTCCGACGCCGGCGCACCGCCGGAGTAAGCTCGCCTCGTCATCGGCGGGCACGGCGAATAACATCGCGTCGATCAGGCGATCGATCAGCGACGCGATGCTCGCTCTCGGCGACGAGTCGCGGATCGACGTGCGCCTTCCGCCCGCCATGCGGATGATCTCCTCGTCCATGTAGCGATAGCCGAGCTGGCGCGCGACGAGCTGCGGCCGATGGTCTCGCCCCCGCACCGGCGCTCCGCGAGATGCAGATGACCGCCTTGCGTGAGCCGCGTTTCCCGTCGCCGCACCCGCTGGGTGAAGACGGGGCTGCGGGGCTTGAATTCCGAGCATCCACGGACGACCGGCCGCCATCAGCTCACCCTCACGATCGGGTTACGGCACGGTAACGACTTCGCGGCCACGAAATCCGGAGTCTCGGAGTCCGCTCGTGGTCGCGCCAGATCGCCGGCGCTGAACGCGAAAGGCTGTGGCCCGTGGAGGATCTCCGCACGTGCCTGCCTGATCGAAGCCGGCGCGGTCGGCGGCCGGCTTCGTGTCCGACCTTGTCGCATCGGAGCGCGATGCTCGATAAGGGGCGACCCGCGAGGCCTTCGCAGTGATGGCAACATCGGGGCAGCACGGTGAGCTTCCGGCCGCGACGTCAGTCGTCGTCTTCGCCTGCGCGTTTGGCGCTGCCCTGCGCCGGCATGGCGCTCGAGCCGCATTCTTCCGGAGGAGCACCTGAGCGCAACATCCGCGAGGGACGTCGTGCAGCTGGCGATGGGCCTGGCTGCGACCTTGTCGGCGCTCTCGTGCTCGGACTCCCCATCAGCTCGGCAAAGACCGCCTTCGACGCGCAGGACAAACCAGGTCACAGGCCGCCGCCGACATCATCAGACGTCTCGGACCGCACGCTCGCGCACTCCGGCTTGCCCCGACAACGGTGTTGAGCATCCGGGACGGGATCCGGAAGCACCCTGGCCCATCGCCTCGGAGGTCACCTGGCCGGAGGACAGCAAGTGCAAAGGCATGCGATTCTGACACGCCGGAGGCCACGCCGGTCCTCTGAAGGCATCGAGGAATGGGATCCGGGCGCTGTCCCCGAAGACGGAGGAGCAGCTGATCGTTACAAGCTCAGGCCCCGCAGGTCGGAGCCAGGTGGTCGTCCGCGGACTGGTGGCTCCTGCTGGGACAGGCGGGACTCGGCGGTCCAGACGCCCTTGCTGGTGGTGCCGTCGTTCTGGCCTCGTCGCGCTGTTCGTCGGGTTCGGCCTCCCCGCGCCGCGCAACGCCACCGTCATCACGGCGCTCCTGATCGCCGCCGTTGCCGTGGCCGGATCGATCTTCCTCATCCTCGAGATGAACCAGCCGTTCACCGGTTCTGCTGAAGATCTCGGCCGCGCCGCCGCGGCACGCGCTCGCAACACCCGGGGCAGTAGCTCAGCCGGCGGTGGGCACCGCCGTCCGCCGCAACAGAGCCCAGCCGACCACGCCCGCGACGACCGACGCCCCGACGATCGCCGGCCTTCGCCAGGTCTCGGAGCATCAGGCGAGTCCCCGAAGCTCAGCGTGGCGATGAACGGTGCCATCGTGAAGCCGATGCCGGCGAGCCAGAGCTCGCACCGTGCAGGCCGAAGCCACCTCACCTGCGCCCGGCAGCGCAGCGAGAGCCCAGCCGCACGGCGAGCCAGCTGACCAGAGTGATGCCGACAGGCTTGCCAAAGGATCAGCCCGAGCACGATGCCGGCCGCGATCGGGCTCGCCAGCGGTCACCGAAGCTGCTCAGGCCGACGCCGGCGTTCGCAAGGGGCGAACACCGGCAGCACGGCGAAGGCAACCGGACGGTGTAGCGCGTGCTCGAGCCGCAGAAGCGGCGGGTTCACGAGCGGCGGCGGCCGTCGTGGAGCGCGTGCAGTGATTCCTGCTGCGCCGGGCTGGTGAGCACACGCCGTCGCCGGTCTCGCCGCGCGTCGAACGAGTCGAGCAGGTCGCGCGCGCGCGCCGAGAAGCGCCCCGGCGTCGAGCGGCGTGCTCCACCGGAGATCGTCGATGCGCCATCAGCACGCCACGGCGATGGTGGCGTGCACGCCGGACTCGAGGACCGCGAGCCAGAGCATGCACGCCGAGCGCCGAAGATACGGGCGCGAGCCGCCGCACGCCGGCGCGGTTGAGCGCGACCAGCGCGCCGAGATCGCCGCGGCGACCGCTGAGCGCGCCGCAGGTCGACCGGCTGGTGTAGAAGATCGCGATCACGAGCACCGCGCCCAGGTCGTCGACGATGGCCAGCGCCGCGAGGAACATCTGACAGGCCGTCGGGCACGCGCGGCGCCGAGCAGCCGCAGCGATCGCCGAGAGCGAAGGCGATGTCGGTCGCCATCGGGATGCCCCAGCCGCGGCGCCGTCGCCGCCGCGTGTTCAGCTCAGCGCGTAGATGCAGCGCCGGCAGACAGCATCACCGCCGAGCGCCCCAGCGACGCGGGCAGCGCCGCCTGGCTGCGGCGACGACGAGCTCGCCGACCAGCGAGCTCGCGCTTGATCTCGAGCCCGACCAGCAAGAAGAAGACCGCCATCAGCCCGTCGTCCACCCAGTGGTGCAGGGACAGCGTACAGCGGCGACTTCGCAGGCTCAACGGACATCGGGAGCTTCCACAGGGCCACGTAGGCGTCGCGCCACGGCGAGTTGGCCCAGACCAACGCTGCCGACCGTAGAGGCAAGCAGGAGCAGGCCCCCGAGCGCTTCGTTCTCGACGAACTCCTGAACGGCCGGAGGACTGCAAGGAGCCCTGGCCCCCGTCGCCCCGCCCGTCTCGATTTGAAGGGCGCCCACGAGGGTCGGCTCTCCTCACGGGAGGGGGCCAGGCGGAAGCGTGCCATCGCCTGACTGGTCTCGACCCCCGAAACGACGCCCATCCAAAAGTAGAGCAAGAGCGCCGCTTCAGGCAGAGTTGCTCCTCGGCAGGGCTCACGCCCGCCCCACCGAGGAGAGCCGAGGATCCCCGGAGCCAGCGCGGGGACGACTCAGCGCGCACAGCCGAAGCCGAGCGCCGGACCGGCTCCGAAGCGATCGTGGCTGACGTCGATCGCGAAGACTCCGGCATTGGCCCCCATGCGTCCAGTGAAAGCCACCACGAAAAGCTCCCACCCGGTCGACCGGCGCCGGGCCCGCAAGCCGACCGAGCTCGGCATCGTCGGCGAAATCGCCCGAGGGCCAATCGTTTTGGAGGGTCGCCTGCTCCCGCTCAATCGCCGACCAGCTCCCACACGCTTCCCACTATGTCGAACGCCCCCACTTCTGGAGACGCACGCGCCGCTGCCGGTGGTGTTCGGAAGAGGGGCCATCGAGTTGCCGATGTTGCACGACGCGGCGTCGTCGGGCGTGCCGGCTGCCGCGCGCTGCCACTCCTGGTTCGTCACGAGGCGCTTGTTCGAGAGTGCGCAGGCCTGCTCGGCTTGGAACCACGAGATGCAGGTGCTCGGAAGCACTCCGGGCACGGACGCGGCATTAGACCGGCGCCGTCCAGTTGCCGTTCACGGGGAAGCTCGCGGGTACGGCGTCTGGCTGCCGGGAATACATCCCAGTTCCGTCGCCCCGCCGGCGATCGGCAAGCGTCGCCTGCCCACCTGCACCAGCTTCACGAGCGAAGCGTTCGAGGGCGGAATTCGCCAGATGTCTCTCGTACTTGTCGACGCAGGTGGTGCTGACCTTCGCCGAATCGGGTATTTGAGGGTTGCGGCGTGCACCGGGAGCGCCCACAAGCCGAGCGCGGCCACGCCGATCGCAAAAGTCATCGGTCGCATGAGAATTCCTCCCGTTGTGAAGGGAGATCCGTTCTTCGTCAGGGATCGCCGGGCTGACCGGCGTCCCGACGATCCGGCGTTCATACGGGGCGAACGATGCTCCTTCACCGCCCTGCGCCGCGAACGAGAAGGCGAGGGGAAGTCGTCGGCGACACGTCTCGAAGGGCGCGACGTCCAGCCCCGGTCGAGCTCTCCCACGCGGTTGAGCGCCGCGGCACTACGCCGCCGTACCCTCGCTTACCGCGCTCGTCCCCGAGGGACAGAGCTTCAGATCGAACCTGACGGCCGTCGTCGCTTCGACAATCCGGAGACCATTTCGGCCCCGATCATCGGATCACGACCCTCGCCTGAGCGGCAGCTCGGTGCTGACGATCGTGCCGACGCACCGCGTACGTTCCCCGGCTCCACGGTCCAGGCGCGTGCCGCGGTGCTCCAGGTGCGGGAAGGTCGACGGATTCAGCGTCATCCTGATGCGCTTCGCGCGCCGGGGCTTCACGACCTTGCCGGAAGCCCTTGAGCTGGTTCGGCGGCTCGGTCGACGACGGGAAGCCGAGGTACAGCTGGAGTACCGCGGCGCCGACACGCGTGCCCGTGTTGCGCACCCGCACCGACACGTCGTACCGGCCATCTCGCTGGCGACGCACCTGCAGGCGGTCGAACGAGAACGACGTATACGAGAGGCCGTATCCGAACGGGAACAGCGGCGTCCGCGCGACGCGGTCGTAGTACCGATAGCCGACGACGATGTCCGTCGTCGTAGTGCACCGCGCCGGCACGCGCCGGGATAGCTCCCGCGGCCGCCCGACGGCGTCGGTCCCTGGCCCCCTCGCGCGCTCGGGGAACGTCATCGGCAGGCGTCGCCGAAACCGGCGTCGCCCTGAAGAGGCACGCCGGCGATGCGCGTTTCCGCCGCTCTCCTGGCCCGGGCATTCCACGTCCTCAGAGCGACGCCCGCGACCTCCAGCGAGCCACGGCATCAGCACGGGCGCCGCGCCGGCTGTGCAGCACCACGATCGTCCGCGTGGTTCGCCGCCGCCACCGCAACGTCGACGAGCGCGTCCCGGTCGCCCGGCACGGCGACGGCGGAGCGCGATCCATGCCCTCCGTACGTGACGTCGTTCGCGAACACGATCGCGGCGTCCGCGGCGGTCGCCGCGGCGACGGCCTGCCGCGACATGAATCAGTCGGCTCGGGAGCCGGGCGGTCGCCGTCCGAGCGTGCAGGCGCGAGCGCCGACGATCGACGGCGCGCGACCGGGCACTCACGACGATCGTGCGGAGCACGATTGGCGTCCAGCGGTGCGCGGCCAGCCCTTGCGCGGTGACCGGCGGCGTGGCCGGGGATCAGGAAGTCCGAGGTCCCTGCGAGTCGCCGCCGTCGACGAGCAGCTTGCCGTCGACGTAGAGCCGCACGACGCTACCGGCGTGGCGGCAAGCGCGAACCGATGTACGCGCCGTCGCCTGCGGCGCCGGGCAATCCGCGCTCCATCGCGCCGAGGCCGACCCCGGCGGCAGCACGTTGGTCGGCAGTCGAGCGTGGCGCTTCACGGACGCGCCGACCGGCGCGCCGCTCAAAGTCCATGCGGTCGCGTAGTACGTGCCGAGCAGCCCGTGCGGCCGGGTCCGGACGACGGCGATGGAGGCGCGTCGGACGGCAGTCGATCGTCCAGCGCGCATCGACGCCGCGCGTCCCGGCCGCGTGATGTCACCGTGGCACGCGCCCTGCCCGGCCCGCGCGCGTGATCGCCGCGAGCGGCGTCACGACCGGCCCGCCGACTGCACGGCCGCTGGACCCGCCCACCGATGGTCTGCAGGTCCCGGCGCCGGCGTCGTACCCGACGACCGCGATCGATCGCACCTCCGCGCCGAGCGGCAGCGCGCGCCGGCGTCGTTCTCGAGCAGCACCGTAAGCCCGCCTGCGGCGACCCCGGCCGCGAGCGTCCCGATGCGCCGGCCGTGCTCACGCTCGCGCCAGGGTCGCCGGTCGTTCGGCTCGATCGAAGAGCCCCACGGCGAACATCGCCGTCAGGGATGCGGCACACCATGTCGTCCGAGCCGCTCGGCGGGGACCTGCGCGATGACCTGCGGCGGCGAGACGCGCCGACGCCGCCCAGCTGGAAGTTGTCGGTGCCGGCATCGATCGCCGCGCGCGTGTCCCGCGGACGGCGACGAGCGCGTCCGGCCCGACGAAGCCCGTGAAGCCCCACTCGTCCTTCAGCGCGCCGAGGAGGCCCGTGGGCTGGCACGCGTACACGCCGTTGATGCGCGGATAGGCGCACATCACGGACGTCGCGCCTGCCCTCCCGGCACGGCCGCCTCGAACGCCGGGAGGTAGATCTCTCTGCAGCGCGCGCTCCGACACGTACGACGTCGACCGCGGGCGAGAAGCGGCGGCGACCCGGCGCGGATTCCCGACGCGCTGGATCTCCCTGGTTGTTCGCCGCGAAGTGCTTCACCTGCGCGATCACGGCGCTGCGCTCTGGATCCCGCGGATCTCGGCCGCCACGATCTGCCCGGCGAGGTACGGATCCTCGCCCAACGTCTCGGCCGCGCGGCCCCAGTCGCGGCACGCGCAGTGATGTTGGTCGGTCGGGCCCAGGAGCACGCGTTGAAGCCCTTGCCTCGACGCGCCGCGGCGCGAGCGCGGCGCCGTACACTCTCCGCGAGCGCCTCGGTCCCACGTGCGCGGCGACCACCACGGCGCCGCCCGGAGCGCGGTCGTCGCCCGGCGGCGCCTCCCGCACGCCGTTCGGTCCGGTTCGCTCAGTTCGGCGTGATCGCCGGGGATGCCGGGGCGCACGGAATCCCTGCCGCGCCGCTCGACGGCTGAGCGAGACCTTCTCCTCCCGCGTCATCTGCGCCAGCGGAGCGAGTTCGCGCTGATCGACGGGCGTCGAGCGCGGCGCGCGGCGTGGGTTGTGGCGAGAAGGATCGCGAGATGCGCGATGCGGCGAGAGCGGCGTGCCGGAGGAAGCATCCGCGACAGCTAGGTGAGAAAGCGACGGACAGTCAAAATGGTCGGGGCCAGCTGCAAGATCGCCTGCTCCGACTCGCGCATCACGGCCGCGTCGTATGCGACTTCGACGATCTCGCGGCGAATGCCTTCACAGAGTACGCTGCGGGCCACGATCTCGACGCCGTCCCGGTGCATTCGAGCAGCAACGTTCTGAGCGCATCGACGAACGGGACGTCGGCCAACTCGATCCGCGTGAGCGTGGCGCCTGCGTGCCTGCCGCCCATGCCGGATCTCCGCGACCCACTCTCCTCGCAAAGTTCCCTCCACCTGTAGTGTACGCACGAGGTGCCCATTCTCGGTCGTCCCTGACGCGATCGGTTATTCGGATCACGGTCAGTCCGACGCTGCCACGACGACGGCGTCCGCCCGACACCTGCGGTGACGACGAAGATACGACGGTGGCCGGGTACACCAGTCGCGGCGCTGGCACGATCACGCGGAACGATCGGTGGGTTCAACGCGCCGCGGGCTCCGTTCGGCGCTACCTGGTCGGCGGCCAGTGTGCGACAACTGCGGAAACAGGTCACGCGCGTCGCGCAGCGAGCCGGCGCAGGCGCAGTGCGAGATGCGCGCGCAGCCGATCGAGTGTTCGTGAGGTGCATCATACGGCTCCGCCACGCAACAACGGCTGTGCCGTCGGCATGGCTCGTCACGGCGCGAGCCGAGGCCGAAACCCGGCGCGTGGGGCCCCCGCCGAACCGAATGCCGAGATGGCGGCGACTGCCGAGGTCTCGGCACAGCCCCGACAGATTCCCCGTGGCCGAGCTCGTAACCGCGTGGCGCGAATGATGCATTCCCAGCCCCAGAGGTGCAACATGGTGACCTCGGTTCAGGCTGGCAATCGTCATCGCGCTGCTCTTCGCCGGCGCGCCGGCGGCCTACGCAACGTGCGGCTGGTTCGAACACAGTTCTCGAGTGCTCGCTCGGCTCGACGAGGTCGTACTGGCACGCAAGTCGCCGGATGACCTGGCGTACGCGAGCTCGGTGCGGGCATCGCCATTCCATGACCAGGGCTATCTGCCTGATGGTCGCGCCGCGTCCCCCACGCCCTTCCGGCTCGAGCTGCAGAACGTCGGCGTGGATCCGACTTCTGCCAGCGGTTCGGGAACGAGTCTTATTGCTACTGATCCCAACCGTCCGCGTGCGACCCCGTATCCGACGCGGCATCAGCGGTGGCGGGAGCCCGAGACGTGCCGGATGCGGAGCGGCATCGCGTCCGACGTCGGGCGGTCGGCTCTCACGACGTGCGCCATCGGCGAAGACCGAAGCGCGCAGGTAGTCGGAACGAGACCGAAGACTCCGCAGATGGTGACGAACGAGAACGGCGACGTCGTGTCCTCCGACGCGAACCACTGCTCGGTCTCGTCGAACAGTCGTCTCGCCTCGCGTCTCCGCGTCACGACTGAGCTGATAGAGGTGCACCGCGTCTCGAGCACGGCGAGCATGAGCCGATGTTTCACACGTGACGACGCCGCCCGTCGCAGATCGTCGAATTGCGCCGGAGCATGATCTCCGGCACGAGCTCGATCGACGCACGTGCGCGCCGGCACCTGCATGACCGCTGCGTACGCGGTCCGGTGGCTCATGTCGTGGGTAACTGCAACCAGCACGCCAGCCCGACCGCTTCCTGCCCGGCCGCGAATGCACACGAGAATCACAGCGGGGCGCCGGCGTGCCGACGCGTCGGCACTGGCACCTGGCATCTCGGCACGACGGCGCTCGCTTCCGCTACGCAGCCCTCACCCGACGCGCCACATGAGGCTCGCCTCGTCGATCCGAGGACGTCGGGCGAGATGGCAAGTCGCCATCGTGCCGCGCCCAGTGCGGGCTTCGCGATGCCGAGCCGCTTCATGAGCGACTGCAGCGTGGTCCGCTTCATCCCGAGCTTCGCCGCCGCCGCTCGCGGCCCGCTCAGCATCCAGTTCGCCTCCAGCATGCGCAGGATGTGGGCGCGCTCGACACCTTCCACTTCCAGCGTCGCCACGCCGGCGTCCTCGGCGTACCGGGATTTGTCGCCGCTCGAGCTCCGCCAGCGGCACCCGAGCGTGCGGCCCTGTGACAGGATCATTGCCCGTTCGACGAGATTACTGGCGAGCTCGCGAACGTTGCCGGGCCACGAGTAGCGACGGAGTTGCCTCCAGCGTCTCGTTCGGGATCACCAGCAATACGTAACTGAACGAAGTACAAC
>ERZ1370068.7618-contig-6524_pt1 | contig 55356 bp, 78 predicted proteins | sample MGYA00561227_ERZ1370068 | MGnify/ENA primary metagenome ERZ1370068 (study PRJEB38410, sample SAMEA6850437) | metagenome | study: Metagenomic assessment of the ecological functions of the soil: analysis of the soil microbiota associated with the... | reverse complement strand
ACGTCATCGCCTGAGTCGCGCGGCGTCGCCACCGTTGAGAACACATGGGCGGCGCTGCGCGAGCGCCGGGCTCGACCAGCCGGTACTGACCCAGCTCGTCAATTTCCTGGGCCATCTGGTGCAGTTCGATCTGGCCGCCGCGCTACAACATGTCCGCCCTCGACAGATCGCTGACGCGGCTGCCCGCAATCGCGGGCTAAGCTGATTGGCGGCGGCGCGCCGCCACCGTGGTGCTAGTGACAAATAATTATCTGGATTCATAGCAGCCTCTGGGCCAGGCTGGCCCACCTGGCGTGACACGCCTAACGTCGTAGCTTGCCGTTCCTATTCCGTTGTCGACTTCTAGGTCAGGAGCCTGATGGCGACTCAGTGCTGGTTCTCGTAAGTGAGGCATGCCATGGAAGTGGCTTGCCGAGGATGGCATGCGCAATGACCCATCTGGCGTCAACCTCCTGAGGCTCATTATAATTCCATCCGACAGCTTGAGTAATTTCCCATCCCACCTGGCTGGCGTCACTCCACCTTTGGTTCCTCGCCGCCTAACGCGCCGGCCATGCATCAAAGCGCGTGCCATTGAGGTGCGACGCCAGTGAGATTTCCGCATTCACGCGGTGCCGGTGTCGCATCCGTTCTTCTTCATCCAGCGTCCGCCACGCGCTGCGCAACGCCTGATCCCGGTGACCGACGGTGGCCGGCATGCATCTCGGCAACCTTCTGGGCGGCGCGGTCGTGGTCGAGACCCTGTTCGGCTGGCCGGGCATGGGGCCGGCTCGCGCTGAAGCCGTGCTGGCGCGCGATTTCTCGGTGCTGCTGGGCGTGCGGTTGCTCGTCGTCGCTGCTGGTGATCATCGCCAACGTGCTGATCGACCTGCTGCATGCCCTGGCGCTCGATCCACGCATCGGGCCGGGCCTGGATGACGCGTCGAAGCTGCCAACTCGCCGATTTCGGCACCCGCGCCGACGCCGCGCAAGGGTCGCGACCTGCGCGCCTTCCCGCGCAATCCGACCTTCGTCGCCGGCATCGTCGATCCTGGCCTTCTTCGTCCTGATGGCGCTGTTCGCCGAGCGCTGCTGTTCCCCGGCGATCGCCGTGGACATGGTGGCCGCCCGCTGCTGTGGCCGGCAGACGCCGGAGTTCCGCTTCGGCACCGATCTCGCTCGGCCGCGATGTGCTCGCCGGGCTGGTCCACGGCACGCGCGCGTCGCTGCTGGTCGGCCTTTCGGCCGCCAGTCACGGCTTGCGATCGGCATGGTGGTGCGGCAGGCGTCGGCGGGCTTCTTCGGCGGCTGGGTCGACACCTTGCTGATGCGGCTTGTCGAGCTGTTCCAGACCACGCCGACCTTCCTGCTGGTCGATCGCGGATCCTGGCGATCGGTCGAACCCACGCTTGCCGACCATCGCGCATCGGCCATCCGGACTCGCCGCCGTGGCCGACCGTCGCGCGGCTGGTGCGGGCGCAGTTCCGCTCCCTGCGCGAGTCCGGATTTCGTCATGGCCGCGCGCAGCCTGCGGCTACTCCACGCCTGCGCATCATCGCGCAGGAGATCCTGCCCAACGCGCTGCCGCCGGTGATCGTCGCCGGCCTCGGTGATCGATCGCCAACGCGATCCTGACCGAGGCGGGCGCTCTCCTTCCTCAACATGCGCGATCCCAACCGTCGTGAGCTGGGGCGGCATGATCGGCGCCGGCCGCGACCTGCTGCGCACCGCCTGGTTCCTGACCGCGCATCGCCCGGCGTCGCCATCGCGCTGGCCGTGCTGTCGCTCAATCTGGTCGGCGACGCGGCTCGAACGAGATCCTCAACCGCGCGTCTCCGACGATCGATGAGCGCCTGCCTCGCGGTCGAGAACCTGACCGTCGCCTTCCCGGCCAGATCGCCGGTGCGCCGAGATCGGCTTCGCGATCGAGCCCGGGCGAGACGCTCGCCGCTGGTCGGGCGAGATCGGGCTGCGGCAAGTCGGTGACGGCGCTGTCGGTGATGCGGCCTGCCGCCGCCCAGCGCGCAGATCGCGCTCGGGCCGCATCCTGTTCGACGGCGCGACCTCCTGGCGCTGCCGCGACCGCGAGATGCGCGCCAGTCCGCGGCAAGCAGATCGTCGCTGATCTAGCAGGAGCCGATGACCTCGCTCAACCCGGTGCTGCACGATCGGCGAGCAGATCGCCGAGGTGCTGCTCGCCGCCACGACGGCTCTTCGCGCAGGCGCCGCGCGCGAGCGCGGCGATCGAGCTGCTCGACCTGGTGCGGCATTCCGACGCCCAGCAGCCGCATCGACGACTATCCGCACAATCTTTCCGGCGGCATGCGCCAGCGCGTGATGATCGCCATGGCGCTCGCCTGCCGGCCCAAGCTCCTGATCGCCGACGAGCCGACCACGGCGCTCGACGTCACGATCCAGGCGCAGATCCTCGACCTGCTGCGACGGCCTGCGGCGCGAGCTCGGCATGGCGCATGCTGCTGATCACCCACGATCTCGGCGTGGTCGCGCAATGGGCCGACCGCGTCGTCGTCATGTATGCCGGCCGCATCGTCGAGCAGGCGCGGCATCGAGCCGCTTCTTCGCCGAGCCGCTGCATCCCTATACGCGCGGCCTGCTGGGCGCGTCGCGCGGCTCGACGCCGACGAGCATTACGCGCCAGTCGCCTCGAGCGAGATCCCGGCAGCGTCGGCTCGGCCGGCGGGCGAGACCGGCTGCCGCTTCGCGCCGCGCTGCCCGCTCGTCGTGGCTCGCTGCCGCGCGAGCGCCGCCGCCGCTCGCACGCCGTCGCGGCCGGCGGCGCGTGTCCGGTGCCGCCTGCTGGAGTCCCGTGGCGTGACGCGCTGCTGCTCGGTCGCGCGACCTCGCACACGCTATGCCGTCGGCAAGCAGGTCGCTGCGCGCGGTCGACGGCGTGTCGTTCGAGCGTCGAGCGCCGGCGAGACGCGTCGGGCCTGGTCGGCGAGTCCGGCTGCGGCAAGTCGACCCTCGGCAAGACCATCGCTGCGCCTGGTCGAGCCGACCGCCGGCAGCGATCGCGCTTCGACGGCGACGGACATCGCGCGCCTCGCGCCGGCGCGATGCGCGCGCGCTGCGCCGGCGCATGCAGATCGATCTTCCAGGACCCGTTCGGCTCGCTGAACCCGCGCATGACCGTCGGCGCCGATCGCTCGGCGAGGCCGCTCGACGGTCCATCGGCATCGGCGACCGCGCGCGAGCGCGACGCCGCGTGCGACGAGCTGCTCGACGCGCGTCGGCCTGCCGGCGCGATGCGCCGACCGCTACCCGCACGAGTTCTCCGGCGGCCAGCGCCAGCGCATCGGCATCGCCCGCGCGCTCGCGCTCGAGCCCGAAGCTGATCGTCTGCGACGAGCCGGTGTCGGCGCTCGACGTCTCGATCCAGGCGCAGATCCTCAACCTGCTGGTCGACCTGCAAGCGCGACCTCGGCCTCGTCCTATCTCTTCATCGCCCACGACCTCGTCGGTGGTCGCGCTACATCGCCGACCGGGTCGCGGTGATGTATCTCGGCCGCATCGTCGAGAGCGCATCGACACGCCACCTTGCGGCGCGACCCGCGCCACCCCTACACAAAGGCATTCGTTCGCGCGCCGTTCCCTCGGCCGATCCATCGCACAAGCGCGGCGCGCCGCCGATCAAGGAGCGAGCTCACCACGGACCTGGTCGTCGGGCTGCCGTTTCTGTTCACGCTGCCCGCCGCGACCGATCGCTGCCGCAGCGGAAGATGCCGCCGTTGCGTTCCGTTGGAGAAGGACATCATGCCGCCTGTCACTGCGCCTGAAGCCGTCCGCCTCGCCGTCGATATCGGCGGCACCTTCACCGACGTCGTGCTGAAGACGGCCGATTCGCTTCTCGCGAAGGTGCTCGACCACCAAGCCGGCCCGCCGGAGGACGGTGTGCTCGACGGCATGCGGCGGGCACTGCAGCTCGCCGGCGATGGCGCCCGGCCAGGTCCCGGACTGATCGTGCACGGCACGACGCTCGCCACCAACGCCATCATCGAGCGCAAGGGCGCCAGGACGGCGCTGGTCGCCACCGAGGGCTTCCGCGATCCGATCGAGATCGCCTACGAGCACCGCTTCGAGCAGTACGACATCTTCATGCGAGAAGCCGCCGCCGCTGGTGCCGCGCGACCTGCGCTTCGGCGTCCCCGAGCGCATCGACGGCCGCGGCAACGTGCTGATCCCGCTCGACGAGGCGGCGGTGCGCGCGCTGGCGCCCGAGCTCGAGGCGGCCGGCATCGAGAGCGATCGCGGTCGGCTTCATGCACAGCCTATCGTCGATCGGCAAGCACGAGCGGCGCACGCGCGACATCCTGACGGCACTGCTGCCCGGCGTGTCGATCTCGCTGTCCAGCGAGGTCTCGCCCGGAGATCCGCGAGTACGAGCGCTTCTCGACCGCCGTGCGCCAACGCCTACGTCCAGCCGCTGATGGCGCGCTATCTCGGCCGGCTCGACGACGCGCTGCGCGCGCACGGGCTTCGCCTGCCCGCTGCTGTCTGATGACCTCGGGCGGCGGCCTCGACGACGCTCGAGACGGCGCGCGCGCTTCCCGATCCGCCTGGTCGGAGTCGGGCCCGGCCGGCGGCGCCATCCTGGCGGCCGGCGCTGCGCGCGGCAATGCGGCCTCGACAAGGTGCTGTCCTTCGACATGGGCGGCACCACGGCCAAGATCTGCCTGATCGACGACGGCGAGCCGCAGCATCGCGCACGCTTCGAGGTCGGCGCGCAGCTACCGCTTCCTGAAGGGCAGCGGCCTGCCGCTGCGCATCCCGGTGATCGAGATGGTCGAGATCGGCGCCGGCGGCGGCTCGATCGCCTCGGTCGACGCGCTGGCGCGCATCACTGTCGGGCCGGAAAGCGCCGGCGCCGAGCCCGGCCCGGCCTGCTACGGCCGCGGCGGCACCGAGCCCACCGTGACCGATGCCGACGTCGTGCTGGGCCGCATCGATCCCGGCGCATTTCGCCGGCGGCTCGATCCAGCTCGACGCTCGACAAGGCAGGCGCGGCCGTCGACAAGCGCGATCGGCGACGCCGCTCGGCCTCGACGCGCCTCGACGCGGCGTTCGGCGTCAGCGAGATCGTCGAGGAGAACATGGCCAATGCCGCGCGCGTGCACGCCGTCGAGCGCGGCAAGGACCTGCAGAGCCGCACCATGATCGCCTTCGGCGGCGCGCGCGCCGCTGCATGCCGCGCGGCTGGCCGAGAAGCTCGGCATCCGCCGCGTCATGGTGCCGGCGGACGCCGGCGTCGGCTCGGCGGTCGGCTTCCTGCGCGCGCCGATCGCCTACGAGGTCGTGCGCAGCCGCTACGTGCGGCTCGTGACGCATGTTCGATCCCGCCTGACGCTCAACGCGCTGTTCGCCGAGATGCGCGCCGAGGCCGAAGCCGTGGTGCAAGGCCGGCGCGCCGGCGAGGCCCGCTGGTCGAGCGCGGCACGGCCGACATGCGCTATCGCGGCCAGGGCCACGAGATCACCGTGCAGCCTGCCCGACCGGCCCGTTCGACCGCGGCGTCGCGCGCCGAGCTGCGTCAAGCGCTTCGAAGCAGGCTACGCGCGCGACTCTTCGGCCGCGACGATCCCGGGCTCGAGCGTCGAGGTCACTGAACTGGACCCTGCGGCTGGCCGCCGGCAGCCCGGCCGCTGCCCAAGATCCGGCCGGCCGCAGCCCGCCGACCAGCGCGTCCAGCGCGCGGCGGCCGTCGCCGACGTCTTCGATCCGGCAGCTCGGGACATGCACGACGATGCCGGTCTATCATCGCGCCGACCTCACGACCGGCAGCTGTCGCTGCGCCGGCCCGGCGGTCATCGCCGAGGACGAGACGACCGACCATCGTGCCTCAGGGCTTCGCCGCCGCGCTCGATCAGCGCCATCGCTGCGGCCAGGCAGGTCGTGCTGGAGAGGCTGTGACCATGAGCATGCAACCGATCCGCTGCGCCGCATCCGACCTGCAGGTGATGTGGAACCGCCTGATCTCGGTCGTCGAGGAGCAGGCGCAGACCCTGATGCGCACCGCGCTTCGGCACGCCGACGCGCGAGGCCGGGCGACCTGTCGGCCGGCGTGTTCGACACTCGACGGCGCGCATGCTGGCGCAGGCCGTCACCGGCACGCCGGGCCACGTCAACTCGATGGCGCGCGAGCGTCGGCCACTTGCTCGCCAAGTTCCCGCTCGAGGACGATGAAGCCGAAGGCGACGTCTTCATCACCAACGACCCGTGGAAGGGCACCGGCCATCTGCAACGACATCGTCATCGTCACGCCGACCTTCCGGCGCGGCAAGCTGGTCGGCGCTGTTCGCCTGCACCTGCCACGTCGTCGATATCGGCGGCCGCGGCATCGTCGGCCGACGCCCAGCAGGTCTACGAGGAGGGCCTCTACATCCCCATCACCAAGATGCGTCGACGAGGGCAAGGTCAACGCAGTGGCTGATCGACATCGATCGCCGCCAACGTGCGCGAGCCGATCCAGGTGATCGGGCGACCTCTACTCGCTGATCGCCTGCAACGAGATCGGCGGCCGCCGCCTGCTCGACATGATGGACGAGTTCGAGCTCGAGCATATCGACGACCTCGCCACGCACATCCTCGACCAGTCGCGCGCCGGCCAGCCTCGCGGCCATCGCGCAAGCTCAAGCCCGGCACCTACCGGAACGCGATGACGGTCGACGGCATCAACGACAAGCCGATCGACCTCGTCAGGCCGCGCATGACCGATCGGCGCCGGACGGCATCGACGTCGACTTCGCCGGCACGCTCGGGCGTCGTCGGCCTACGGCATCAACGTGCCGGTCTGCTACACCGAGGCCTACGCCTCGTTCGGCATCAAGTGCATCGTGGCGCCCAAGGTGCCGAACAACGACGGCTCGCTCGCCGCCGATCCGGGTCACCGCGCCCGAAGGCTGCATCCTCAACGCCCAGCATCCCGCGCCGGTCGCCGCGCGCCGACGTCATCGGCCACATGCTGCCCGACGTGATGTTCGGCTGCCTGCATCCAGGCGCTGGCCGGCGGCGTGCCGGCCGAGGGCACCTCGTGCCTGTGGAACCTGCGCGCTGATGGGCGGCGCCGGCCGCGTCGACGGCGACCCGGCGCAGATGCGACAAGGCCACGCCCTTCAACGTCATGACGCTTCCATTCCGGCGGCACCGGCGCGCGGCCGCGCGCCGACGGCCTGTCGGCCACGCGCCTTCCCGTCGCGGCGTGCGCAACGTGCCGGTCGAGATCACCGAGACGCTGGCGCCGCTGGTGGTCTGGTCCAAGGAATACCGCATGGATCTCGGGCGGCGCCGGCGAGCATCGCGGCGGCCTGGGCCAGGTGATGGAGATCGGCAGCGCCGAGGACATGCCGTTCGGCATCTCGCCCACCTTCGACCGCGTCGTCTATCCGGCGCGCGGCCGGCTCGGCGGCCAGGCCGGGTGCCGCCGGCGCGATCGAGCTGGTGTCGGGCAAGACGCTGCCGCCCAAGGCGCATTCTCGGTGCCCGCCGGCGACCGGCTGCGCGTCTCGATGCCGGGCGGCGGCGGCTATGGCGATCCGCGCAAGCGGCCGGCCGCGCAAGGTGGCGCGAGGACGTGGCGCTGGGGCTGGTGTCCGCCGAGGCGGCGCGCGAACTCTACGGCGTGGCGCTGACGGCCGACTTCAAGGTCGACGAGGCGGAGACGGCGAAGCTCGCACGGCGGTCGCAGCCGAGTAGGCCCACGCCTCCCACGAAGTGGGGAGTGGCGCCGTCATAGCAGGCGACGGAGGTCAGAAGCCGCAGGGACCTTTCCCGTGGCCTCATGACCTCCTCGCCTGCCGCCTCGCGATGGCGCCGAGGTGGACGACGCTTCCGTTAATACTCGACACCTTGTCCGGCTGGCCCTGCGACGGCCACACGCGGCTGTACAGGAACAGCAGCGCTTCGCCCGACTGGCGTCTTGGCGGAAACTGACCGCCCCCTCCCGTTTCGACTGAAAAATGGGCTATCCTTGCGGTGCGCGTTTTATGCACCGGACACCCGGCCGACAGCACCGTCCGGTCAACGGGCATCCGTCGAGGCCCATCAGCCGAGGAGAACCCGCATGCTCTCGAAGGAAGACAACGAACTGATCACCCGCACCGGCCCCGGAACGCCGATGGGCAACGCGATGCGGCGGTACTGGATCCCCGCGCTGCCTGCGCGAGCGAGATCGGCGAGCCCGACGGCCCGCCGGTGCGCGTCCGGCTGCTGGGTGAGGACCTCGTCGCCTTCCGCGACACGCGAGGGCCGCATCGGCCTCGTCGAGGAGTATCTGCCCGCATCGCCGCGCGTCGCTGTTCTTCGGGCGCAACGAGGAGTGCGGCCTGCGCTGCGTCTATCACGGCTGGAAGTTCGACGTCGACCGGCAGCTGCGTCGATCAGATGAACGAGCCGCGAGGAGCATCAGTTCAAGCACAAGGTGCAGCTCGCCGCCTATCCGACCGTGCGAGCTGGGCGGCATCGTCTGGGCCTACCTCGGGCCGGCCGAGAAGATGCCGCCGCTGCCGAAATTCGCCTGGACCCAGGTGCCGGAGACGCGCCGTCACGTCACCAAGGTCATCGAGGAGATGCAACTGGCTGCAGGCGCTCGAAGGCGGCATCGACACCTCGCACGCGCCGATCCTGCACCGGCTGCTGACCGACAACTCGACGCGCGGCGGGCTTCAAGCCGTCGAACCCGTTCGTGCGCGGCAAGGCGCCGAACCTGCGTGGTCGACATCACCGACTACGGCTATCTCTATGCCGGCGTGCGGCCGCTCGGCGAGGCGGAGCATCCACGTGCGGACCTATCACTTCATCATGCCGTTCCACCAGATCCGCCCGTCGCGTTCGGAAAGCGGCTTGCCGACCGATGCCGGCCATATCTGGGTGCCGATCGATGACGACAACTGCATGGTCTACAACTGGGATCTACAGCACCACCGATGCGCCGCTGACCGCGGAGGACCGGCTCGAACGCGGCCTCGGCAACGGCCCGCTCGCATGTCGACCAGACGACCTTCCGCTCGATCCAGAACCGGACGAACAACTACCGGTCTCGACCGCGCAGGTGCAGAAGACCGAGAGCTACACCGGCATCGACGGCATCAACCATGCAGGACCGCGCGCTTGCAGGAAAGCATGGGCCGCGATCGTCGATCGCAGCCGCGAGCATCTCGGCCCGGCCGACAAGGCGATCATCCAGGCTCGCAAGCTGTTGCGCGAAGCGGTGAAGGCGGTCGAAGCCGGCAAGCAGCCGGCCGGCACCGGCACCAGCTATTATACGGTCAAGGCCGGCGAAGACGTCTTCGCGCGCGATGCCGACTGGCACCGGGCGTTGGCGCCCGACATCACCAAGGACAAGATCCTGCAGACCGTGTAGGGCAGATTTTATCGCCATCCCTGGGCTTGTCCCGCGGGCATTTGCCTGAGCGATATCTCACTGTCGGGAGCGCGCTCTGAAGACACGTCGAGGATTGCCCGAGGAGCAGGTTGCGTTTTCTCCGACGATGTGCGTCTCACGCACCGAGCCTGAGCGGCTCGACCGGCACGGCAATGCACGGCAATATCTCTCCTGCCTCCAGCGGGGCGTTAGGCTGTGCAGGTAACGCACGGAGCCGGATAGCAGTCGCGTCACGCAGGTGCCGCAGCTTCCCGCCCTGCAGCCGAAGTCGATTGCCACCGAGTGCTCCTCGGCCAGCTCAAGCAGTGGCGACCTCGCAGCGGCTCCACTGAGCGGTGACGCCAGAACGCTCGAATGCAACATCAAACCCGCAGTCGGGCTGAGCGGTCGGCCCACGAACAGCCTGCTTGACCGTTGCTGGACCGAAGGCCTCCAGTGTGCACGCGGTCAGTCGGGACGCCCCACGCCTGGAGGTCTCGCGTTACGGAATCCATCATTGCCGGAGGCCCGCAGACGTAGAAATCGTAGGCCTTCGACGGCAGCAGCCGCTTCATGGCGTCCAGGTCTATGTGGCCGACTTGGATATCGGGACCGTCCATCGCCCCGTGCCGGCTCGCGAATAGAAACACGCGCAGGTGAACATTGGCATGCGTCCGGGCAATGGTCTCCAGTTGCGTCCGCATGATGTAGTCGCGGTTATCGCGAACACCATAGAGAACCCATGCCTCGCGGGGCGCTCTGCAGCGGCGATGCCGATCCAGCATGCCGAGGAGCGGCGTGATGCCGATGCCCCCACCGATCAACACGACCGGCTGGTCCTGTTGCCTCACGTCAATCGTGAATATGCCGGCCGGCGCTTTCGCCTCGATCCTGTCGCCGACCGCGAGCCGGTCATGGAAGTGGGTCGATGCGAGTCCAGCCTTGACCTGCGGCTCTCCCGTACGGGAGCCCGATCCGCCTGATCGTGAGGCGGTAGTGGTCGGACTGGGCAGTGTCCGACAGCGAATAGGATCGCACGACAGGGCGCTCGACGCCTGGAACCGCCAATCGAACAGTCAGGAACTGGCCCGGGAGATACGGCGGCAATGGTTGTCCGTCCTCCGGCACGAGGTGAAACGAGGAGACGTCTTCGCTCTCGCGAAGCTTCGCCCGCAGGATGAAGGGACGGAAGCCTGTCCAGGCCGGACGCTGGGCGGTAGGCTGGCGGCACGCGCGCCAACCCGCTGGATTTGCTTCCTTGAAGAAATCTCGCCAGTCGTCGGGGAGTGCCGCGACACGGACCATGCGCTGCAGCCCCTCGATATCGTCTTTGTCGCGGGCATAGAGGCGGGTGATCTCCGAGACCGCCAGAGAGTCCTTCGGCTCTCTCGATCAGAAGCACCTCGTCTCCTGCTGCAATTTCGCCTTCGGCGACCACCCTGGAAATAGAACCCGAGGCGGCCGCTCGCGAGAAATCGCTTCACCATATCGTCGCGACCAAATCGCAGCCCAAGCTTGAAGCATGGCAATCGCGGCTGAGTCACCATGACCTCCGCCGAGCCGATACGAAAGCGGTCTCCGATTTGCAGGGCATCCTCATTCAGCCCCTCGGTGGTCAGGTTCTCACCGAAAATGCCCCATGGCAGAACCATGTCCGGAAGCTCGCGTCTCCAATAGGCGTAGTATTCGCTCCGCATAAACGTAGGGCCGCCTTGTCCGGCCCACCATGCACCGATAAGTCAGCTTGGCGGTCGCCATCGAAGTTGAGTGACCGCAGGTGGATCCGACCGGATAGCGGCGCCTTGAAAATGCCGGTCGACACCGCCTTGCCCTTCCATTGCACCGTCCGGGGAGCCCCACGTTTACAGAAACGATCTTCATCGTCGGCACCATGATTTCGCTCGTTTGGTCGGCACGAAGCGGTGTGTGGCTAGACTGCCGTCCCTACCGGCAAAGCAACTCCTCAGGGTACATGGTCATGAACAAGTGTCGAGACCAGAGAGTACTCACGTCCGCTTCTCTAATCGGCCGATTGGGGTCATCTCGCGGCTTGTAACCAAGCCGCTGAGGCGACTTCTAACTATTCCGACACCTTGTTGGGATCGCCCTGCGACGGCCACACGCGGCTGTACAGGAAGAGCAGCGCCTCGCCCGACAGCATCTTGTCGAAGGTCGGCGGATGGTCGGCGTCGACGCAGGTCGGCAGCGGCCGGATCACCGTGTCGTAGTCGGGATTGGCGAACACGCCCACCGAATAGCGCTCGCGGCCGTAGTGGTTGACCACGCGGTGGAGGGTCGAGGCGAAGCGGTTGTTGGTCCACATCCGCATGCTGTCGCCGATATTGACCACGAAGCTGTTCTCGACCGGCGGCACGATCAGCCATTCGCCCGACTTGGTCTTGATCTCCAGCCCGCCGACATCGTCCTGCTGCAGCATGGTGAAGCCGCCGGCGTCCTGATGGGCGCGGCTGTCGCCGCCCTCGAGCGCGGCCTGCTGGTCCTGCGACAGGTAGTGCAGCAGGCGCACCTGGATCAGCGGCTTCTTGTAGAACTGCGCGAAGTAGTCCTTCGCGCAGCCCCAGCCCGCGCGCGAACACCGAGGCCAGCAGAGCCGGCGAAGCTCCGTCATCGTCGTGTGATAGTCGAGGCACCGCCTCGCGGAAGCCCGGCAGGTTGTCCGGCCACTGGTTGAAGCGCCGTGCAGCGGCTTGCCCGCGATCACGTCGGGGTCGTCGTCCGGCAGCTCGAGCGAGATCTGGAACGCCTCGTTCTTGTGCGGCTTGCGCGCCTTCATGCGCGCGGGATCGAGATGCGGCTGGAAGCCCTCGATCGCCTTGCCGCGATAGGCCTTCTGCTTGCCGGGCTCGTCCATCGGCAGGTAGCCGCGGAACAGGTTGGAGTTGCCCATATAGGCCTTCATCTTGTCGGCCGAGCGGCAAGGCGAAGAAGCGCTGCGACTGGCGGAAGATTTCGCGTGATCTTGGCCGGCGGCACCGGATGGTTGACGATGGTGAGGAAGCCGATGTCGCGGCAGGCGTCGTGAACTTCCCGCGCGACGCGCTCGATGGCTTCCTCGTTCCTGCCGCCGCAGCGGCGCGAAGTCGATCACCGGCAGCTCGTTGGCGTTGGCCCAGCGGCCCAAGGAGGGGCGGGCAGGGACGCGACGGCGATTTGCATGGCCTAGTACCGACTATCGTTGGAGAGCGAGCAATAACTGTCACCCGAGCGAAGCGGTGCCTTAGCCAGGAGCGTCCTCGCTTCGCTCGGGATGACAACGAGCCGTTCGGCATTTGGGTCTCAGGTCGACAGCGCGTCTATGAGTTCCTGACGAGCGGTGGTGGCGTTCTTAGCGTACCACGCAATGCCGCCGGGCAGCATCTTGGCGTAGTTGGCCGGATCGCCGGGATTGACCGCGTTCCATTCCGCGCCGAGCAGCTTCGAGGCCTCCGGATTGATCGGGCCGTAGCCGTTGGTCTTGAGCAGCTCGGCCTGGCCCGCCGGATCCAGGCGTCGAGTTGATGAATTCCCAGATCGCCTTTCCGCCGGTGCGCGCCCTTGGGCACCATCCAGCAGGCGCCCCAGGAAATGCCCTCGTTCCAGGTCCAGTCGCAGACGCCCTTGGTGTCCTGCTTCAAGCGGCCAGGCGCGCGTGTTCAGAAGCTGGCCGAGCTGGGCCTCGCCGTTGCGGAACGCGTTCTGGCCGTCGGCGATGACGTTGTAGTAGATCGCGTGCTCCTTCATCTTCTTGTGCATGTCGAGCGCGCGCTTCATGTCGATGGGATAGATCTTGTCGAACGGCACGCCGTCGGCCATCAGCGCCGCTTCCAGCACGCCGTCGGGCTCGCGCCGGAAGGCGCGCTTGCCGGGGAATTTCTTGACGTCCCACACGTCCTTCCAGGTGGTCGGCACCTCGCCGCCCCACTTCTTGGTGTTGTAGGTCAGCACCATCGCATAGATGTAATTGCCGATGCCCCATTCGACGGCGTGCTCGGGCCGCACCTTGCTCTTGTCGACGATCGAATAGTCGATCTTCTCCAGCATGCCTTCCGGGCCGATCTCGAGCGCGGTGTGCAGGTTGCGGTCCATGACGTCCCACGTGACCTTGCCGCTCTGCACCATCAGGCGGATGCGGCTGGTCGAGGGGCCGGTGCCGTCGATCGCGACCTTCCGGTCGGGATATTTCTTGAGATAGGGATCGACCCAGGCGTTCTTCATGCCGCGCACGGCATCGCCGCCCCAGTTGACCAGCACCAGCTCGTTCTGGTCGGCCAGCGCCGGCGCCAGCCTGGCGCGCGACGGGCGCCAGTCCCAGCGCGCCGCACATGCCGAGGAAGACGCGGCGCGGATAGACCTTGCCCTCGGTCCGCTCCACGAACTGCTCGATATCGTCCAGGCGATCGCGATCGTCAGACATTGCCCAGCCCTCCCTTCAAGCCATGACGGACTTTGCGCCCGCCTTGCCCTCAGCGAAAGTTCCGCGATGAGAACCAGCAAGGTGAACAGGATCATGCCGGTCGCCACCACGGCGATGACGGGATCGAGATTGTCGTTGATGCCGTCCCACATGCGGCGCGGCAGGGTGAACAGCGCCCGTCCGCCGATGAAGATGACCACGATCAGCTCGTCCCAGGAATGGATGAAAGCAAAGATCGCGCCTGACAGCACGCCCGGCACGATGTTGGGCACGATCACATAGCGCAGCGTCTGGCCGACCGAGGCGCCCAGCCCGCGCGCGGCCTGCTCGAGCCGGGGATCGAGATTGCTGAGCGACGCCGAGACGGTCAGCACGACATAGGGCAGCCCGGTCACGGCATGGGCCAGCACCACGCCCAGCCCGCTGCCCACCAGATCGAGCGCGACATAGAGGCGGTAGATGCCCAGGGCGTAGACAATCGTCGGCACCGCCAGGGGCAGGATCATGGCGCTGCGCACCCGTTCCGACCGCGCGTGAGGCGATGCGCCAGCAGCCGACCGCGCAGAGCGTACCGGCCGTCACCGCCATCACCGTCGAGACGGCGGCGATCCACAGACTCTGCCAGATGCTGCCGAGCCACTCCCGGCTCGAGAGGAAAGTCCGCCAGTGCTGCAGCGACAGGTGCTCCTGCGGCAGGGAGAGATAGCGCGTGTCGGTGAAGGAGACGGGAATCACGGCGAAGGCCGGCAGCGCCAGGAAGCTCAGCACCAGCCAGGCCAGCGCCGCCACGGTGCCGGAGGTTTGCAGCCGGTTCATGCGCCGAACAGCCGCCGCACGTCGATGACCCGCGACAGCGCCCACAGCGCGCCCAGCACCGAGATCATCAGGGTCGCCGCCAGCATGGTGCCCAGCCCCCAGCGCAGGGTGTCGTTGATCTGGACGGCGACATATTCGGCGATCATCAGCACCTTGCCGCCGCCCAGCAGCGCCGGCGTGACGAAGAAGCCCAGCGACAGGATGAACACCAGGGTGCCGGCGCCGATCAGGCCGGGCCGGGTGAGCGGCAGGAAGACCATGCGGAAGGCCTGGCAGCGCGGCTCGCGCCCAGGCTGCGCGCCGCGGCGACCAGGCCGGCATCGATGCCGCAGCATGTTGGCGTAGAGCGTGAGGATGGCGTAGGGCAGCATGACGTGGACCATGCCGATCAGCACGCCGGTCTCGTTGCGCACCAGCGCCAGCGGCTCGTCGATCAGGCCGCCATCCGATCAGCAGGCCGTTCAGCACGGCCGTGCGCCGCCCAGCAGCGTCAGCCAGGCGAAGGAGCGCACCAGCACCGAGATCCAGAACGGCAGCAGCACGCAGAACAGCATGATGCGCTGCCGCCGCGAGGTCGCCGCGCGCATGGCGTAGGCCACGACGTAGCCCAGCAGCAGCGCCAGCAGCGTCGTGATGGCGGCGATGCGCAGCGTCGTCAGCAGCGTCTTCTGCACCGACGCGCTGGTGAACAGCAGCGCGTAGTTGTCGAGGCCGGGCTTGGGATCGGTGACGCTGGTCAGCAGCACGTCGGCCAGCGGCACCAGGTAGAGCGCCACCAGCATCAGCACGGCCGGCAGCAGGATCAGCCAGTAGGCGGCCTGCGCGCGCGGCCGGCGCTCAGCGCAGCGAGGGCACGGCAATCCTCCGTCCGCCAGCCGATCTCGACCGCGGTGCCCGGCTCGAGCGCGCTCTGTCCCGCCGCATTGGGCAGCTTCACCACGAAGTCCTCCTGGCCCAGCGCCGCCAGCCGCACGCGCAGCTGGTCGCCCAGGAACGTCGCCTCGACGACGCGCGCCGGGAAGCGATTGGCGCAGGCGTGCGCCGCCGCGCCCAGCGCCACCTTCTCCGGCCGCAGCACGAGATCGACCTTGCCGCCCGCGACGCAGGCGCCGACCGCCGTGGCGACGATCGTCTCGCCGCTCGGCAGCGTCGCCGCGCACTGCCCGCCGTCGCGGCGCGCGACCGTGGCGGCGAGCGCGTTGCTCTCGCCCAGGAACTGGGCGACGAACAGCGAATCAGGCTCCTCGTAGAGACGGCGCGGCTCGGCGACCTGGCGCAGCAGGCCGGCGCTGAACACGGCGACCCGATCGGACATGGTCATGGCCTCGATCTGGTCGTGGGTGACGTAGACCATGGTGACGCCCAGACGCTGGTGCAGGTGCTTCAGCTCGTACTGCATCTGCTCGCGCAGCTGCCGGTCGAGCGCGCCCAGCGGCTCGTCGAGCAGCACGAGGCTGCGGCTCGAATACCAGGGCGCGGGCGACGGCGACCCGTTGCTGCTGGCCGCCCGAGAGCTGCTGCGTGCGGCGGTCGGCCAGGCCCTCCAGCCGCACCATCGACGAGCGCGCGCGCCACCTTCTGGGCGATCTCGGCGCGCGGCAGACGGCGCACCATCAGCGGGAAGGCGATGTTCTCGCCGACGCGTCATGTTGGGAAACAGCGCGTAGTTCTGGAACACCATGCCGATGCCGCGCTTCTCGACCGGCACCGCCGGTGACATCCTCGCCGCCCACGAAGATGCGGCCGCGGCTCGGCTGCTCGAAGCCCGCCAGCATGGTGAGCGTGGTCGTCTTGCCCGAGCCCGAGGGGCCGAGCAGGGTCAGGAACTCGCCGGCCTCGACCTCGAGATTGAGCGCGCGCACGGCATCGACCTTGCCGTCGTAGCTCTTGCTGACATCGATGAACCGGACCAGCGGTTCCGGACCAGCCGCGCTCATGCATCGACAATGGGAAGACCTTTCGGCGCTGTCGAGCGAATTCCGTGCCAGGCGCTCGCAGCTCACTTGTTTTGGTTGAGCTCGCTCACGCGCGCCTGCAGAAGCGCGCCGCTGCGCTCGGTGAAATCGATCAAGGTTGTGAACTCTTCCTTGCTGTAGCCCGCGAGCAGCGCCTGCATGGCTTTCTCCAGCGGCGTGTAGAGCGCGGCGATGGGGCCGATCCTGTCTTCGCGCACCCGCACCAGTACCTTGCGGCGGTCGGCGGGATCGGCCGTCGCGCTCGACCAGGCCCAGCCGCTCCAGGCGATCGATCAGCCCGGTCACCGCGCCGCTGGTGAGGCCGGTGTGGCGGGCGATCTCGCCCGCCGTCGACGGGTCCGCTCATCAGGATGAGGTCGAGGCATTCGAGATCGCTCGAATTGACGCCGACCCGCCGCGCGACCGCCTGGCCGTGCAGCACGCCCGCCGCCGAGGAGCGGCGCAGCGCCAGCATCAGCCGTCCCGCCAGGGCCTGCTTGCCCTCTTGACTCGTTGTCTTGGTTGCCATATCTCTTAGTTATATAAGATAACTAGCCATCAAGATAATGGCACATCGTCGATCAACCACCAAGGAGCAAGCCATGAGCCTCAGCACGTCTTCATCGCACCGACACGCTACGACCCGCTCGCCCGCCCCGCCATGGAAGCGGCCATGGCCTGGCACGGCTGGGGCTCGCCGGTCGGGCTCGCCATCCTGCTGGTCGGCGGCGGCGTCGCGGCCGTGCTCGCCCGCTTCGCCGTGCTGGCGTTTACGCTCGCGGTGCGTCCGGGCTACTGGCTGCGCTTCTCGCTCGACAGCACGTCGCCGAACAGCTTCCACGTCTCGCCGTCGAAGCGCGCCAGCTGGACCGACTGGATCGGATAGAAGTCGGTCGGGCTGGTGTTGATCTTGATGCCGGGCAGCAGGATCGGCACCACGAGGTCATGCATGCTGGCCGCCTGCTTCATCAGGTTGGCCCGCGTCAGCTCGTTGCCGCACTCGGTCAGCACGTGGCGCATGGTCGCCGATACCGAGTAGGCATAGGTGTACGAGGCGTCCGACATGTTGCCCTGCGGCAGGTACTTCTCCATCCACGCCTTCCATTCGAGGAAGTCCGGCGCGTTGGCCCATTGCGGGTCGGTCGGATCCTTCAGGTAGGCGGCGGTGATGATGCCCGTGCTGTTGTCGAGGCCCGCCGGCTTGAGCGTCGAGGCGACGGAGGCCGCGACATTGGCGAGGTAGTGCGCGGGCTTCCAGCCGAGGTCGGCGACCTTGCGGATCGCCTGGGCGGCGGCCTTGGGCGCGGCGTCATTGAACAGGACGTCGGCGCCGGAATCCTTGAGCTGGATGATCTGGCTGTCGACCGTGGGGTCGGTGACCTCGTAGCTCGCCGTCTTGATCAGGAACTTGTCCTTGTCCTTGCCGAAGCCCGCGATGAAGCCGTTGAGGTAGTCCTTCCCCGAATCGTCGTTCTGGTAGAGCATCGCCGACTCTTGCCGTTGGGATGATTGGCCATGATGTGCTTGGCGTAGATCGCGGCCTCGGTGGCGTAGTCGGGCTGCCAGCCCATGGTCCACGGGAATTCCTTGGGATTGCCCCACTTCGACGCGCCGGTCGCGACGAAGAGCTGCGGCACCTTCTTCTGGTTGAGGTACTTCTGCACCACCGTGTTGGTCGGCGTGCCGAGCAGCTGGTAGATCGCGAAGACCTGATCGTCCTCGACGAGCTTGCGCACCATCTCGACCGTCTTGGGCGGCTGGAAGCCGTCGTCGTAGGTGATGAAGTTGATCTTGCGGCCGTTGATGCCGCCCTGGTCGTTGACCATGTTCCAGTAGGCGGTGATGCCCTTGCCGATCACGCCATAGGCCGACAATGGCCCGCTGTACGGATTGGTATGGCCGAGCTTGATCTCCTTGTCGGTGACGCCCGGATCGTACTTGTTCTGGGCGCGGACGATGGCGGGGGCGAGCGCGAAAGCGGCACCCGTGGCGACGAGCGCACGGCGTTTGAGTCTCGACATGGCGGATCCTCCTCGATCGCCCCGTTTTTCGGGGTCGTCGCGCGAAGTTTAGCGGCGTCGCGAGGTCAAGAAAAGCCCGCGCGATCCGGCTGAGCCGCTACGCGATCAGTGATTCAGGCGGTGTGAAGGGAAGGCCAAGCGCCTCGGCGACCGGCCGGCAGGTGAGCTTGCCGGCATGCACGTTCAAGCCGTTGCGCAGATGCGGATCGTCGGCGATGGCCTTGCGCCAGCCCTTGTCGGCCAGGGCCAGCACGAAGGGCAAGGTGGCGTTGTTCAGCGCGAAGGTCGAGGTGCGCGCCACCGCGCCCGGCATGTTGGTGACGCAGTAGTGCGTCACGCCTTCCTCGACATAGGTCGGATGCGGAATGCGAGGTCGGCCGCGAGGTCTCGCAGCAGCCGCCCTGGTCGATGGCGATGTCGACGATCACGCTGGCGGGCTTCATCGACGCCACCATCTCGCGGGTGACGAGCTTGGGCGCGGCGGCGCCCGGCACCAGCACGGCGCCGATCACCAGGTCGGCGCGGCGCAGGATGTGGCTCAGCGCATCGCGCGTGGAGAAGATGGTGCGCAAGCCGGGCATCTGCGCCGCCAGCCGGCGCAGCGCCTCGGCCGAGCGGTCGACCACGAACACCGTGGCGCCCATGCCGAGCGCGATGGTGGCGGCATGCGTGCCCGACACGCCGCCGCCCAGCACCACGACCTCGGCCGGCGGCACGCCCGGCACGCCGCCCAGCAGCACGCCGCGTCCGCCCGAGGTGCGCTCGAGATAGCGCGCGCCGACCTGCGGCGCGAGCCGGCCGGCGATCTCCGACATCGGCGTCAGCAGCGGCAGGGTGCCGGTCGGCGAGGTCACCGTCTCGTAGGCGATGGCGGTCACGCCGCTCTTCGAGCAGGTCGTGCGTCTGTTCCGGGTCGGGCGCCAGGTGCAGGTAGGTGAACAGCACCTGGCCGGCCCGCAGGCGCTTGCGCTCGGTCGCCAGCGGCTCCTTGACCTTGACGATCAGCTCGCTCGCCGCGAAGACCTCGGCGGCGTCGGCGGCGATCCGGGCACCGGCTGCAACATACTGCTCGTCGCCCAGCCCGGCGCCCAGTCCGGCGCCGCGCTCGATCAGCACCTCGTGGCCGTGATGCACCAGTTCGGCGACCGACGACGGCACCAGGCCGACGCGATCCTCGTGATCCTTGATTTCCCTGGGAACGCCGACGCGCATGGTTGCCGCTCAGAGCAGATGGCCGGCGCGCTCGGCCTTGGTGCGCAGGTAATTCTCGTTGTGCCCGTTGGCCGGGAAGGAGTGCGCCACCCGCTCGGCGACCTCGATGCCGTAGCGCTCGAGCTGGGCGATCTTCTGCGGATTGTTGGTCATCAGCCGCACGCGCTTGATGCCCATGCGCGCCAGCATGGTGGCGGCCGGCGCATAGATGCGCTCGTCGGCGTCGAAGCCCAGCTGTTCGTTGGCGTCGATCGTGTCGAAGCCGTCGTCCTGCAGCTCGTAGGCGCGCAGCTTGTTCACCAGGCCGATGCCGCGGCCTTCCTGGGCGAGATAGAGCAGCACGCCCGAACCCCGCTTGGCGAGCTCGGTGATGGCGCCGCGCAGCTGCAGGCCGCAGTCGCAGCGCAGCGAGCCCAAGAGGTCGCCGGTGAAGCACTCCGAATGGAGGCGGATCAGCACCGGCTCGGTGGGATCGATCTCGCCGACGACGATGGCGAGATGCTCCTTGCCGCCGTCGCTCGGCCGCCAGGCGAGGATGCGGGCGTTCTCCGCGCCCTCGAGCGGCACGTGCGCCTGCGCCACCTGCTGGAGGTTGCGCGCGGCGGTGTCCTCGTAGGCCAGCACGTCGGCGGCATCGACGTAGATCAGGTCCTGCTCGCGGGCCCAGTCGCGCCGCTTGTTGCCGTGGATCGCGGCTGAGCGGCCCCAGCACGACGGCGGGCAGCAGGCGGGCGAGCTTGGCGAGCTCGATGGCGGTCTGGGCGATGCGCGAGCGCGTGGCTCACCACCGGCCGCGACAGGGGCGCAGGGCGACGTGGCGGCTCGCCCCGCCCGGTGGTCGGGCGGCGTCCGTTCGTGCGGCTGCAGGATGACGTCGACCGGCACGCCCTCGGGCAGGTCGAGCGTGATCGGCTTGTTGGTCTCGCCCATGCCGCCGGCGATATGCGGCGGGATCTCCATGCCGATCGCCTCGGCGCGGCGGCGCGTGGTGACCAGCACCGGCGCGTCCTGGGCCAGGCCCTGCAGGCGCTGCAGGGCGCGCGGGCCGCAGGATTCGGCGGCGATCACCAGGCCGCCGGCTGCCGTCATCGTCGCGCAGCACGACGATGCCGCCGCGGCGCAACTCGGCCATGGCGCGCTCGACGGCGGCCAGTGCAGTGGCGGTGCGGGAATGGACCTGACCCGAGGGTCATGCGTTTCCTTTAGCATGGCGCGGCTTTTTGCCGAAGTGAACCGCTTTTGCCGCCGCGGCGTACCAGATAAGGTGTCCCGGGGCGCTCGCAGGTAGCAGCAGCATGTCTGTAAACAATCGTGGCAAGAAGATTCTGCTGGTCGACGACGACCAGGCGTTGCGCACCGTGCTGGCCGAGCAGCTCGACCTCTATGACGGCTTCACCACCATCCAGGTCGGCACCGCCGCCGAGGGGCTGGAAAAGGCCAAGCTCGCCCATTACGACGCCATCCTGCTCGATATCGGCCTGCCCGACATGGACGGCCGCGAGCTCTGCAAGCTGATGCGCCGCCAGGGCGTGCGCTCGCCGGTCATCATGCTGACCGCAGCCGATCCGGACGCCGACACCATCCTCGGCCTCGAATCGGGCGCCAACGACTACGTCACCAAGCCGTTCCGCATCAACGTCCTGCTCGCCCGGCTGCGCGCCCATCTGCGCCAGCACGAGCGCAGCGAGGACGCGGTGATGACCATCGGACCCTACGAGTTCCATCCGGCCGCCAAGATGCTGGTGGAGAAGGGCGGCAAGAAGAAGATCCGGCTGACCGACAAGGAAGCCTCGATCCTGAAATACCTGTTCCGCGCCGGCGACCGGCCGGTGGCGCGCGACGTCCTGCTGAACGAGGTCTGGGGCTACAACGCCGGCGTCACCACGCACACGCTGGAAACCCACATCTATCGCCTGCGCCAGAAGATCGAGAAGGATCCGGCCAGTGCCGCCATCCTGATCACCGACCGGGGCGGCTACCGGCTGCAGCCGTAAGTCTGCCAGCCGCTTGCCACAAGGTGAGCGAAGCGCCATCTATTTGGCAGCGACACGGAACACCCGCCCGGAGGGCCCGTCATGAGCACCCAGCGTATCTACGCCCTGCCGGTCGAGATCACCGACTGGAAGTTCGACGGCGCCACCGAGATCCAGTTCAACTGGGAGTATGACGCCGGCTCCGACGCCCTGCTCGAGCTCTACGACAAGGGCAAGAAGCAGCAGTGGGACGCCAGCACGCGGCTCGACTGGTCGCTCGAGCTCAATCCCGACAATCCGATGGAGCTCAAGGACGAGGCGATCTCGATCTACGGCACGGACTATTGGCGCAAGATGACCGACAAGGAGAGGTCGTGGCTGCGCCGCAACCTGCAGGCCAACTCGATCTCGCAGTTCATGCATGGCGAGCAGGGCGCCCTGATCGCCACCGCCAAGATCGTCGCCACGCGTGCCCGACATGAACGCCAAGTTCTATGCCGCCACCCAGGTGATGGACGAGGCGCGCCATGTCGAGGCCTACAAGCGCCTGCTGCACGAGAAGTTCGAGCTCGCCTATCCGATCAACAAGGCGCTGAAGACGCTGCTCGAGCAGACGCTGACCGACCGCCGCTGGGACATGACCTATCTCGGCATGCAGGTGCTGATCGAGGGCCTGGCGCTGGCCGCCTTCCAGTCGATCCGCGACAAGTCGGGCAACACGCTGGCCGGCGCGGTCAACGCCTATGTCATGCAGGACGAGGCGCGGCACGTCTCGTTCGGCCGCCTGGCGCTGCGCGACTACTATCCGCAGCTCTCCGACGGCCGAGCGCGACGAGCGCGAGGAGTTCGTGGTCGAGGCGCTCTATTTCATGCGCGACCGCTTCAACCAGTCGGAGGTCTGGGAGCGGCTCGGCCTGCCGGCCAAGGTGCTGGACGAGATCCACTACAATTCCAAGCAGATGAATTCCTTCCGCGGCCGGCTGTTCAGCCGCGTCGTGCCGACGGTGAAGGACATCGGCCTGTGGGGCGCGCGCGTGCAGAAGGCCTTCGCCGAGATGGGCGTGATGGAATACGCCGACGATCGACGTCGCCGAGCAGCTCGCCAACGACGGCAAGGTCGCCGAGGACTTCGACAGGAAGATGTTCGTCGAGAAGGCGATCGCGGCGGATAGCGCTGCCGCGCCGTCTTCACAATCGCGTGCGGGCGCGTCATTGCGGGCGGTGTGATGCCGCTCCGGTGATAGAACGACTGTCTCCAGTCGCCGAGGAGAACCCACATGCAGAAGATTGCGCGGCGCGCGCTTGTCGCTCTCGGGCTTCGCCTTTGCTCTGCCTGCGACCGCGCCGGCTCGGCGCAGGACACCGCGCGCGTGCGCGGCACGATCGAGGGCATGGACGGCGACGCTGTATGTCGTCAAGACGCGCGACGGCGAGACCTGTGAAAGTGGCGCTGACCGACAAGCCGCTGTTCGTGGCGATGGTCAAGGCGAGCATGGCCGACATCAAGCCCGGCATGTTCGTCGGCTCGACGGCGATGCCCGGCGCCGACGGCAGCCTGCGCGCGGTCGAGGTGCACATCTTCCCGAGGCGATGCGCGGCACCGGCGAGGGCCACCGGCCGTGGGATCTCGAGCCGCAGGCCACCATGACCAACGCCAATGTCGAGGCGGCCGTGGCCGGCGTCGACGGCCAGACGCTGACGATGAAGTACAAGGGCGGCGAGAAGAACGCTGGTCGTCACGCCGCAGACCGTCGTCGTGACCTATGCGCCGGGCGACAAGGCCGAGGTGAAGCCCGGCACCGAGATCTTCATAGTCGGCCGCCGAGAAGAAGCCCGACGGCACGCTGCTGACGCCGCGCATCACCTACGGCAAGGACGGCCTCACGCCGCCGATGTAGGCGGGCTCGTCAGAGCAACAGCAGCAGCCCCAGCAGGGCGACCGGCACCAGCAGCGGATAGGGCATTGCCGCCGAGCAGCAGCGCGCCGGCTGACGGCGCCCGCGAGATAGCCGACCCAGGTGAGCGCCAGCAGCGGCAGGTTGGCGACGACCGGCAGCGGCTCTTCTCGCCCGGCCACAGCCGGTCGAGCACGGCGTCGGCGGTGCGCGCCAGGGTGCTGGTCACCACGACGGTGCTGACCGCGTTGCCGGCGAAGTGGGTGATGGCCGAGGCCTGCACGCCCATCGCCACCGCCACGATCAACACCGCAGACTCGCGGGCTGATGGGCAGGAAGCCGACGACGGCGAGCAGCGCCGCCTCGACCAGCAGGCCGGCGGTCGGCCTGTGCGACAGCCGCAGCAGCAGGCGCGACAGCATGGCGCCCAGGAAGAAGGCGAGCAGCGGTGCCAGGTGGTGCCAGGCGTCGGTGTAGTCGCGCTGCGCGGCGGCGATGCCCGCCAGCACCGTGTTGCCCGTCATGTTGGCGGCGAACACGCCGCCCATGGTGATGTAGCCCACCGCGTCGGCGATGCCGGCGATCAGGGTCAGGATCGTCGCCTCGCAGGGTGGTCGCGGGTCAGGGCTCGCGAGAACGCTCACACCACGTCGTAGGTGATCTCGACCTCGGGGCCGAAGCAGTGGCCCTGGCAGGTCAGGATCCAGTTGTTGGCGAGATCGTCGGCCGTGTAGATGTCGTTCTTGGCCAGCACGATCTTGCCCTTGATGCGCTTGGCCGCGCACGAGGCGCAGAAGCCTTCCTCGCACGACGACAGCGGATTGAGGCCGGCGGCGCGCGCCGCCTCGAGGATGCTGAGGCCCTTGCGGTACGGCACCTTGTGCGCCTTGCCCTCGAAATGGATGGTGATCTCGCTCGGGATCACGTCGCCTTCCTCGGGCGGCTCGATCGGCACGGCGTCGTTGCCCGAGGCCTCGAAGCCGCTCGATGCGCACTCGCTCGCGCGCGCATGCCGGCGCCGAGCAGCGTGTTCTCGACCAGCGTCATGAACGGCCCGGGCCCGCACAGATAGGCCTCGGCAGTCTCGAAGCCCTTGAGGGCTGCGATGATCTCTTCCGGCTTGGTCAGGCCCTGCTCGGCGTCGAGATGATGGATCACCTCCAGCCGGCCGTTGTGCGCGGCGAGCAGCGAGACCAGCTCCGCGTCGAAGATGATCGAGGGCTTGTCGCGGTTGGCATAGAACAGGCGGATCCGGCGCGTGCCCGCCTTCAGCGCCGACTTGATCAGCGACATCATCGGCGTGATGCCGCTGCCGCCGCCGAACAGCAGCAGGGGGCGTCGCCGTCGCCCAGCACGAAGCGGCCGGCCGGCGGCAGCACCTCGAGCGTGACGCCTTCCTTCAGCGCGTCGTGGAACCAGTTGGAGCCCTTGCCGCCGTCGACCCGTTTCACCGTCACCTTGGGCAGGCCGTCGGTCTCCGGCGCGCTCGACAGCGAATAGCAGCGGTTGAAGGCGCCGTCGGGATGCGGCACGCGGAAGGTCAGGAACTGCCCGGCGCGATAGCGGTACTTGTCGGCGAGGTCGGCCGGAATTTCGAGGACGAAGGAGCGCGCATCGGGCGTTTCCTCGACGATTTTGGCGATGCGCAACTTGTTGTAGGCCATTGATAAATCCGCGTTCAGAGACCGTGCTATTTCCTTGCGGACTCTCCTAGCAGAGTGTGATAGCTTCCGCTCAGAAAAATGAACGGAGCGTCATTTTTGCCGCTCCGCGTTGGGAATGGGACCGCGTTCAGTGCCAGGAGGCAAGAGCCAATGACGACGCAGAAGATTTACCAGCTGCCGGTCGAGGTCACGAACTGGAAGTTCGATGGCGCCACCGAAATCGCCTTCAATTGGGAATATGACGCCGGCTCGTCCGACCTGCTGAACCTCTACGAGAAGGGCAAGCAGCAGCAGTGGGACACCAGCACCCGGCTCGACTGGAGCCAGGAGCTGTTCGAGGGCAACCCGATGGGCATGGCCGACGAGATCCATCCCGATCTACGGCTCGCCGTTCTGGGACAAGATGACCGAGAAGGAGCGCGACTGGCTGCGCTTCAACCTGCAGTGCCATTCGATCTGCCAGTTCATGCACGGCGAGCAGGGCGCGCTGATCGCCACCGCCAAGATCGTCAACACCGTGCCCGACATCGAACGCCAAGTTCTACGCCGCCACCCAGGTGATGGACGAGGCGCGCCACGTCGAGACCTACAAGCGGCTGATCCACGAGAAGTTCAAGGCTGGCCTATCCCGATCACCCGAGTCGCTGAAGAACCTGCTCGAGCAGACGCTGACCGACCGGCGCTGGGACATGACCTATCTCGGCATGCAGGTGCTGATCGAGGGCCTGGCGCTGGCCGCCTTCCAGCGCATCCGCGACAGCGCCAAGAACAACCTGGCCGCCGCGGTGAACGCCTACGTCATGCAGGACGAGGCGCGCCACGTCACCTTCGGCCGCATGGCGCTGCGCGAGTACTATCCGCAGCTCTCCGACGCCGAGCGCGCCGAGCGCGAGGAGTTCACCGTCGAGGCGCTGCTACTTCATGCGCGACCGCTTCAACCAGGCCGAGGTCTGGATGCGCTCGGGCCTGCCGGTCGATAAGCTGATGGAGTACGCCTACAACTCGGGCGCCATGCAGTCCTTCCGCACCCGCCTGTTCACCCGCATCGTGCCGATCCTCAAGGAGATCGGCCTGTTCGGGCCCAAGGTGCAGAAGGCGCTGGGCGACATGGGCGTGATGGAATACGCCAAGATCGACGTCGAGAAGCTTTCGGCAACGACCTCAAGGTCGCCGAGGACTTCGACGCCAAGAAGTTCGTGAAGGACGCGATCGCCGCTGAGTGACAGGCGCCGGGCGCTGGATCTGCAAAGTGGCCTCGCGGCCCCCTTTGCATTTGTCATCGCTTCGGCAGCCGCTCGAAGGTCGGCAGGCCGTCGGGGATCTGATGGAAGGCCTGCTTGTCGACGGTGTAGATCGCCATCTGCGGGCCGCCGAACAGGCCGGGATCGTCGAGCGTGCCGACTTTCAGGACCACGGCGGGCAGGCCCGGCGGCCGCGTGACGACATGCGTGCCGCAGTCGGCGCAGAATTCCCGGGTCACGGCGCGTTCAAGATCGCTGCGCGTGAATTGCTTCGGGCGTGCCCTTGGTGTAACCGAAGCCATTGGTCGGCATGAGAAGGAACATGTTGGGCGCGCCGCCGGTGATGTATTGGCATTCGCGGCAGTGGCATTGCGCCTTCATCATCGGCTCGCCTTCGGCCGCGTAGCGCAGCTTGCCGCAATAGCATCCACCTTCCAGTTTCATGGCGTTTCCTCGTCAAATGGCCGGTCGCCCCTGATGGTGACGCGATGGCCGTGCGCGCACATGCGGGTGATAGTCGAACGTGGCGCGGTGCATCGCGCAGCGATTGTCCCAGAAGGCGACGGAGTGGCCTGTCCCAGCGGAAGCGGCACTGGAACTCCGGCGTCTCGGCAGTGGCGCACCAGCATCTCCGAGCAGCGCGTCGCTCTCGTGCTTCTTCAGCGCCTTCGATGCGCTTGGTGAAGCCGCGGTTGACGAACAGGCATTTGCGCCCGGTCACCGGATGGGTGCGCACGATGGGATGCACCGCCTCGGGGAATTTCTTGTCGCTGCGCTCGTAGGCGCCGCGCGAATAGACGTGGGCGCTGGTGTGGAACGCGCGTCAGTCCCTCGACCAGGCGCTTGATCGGCTCCGACAGCGTCTCGTAGGCGAGATACATGTTGGCGAAGGCCGTGTCGCCGCCGACCGGCGGCGTCTGGTGCAGGTAGAGGATCGAGCCCATCGGCGGCTCGGGCTCGCACGACATGTCGGAGTGCCAGACCTCGCCGGTCGCCACCTTCGGTCTTCTCGTCGGCATGGACGACGCGGATCTCGGGATGGCCCTCGACCTCGGCCCGGGCCGCGGGATGGATCAGAAGCTCGCCGAACAGCCGGCCGAACGCCTTGTGCTGGTCGACGCTCATCTGCTGGTCGCGGAAGAAGATCACCTGATGCGCCATCAGCGCATCGTGCAGCTCGCTCACCTGGCGGTTCGACAGCGGACCGGCCGAGATCGACGCCGGAGATTTCCGCGCCGATGGCCGGGTGAGCTTGCGGACCTCGATCGTCTCGTAGGGCATGGCCCGATGATCCGCCGCTCGGCGCTATTTGCAAATCTCGATGCGCGGCGGCGCGTCGAGCACCGTCGCCACCTTGGAAATGTCGAGGCAGCGCGCGCCGATCCAGGCCTTGCCCTGCACGAAGATGGCGAAGCGCGCGAAGGTGTCGGCCTGCTCGGCGGGCGTCGGCCGCGCACGGGCCAGCAGCCAGGCCAGAGCGCATAGAGGTTGCCGGTGGCGAAGTCGGCCGCCGCCACGTCGAGGTCCTTGCCCCACAGCGCGGCGTTCTTGGCGGCCGCCCCCGTCGGGATCGGGCAGGCTCGCCAGCCAGGCATGCGCGTTGGCGCCAGCGCCGTAGGGTCCGCCATGCTCGAGCGCTGCAGCGCTCTTCACCTGCTCGGCCATCGCTGACGTAGCCCTGGCCCTCGATCGTGCTGCCGGCGCAGCCGCTGGCGGCACAGCGCCACGAAGGTGAGGTACTCCGCCAGGATGATCTCGATATTGCCGTTGTTGTGCTTGCGCCAGGCGCGCGCCAGCTGCCAGCCCTGCGTGAGCTCGTCGCCGGCCACGGCTTGGCGCGCTTGCGGCGTGTCGCGCTCGAGCTCGCCGATCACCGCCTGCGCCGCGGCCTGCCATTCGGCGGGATCTGCGCGCAGCGGCCGGCCGGTGGCGAGCGAAGGCGATCGAGCACGAACATGCGATCAGGATTTTCATCGCTGAGAGCCTCTCAGTAACGGCGGCGCGCCGTTTGCGGTCGCGCGCTTTCGTATTGCACCAGGTCGTCGGCGCGCAGCTCGCGTGGCGTCGCGCGGCATCAGGCTGGCGCGCCTGAGCCGGCGTGATCAGCCGATAGTGGCGGCACGTCGTCGAGGGCGGCGCCGACATCCCAGCAATCGTCCTCGTTGGTGACCCACATGTCGATGTCGGAAAGCGCCTGAGATCGACCGGCTCCGAATAGGTGCGCAGCGTCTTGCGCTGCTTGTTGGTGTATTCGTGGAAGTACGACATCGCGAGCTCGCGCGGGCTGCGATAGACCGGGTCGCGCCAGCGCAGCCAGACGTGGTTGCTCTTGGAGATGGCGCCCCAGCAGCCGTCGCGGCTTGAACAGCGGCGATGACGTGGTCGGAATCGCCCTTGGCCGTCAGGTCCATGATCAGCGGCGGCTCGCCCTGCAGCCACAGCGCGCAGGCGGCGACGAAGGCCGCCTCGATGCAATGGGCGCGGCGGTGGCGCAGCACGCCGCGCACCGAGCGCAGCGTGTCGCCGTCCTCCTCGAAATTGGCGTGCAGGCCGACCACGAATTCCTGGATGCGCTGCGGCGTGGTGAGCGCGCGCAGGACGCGTCCTTCCTCGGCGCGTGAGGCCGCAGCTCGGCGCAGGCGTGGGATGGCGTTTGCGAACGCGCATGGGACCTCGCAAGGTCCCTGCGCCGCGGCCGGCGATGACAACAGTCGGTTGGTGGAGCTGAGGGGATCGAACCCCTGACCTCCTCATTGCGAACGAGGCGCTCTCCCAGCTGAGCTACAGCCCCCACATCAACCGAAAAGGGCCTGAGGAAGGCGCGGATAATGGCTGGCGGGTCACCTGTCAAGCAAACCGGCCTGATGTTAGCGTCCGCTCGTTGCCCATGGTTCATGGAGAGACAAACAGTGGCAGCCAGCAACAAGAAGGCCGTCCAGACGGACGCCGCGCCCAAGGCGCTCGGTCCCTATTCGCAGGCCATCGTGGCCAACGGCATGGTGTTCTGCGCCGGCCAGATCCCGCTCGATCCGGCGACCGGCAGACCTCGTGCGCGGGCGGCATCGCCGAGCAGACGCACCAGGTGCTGAAGAACCTGCGGGCCGTGCTGAAGGCGGCCGGCAGCGACCTCGACCGCGCGGTCAAGACCACGGTGTTCCTGAAGAGCATGGACAGCTTCGTCGCCATGAACGAGGTCTACGGCCGGCCGGAATATTTCGGCGCCAACCCGCCGGCGCGCTCGACGGTCGAGGTGGCGCGCCTGCCGCGCGACGTGCTGGTCGAGATCGAAGTCGTGGCGCTGGCCTAGCCGATGACGCTACGTCGATCGCCTGGATCGCTCGGTCTCGGCTCGCTCGCCCTGCTGCGTCCTGGCGATCGCGCACCTGCTGGTGGCGCTGGTGCTGATCATTCCGACCTGGCGCATCTGCACGCCGGGCGGGCTTCTCCGGCGCGCTGTCGCTGTTCCATCTCGTGCCGGTGATCGGCTCGTTCATCGTCATGGCGGTGCTGGCCTTCAGCGACTGGCCGAACGGCGAAGCTCGCCGGCGAGGCGTTGAGCGATGGGCTTCGAGATCGCGGCCCTGATGGGCTTGCTTCGGCCTCGAGCAGCGCCTTCGCCCTGGTCGGCGCCGTGCTCGCCGCCTGGATGGCGTGGCGCATCGTCGAGAAGGCGGGCCTGCCGGGCTGGGCGGGACTGGGCGCGATCCTGCTGACGCTGACCGGCGTCGGCTCGATCGTGCCGCTGGTGCTGCTGTGGGTGTTCGCCTTCATGCGCTGGCCGCGCGACGAGCCTGCGCGGCTGCGCGGCATGGCGCGGCGCCGGCTGGTGCGACCGCCCGGCGCCTGCGCCAGCCCGCCGCCCTGGCGCCGCTCGCCGCGGCGTTGGCCGACCGGCGGGCGGAGCTGGCGGCATCTGCCGGCGGCGGCGTGGCGCTCGCCATCGACGGCTCGGCCACAGCCTATCGTCCTGACCGGCGCGCCGGCGGCGCAGCCGACCGAGCTTGTCGGTGCCCGATCCGTCGGTCGGCCAGCCGCATGCCCGGCTGCTGATCGCCGCCGGGCCGGCTCGGCCTGGAGGATCTGGGCACCGCGGGCGGCACCTTCATCGACGGCGCGCGCCTGCTGCCCGAGCACGGTCCGCGCGACATCAGCGCGGCCCGCTCGATCCGCCTGGGCAGCGTCGAGCTTGCCCTGTCGAGGGCCTGAAGCGATGCCTGAAATAGGCTTGTGATCGGCAATCGCCGCCGAGTAGGGTGCCGCGGCCGGCGGCCGGCCGGCGGCATGAGGAGCGGAGAAGCGATGCTGTCGCTGGCGATGCTGATCGACAAGGTGATCGACATCTATATCGTGGATCGTGATCGCGAGCGCGATCATGAGCTGGCTGGTGGCGTTCGGCGTCGATCAATGTGCGCAACCAGTTCATCCGCGTGGTGGTCGATCTGCTCTACCGGCTGACCGAGCCGGTGCTGCGCCCGATCCGCCGCATTCTGCCCAATCTCGGCGGCGTCGATATCTCGCCGGTAATCCTGCTGCTTGGCCTGTATCTTCTTCCTGCAGCCTGCTGCAGCGAGTACGTCTGGCCGGCGCTGATCCACTGATCGGCCGGCCGATCCGGCATTCCTGCGCCGCACCGGCACGGGCGTGACGATCGAGCTGCGCGCCCAGCCGCGCGCCCGCCGCACGCGCGCTCGAGCTGCAGCCGGCAGGCGCGCTGAAGGCCGCGGTGACGGCGCCCGCCGAGGACGGCAAAGCCAACAGAGCCGTGATCGAGCTGCTGGCCGCCGAATGGCGGCTGCCGAAATCGGCCTTCGAGGTCATGCGCGGCGCCGCGGCGCGCGACAAGGTGTTGAGCATTTCCGGCGAGCCCGCATCGCTCGCCGGGCGGATCGCGCAATGGATGCAAGGAGCGGGCGGGGGAGCATGGCTGAGGCGAAACTGATCGACGGCAAGGCGCATCGCCGCCGGCCTGCGCCAGCGCGTCGGCGCGGGCGTGGCCGAGCTGGTCGCCAAGGGCGGCGCCAAGCCCGGCCTGGCGACCGTGCTGGTCGGCGCCGATCCGGCAAGCCAGGTCTATGTGCGCAGCAAGGGCAAGATGGCGGCCGAGCTCGGCATGGCGAGCTTCGATCACCGCCTGCCGGCCGAGACCTCGCGAGGCCGAGCTGCTGGCGCTGATCGCCAGGCTCAACGCCGATCGCGCAGCGTGCACGGCATCCTGGTGCAGCTGCCGCTGCCCAAGCACATCGACACCGCGCAGGTGCTGCTGGCCGATCGATCCGGCCAAGGATGTCGACGGCTTCCATCCCTTCAATGTCGGCCGGCTGGCGTCGGTCGCGCCCGGCGCGCCGCTCGACTTCCCCGTGCCGTGCACGCCGCTCGGCGTGTCGATGCTGCTGCACGACGTCGCTGGGCTCGCTCGCCGGCCTGCAGCGCCGTGGTGATCGGCCGCTCGAACCTGGTCGGCCGGCCGGTGGCGCAGCTCCTGCTGCGCGCCGACTGCACGGTCACCATCGCCCATTCGCGCACGCGCGACCTGCCGGCGCTCAGCCGCCAGGCCGACATCCTCGTGGTGCGCGATCGGCAGGCCGGAATTCGTGCGCGGCGACTGGATCAAGCCGGGCGCGGCGGTGATCGATGTCGGCATCAACCGCGTGCCGGCGGCCGACGGCAAGAGCCGGCTGGTGGGCGACGTCGCCTTCGCCGAGGCGCTGCCAGTCGCGGGCCATCTCACGCCGGTGCCGGGCGGCGTCGGGCCGATGACCGTGGCCTGCCTGATGTTCAACACCTGCAGGCAGGCGCGCGCGCGCTGCGTCTGGCGACTGTCGCCGGTCGATCGGCGGCCGATCTAGTTCTTCAACATCCCGGCGACCAGCGCCGTCACGTTGTGGCGCATCATCGCCTCGTAGGTCGGCGCCGGGCCGCCGGGCGCCGACAGCGCGTCGCTGTAGAGGCGCGGGCCGACCACGGCGCCCGACTTCGCGGGCGATCTGGTCGACCAGGCCGGGGTTGGTCATGTTCTCGACGAACAGCGCCTTGATCTTCTGCTCGCGCACCAGGCGGATCAGCGCCGCCACGTCGCTGGCCGACGGCTCGCTGTCGGTGCTGTAGCCGCGCGGCGCCTGGAGCTGCACGCCGTAGGCGCTCGGCGAAGTAGCGGAACGAGTCGTGGCCGGTGATCGCCTTGCGCTGGCCGGGCGGCACCTTGGCGATCTCCGCCCTGATCCATTGATCGAGCTGCGGCCAGCCGCTGGTCGTAGGGCTGCGCGCGCTCGCGATAGTGCGCGGCGTTCGCGGGATCGGCCGTCGGCCAGGCCGTCGGCGATGTTGGCGACGTAGCGGCGCGCGCAGGCCGACGTCCTGCCAGCAATGCGGATCGGGGCCGTGGTTGGCTGTAGCCGTGGCGACGACGCTTCGCAGGGTCGGCACGCCGGCCGTCGCCACGATGGCGCGGCCCTTGAAGGGCGCCGCCTCGGCCAGACGGTCGATCCAGCCCTTCGAAGCCCAGCCCGTTGCTCACCATGCGCCTGCGCGCGCGGCAAGCGTGCGCGCGTCGCTCGGCTTGGGCTGGTAGGTGTGGGCGTCGGTGTCGGCGCCGACCAGGACGGCGAGGTCGATCGCGCTCGCCGCCGACCTCGGCGCACCAGGTCGCCCAGGATCGAGAAGGTCGCCACGACCTTGGGCCTGGTCTGGGCAACAGGCGGGCAAGGCGGCGAACGAGCAGCGCCGCCGCAAGCAGGAGGCGGCCGAACATCTATGTTACAATATAACACATCTAGGATGACGGGAAGTCGAGCCAGCGCGGCGCGTGGCCGGTGGCCTCGAAGAAGCGCAGCAGATCGGCCGGCGCGATCGCCGTCGTCATGGTGTTGACCAGCGGATGGGCGTTGACCGGCCCGCCCTCGGCCGAGGCCGCGGTCGAGCACCAGCTGCACCGCACGGCCTCGTCGTTGATCAGCGCCAGCGGCGTCACCGATCCCGGCTCGACGCCCGAGATGGCGCTTGAGGCGCTCGGCGACTGCCGAAGGAGAGCCGGCCCGCGCCCAGCGCCTCGCCCAGGCGCTTGAGGTCGATGGCGCGATCCTCGAGCGCCACCACCAGCCACATCTCCTCCTTCTTGTTGCGCAGGAAGAGGTTCTTGATGTGATGGCCGGGCAGATCGCCGCGCAGCGCCTTGGCCTCCTCGACGGTGAACACCGGCGGATGCTCGACGGTGCGCTGGGCGATGCCCAGCTCATGCCAGGCGGGCGAATAGTTGTTGCGGGCTCGAGCATCGGGTCGGTTACAGGACTCGCATGAAGGGCATCGTTCTATCCGGCGGCAGCGGTACGCGGCTTTACCCGATGACGCGGGCCGCCAACAAGCAGCTCCTGCCGGTCTACAACAAGCCGATGGTCTACTATCCGCTGACCACGCTGATGCTGGCGGGTTGCCGCGAGATCCTGCTGGTCGTCAATCCGCACGACGAGGAGTCCTATCGCCGCCTGTTCGGCGACGGCCGGCAGTGGGGCCTCGAGATCAGCTACGCCGTGCAGCCCAAGCCCGGCGGCATCGCCGAGGTGTTCCTGGTCGGCCGCGAGCTTCGTGGGCACGGACCGGGTCGGCGCTGATCCTGGGCGACAATCTCTTCTATGGCGATCGCTGCCGGCGGTGGCCGAGCGCGGCGCCACGGGCAGCGGCGCGGTGATCTACGCCTACTGGGTGTCCGATCCTGCGGCCTACGGCGTGGTCGAGTTCGACGCCGCGACGGCCGGGCGGTCAGCATCGTCGAGAAGCCGAAGCAGCCCGCGCTCGAACTGGGCGGTGACCGGGCTCTATTTCTACGATGCCGGATGTTTGCGACGTCGCAGCGCAGATACCGCGCTCGGCGCGCGGCGAACTCGAGATCACCGACGTCAATGCGCATTACCTGCAGGCAGGGCGCCTCACGGTCGAGAAGCTGGGCCGCGGCTACGCCTGGCTCGACACCGGCACGCCGTCGAGCCTGCTGCGCGCCGCCCAGTTCGTCGAGACCGTCGAGGACCGCCAGGGCCTGCAGATCGGCAGCCCCGAGGAGGTCGCCTGGCGCAAGGGCTATATCGACGATGCGGGCCTCGCCCGGCTGATCGAGCCGATCCGGGAAAGCGAATACGGCAAGTATCTGCAGCGCCTTCTGGCGCGCGGGCTGAGGGTTTTGGCGGGCTTGCAAAGGGGCCGAAAAGCCCTATCAACGCCGCCTTCCGGCACCTACCCGGCCGGATCGGAGCGCGGGCGTAGCTCAGGGGTAGAGCACGACCTTGCCAAGGTCGGGGTCGAGGGTTCGAATCCCTTCGCCCGCTCCAATCTTCCTCAAATCTGCAGTGCCGGATTCGCCGCGATCCCTGTCGGGATGGTGGAACAGCAGCACGACGCAGCACCGATGACAAAGCGCAGCGCCGTCATCAGCAGGAAAGCCGTCGGCGAACGAGCCGCGCAGGTCCAGCACCCAGCCGGTGATGGCCGGGCGCCAGGAAGCCCGCGACGGCGAAGGCGAAATCCATGATGCCCAGCGCCGTCGCCGCGCGGTGCGGCACGATATCGACATTCACCGCATAGTAGGCCGCGTTGGCGCCCATCGAGGCCGCGACCGCCACCGTGATCCCGGCAATGGCCACCGTCAGGTCGTTGGTGAGCGCCACCGGGAATGACCGCCAGCGCGGCGACGAACTGGCTGCCGGCGATGAGATAGGAGCGGGCGATGCGCAGGCGGCCCGTCGTCTTCAGCAGATGGTCCGACCAGCGCCCCAGCAGCCACAGCAGGACCGCGGCGGCGAGCCAGGGCAGCACCGTGAACAGGCCCGACGGTCTGCAGAGTTGAGGCCATAGTCCCGCTCCAGGTAGCTCGGCAGCCAGGTCATGAAGAAGAACAGGAAATAGCCGAAGACGAAGAAGGCCCAGGTAGTTGGCGAGCAGCGTCCGGTTGGTCAGCAGCGCCTCGAGCACGCCGGGCTCGGGCCAGGAATTCGGCACGGCATGCGGCGTGGCGGAGACCGCAGGATCGCTGGCGCGGATATGGGCGAGCTCGGCCGGCATCGACGAAGCGCGAGTCCGCCGGACTGTCGCGGAACAGGAAGTACCACAGCGGCACCCAGGCGGCGGACAGGACGAACAGGGCCGCGAAGGTGAGGCGCCAGTCGAGCCAGCCGCAGCAGCTGCGGTGACGATCGGCCCGCCGATCGGCGAGCGCCAGCGGCACGGCCAGCAAGGCATTGCCCAGCGCCGGTCGCCCGCTCGTGCGGCGACAGCCAGTGGCTGACCGCGCCGGTCAGAGGCCGGGAAGTTGAGCCCTTCCGACACGCCCAGCAGCACGCGCGCCGCGTAGAGGACGGCGAAGCTGCTGGCGAGCGCGCGTCATGCCGATCGACAGGCTCCACAGGATGGCGGCGACGGTGAGCACCAGGCGCGGCGCCGTAGCGGTCGACGGCGAAGCCGCCGATCAGGGTGGTGATGGCATAGCCCAGGCCGAACGCGCCCAGAATGGCGCCGGTGCCGGCCGGCGAGAGGCCGAGGTCGCGCTGCATCATGCGGGATGGCGTAGGAGATGGCGGCGCGGTCGATGTAGTTGACGACGGTGATGGCGAACAGCAGGAAGACGATGAACCAGCGATAGTTGGTGCGCGTCATGCCGTCTCCGATCGCCCGCTCGCTCCGCATCAGCGATCGGCAAAGGCGAGCTTGGCGCCCAGCGCCGCAAAGGCGCGCGGCGAAGACGCGGCGCATCCAGGTCAGCACGCTGCGGCCGCGAGATCACGTGGCTGCGGATCGACGCGGCGAACAGGCCGTAGCCCACGAACACCACGAAGGTCAGCAGCATGAACACGCGCGCTCAGCTCCGAGCATGCGCGGCAGCGGCTGCGCCTCGTCGGCGCTCGACGAACTGCGGCAGGAAGGCGAAGAAGAAGATCGAGAGCTTGGGGTTCAGGATGTTGATCAGGATCGCGTGGACGATCACCTGCGATCGCCGAGCGCGCGCCGACCTCGCTTCTCGACCTGCAGCGCGCCGTGCTCCTTCAGCGTCATCCAGGCCATGTAGAGCAGGTAGGCGACGCCGAGATACTTGAGCGTCTGGAAGGCGATGCGCGCTGGTGTGCAGCAGCGCCGCCAGGCCCATGATCGCCGCCGCCATGTGCGGCACGATGCCGAGCGTGCAGCCGAACGCCGCGACGACGCTGGCGCGCGCCGCCGCGCGACAGGCCGGTGGCCAGCGTGTACAGCACGCCGGTGCCCGGCGAGACGACGACGATCAGCGACGTCACCAGAAAGTCGATGCTCATCATGCTGCCTCCAGCAGCAGCGACGCTGCCCTGGCCGCCGTCGGCGCAGATGCTGACGATGGCGCGCTGGCCCTGCGGCATGCGCGGCGAGCTCCTTCACCGCCTGGCTGATGATGCGCGCGCCGGTGGCGCCGAACGGATGGCCGAGCGCGGTGCTGCCGCCGTTGGGGTTCATGCGCTCGCGCGGGAAGCGCGCCGAAGTCGCGCGGCACCTTGGCCTTGTCGCGCAGGAAGTCGGCGTCCTGCAGCGCCTTCAGGTGAAACGCGCACCTGGGCGGCGAACGCCTCGTGGATCTCCCAGAGATGGATGTCGGCATAGCGTGAGATCGTGGCGCGCCAGCAGGCGCGGGATGGCGAAGGCCGGCGCCATCAGCAGGCCCTCGACGCGGAAATCGACCGAGCCGATCTCCCAGTCGACCAGTCTTACGCGCGGCGTCGTCGACGGGCAGTCGCGCCGAGGCCTTTCGACGAGGCGACCCAGATCGCCGCCGCGCCGTCGGTGAGCGGCGAGGAATTGCCGGCGGTCAGGCGTGCCCTTGCCGCTGGTGCGGTCGAACGACGGCGGCAGGCGCGCGAGCTTCTCCAGCGACGTGTCCTTGCGCGGAATGGTGTCGCGCTTGACGTCCGCCGACCGGGATCACGAGATCGTCGAAGAAGCCGCTTGTCCCACGCCGCGACCGCGCGCTGGTGGCTCTGCAGCGCGATCTCGTCCTGCTCCGCCCGGCCGATCTGCCATTCCTTGGCGGTGATCTCGGTGTGCTCGCCCATGCTCGAGGCCGGTCGTGCGGTTGACGATCGCCGGGATGAACAGCCTGATGTCGCTGAGCTGAACGTGCGTGACGTGGTCGATCTTCTGGCCGAGCGAGCGCGCCTGCTGGAACTTGCGCAGCCAGTCGGACAGGCGCTGGCCGAGCCCGATCTGGATGCGGCTCAGGCTGTCGACGCCGCCCACCAGCGCGAGATTGTAGCTCTCGCCGTCGATCATGCCGGCGGCTTCGATGGCGCCCATCATGCTGGTCGAGCAGGCCATGACGGTCGAGAAGGCGGGCACCGTCGGCGTCGATGCCGGCATCCATCAGCACCTCGCGGGCGATGTTGCTCCAGGTGAGGCTGGGCACCACGACGCCCCACACCGCGAAGTCGGGCTTGCCGCCCTTGAGCTGGCCGACCATGTGGCGCGCCACCGGCACCGAGAGCTCGATGGCGTCGAGGGCCGCCAGCGGGCCATCGACCTTGGCGAAGGGCGTGCGCACGCCCGCGGCCAGCCAGATGTCGACGGGTCGTGGCATCGCTGGCTCCCTTCAACCCTGGTGTCGATGACGCGGCCGATCGAGGCGCTTCGCACCCGGGCCCGGCGTGATCTCGACATCACGCATCGCGAGCGATTCTACCATCGGATCGCCGGTCACTGACGACGGCGACGGGTCGGCCGGACTTGCGGCTCAGCACGCGCGCCACCGGTCCCTCCGGTGGCGGCATCCAGCGTTCGCTCCACTGGGACAGCGCGAGAATGGCGGGGAAGAGGTCACGGCCCTTGTCGGTCAGCCGGTATTCCGTGCGGGCGCGCTGGTCGGGTTCCTTGTACTCCCGACGCTCCAGGATGTTGGCTTCGGTCAGCGTCTTGAGCCGCGCGCTCAGCACGCCGCAGCCGCAGCCCAGGGCGCGGGCGAAATCGTCGAACCGGCTGAGGCCGTAGAAGGCCTCGCGCAGCACCAGCAGGGTCCATTTCTCGCCCAGCACGTCGAGGGCGCGGCGGATCGAGCAATGTTCCAGGTCGTAGAGGAAGCGCGGGTGTTCCATGCCCGCATCCTATCTGAGTTTGACTCTCGTACCTAGAGTCTACATGCTGAATACGGATGTAGAACTGTAAATAGAGGCAGACATGGGACACGACCGCGAACAAGCAGCTCCTGCAGGACATCTACGCCCAGATCTCCAGGGGCAATCTGCAGCCGCTGCTCGACAGCATGGCCGACGATATCCAGTGGACCATCATCGGCAGCACGGCCGTGTCGGGCACCTCGCGCGGCAAGCAGGAGGTGATCGACAAGCTTCTGAAGCCGGTGCGCGCCCGGCTGGCCGACGGGCCGATCGTGTTCCAGCCCGAGCGCTTCATCGCCGAGGGCGAATACGTCGTCGATGCAGGCGCGCGGCCGCGCCACGGCGCTGAGCGGCAAGCCCTACAACAACACCTATTGCATCGTCTGCCGCATCGTCGACGGCAAGGTGAAGGAGATGGTCGACTACGTCGACACCGAGCTGATCACCTCGGCACTCGGCGCCTAGAGCCAGGCGGCCTGTCGAGAGGTCGCTACCTAGTTCAATTTGACGACCTCGACGCGCCTGTTCTTGGCTCGACCCTCGTCGGCATCGTTGGAGGCGGCCGGCGCCAGCATGCCGACGCCCGCACCGCGCAGCCGCTTGGAGTCGGCGCCATGGTTGGCGACCAACGCCTTGACGACGGCCTCGGCCCGGCGCCGCGAGAGCTCGATATTGTAATCGTAGGCGCCCTGGTTGTCGGTGTGGCCGACGATCAGGATCGCAAGCTTCGGATCGCTCTTCAGGAGCTGCGCGATCTCTGCGAGCGTCGGATTGGAATCCGCCTTGAGGTCCGCCTTGTCGAATTCGAAGAAGATTCCATAGAGGGCTACGCGGCCCGTCGAGCCGATCGTCCGCGCCATCTCATCGGCCTTCACAACGACCATCTTCTGGTCGCGCGGCTTAGGTTCGAGGACGTGAACGACGGCCACCGTCCTGCCATTGAAGGCCTTGCAATAGAGCGTGTCGTTCACCTGGAAGGTATGCACCGTTACGTAGGCGTCGCCGGAGCTTTGCGGGATCTTGGCCGCGAAAAAGCGCTGATCGTCGATACTTGACGCCTGTGCGCATGCGCCGTTCGAGAAGCTCGCGTCCTTGAGCTGCGATTCGACGACGAAGTACATCATCAGGCTGGAGTGGCCGCCGCCACCTGCGCTCGACCGGTTGGGATCGCCGCCGCAGGCGTCGCCTTTGCAGGTGAAGAGCACTTCGCCGCCGGCCGCCTTCACGACATCCTCGTAGTTCCTCAGCACTTCCAGAGGAGAGCGGTCCGCCGGAAGAAGGTAGGCGATCCGGGTGCGCGCACCCTCTACCTCCGCCGCCTTCTTGGGCAGGAAGAGCTGGTTGTTCATGCGGTCGCGGCCGTCCGTGGCCTCGAGCGGCGACAACGGCACTTTGAAATCGGTGAAGGCGAGCCGCTCGTAGCTTACGATGAACGACCCGTCGTAGCGCTTGATCAGGGGATTGTCCTTTGCGCCGGCGATGTCCTTCGTCGGGATCGTGGCTTCGGCGAAGGCCTGCACGTGCGCGGCGAGCACGAGCAGCGTTGCCAAAAGGAGCTTAGTGAACATCGGTTCCTGTCTCCTCCAGTCGAGCGGGCCTGGGTGGCTCACGCCGCCTGTTCCAGCGTCGAGGCGACGTCGCGCGTGGTGACGCGGCGCAGGTCGCGCACCTTGGTGGTGTCGAACGGCCGGGCGCGATGCATGGTGCAGCGATTGTCCCAGATCACCAGGTCGCCCTCGCTGCCAGGTGTGGGCATGGACGAACTGCGGCTGCGTCGCGTGCTCGATCAGGTCCATCAGCAAGCAGGCGGCCGTCGGCGACCGGCATGCCGATGATGTGCGAGGCGTGCGCGGCGAGATAGAGCGTCTTGCGTCCGGAGCCGGGATGGGTGCGCACCACGCGCTGCGGCACCGGCGGCAGGCTGGCGCGCTCCTCCGGCGTGTAGTTGGTGACGGCGAGCTGGCCGCGCGAATGCCAGATCGAATGCATCGGCGATCAGCCCTTCGAGCTGCTTCTTGGTCGTTGTCCGGCAGCGCATCGTAGGCCGCGCGCAGGTCGGCGAATTCGGTGTCGCCGCCCTCGTCGGGCACGACATGGGCATAGAGCATCGACAGCGCGCCCGGCACGGCGCGGAACGAGGCGTCGGTGTGCCACAGGCGATTGGCCAGCCAGTCGAGCCGGCGCTTGCTGTCGGGCTCGAGCACGTTGCCGTCGCCGTCGAGATTGGAGATGTCGGCGATGTCGTTCGAGCGCGATGCGATGCTTGATGCCGGTATGCCGCGCCTTCTGCGCCGAGGAATGGATCGGGCCGAAATTGCGCGCGAAAGTCGATCTGCTGGTCGTCGGTCAGCGTCTGGTCGTGAAAGACCACGATCGCATAGCGGTTGATCGCGTCCTCGATGGCATCGCGGTCGGCGGGCTTCAGCGGCTGTGCGAGGTCGATGCCGGAAATCTCGGCCACGAAATCGGGCGTGCGTCGGCGTGACGGTGATGCTCATAACCGCCTCCTGCGGCTATAGTATCCGGCCAACCATTGTCTCCCAGGAAACGCCATGCCGCAAACGATCAAGCTCGCCCTGCTCGACGATTATCAGAAAGTAGCCATGCGCATGGCCGATTGGGATCGGCTGAAGAAGCGCGGCGTCGAGATCACGGTCTTTCACGAGCCGTTCGCCTCGGTCGAGGATGCCGCGCAGAAGCTGGCGCCGTTCCAGATCCTGGGCCTGCTGCGCGAGCGCACGGCCTTCCCGCGCGCGCTGATCGAGAAGCTGCCCAACCTCAAGTTCATGGTGCTGACCGGCGCCCGCGCCGCGAGCCTCGACGACAAGGCGGCGACCGAGCGCGGCATCCCGATCAGCAACACGCCGGGCGGCGGCTCCAACGCGCTCGACGGCCGAGCTCTGCTGGGCGCTGCTGATGTCGCTGCGCGCGCGACCTCGCCAAGGCCGAGCGCCTGATGCGCAGCCGGCGAGCTGGCACGACGGCATCAAGCAGATGCAGTCGTGCTCGAGGGCAAGCGGCTGGGCGTCCTCGGGCTGGGCCGGCTGGGCAGCCGCGTGGCGGCGCTACGCCAAGGCCTTCGGCATGGATGTCGTGGCCTGGAGCCAGAACCTCACGGCGGAGAAGGCGGCCAGGGCGGCGCCAGGCTACGTGAGCAAGGACGAGCTGCTTGACGACCTCGGATTTCGTCACCATCCATCTCGTGCTTGTCGGACCGCACGCGCGGCCTGATCTGGGCGCGGCCGACCTCGCCAAGATGAAGAAGACCGCGATCCTGGTGAACACCTCGCGCGGGCCGATCGTCGACGAGGCCGCCCTGATCGCCGCGCTCAAGAACGGCACCATCGCCGCATGCCGGCCTCGACGTGTACGACAAGGAGCCGCTGCCCAGGCCGACCATCCGCTCGACCAAGCTCGACAACGTCACCCTGGTGCCGCACCTCGGGCTACGTCGTCGAGGACAGCTACCGCCACTTCTATGCCGGCACGATCGAGGACATCGAGGCCTGGCTCGACGGCAAGCCGATCAACGTCCTCAATCCGGACGCGCTGAAGAAGAAGACGGCGTGATGTCGATTCCAGGACCGCGGCCGAACGTCGATGAGGTGACGGAGCATGGCCGTCACCAACCTGAGGAGATCGACATGGCTCAATATATGCTGCTGCTGCACCAGGCCCCGACTACAACATGCGACCTGCCGCGCGAGAAGATGATGGAAATGACCAAGCGCTACATGGCCTGGGCCGACGGCGCTGCGCCAGAAGGGCAAGCTGGCGGGCGGCGAGAAGCTCGCCGCCGGCGGCGTGCGCCACATCAAGGTCAAGGACGGCAAGCCGGTCGCCAGCGACGGCCCCTATGCCGAGGCCAAGGACGTGATCGGCGGCTACTTCGTGATCGAGGCCAAGGACGCGGCCGAAGCCGAGGCGATCGCCCGGGATTGCCCGCATCTCGCCCTGTCCGCCACCAACTGGGTCGAGATCCGGCCGATCGAGGCCATGGCGCAGGTCGCGGGCCGCGGCGAGCTGAGCCTCCCGTTCGCCGCATCGGTTCGACGATTTGTCGGATCCCGGCGCGGCGCGAACGTCCATCGGGTGACGGCAGCCGATTGCCGTCACATTCCAGGAGGTCGATATGGCTCAATACATGCTGCTGTTGCACCGGCTCCCGTCCACCAACGACCGACTTGCCGCCCGGCAAGCTCACGGAACTCGACACGGCGCTACTACGCCTGGGCGGATGAGATGCGCCGCAAGGGCAAGCTGGTGGGCGGCGACAAGCTCGCCGGCCGGGTGCGCCACGTCCGCATGCGGGACGGCACGCCGCTCTCGAGCGACGGGCCCCTATGCCGAGGCCAAGGACGTGATCGGCGGCTATTGGTTGATCGAGGCCCGCGACGACGCGGAAGCCGACGCCATCGCGCGCGACTGCCCGCATCTGTGGAACCCCACCAACTGGGTCGAGCTCAGGCCGATCGACGCCATGACGGCCGCCGAAGCCCCGGCTGCGGCCAAGGCGGCCGGCTGAGCGGACCCGTCCACAACCTCGTCGCCTCGTTGGCGCGCGATTCGGGCCATCGCCTGGTCGCCGCGCTGGCGCGGCGGCTGGGCGCGGGCCGCATCGCCGTCGCCGAGGACTGCCGTCCAGCACGCGCTGCTGCAGGCGCTGTCGCTGTGGCCCTTCAAGGGCGTGCCGGCACGGCCCGAGGCGTGGCTGGCGGTCGTCGCCCGCAACCGCGCGCTCGACCTGCTGCGCAACGAGGCGCGCGGCCTGGCGCTCGTCGAGGATCTCGTTCCATTGGCACCCCGTCCGTTGAAAGCGAAGGCCGCTTCGACCGCGAGCTGAACGACGACGAGCTGGCGCTCCTGTTCGCCGTCTGTCATCCCGCGCTGTCGCCCGAGATGCGCGTCACCTTTGCGCTGAAGACCGTGTGCGGCCTCACCGTGCCGCAGATCGCCGCCGGCATGCTGAGCGAGCCCATCGCCATCGCCCAGCGCCTGGTGCGCGCCCGTCGCCAGCTCGAGACCGCCGATGTCGCGATCGAGCCGCCGCCGCCCGAGGCCCTGCCGGAGCGCGCCGAGACGGTGCGCACCGCGCTCTATCTCATGTTCAACGAGGGCTACTCGGCCTCGTCGGGCGAGGCGCTGGTGCAGCCCGAGCTTTGCGTCGAGGCGGTGCGGCTCGCCCGCGCGCTGGCGCAGCACCCGATGACGATGGGTCCGGCGAGCGACGCGCTCGCGGCATTGCTGGCGCTGACCGCGGCTCGGCTGTCGACGCGGGTCGGGCCCGACGGCGTCGCGCAACTGCTGGAGGATCAGCCGCGCGATCAATGGGACCACGGCCTGATCTCGCTGGGGCTCGGCCATCTCGAGCACGCCGCGGACGGCGAGGAGCTGACAGTGTGGCATCTGCGCGCCGAGATCGCCTCGCTGCATGCCATGGCGCCAAGCGCTGCCGAGACCGACTGGCGGCGCATCGCCGTGGTCTACGATCATCTGCTCGATCTCGATCCGTCGCCGGTCGTCGCGCTGGCGCGCGCCGTTGCAATCGGCCGCGCCGAAGGCGCGGCGGCGGGCCTGGCCGCCTTGCCGACGATCGAAGGCAATCCCTACAGCGAAGCCGCGCGCGGCGTCTTCCTGTCGGAGCTCGGCCGCGTCGACGAGGCGCGCAGGCATTTCGAGAAGGCGACGGCGCTTGCCCGCACCGAGCCTGAGCGCCGGCTGATGGCGCGCCGACTCAGGTCCTGAAGCGCAGCAGCAGGTGATTGACGCCGTTCAGCTTGACGTAGAGATCCTCGAACTGGGCGTAGAAATCCTCCCACTGCGGCAGGCCGCCCTGGGCGCCCAGCGAGGTGTAGATCTCGGCCACGGTCTTGCGGCCGTCGATCTGCGCGATGATGCGCGGCGCCAGCGCCGGCAGCTGCGCGCGCCACGGGAAGCCGTCGAGATTGGCGACCAGCGGCGAGCCGGGCTGCAGGCCGGCGGCGAGCTTCTGCGCATCCATCTCGCGCAGCACCGGAATGGCCGACGTGTCCTCGGGCCGCGCCACCGTGTCGAAGCCCGCGCGCGTGGCGTAGAAGACGTGGGTGCGCAGGTTGCCGGCCAGCCGCTCGGCGAAGGCCGCGCGCTCGAGCAGCGGCAGCGAGCTCGCCTGGCGCGCGATGATCGGATCGCTCATGTAGGTGGCGGGCTCGTAGCGCACCGGCTCGAGGAAGGCCACGACGCGCAGGCCGGCCTCGCGTCGCCATGCGCTGCCGATCTCGGGCACGGTGAAGGCGCGGTCGCAGCTGTGCAGCAGCAGGTCGTAGAGACCGGCATCGCCGCCGGTGACGTGGTCGTTGAGATAGGGATTGCGGCGGAACAGGTTGGTGGTCGGCAGGAAGCGGATCAGCCGCTTGGCCATCGCCAGCCGGTCCTCCAGCGCCATCGACAGCGGCGCCAGGGTGCGCAGCAGCTCCTGCAGGGGATAGACGCCGCTGCGGCCATACTCGCCGTAGAGCATCACGCCGATGCCGCCGTCCGGCTGCAGCACGCTGGCCAGCGCGCGCATGCCGGCGGCCGGATCGGGCAGGTGATGCAGCACGCCGGTGCAGTCGATGTAGTCGAACTGGCCGATCGCCATCGACGGCAGGTCGAGCAGCGAGCCGGTCAGGAACTGGATGTTGCGCAGGCCGCGTGCCTTGGCGCGGCCCTCGCAGATCTGGCGCGAGGCGGTCGAGAGGTCGAGATAGACGACCTCGCCCGGGCAGCGCCGGTCGGCCAGCTGCTGGGCCAGCATGATGCAGGCATCGCCCGTGCCGCCGCCCGCCACCAGGGCGCGGAACGGCCGGACGAAATTGAGCCGGCCGGAGAACAGGTAGTGGTTGACCTCGAGGATGTGGCTCGGCGTGCCGGTGATCAGGCGGATCGCCTCGTCGCGCGGATCGCGCGGCGGATAGGGCAGCGCCTCGTACTGGGCGCGAACGTCATCCAACGGCGAGGAACGGTCATTCTGGCCTTGTTTCACGGCGGGCGCGGCTACCGGGGACGCACGCCGCAGGATTAGTGCAACAAATCGAAGGGCCATGAAAGGCTATTTCGGCATCGGTGTGGAAGGCATCAGCAAGGCCATAAACGTCGGCACCTTGTTCCGCACCGCCCATGCCTTCGGCGCCTCCTTCGTGTTCACGCTGCGGGCCCAGTACAACAGTCGGGAAGGCGTCTCGCAGCGACACCTCCGACACGCCGCGCTCGGTGCCGACCTACAATTTCGCCGACCTCGAAGCCTTCCGCCTGCCGCAGGGCTGCCGGCTGGTCGGCGTCGAGATCACCGACGACGCGATCGAGCTGCCGAGCTTCCGCCATCCGCGCCAGGCGGCCTACATCCTGGGCGCCGAGCGCGAGGGCCTGTCGGCCGATGTGCAGTCGCTGCTGCGACTACGTGGTCAAGATCCCGACCCGCTTTTCGGTCAATCTCGGCGTCGCCGGCGCCCTGATCATGTACGACCGGCCTGCTGAGCCTCGGCCGCCATGCGCCGCGCCCGGTCGGCCGAGGGCGCGCCGACCGAGGCCGGTCGAGCTGCCGGTGTTCGGCGAGCCGATGTACAAGCGCCGCCAGCGCGGTTCGGCAAAGAGCCCTGTCGAAACAATGGAGGTCGTGGTTCGCGCTCGCCGCGGGCTCGCCTGGTCGTCTCTGTCAGCCATCTGGTGGTACAGGCGCTGGTGCTGCGCCATGCATGGGCCAGAGCGTCTGGATCTGCACGCTGCTGGTCACGAGTCGCGTCGGCTGGGTCGGCGACATCTGGTCGTCCGAGCTGTCGCGCAGCAGACTGATCGGCTACACGCGCCTACCGCACATCGTTCACGGCATCCTGTTCTACTGGCCCTGCTGGTCGGCTCGCTGCTGCCTCGCGCGCGCCGGTGCGTGATGCGGCTTGCGATCGCGGTCGGCATCGAGGTGGCTCCTGGGAGATCGCCGGAAAACTCGCCGTGGGTGCATCGAGGCCTCACCGCCAGCAGGCGCTCGCAGCGCCGGCTCACCGGACGACAGCATCCCTCAACTCGCCTGTCCGACAGCGCTGGCGCATGATGAACGGGCTTCTGCGCTCGCCCGGCTGTTGCCCGTCGAAGGCGACGGTGGTCCCTCGATCGCTGGTACTTCGAGATCGGCGTCGCGCGCCCTGGTCCACGACAATCTGCACGCTCAATATCCCGAATTTCATCCATCGGTTCCCGGCACAGTCTGCAGACGCGCGTGCGCAAACCGTTCGAAGGGCGCAGCCGCATCAGGCCCGTTCGTATGCTCGGCCGACGTGCTGCCGCCCTGCTCCCCTATCGGAAGGCCAGCATGATCCTATGTGGCCATCATGGCCTCCTGCCCACCGAACCGCTGCAGATCGTCGAGCCGCGTCCCGCGCGCGGCCGCAACGACCTGCGCCGCAATCTGGTCGGCCTGTCGCGCGACGAGCTGAAGACCACCCTGGTCGAGGCCGGGCTGGAACCGTTCCGCGCCCGCCAGGTCTGGCAGTGGATCTACTGGCACGGCGTCACCGATTTCGGCCGCATGACCAACATCGCCAAGAAGACGCGCGATCGGCTGGCCGAGCTGTTCGTGGTCGAGCGGCCGGAGATCGTCGACCGAGCAGCGTCTCGATCGACGGCACGCGCAAATGGCTGCTGCGCTTCCGCCGACGGCAACGAGGTCGAGACGGTCTACATCCCCGAGGACGGATCGCGGCTCGGTGTGCGTCTCGAGCCAGGTCGGCTGCACGCTCACCTGCAGCTTCTGCCACACCGGCACGCAGCCGCTGGTGCGCAACCTCGACGCCGGCCGAGATCGTCGGCCAGTTCATGGTGGCGCGCGACAGCTATGGCGAATGGCCGACGCCGACCGAGACGACGCGCATGCTGACCAACATCGTCATGATGGGCATGGGCGAGCCGCTCTACAATTTCGACAATGTCGGCGACGGCGCTCAAGATCGTCATGGACGAGCGAGGGCATCGCGCCTTCAGCGCCGGCGCATCACGCTGTCGACCTCGGGCGTGGTGCCGATGATCGCCGCGGGTCGGCGAGGAGCTCGACGTCAATCTCGCCGTCTCGCTGCACGCCGTGAGCGACGCGGTGCGCGACGACGCTGGTGCCGATCAACCGCAAATGGCCGATCGCCGAGCTGCTCGAAGGCCTGCGCCGCCTATCCCGGCGCCAAGCAACAGCCGGCGCATCACCTTCGAATACGCCATGCTGAAGGGCATCAACGACAGCGACGCCGACGCGCGCGAGCTGGTGCGGCTGCTGACGCCGCATCCACGCCAAGGTGAACCTGATCCCGTTCAATCCCTGGCCGGGCGCGCCCTACGAGTGCAGCTCCAACAACCGCATGCACCGCTTCGCCGAGATCGTGAACGACGGCGGCCTGAGCGCGCCCATCCGCACGCCGCGCGGCCGCGACATCTTCGCCGCCTGCGGCCAGCTCAAGAGCGCCAGCCAGCGCGGCAAGGGCGAGAAGGTGCTGCTTTAGCCTCGGTCGCCTCGACTCGTGAGCCAAGGGCGCAGCGCCACTGCCAGCTGCAGCCGAGGCAAGGCGACGCGTAGCGGAGAGATCGTCTCTTACGACTGATTGCCAGTTATGGCAGAGAGGTCCTCCATGCGGCACGGTCATCCTGCGCGAAGTCGATTGGGCAGCTTGGTCGAGACGTCGGGTTATTGCTTCGTGAACGCCGTCGACCTTTCGACAGGAAGGCGCGTTCGTTGGCGACGGGCTTCAGCCCGGCCGCGCCGCACCACGCCTCGAGGCTGCCGTTGGCGTATTCGGCGTAATACGGCTCGTGGAAATAGTGCGGGAAGAGATCGAGCAGGCCGTCCCACGCGGCTGGTCGCCCTTCTGGATCGAATCGACGATCACCACGAGGCCGCCCGGCTTCAGCGACGCGCGCCATCTCGGCCAAGCGCCTGCCGCGGATGCCTTGTCCGGCAGTTCGTGCATCAGGAACGACGAGACGACGAAGTCGAGGCTCGCCATCGTCGAACGGCAGTTTCTCGGCCGCGCCTTCGATCAGCTTCACCCGCGCGCGTGCGGCCGATCAGGCGGCGCGCTTCGGCGAGATAGGGCGCGCTGAGATCGAGGCCGGTGAGCCGCAGGCCCGGCCAGGCATCGTGCAGGAAGGCGAGCAGCCGGCCGGTGCCGCAGCCGACATCGAGGCCGCGCAGGTCGCGCTGGTTGCGGCCGGCCATCCATTCGGCGATCGGCTTCAGCGCGCGGCGGCGCATGACGTCGGCGGCGCCGGTGAACAGCACCTCGACCTGGGTGTCGTAGATCGCGGCCGAATGCTCGCTGAGCCAGCCGTCGCTCTGGAAGTGGAAGTTCTGGCGATAGTAGTCGGGCAGGCCGTCGCCCTGCTGGCCGGGCGGCAGCTCGTCGTCGAGCGCGCCGTGGCGGCGGGCATCGACCTGCGGCAGGTCGCGGAAATAGAGCAGGCTGCGGCGCAGGAACTCGGCCGGCTCCGGTCCGCGCGCGCGGCGGTGCGGAAACAGCCCGGCCGCGATGTCCTGCCATTCGCGCTCGAACAGCGCGCGCATGTCGGCCGTCATCTCGGCGCGCGTCGGCGTCGGCCCGATCGGGAAGTCGGGCTTGGGCATGGGCTTCAGGAGCCGCCGGCCTGCCGCATAGTGGCCGGCATACCAGGCGACCCGCGCGGTCTGGCGCGCGGCATAGGTGAGGCGATCTAGGGCGGAAACCATGGCTTGCGTACTTGAGGAGTCATTATAGCGGCTTTGCGGCGGCTTGCCCGGCCGGGGTCGGCCGCTATATTCGCGCGCCTTTACCGAACCGACACGAAAGCCGGCCAGCCATGAGCGTTACTTATACCGGCCCCTACAAGAAGGGCGACATCAAGAAGGTCGTGCTGGCCTATTCCGGCGGGCTCGACACCTCGGTCATCCTGAAGTGGCTGCAGACGACCTATGGCTGCGAGGTCGTGACCTTCACCGCCGATCTCGGCCAGGGCGAGGAGCTCGAGCCCGGCGCGCAAGAAGGCCGAGATGCTGGGCATCAAGCCCGAGAACATCTTCATCGACGACGTGCGCGAGGAGTTCGTGCGCGACTTCGTCTTCCCGATGTTCCGCGCCAACGCGCTCTACGAGGGCCAGTACCTGCTCGGCACCTCGATCGCCCGGCCGCTGATCGCCAAGCGCCAGATCGAGATCGCCGAGCAAGGTCGGCGCCGACGCGGTCGCGCACGGCGCGACCGGCAAGGGCAACGACCAGGTGCGCTTCGAGCTCACCTATTACGCGCTCGAAGCCCGACATCAAGGTGATCGCGCCGTGGCGCGAATGGGAGCTCGACCTCGCGCACCAAGCTGCTCGAGTTCGCCGAGAAGCACCAGATCCCGATCGCCAAGGACAAGCGCGGCGAGGCGCCGTTCTCGGTCGACGCCAACCTCCTGCACTCCTCGAGCGAGGGCAAGATCCTGGAGGATCCCTGGGAGGAGGCCGACGAGATGCGTCTATCAGCGCACCATCTCGCCCGAGGCCGCGCCCGACAAGGCGACCTACATCACGGTCGATTTCGAGAAGGGCGACGCGGTCGCCGTCGACGGCAAGAAGATGTCGCCCGCGACGCTGCTCACCAAGCTGAACGAGCTCGGCAAGGCCAACGGCATCGGCCGGCTCGACCTGGTCGAGAACCGCTTCGTCGGCATGAAGAGCGCGCGGCATCTACGAGACGCCGGGCGGCACGATCCTGCACGCCGCCCATCGCGGCATCGAGATCGATCACGCTCGATCGCGGCGCCGGCCATCTCAAGGACGAGCTGATGCCGAAATATGCCGAGCTGATCTATTTCGGCTTCTGGTATCTCGCCCGAGCGCGAGATGCTGCAGGCGCTGATCGACAAGAGCCAGGAGAACGTCAGCGGCACGGTGCGGCTGAAGCTCTACAAGGGCAACACCACGGTGGTCGGCCGCAAGTCGCCCAAGTCGCTCTACTCCATGCAGCACGTCACCTTCGAGGACGACCAGGGCGCCTACAACCAGCGCGACGCCGAGGGCTTCATCAAGCTGAATGCACTGCGGCTGCGGCTGCGCGCGCCTGGGGCAGGGCGGTCCCGAAGTGGCAGGCATGACTCTTCGGGCCTGCCCTACATCCACGCCGTGTTCGACGTCGCGGCCTGGCTCGGCCTCGATGACGGTCGTTCTGGTTGACGACGCGCCATCTCCTGCCGGCCGAGGCGCTGCCCGCCAACCGGGTGCCGCATCCCGGCGCCTATGCCATCGCCGGCCGGTGCGGGCGCGCTCTGCGGCGCGATGTTCTTCGGCACCGCGAACGCGCTGTTGTCCGGCGTGCATGCGCTGGGCTTCTCCATGGTCGGGCGGCATCGCCGGCGCCATCGCCGCCGATCGAAGCTTTCAAGCGCTTCACCGGCGTCAGCGGCTCGACCGGCATCGTCTTCGCCGCGCCCTTCGCCGCGACCGTGGCGGTCGGCCGGCTGGGCTGCTTCTTCTCCGGCCTCGCCGATTTCACCTACGGCACGCCGACCGGCCTGCCCTGGGGCGTCGATTTCGGCGACGGCATCGCGCCGCCATCCGGTGCAGCTCTACGAGATCGCTGGCCATGGCCGCGATGTTCGTCGTGCTGATCCGGCGCTTCACGGCGCGCGATCGCTTCTGGCTCGCCAACGGCTTCTACCTGACGGTCGGCTGGTATGGGCTGCAGCGCTTCGTCTGGGAATTCTTCAAGCCCTATGCAACCGTGATCGGGCCGTTCAACCTCTTCCATGTGGTTTGCCTGGGCCTGGTCCTGTACGCTGCCGTCGATGATCCGCGAGCCGGCGGTTCCCAGGAGGCGCATGTACGACGGCATCGCGCGCAAGTCGGCGCCCTATCTCTTCCTCGGCCAGACCACGTCGCTTGTGCGAGACCTGCCTCGGCCTGGTGCCGGCCAAGATCGTCGAGGAGGACGGCGGCATCTACTACTCCAAGCGCTGCCCCGAGCACGGCGTGATGAAGACCGCTGGTGTCGGACGATCCGGTCTACTGGCGGCGCACGCTCGGAATACCTGAAGCCCGGCGACCGGCCGCTGGCGCCGCACACCCGCACCGAGCGCGGCTGCCCGTGGGATTGCGGGCTCTGCCCCGACCACGAGCAGCATTCCTGCCTGGCGATCGTCGAGATCAACGAGGCCTGCAACCTCGCCTGCCCGGTCTGCTTCGCCGACTCCTCGCCGCAAGCGCGAACACGCATCGCAGCCTGGCCGAGGTCGAGCGCATGTTCGACGCCCTGGTGGCGAGCGAAGGCGAGCCCGACCTGGTGCAGATCTCGGGCGGCGAGCCGACCATCCATCCGCAGATCCTGCGAGATCCTCGACGCCGCGCGCGCGCCGGCCGATCAGGCACGTGATGCTCAACACCAACGGCATCCGCATCGCCGAGGATCCGGCCTTCGCCGATGCGCTGGCCGAGCTCAGGCCGGGCTTCGAGGTCTACCTGCAGTTCGATCTCGCTGAACGACGAGGCGCTGAAGAACATCCGCGGCGCCGCGCTCGTCGCGCATCCGCCGCCAGGCGCTGGCGAACGCTCGAGGCGCGCAGGCATCTCGACCACGCTGGTCTGCACGGTGAAGCGCGGCGTCAACGACGGCGAGATCGGCGAGATCGTGCGCCATGCGCTCGACATGGCAAGTGCGTGCGCGGCGTCACCTTCCAGCCGGTGCAGGATGCCGGCCGCAACGAGGGCTTCGATCCCAAGCCGCAACCGCATCGTGCTGTCGGAGATCCGCCGCCGCATCGTCGAGGACTCCGGCGTCTTCGCCGACGGCGACATGATCCCGCTGCCCTGCAATCCGGCATCGATCTCGATCGGCTACGGCCTGCGCGACGGCGAGAAGGTGATCCCGCTCACCTCGCTGGTGCCGCGCGAGGCGCTGCTGCCGCGCCATGCCCGAACGCCATCATCGTTCGAGAAGTATCCCGAGCTGCGCCGGCGCTTCGTCGATCTGCTGTCGCTGTCGACCGCCGACACCAACACCGCCGAGCGGCTGGGCTCGCTGCTCTGCTGCCTGCCCGACGTGCCGATGCCGGAGGGCTCGGGCTACGAGAACGTCTTCCGCGTCACGATCGTGGAGTTCCTCGACCGCTTCAATTTCTGCCTCGGCAACGTCAAGCGCTCCTGCGTCCATTTCGTGACGCCCGACGGCAAGATCATCCCGTTCGACACCTACAACACCTTCTATCGTCCGGGCGCCGCCGGAAACGCGCGGCTCGTGGCGGAGGCCCGCGATGAGCGATCCACCGCCGCGCCACCACAGCCGCCGCCGCCGCCGCTGCCGGTCCATCCGCCGCCAGCAACCGAACAGGGGGCTCGGGCTGGTTCTTTCGCCGTGTCGGGCATCGGTCGTGCTGCTGCTCACCCTGCGGCTGCATGCTTCGCCGTCACCGAGCGGCAATCGTTCAGCGCGGATGGCGGCTTGGCCATCGCTATGCGGCTCTGCCGACCTCGCATCCTGGGCGGCGTCTTTCTGTTGGCTGGGCTCGCGCCGGCTAAAGCGCTGCCAAGCGGTCGGCAGCACCGGTTCGGCCGGTTCCGCACGGAGTTCTGGATGCCTTTCGACAACAGCGACCACCCGGGGCCGGGACGCGGCGCGGGCGAGCGGGCGCATCAACCTGCCGCCCGCGCTGCTGTGGCTGATCGGCATCAACGTGGCGGTCCATCTGCTGCGCCAGCTGCTGGGCGAGTCGGCCGACCAGCGACCTCGTCGATGCAGTTCGGCCTGGTGCCGGCGGCCTACACCGGCGCGCAGGCGGCGACCTGCTGTCGCTGGTGGCCGCGCCGATCACCTACCAGTTCCTGCACGGCGGCTGGGTGCATCTCGGCGTCAACATGATCACCCTGGCGGCGTTCGGCGCGCCGGTCGAGCGCGCTGCTGGGCGTGCGCCGCTTCGTCCTGTTCTATCTCTCGGCCGGCATCGTGGCGGGCTTCGTCCATGTGCTGTTCTTCTCCGACTCGACCGATCCGGTGATCGGCGCGTCGGGCGCCATCAGCGGCGTGTTCGGCGCCGTGCTGATGCTGATGCGCCATGTCGGCAGCCTGCCGTCGCTGCTGCCGGTCGCCGGCATCTGGATCGCGCTCAATGTCTTCTTCGGCATGTTCGGCGGCACGCCGAGGCCGGCGGCGAGCCGGTCGCGTGGACGGCGCATATCGGCAGCCGTCTTGCGGCCTCAGCTCGCCGTCCGCCTGCTTCTGTGCCGCGACGTCCCTCCACGCGAAGCCCGCGGCGCTGAGTAGCCATCCGCTGCCCGGATGCGCGTATCGCTCTGACGGTGCGTCGGGGAGTAGATACGCGATGCTGAGGCGCGATCGCGGCAGGCCTTGATCGTCCTTCCGCTGCTGGCGGTGTCGCTGGCTGGGCCTGCAAGCCTGAGAACAAGTTCGTGGCGCCGCCGCCAGCCGAGGTCTGCGTCGCCGTGCCGCTGCGGCAGTCGGTCGTTCCCTATCACGAACTGACCGGCAATACCGTGGCTTTCGCCACCGTCGATCTGGTGGCGCCGGGTCGAGAGGCTTCCTGACCGCAGATCGACTACACAGGACGGCGGCTTGGTCAAGAAGGGCGACCTGCTGTTCCAGATCGATCCGACGATCTGCGCCGCCAAGGTCAAGCAGGCCGAGGCCGAGCTCGACTCGGCCAAGGCTCAGCTCGTGCAGGCGCAGGCCGAGTTCACCCGCCAGGAGACGCTGCTTGCGCCAGAACGTCACGGCGCAGAACACCTACGACCAGGCCAAGGCCAAGCGCGATCTCGGCCGGGCCAGCGTCGAGAACCAGGACGGCCAACCTCGCCGTCGCCCAGACCAACCTGGGCTACACGACCGTGCAGGCGCCGTTCGACGGCGTCGTCACCAACGCATCTGATCTCGGTCGGCGAACTGGTCGGCAACGGCGTCGCGACCAAGCTCGCGACCATCGTCCAGCTCGACCCGATCTACGTCGACGTTCAACATGAGCGAGCAGGACGTGCTCAAGATCCGCGCAATCTCGAGACGCCGCCTCACGGCTCGAGGAACTCAGCCAGGTCCCGCTCGATATCGGCCTGATGAACGAGGAGGGCTTCCCCACGCAGGGCTTCCTCAACTACGTCTCGCCCGAAGTCGATCGCCGCGACCGGCACGATCCTGGTGCGCGGCCTGTTCAACAATCCCAACCGCGACCTGCTGCCGGGCTTCTTCGCGCACGCATCCGGGTGCCGATCGGCACTGGGCGCCAAGCCGGTGCTGCTCGTTCCCAACCGCGTCATCGCCGAGGACCAGGCCGGCGAGTACGTGCTGGTCGTCAACAAGGACAACGTCGTCGAGCAGCGCCGCGTCACCGACGGGCCAGCTGCTGGTCGGCGACTCGCGGCGTGATCGCGAACGGCCTCAAGGCCGACGATCGCGTCGTGCTGACCGACCAGCGGACGGCCGTCCCGGGCGGCAAGGTGGTGCCCAAGGACACGACCATCGCCGCGCCGCCGCCGACGGTGACCGTGACGGCACGGCGCCACGCCGATGATCTCCGAAGTTCTTCATCAACCGGCCGGTGCTGGCCAACGTGCTGGCGATCGTCATCGTGCTGCGATCGGCGCCAGTCGCCTTGGCCGCCCTGCCGGTGGCGCAGTATCCCAACGTCGTGCCGCCGACCGTGCAGGTCACGACCACCTATCCCGGCGCCTCGGCCGACACAGCAATACGTGAACTGG